>Ga0265332_10000890_pt1 | contig 18008 bp, 13 predicted proteins | sample 41926metaG_FD_202084 | JGI IMG/M metagenome (GOLD analysis project Ga0265332, IMG submission 202084) | Rhizosphere microbial communities from Carex aquatilis grown in University of Washington, Seatle, WA, United States - 4-19-26 metaG | ecosystem: Host-associated > Plants > Roots > Rhizosphere...
GAGGAGGTGGCATGACCGCGCCTCGCAATTCCGGCTCCGCCAGGACCCACCCGCGCGTCAAATCCGCGAAGGGACGGCGCGCTGCGCGCGTTCGCGTTCCCGCGGTCACGAACGCTGTCAGCAACGTCATTCCGCTGCCGGGCCGACCGCGGAGGATTGCTTCGCCGGTGCCGGCGAGCCCGGCCGAACCGTCGTTCGTCCGCGATTCCTACGCGTCGACGGCACTCGCCGAGATCATCGACCGCTCGGTGCACGCGACGACCGCGCGCTTCACGGCGGGCCTGTCGCCGATGACCGTGATGGCCGCCTACATGGACTGGGCCGCCCACATCGCATTCGCGCCGGGCAAGCAGGCGCAGCTCGCCGAGAAGGCCGCGAAGAAGTGGATGCGGCTTCTCAACTACGCGGGCCGGCGCACGATCCAGCGCGATGCCGTCGAGCCGTGCATCGTGCCGCTGCCGCAGGACCGCCGCTTCAACGGCCCTGCGTGGCAGGAGCCGCCGTACGATTTCGTCTACCAGGCGTTCCTGCTGAACCAGCAGTGGTGGCACAACGCGATGACCGGCGTGCGCGGCGTGACGAGGCAGCACGAGGACATGGTCGCGTTCGCGACGCGGCAGTTCCTCGACGTGTTCTCGCCGTCGAACTCGCTCTTCACCAATCCCGAGGTGCTGGAGCGCACGCGCCGCGATGGCGGCATGAACCTCGTGCGCGGCCTCCAGAATTTCGTCGAGGACGTCGAGCGCGCGGTCGGCGGCCGGCCGCCGGTCGGCGCCGAAGCGTTCCTGCCGGGACGCGACGTCGCGATCACGCCGGGCAAGGTCGTCTTCCGCAACCGGCTGATCGAGCTGATCCAGTACGCGCCCGCGACCGGCACGGTGCGGCCGGAACCGGTGCTGATCGTCCCGGCGTGGATCATGAAGTACTACATCCTCGACCTCTCGCCGCAGAATTCGCTGGTCCGCTATCTCGTGTCGCGCGGCTACACGGTGTTCATGATCTCGTGGAAGAACCCGGGGCCGGAGGATCGCGAACTGTCGATGGAGGACTACCGCACGCTGGGCGTGATGGCGGCGCTCGACGCAGTCGGCGCGATCGTGCCCGAAGCGCCGGTGCACGCGGTCGGCTACTGCCTCGGCGGGACGCTGCTCGCCATCGCGGCGGCAGCGATGGCACGCGACGGCGACGACCGGCTGCGCAGCGTTTCGTTCTTCGCCGCGCAATCCGATTTCAAGGAAGCGGGCGAGCTGACGCTCTTCATCAACGAAAGCCAGCTGTCGTTCCTCGAGGACATGATGTGGGAACAGGGCTTCCTCGACACCAAGCAGATGGCGGGCGCGTTCCAGATCCTGCGCTCGAACGACCTCGTCTGGTCGCGCGCCGTGCACGACTACCTGATGGGCGAGCGCGCGCCGATGAACGACCTGATGGCGTGGAACGCCGACGCGACGCGCATGCCGTACCGGATGCACGCGGAATACCTGCGTCACCTGTTCCTCGACAACGATCTCGCGGAAGGGCGCTACCGCGTCGGGGGCAAGCCGGTCGCCCTCACCGACCTGCACGCGCCGGTCTTCGCGGTGGGCACCGAGCAGGACCACGTCGCGCCGTGGCATTCGGTCTACAAGCTGCATCTCCTCACCGACACCGACGTCACGTTCCTGCTGACGAGCGGCGGCCACAACGCGGGCATCGTCTCGCCGCCGGGCCGCGACAATCGCCACTTCCGTGTCGGCAACCGTCCGGCGGACGGCCACTATCTCGATCCCGATGTCTGGGCGGCGCAAGCGCCGCGTCACGAAGGCTCGTGGTGGCAGGCGTGGACGGCATGGCTCGACGCGCATTCGGGCGCGCCGGTCGCGCCGCCGCGCCTCGGCGCTCCCGCCGCCGGCTTCGCGCCGCAGGGCGACGCGCCGGGCACGTACGTGCGTCTACAATGAAGGAATGAGCGCGCGGCGTCCCGGTCCCGAAATCGAAGTTCGTCACAACGCCGCCGCGTCGCGCTTCGAAGCCGAGGTCGATGGGGAGCTTTGCCGCGCCGACTACCAGCTGGTCGACGGCGTGATGCGCATCAATCACACCGGAGTGCCCCGCGCGCTCGAAGGTCGCGGCATCGCCGGCGCCCTCGTGCATGCGGCGTTCGCCTATGCCGATGCGAACGGGCTCAGGGTCGAGCCGTGGTGCGGCTACGTTCGCACCTACATGAAGCGTCACCCGGAAACGCATCGCTTCCTCACGCCGGGATTCAAGCTGTAGCCGCGTCGGGCGCCCCGGGGCATCCCATGGCGGCGAGGCGATCATCCGTTCGCACAATGGCGCAGGGGTGCCCGCGCCGCGATCATGCGTTCGACGGCGATCCGCGACGCTGACGCAGCCTGACCTGCCCGTTGCCATTGCGGAGCGCAGCCATCGTGCGTTCGCCGTCTCTCGTCACCTCCATACCGGGAGACCCGCATGCCGCACCTGCTCGACCCGCCGCAGCTTCCCTCCGAAACCGCGTACTACGCCGCGCTCGACGAGCTCGATGCGCTGATGGCGACCGATCCGGATGCTCCGGCGGATCATCGCTTCGACGAGCTCATCGCGCTGATCGACGAATACGAGGCGCGCTGCCGTCCGCTGCGTGACGCGGCTCCCTGAACCCGTCCGCGGCGCTCGGGTCTCAGTGCGCGGACGTCGAATCCGCGCTGCCCCCGGCGTCGAGGATCGCCTCGGCGGCGGCGAGGTCCTCGAGCGCGAATCCCACCGACTTGAATACGGTGATCGCGTCGGCGCGCGTGCGCCCCGGATGCCGGCCGCACGCGAGGTCGGCGAGCGTCGCGGCCACGCATCCCGCGTCGATGGCGCCTTCGGCGATGGCCTGCACGAGATCGCCGCCTTCGGCCATCGCCCCCTCGCGCGAGTCGACGACGATGAGGTCCGCGCGCGCCATCGCGGCGGCGTCGGTTTCGCGCATCGTGCGGGCGAACGCGCCGACGAGGTCGAGATGCACGCCCGCCGGCAGCCAGTCGCCTTTCACCAGCGGTGCGGTCGAAAGCGTCGCGCAGGACACGATGTCGGCCCTGCGTACCGCTGCCTCGAGAGCGTCGACCGCGGTCACCCGAAGTCCGCCGCGCGCAAGATCCGCCGCGGCACGTCGCGCATGTTCTGCCGTGCGGCTCCACAGGCTCACTTCCTCGACGCCGCGCAGCGCGCAGTACGCCTCGGCCAGCGCGTGCGCGACCCGGCCCGCGCCGACGATCAACAGATGCCGCGCATCCGGGCGCGCGAGATGCCGCGCCGCGAGCACCGATGCGCCTGCCGTGCGCCGCGCGGTCAGCTCTTCTCCGTCGAAGAGCGCGACCGGCAATCCGTTGCGCGCGTCAAACAGCGCGTAGACCGCGTTGACGGCGCGCTCGCCGCGCATGCGGTTGCCGGGAAACACGGTGACGAGCTTCACGCCGATGCGGTGTCCGGTGCGCCACGCCGGCATCAGCAGGAGCGACGCGGCCGCTTCGCCGGGCACCTCGATCGCGTGGTTCGTACGCAGCGGTGCGGCGACGTCGTCGCGCAGAAACGCCTGCAGCGCCGATTCCATGCGCGCCCACGGCAGGCGCGCGCGAATCGTCGCGGCATCGAAGTAGCGCATCGGGGATGGAAAGGCGCGGAAGCGCGATCGACGTGACTGCGGAGGCGTTCAGCCGTCCTCGGACAGCGACAGCAAGGCGGCGTTGCCGCCCGCGGCCGCCGTGTTGACCGTCACCGTCCGCTCGACGACGAGACGCGCGAGGTCGTAGCTGCCGTCCGCTTCGGGCGCGATGACGGGCACAATCGGCCCGGGCGCCGCCGCGAGCTCGGTGCGCACGCGCCGCGTCCGCTCGGGGGACGCGTCGAGCAGCACGGCATCGACGGCGGACGAATCGAGTGCGTTGGCGAAAAGCACGCGCGAATCGCCCAGGCGGTCGCGTGCGGCGAGCGAGGCGGGCGTGCGCAGCCACAGCGGCGTGTTGCCCGAGGCGCGCGCGGCGCGGGCCTGCGCGATCAGCGTATCCACGCCGTCGGCGATACAGGCGACCACGCCGCGCGGAGAGAGCTCCAGCGTGTTCGCCTCGCCGGTCGGGCCGGGCAGCGCCGTGCGCGCCGCGGGCATCGGCGCCGAAGCGCCGCGCGTGAGGCGTCGAACGTAGAGGGGTCCGCCCGCCTTCGGCCCGGTGCCGGAGAGCCCGTGGCCGCCGAACGGCTGGACGCCGACCACGGCGCCGATCACGTTGCGGTTGACGTAGACGTTTCCCGCGCGGATGCGCGCCAGGATCGCAGCGGCGGTCTCGTCGATCCGCGTGTGGATTCCGTGCGTGAGCCCGTAGCCCAGCGCATTGATCGCATCGATCAGCCGGACGAGCTCGTCGCGACGCCAGCGCACGACGTGGAGCACGGGCCCGAAGACCTCGCGCGAGAGCTCGGCGAGCGCCGCGATGCCGGGCAGCAGGACGAGCGTCGGCGCGACGAACGTCCCATCCCCGCACTCGTCCGGCAGCGGCAGCGCGAACACGGGCCAGCCGCGCTCGCGCATCCGCGAGACGTGCGCCGTGAGCGCCGTGCGCGCGTCGGCGTCGATCACCGGGCCGACGTCGGTCGCGAGGCGGCGCGGATCGCCGATCGCCTGCTCCTGCATCGCGCCCTTCAGCATCGCGATCACGTGATCGGCGATGTCGTCCTGGATGCACAGCACGCGGAGCGCCGAGCAGCGCTGGCCGGCGCTGTCGAACGCGGAGACGATGGCGTCGCTGACGACCTGCTCCGGCAGCGCCGAGCTGTCGACGATCATTGCGTTCTGCCCGCCGGTCTCGGCGATCAGCACGGGATCATCGGTCCGCCCGGCGAAGCCGCGGTGGATCACGCGCGCGACTTCGGTCGAGCCGGTGAAGAGCACGCCCGCGATCCGCGGGTCGCAGACGAGCGCGGCACCGATCGTCTCGCCGGCGCCGGGCAGGAACTGCAGCGCTGCGCGCGGCACGCCCGCCCGGTGCAGCAATCGCACCGCCTCGAACGCGATCAGCGGCGTCTGCTCGGCGGGCTTCGCGAGCACCGGGTTGCCGGCAGCGAGCGCGGCGCCGACCTGCCCCAGGAAGATCGCGAGCGGAAAATTCCACGGCGAGATCGCGACCATCGGCCCGCGCGCTGCTGCGCCCGGCGTCGCGCGCGCCTCGTTCGCGTAATAGCGCAGGAAATCGACGGCCTCGCGCACTTCTCCGACCGCATTGGCAAGCGTCTTGCCGGCCTCGCGCACCGCGAGCGCCATGAAGCGTGCGCGCTCGGTTTCGAGAAGATCGGCCGCGCGTTCGAGACATGCCGCACGTTCGGCCGCAGGGGTGCGCGACCACTGCGCACCCGCATCGGCCGCAACGCCGATGGCCGTCGCGACGTCCGCCACGGACGTCAGCGCGATGCGCCCGACGGTATCGGCGCGATCGGCCGGATTGACGACGTCGGCCACGGACGGTGTGTCGCCCGTCCCGACAATTGCGGCACCGGCCGCGTCCGCCAGCAGCGGCGTCGCGTCGTCGAACGTCGACGCGGCCGCCAGCTCGCGCGCAAGGGTGGCGAGGACGACATCGTCGGCGAGATCGACGCCCGCCGAGTTGCGCCGTCCCGGGAGCAGCGTGGCCGGTGTCGGCAGATTCGCGTGCGGCGCCCCGCCGGTGCGCAGGGCCGCGACGACCGGATCCTCGACCAGCGAAGCGATGCTGACCGCGGGATCGACGATCCGGTTGACGAACGACGAATTGGCGCCGTTCTCGAGCAGCCGGCGCACGAGGTAGGCGAGCAGCGTCGCGTGCGAGCCGACCGGCGCATAGATCCGGCAGGCGGCACCCATCTTCGCGGGGCCGATCACCTGGTCGTAGATGCTCTCGCCCATGCCGTGCAGGCACTGGAACTCGTACTGCGCGGCGCCGGCGAGCGTATGGATGGCGGCGATCGTGAATGCATTGTGACTCGCGAACTGCGGATAGAGCGCATCCGGTGCCGCGAGCATCGCCTTCGCACACGCGAGATAGGCGACGTCGGTGTGCGCCTTGCGCGTGAACACCGGATAGTCCGGCATGCCGTCGACCTGCGCGCGCTTGATCTCGGCGTCCCAGTACGCGCCTTTGACGAGGCGCAGCATCAGGCGCCGCCGGTGCTGCCGCGCGAGCGCAACGAGCCAGTCGATCGTCGGCCGCGCGCGCTTCTGGTACGTCTGCACGACGAAGCCCAGCCCGTCCCATCCGGCGAGCGCCGGATCGGCGGCAAGTGCGCTCAGCACGTCGAGCGACAGGTCGAGCCGCTCGGTCTCCTCGGCATCGATCGCGACACCGATGTCGTATTGCTTGCCGAGGCGCGCGAGCGTGGCGAGCCGCGGCCCGAGCTCGGCCATAACGCGATCGCGCCTGGCACGGCTGTAGCGCGGATGCAGCGCGGAGAGCTTGAGCGAAATGCCCGGGCCGGCGTAGATGCCGCGCCCCGCCGCGGCGCGGCCGATTGCGTGGATCCCCGCTTCGTACGCGTCGAAGTACCGCTTCGCGTCGGCGGCGGTGAGCGCGGCCTCGCCCAGCATGTCGAACGAATAGGTGTAGCCGCGCGCCTCGCGGTCGCGCGCGTTGGCGAGCGCCTCGTCGATCGTGCGGCCGGTGACGAACTGCCGCCCGAGAAGGCGCATCGCGAGATCCACACCCTTTCGGATCAGCGGCTCGCCGCCCTTCCGGAGCAGCGACGCGAACGCCTGCTCCAGCGCGCCTTCGTTGCGGGTGTCGACGAGGCGTCCGGTGACGAGGAGCCCCCATGCGGCAGCATTGACAAACAGCGACGGCGACGCGCCGACGTGGGCGCGCCAGTCGCCGCCGCCGATCTTGTCGCGGATCAGCCGGTCGCGCGTCGCGGCATCGGGAATGCGCAGCAGCGCCTCGGCGACGCACATCAGCGCGACGCCTTCGCGACTGTCGAGCGAGAACTCGAGCATCAGCGCGTCGACGCCGCCCGCCTGCGAGCGCTCGGCGCGCACAGATGTCGCGAGCTTTGTCGCCAGCGCGTCGACCCTTGTCAGCATCTCGGGCGGGAATTTCGCCTCGACGATCAGGGCGCGCACGGTGGCCGCTTCGTCGGCGCGATGCGCAGCGGCAATGCGCGCGCGCAGGGGCGTCTGCGGGTCGGCGGCGGAGCGCGAAGGCAGTGCGAAGTCGAAGCCGGCGGTCATGGCGCGGTACGCTGGTCGGCAGTGAGCGCGGCGGCCGGACGACCGTCGCGCGGTGCCGCGCAGCACTCGTGGCGCGGCCGGCCCGGGCGCATTCTAACGCGCCGGACGAACCGGACCTAGCGCAATCCGGCGAAACGCGCTCGAGTCAGCGGACCACGCCCGCACGGGGCGCCCGCGCGAGTGTCGGCGGCCATCTGCATCGTCGACCGTCCCGCGCCGCCCGGTGCGGCGCGGGATGCGTTGCGAGGCTCAGCCGATCAGCGCGAGCCAGGGCACGGTGATCACGAGCAGCGCGACGATGAACAGCACGCCGAAGATCGCGCCGAGGCGCCAGTAGTCCTTCGATGGCAGGTAGCCGGAACCGTAGTACACGGGGCTCGGTCCGGTCGCGAACGGCGTCAGGATGCCCATGATGCCGAGCGTGAGGCACAGGAGCAGCGCGAAGAGCGCCATGTCCATCCCGGGAATCGTCGCGCCGACCGCGAGCATCACGGGCAGCAGCGCGGTGACGTGCGCGGTGACGCTGGCGAAGAGGTAGTGCGTGAAGTAGAACACCAGCACCAGCAGGATCATGGCCGCGAACGGCGAGAATCCGGTGAGATGCGCGGCGACGAGGTCGGCGAACCACTTGACGAAGCCGACCTTGTTGAGCCCGTCGGCAAGCGCGACCAGCGTCGCGAACCACGCCAGCGTGTTCCAGGCGGCCGAGTTCTTCACGATGTCGTCCCAGCTCACGACCCCAAGCACCAGCATCAGCGAAATGACGACGAGCGCAACGGTCGTCGCGTTGATCGTGTCTCCGCCGAAGATCCAGAGCGCCAGCGCCAGCACGACGAGCGCGGCCAGCGTGATCTCCTTCTTCGTGAAGCCTCCCATTTTCGTGAGCTCCTTGCGGCCCATGCCGGAACCTCGTTCCCCGATTTCACTTCGGGCGGATAGATCCAGTAGGTGACGATCGGAATCAGGATCAGGAGCGCGATGCCGACCGGCGCGAACGCGAGGAACCACTGCGTCCACGTGAGGCTCACCTTGGCGGTCTTGTTGACGAGCTCGATCGCGAGCAGGTTCGGCGCGAGGCCGGTGAGGAACATCGAGCTCGTCACGCATGTCGTCGCGATCGCGACCCACATGATGTACGAGCCGATGCGCCGCGACGACGGGTCGTTCGGCTTCGAGTCATAGAGCGCGGGCAGGTTGCGGATCACCGGGAAGATCGTCCCGCCGGAGCGCGCCGTGTTCGACGGCGTGAACGGCGCGAGGATCGTATCGGCGACGGCGACCGCATAGCCCAGCGTCAGCGTGCGCCGGCCCATCTTCTTCACGAGCATCAGCGAGATGTGCCGCCCGAGACCCGTCTTGTCGTAGCCCAGCGCGAACATGAACGCGCCGAAGATGAGCCACACCGTCGCGTTGGAGAATCCCGACAGTGCCCAGGTCAGCACGGCGTTGTACGACTTGAATCCGGGCTTCGCGAGCTCGGCGGGAGAGAAGAACACCCAGGGCGACAGCACGGAGACCAGGGTGATGCCGATGAGGCCGATCGCGCCGCCGGGCAGCGGCTCCAGCATCAGCGCGACGATCACGCCGGCGAAGATCGCGAAGTAGTACCACGCGTAGGGCGCGAGACCGTCCGGCGCCGGCAGCACGGCGATCACCAGCGCGACGACGATGGGCAGAGTCGCCTTCCAGGAAACGTGCGGCGGCCTGATTGCTGCGGCAGGCTGCGGCGCGGCCCGCGAGGGTGCAGGAACTTGATGAGGCGAGACGGAGATGGCCATGACGTGGCTCCGGTGGTTAGGCGAGCGCGTCGCGCCCTGGATTCGGCAACGGCGCCTCGCGTGAAGACGCAAAACGCCCGGCGCGACACGGCGCGCGACGCGGCTGCCGGGCGGGAATTTCGTCGGACGTGAACGCCCGCGGGGGATTTCAGATTTGGCTGGGGCTGCCGGCATGCGCCGGAACGGGATGCCGGCATCGAAGCGCCGGCAGGGGCGGACGGAAACGCGCCGGATGCCGGGGAGGCATCGAGACGGTTCCCGGGAAACACGCTCACTTCAAGTCCCCAGAGCGTCGCGCGTGGCTGCCGCGACAATTCAATTCTCCGCGCGTTTCCCGGCCGCAAGATTGATGGCGCTCAACGTCGCACCCGCTTCGGCATGCGTCACATTGCCTCGGGCGCGGCAAACCGCCCCATGCATTCGTCAGTATCGCGATGAGCGAATTGCCGCGGCGCGAGCGCGGATCGCAGGCGCCGCTGCGAAGCGCGAGCGGCCGGGAGGGAGCGCCGCCGTTCAGGCTGACACGTGAAGACCTCGATATTGCGGGTCGCGCTGCAGACCCGCAGGCTGGGCGCCGCCCGCATGCCGCGCGCTTTCGCGCGCCGGATTCGACGTGAACGACTGGACCGGGCGGCTAGCGGATGCCTTCCGCCGCCATCTTCCGCCGCATGAACGCGATCTGCGTCGCGAGCGGCAGGTCCTTCGGGCAGACGTCGTGGCAGGCCAAGAGCGACATGCAGCCGAACACGCCGTTGTCGTCGCCGATGACGTCGTAGAAATCCGCGTCGTTGCGCGTGTCGCGGGGATCGAGCCGGAAGCGCGCGACGCGATTCAGGCCGACTGCGCCGACGAAATCCTCGCGCATGCGCGCGGTGCCGCAGGCGGCGACGCAGCAGCCGCATTCGATGCAGCGGTCGAGCTCGTAGATCCTGTCGGCGAGCTCGGGCTCCATCCGCTGCTCGAGCCGGGTGAGGTCCGGGTCCGGATTCGCCATGTGCAGCCAGCCTTCGAGGCGCTCGCTCATGCCGCGCATCCACTTGCCGGTGTTGACCGAGAGGTCGCCGATCAGCTCGAAGAACGGCAGCGGCGCCAGCGTGATCTCCGCCCCGAGATTCTTGGTGAGCGTCCGGCATGCGAGCGTCGGCCGCCCGTTGATCACCATCGCGCAGCTGCCGCAGATGCCGGCGCGGCAGACGAAGTCGAACTGCAGCGAAGCGTCCTGCCGCTCGCGGATCTCGTTGAGCGCGATGAACAGCGTCATGCCATCGGCTTCCTCGAGCGCGTAGGTCTGCATGTGCGGGACGCTCGCCGGATCCTGCGGGTTGTACCGAAGCACGCTGATCGCGAGCTGGCGGCGCGGACCCTTCGACCCGTTGCCGTCGCCATTCCTGGTGGACGCGGGCATCGCGACTGTCTTGACCGTGGCATCGCTCATTTCTGCCCCCCCAGCGGTTCGTCGATTCGTTCGTTGCGGCCGCGATAGCGCTCCGGCAGCAGTGACTCGTAGGGCATCAGCGACTCCTGGACGGCAAAGCGCGGGGCGTCGGCCATCTTCTGCTTCAGTGCCTCGACCGCGGCGGCGCGCTGCGGCGTGTCGGGGTGATCGATGTAATCCTTGGCGCCGTAGCCTCTCCAGCCGGGTGGCAGCTCCATGCGGCCGACGTCGAGCGCTTCATACGCGAGCGAAGGCAGCGTGTCGGATTCCGCCTTCCACGTGGCGAGCGTGCGCTTCAGCCAGTCGGCGTCGTTGCGTCGCGGGAAGTCCTGCCGGAAGTGCGCGCCGCGGCTTTCGGTGCGGGTGAGCGCGCCGTAGGCGACGCACAGCGCGACCTTCAGCATCTTCTGCACGCGGTACGCGGTGACGAGCTCGGGGTTGGCGCCGCGCGCCTTGCATTTGAGGCCGATGTTGCGGCTGCGCTGCAGGAGCTTCTGCAGGTCGGCGACCGCCGATTCGAGGTCGCCGCCGCGGCGGAAGATGCCGACCTTCGCGGTCATCGTCTCCTGCATCGCGATGCGCAGCGCCGCGGAGTCCTCGGTGCCCCGTCCGTCGATCAGCACGTCGAGCTTGCCCTGCTCGCGGCGCAGGAAGTCGTGGACGAGCCGGGTCGGGATGTCGACTTCGCTCTCGGGCCTGTCGCAGTAGTCCGCGATGTACTCGCCGACGATCATGCCGGCGACGACCGTTTCGGCAACGGAATTGCCGCCGAGCCGGTTGAATCCGTGCATGTCCCAGCACGCCGCTTCGCCGGCGGCGTAGAGTCCCTTCAGCGTCGGGCTCTGGCCGGTGTAGTCGGTGCGCACGCCGCCCATCGTGTAATGCTGCGCGGGCCGGACCGGGATCCACTCCTTCGTCGGGTCGACGCCGAGGAAATAGTGGCAGATCTCGAAGACTTCGCGCAGGTTGTGCCGGATGTGCTTTTCGCCGAGCAGCGTGATGTCGAGCCAGAGGTGCTCGCCGAAGCGGTTGCGCACGCCCTTGCCCTTCGCGATGTGCTCCTCCATCCGGCGCGACACGACGTCGCGCGACGCGAGCTCCTTCTTTTCCGGCTCGTAGTCCGGCATGAAGCGGTGGCCGTCGACGTCCTTCAGGAGGCCTCCGTCGCCGCGGCAGCCTTCGGTAACGAGGATGCCGGCCGGAAAGATCGCGGTCGGATGAAACTGCACGGCTTCCATGTTGCCGAGCGAAGCGATGCCGGTCTCGAGTGCGAGCGCGCTTCCGATGCCTTCGCAGATCACGGCATTGGTCGTGACCGCATAGAGCCGCCCGGCGCCGCCGCTCGCGATCGCCGTCGCCCTGGCAACATAGGCGACAAGTTCGCCGGTGATGAGGTTCCTCACGATGGCGCCGTAGCAGCGGCCGCCATCGTGAATCAGCGCGATCGCCTCGACGCGCTCGTGCACGGGAATCGCGGCGCCGATCGCCTGGTCGCTCATCGTCTGCAGCATCGCGTGGCCGGTGCCGTCGGACACGTAGCAGGTGCGCCACTTCTTGGTGCCGCCGAAGTCGCGCTGCGCGACGAGACCGTGCGCCTCGTCGCGCTCGGTGATCGTCACCTTCTGCCCGTTGATGATGACGTCGCGGTCGCCCTTGCGCACGCGGCTCCACGGCACGCCCCAGGCGGCCAGCTCGCGCACCGCCTTCGGCGCCGTGTTGACGAACATCCGCACGACCTGCTGGTCCGCGCCCCAGTCGCTGCCGCGCACCGTGTCCTCGAAGTGGATGTCCTCGGTGTCGCCCTGGCCCTTGATCACGTTGGCGAGCGACGCCTGCATGCCGCCCTGCGCCGCCGCCGAGTGCGACCGCTTCGGCGGCACCAGCGACAGGATGATGACGTCGTGGCCGCGGCGCTTCGCGCCGATGGCGATCCGCAGTCCGGCGAGTCCGCCGCCGACGACGAGCACGTCCGTGTAGACGACTTTCATGGCGTGACTCCCTTGACCGGCGCCGACAGCGACGCGGGCACGTAGGGCTGGCCGTAGTCGGGCGCGTGCGCGATGCCGATCCTGATGTACGCGGCCAGCGTCGTGAACCCGAGCACCAGGAAGAAGACGGTCAGCGCCCACTTCAGCACCTTGAGGCGCTTGCGCGTTGCGTCCGGATTGCCTGCGGCGAACCACCCCCATTTGACGCAGAGGCGATAGAGCCCGATGCCGGCGTGCAGCTCGATCGCGAGCAGCAGCAGGATGTAGAGCGGCCAGTAATGGCCCGTCCAGACGCGATCGGACGACTCGAACGGACCGATCAGCTCGGGGTGCGTCAGCACGACGTACAGGTGCGGCGCGGCGAGGAAGAAGAGCGCGAAGCCCGTGAATGCCTGCCACGCCCACAGCGTCGTATCCTCGTGCCGCATCATCTTCATGTGGCTGCGGAACGTCGTGAACTGGCGGTAGTTGATCGGGAACTTCCGCACGGCGAGGAACGCGTGGACGACGATCAGCGCGATGACCGTCGCGACGACGCACGAGACGAGCACGGGAAACGAGCGGCCGAAGAAGAAGTAGCCCTCGAAGAACTTCGTGATCGACCACATCGCGTCGTTCCCGAGCAGGATCGACGACACGAAGAACATGTGGCCCCACATGAAGAGCGCGAGCACGAGGCCCGTGCCGCTCTGCGCGAGATCGAGCCGCGCGGGCCAGCGGCTCTTGCGTGCCGCATCGGCGAGGCCGACGCCGGCAATCGTGGAAGATCTGGTGGCCATCGTCGCCTCCTCTGTGCCGCAGTCGACCGCATCGGGCATGCAGACGCACGGACCCGGTGCCACCGCGATGGCCGCGGCACCGAAACGACAGTGCGCCATTCCGCCGCAACTATATCGCCGCGCTGCCGGGGCCGATTGATGTGCATCAAGCAATTTCCGCTGCGCCGCCGCAATGCAGCAACCTTGATGACGTGCCGGCTTTGTTGCGTATGACTCTTGACTTGTGTCAATGGGCAAACCCGGCGCGAAGGCAGCATGGTCGACACGCAGCAGCGAGAGCGTCGCGCGCCGGGGCGGACACCCGGGACACGCGATGCACCGAACGGAGGGCAGTCGATGTACCAGGTCCGCATCCATGGCCGCGGCGGGCAAGGCGTCGTCTCCGGCGCCGAGCTGCTTTCGGTCGCAGCGTTCCTCGAAGGACGCTACGCGCAGGCGTTCCCGAGCTTCGGTTCGGAGCGCATGGGCGCGCCCGTGATGGCGTTCTGCCGCATCGACGACAAGGAGATCCGGCTGCGCGAGCCGGTCGTCGCACCGGATGCACTGATCATCCAGGACCCGACGCTGCTGCATCAGGTGGACCTCTTCAAGGGACTGCATCCGGCCGGCCTCATTCTCATCAACTCGATGCGGAGCTTCGAGGACCTGGGGCTCGCCGAGCTCCTCCGCGGCGCGAACCGCTTCCGGCTGTGCCAGGTGCCCGCGACCGAGCTCGCGCAGAAGCATGTCGGCCGCGCGGTGCCCAATGCCGCGCTTCTGGGAGGGTTCGCGGCCGTCAGCGGCCAGATCGACCTGGAATCGGTGGTCGCCGCGATTCGCGCCAAGTTTCCCGGCAAGATCGCCGAAGGCAACGTCGCGGCGGCGAGCGAAGCCTTCGCGTTCGCGCAGCAGCGCAAGGAGTTGGTCCATGCTTAAGCAGACCGAAGGCTCGCGCGCGGTGGCGGAAGCCATCGCCCTCTCGCGGCCGGAGGTGATCTGCGCCTATCCGATCACGCCGCAGACGCACATCGTCGAGGCGCTGGGCGAGATGGTGAAGTCGGGCGAGCTCGGCGGCTGCGACTTCATCAACGTCGAATCGGAGTTTGCCGCGCTGTCGGTCGCAATCGGCGCCTCCGCCGCCGGCGCGCGCGCATACACGGCGACGTCGAGCCAGGGCCTGCTGTTCATGGCCGAAGCCGTCTACAACGCAGCCGGCCTCGGCCTGCCCATCGTGATGACCATCGGCAATCGCGCGATCGGCGCGCCGATCAACATCTGGAATGACCACTCCGACAGCATGTCGATGCGCGACGCCGGATGGATCCAGCTGTTCGCCGAAACGAATCAGGAGGCGCTCGACCTGCACATCCAGGCGTTCCGCCTTGCCGAGGAGCTGTCCTGCCCCGTGATGGTCTGCATGGACGGCTTCATCCTGACCCACGCCTACGACCGCGTCGACGTGCCGACGCAGGGCGAGGTCGACGCGTTCCTGCCGCCGTACGAGCCGCGCCAGATCCTCGATCCGGCCGATCCCGTGTCGATCGGTGCGATGGTCGGTCCCGAAGCCTTCACCGAGGTCCGCTACCTCGCCCATCACAAGCAGCAGCGCGCGCTGACGCGGATTCCGCAGCTCAAAGCGCTGTTCCAGGCGCAGTTCGGTCGCGCTTCGGGCGGACTGATCCGGCCGTATCGCTGCACCGATGCGGAAACCATCGTCGTCGCGCTGGGCTCGATCAACGGCACCGTGCAGGAAGTCGTCGACACGATGCGCAGCGACGGCGTGAAGATCGGCTCGGTGTCGATCTGCTCGTTCCGGCCGTTCCCGCTCGCCGCGCTGCGCGAGGTGCTGCAGGGCGCGAAGCGCGTCGTCGTGCTGGAGAAGTGCCTCGCGGTCGGCCTCGGCGGCATCGTTTCCGACGGCGTGCGCAAGGCGCTCTCGGGCATCCAGCTGAACGGCTACACCGTCATCGCCGGGCTCGGCGGACGCGCGATCACACAGGAATCGCTGCTGCAGCTTTTTGCGGACGCGCACGCCGACGAGCTGGAGCAGGTCACGTTCCTCGATCTCAATGCCGACGTCGTCGCGCACGAGCTCGAGCGCGAGGCGCTCGCGCGCCGCTCCGGCCCCACGGCTGAAGCAATCCTGCGGCGCCTCGGCACCGTCGGATCCGGAATCGGATGAGCATCATGGCTGAACGCAAGATCCCCGCGCGCGCCGCGGCACCGATGCAGGCGGTGAAGTTCTACCAGACGGGGACCTTCACCGTCGGGAATCGTCTGCTGGCCGAGGACCAGCGCTCCGTGCAGGCCAACATGGAGCGCACCAATTCGCTCAACTCGGGCCACCGCGCCTGCCAGGGGTGCGGCGAGGCGCTCGGCGCGCGCTACGCGATCGACGCGGCGATGCGCGCGGCCAACAACCAGGTGATCGCGGTCAACGCGACCGGCTGCCTCGAGGTCTTCTCGACGCCGTATCCCGAGACATCGTGGCAGATCCCGTGGATGCATTCGCTGTTCGGCAACGCCGCGGCCGTCGCATCCGGCGTCGCGTCCGCGATGCGGATCAAGGGCCGCACCGACGTCCGCGTGATCGCGCAGGGCGGCGACGGCGGCACGACCGACATCGGCTTCGGCTGCCTTTCCGGAATGTTCGAGCGCAACGACGATGTGCTCTACATCTGCTACGACAACGAGGCGTACATGAACACGGGCGTCCAACGCTCGAGCGCGACGCCGCCGGCCGCACGCACGGCGACGACGATGGCGGTCGGGCGCGAGCCCGGCAACGTCTTCGGCACGGGAAAGAACCTGCCGCTGATCGCGATGGCGCACGAGATTCCGTACGTCGCGACTGCAAGCGTCGCGAATCTGCGCGATCTCGAATACAAGGTGACGCGCGCGATGGGCATCCGCGGCGCGCGCTACATCCACATCCACGTGCCCTGCCCGCTCGGCTGGGGCTCGAACCCCGCCGACACCATCCGGCTCGCGCGGCTTGCCGTCGAATCGGGCCTGTTTCCGCTCTACGAGGCGGAACACGGCGAGATCATCGGGCGCACGACGATCCGGCGGAAGGTGCCGGTCGACGAGTACCTCCGGCTGCAGAAGCGCTTCGCGCACCTCTTCGGCGCGAAACCCGACCTCGAGCGCATCGCGCACATCCAGGCGCTCGCCGACCGCAACGTCAAGCGCTTCGGGCTCGTCGACGCCACGGTGGCCGCCGGTGGATAAGCCCTATGCCATCACGCTGGACGTCGGCTCGAGCCTTGCCAACAAGACGGGCTCGTGGCGCACGCTGCGCCCGGTCTATCTCGATCGCCTGCCGCCGTGCAATCACGCCTGCCCCGCCGGCGAGGATATCCAGGGTTGGCTCTATCACGCGGAAGGCGGCGACTACGAATCCGCGTGGCGCGCGCTGACCGCGAACAATCCGCTGCCGGCAGTGATGGGCCGTGTGTGCTATCACCCGTGCGAAACCTCGTGCAATCGCGGCCAGCTCGACGAAGCGGTCGGCATCAACTCCGTCGAGCGATTTCTCGGTGACGAAGCGATCCGCCGCGGCTGGAAGTTTGCGACTCCCGAAAAGGAGTCCGGCAAGCGCGTGATGATCGTCGGCGCCGGACCGTCGGGCCTCTCCGCCGCGTATCAGCTGCGCCGACTGGGCCACGCCGTGACGATCTTCGAGGCGGGTCCGTACGCGGGCGGGATGATGCGCTTCGGCATCCCGAAGTACCGGCTGCCGCGCGAAGTGCTGGACGCCGAAGTGAAACGCATCCTCGACCTCGGCGTCGAGCTTGTCCTCAACCGGAAAGTCGAGGACATCCGCGCGACGATGAAGGAAGGGCGCTTCGACGCCGCATTCCTCGCGGTCGGCGCGCACATCGGCAAGCGCGCGTTCATTCCGGCGGGCGCCGCGGCACGAATGCTGGATGCCGTGTCCGTGCTGCGCGGCATGGAGGGCGAAGAGAAGCCGATGCTCGGCCGCCGCGTCGTCGTCTACGGCGGCGGCAACACTGCGCTCGACGTCGCCCGCACCGCGAAGCGCCTCGGCGCGACCGAGGCGATCATCGTCTACCGGCGCACGCGCGAGAAGATGCCCGCGCACGATTTCGAGGTCGAGGAGGCGCTGCAGGAAGGCGTGCTGATCAAGTGGCTGTCGACGATCAAGAACATGGCCGACGAAGGCACGCTGACCGTCGAGAAGATGACGCTCGACGCCAAGGGGTTCCCGCAGCCGACCGGCGAGTTCGAGACGCTGGAGGCCGATTCGCTGGTGCTGGCGCTCGGGCAGGACGTCGACCTGTCGCTGCTCGACGGCGTGCCGGGGCTCTCCCTCAAGGACGGCACGGTCGTCGTCGGACCGAACATGATGACAGGCTACGCCGGCATTTTCGCCGGGGGCGACATGGTGCCGTCGGAGCGCACGGTGACGGTCGCGATCGGCCACGGGAAGAAGGCCGCGCGCCACGTCGACGCCTGGCTCGGCGGCGGCACGTATGCGCCTCCGGCAAAGCACGAGGTCGCCGATTTCGCGAAACTGAATCCCTGGTACTACAGCGATGCGCCGAAGACGGTGCGTCCGGTGCTCGACATCGCGCGCCGCACGTCGACCTTCGACGAGGTCGTGCGCGGCCTCGACGAGACCAATGCGCTCTTCGAGGCGCGCCGCTGCCTGTCCTGCGGCAACTGCTTCGAGTGCGACAACTGCTATGGCGTCTGCCCGGACAATGCGGTGATCAAACTGGGCCCCGGCAACCGCTTCCGCTTCAATTACGATTATTGCAAGGGCTGCGCGCTTTGCGCCACCGAATGCCCCTGCGGCGCCATAAAAATGATCCC
>Ga0265332_10000898_pt1 | contig 17863 bp, 19 predicted proteins | sample 41926metaG_FD_202084 | JGI IMG/M metagenome (GOLD analysis project Ga0265332, IMG submission 202084) | Rhizosphere microbial communities from Carex aquatilis grown in University of Washington, Seatle, WA, United States - 4-19-26 metaG | ecosystem: Host-associated > Plants > Roots > Rhizosphere...
GTCACCCAGCCCAAATGCGGCAGCCGCAACTCACATCGTCAATCCGGCATAGTCAATCCGGCTGACGCCGCCGGCGCGCGCAGCGCGCAGAAAGTGGCGCAATTCCCTGAGTTCCATCGCCCGATCGACCTATACCACAGCGGCATAACTCATGAAGATCGATGGCGGAGGGCAAATCGCGACGGTCAGCGCGCGCCGGCGCGCGCGATGGTGACGGCGACATCGGCCGGGCGCGCCGTGTAGGGCCATGACGTCACCAGAATGTCGGCGCCGGCACGACCATACGCGGCGGCATTGTCGGGATTGATACCGCCGGCGGCCGCAATCAACGGCCGCGGTGTCATCGATGCCAGCGCCGACACCAGTTGCGACACCATGTCGGGCGCGAACTTCTCGGTCTGGACAACGTCAAATCCGGCGCGCGCGGCCGCCACGCCGTCGCCCAGCGAATTCACCTCGATGACGAGCTTTTTCTCCGGAGCCTGCGCGCGCAGGTCGCGCACCAGGGCGGCGAGATCGGCATCCCGGCGGAACACGCGATGTTCGGGGAACACCAGGACGGTTTCCGACAGGCCCAGGCGATGCACCGCGGCGCCACCGGCGCGAATGGCGGCGATCGACAGCGCCTTAGTGCCGGGAACATTTTTGCGCGTGCAGGCAACCGCGATCTCTGGCCGCACGGTGCGCGCCGCTACGACCAGCGCGCGGGTTGCGGTCGCGACCCCTGACCAAATTTCGACCAGCGTCTGCGCCACCTTCCAGGCCCGCAGCACGCCGCGGGCGGAGCCGTGACCGGTGAGCAGGACGGCGCCGGCTTCGACGGCATCGCCGGATCCGACGTGGACCGTTACGTCGACCGCGGCGAGCCGCAGAATTCCGGCGGCTTCCTCGATCGCGGACACCACCATGGCGCCCCGCGCGGCGAAACCAATGCTGGCGGCCTCAGTGCCGATCCCCAACGCCTCGGTGGTGAGATCACCATACGGCACGTCCTCGGCCAGCAATCGCTCGAGCGCGCGGACCGACAAGCAGCTCATGATGTTGCTCTTGATGTGTCTCTTGGCGCGGTCATGACTGGATCGTCGCCACGGTCCGCTCATCGAGCGCAACGGTCTTGATCAGCGCGAATACCTGCGCGCCGTCCGCAAGCTTGAGATCGTCGATCGCCTTGCGGGTTGCGAGCGCCACCAACTGGCCGTGACCGAGGAGGTCGATGGTGACCGCCGCCAGCGGTCCGTCGCCGCTTTCGATCCTGGCGATGGTTCCGGCGAGCGAGGTGCGGACGCTGAGATTGTGCGGCGGCGCGGTCGACAGCGTGATGTCGGTCGCCTTTGTGATGATGCGCACCTCGCGCCCGATCGGGCCGGCCCGCCCGGCAAGCCAAATGGTTCCGGCCGGATGGGTGATCTCGGTGAGGTCATAGGCGGTGTCGACACCGGCGAGCTTTCCGGCAATGACCGAAGAACGGGTAAAGCGGCTTTCCTCAAACGCGGAGTGGCCCGCGCCGAGCACGTCTTCGACCGTGCCGCTCGCCAGCACGTGGCCGTGTTCCAGCACGACCACCCGCGCCGCCAAGCGCGCGACCTCATCGATCGCGTGCGACACGTAGACGATCGGCACATGAAACTCGTCGCGCAGGGATTCGATCAGCGGCAGGATTTCCAGCTTGCGCTCGCTGTCGAGGGAGGCCAGCGGCTCGTCCATCAGCAATAATTTCGGCCCCGCCAATAACGCGCGCCCGATGGCGACGCGCTGCTTTTCGCCGCCGGAGAGCCGCGCTGGCCGGCGATCGAGCAGGTCACCGATCCCGAGCGTATCGATCACCTTGTCGATCCCGATCGCGCCTGCGTCCTTCGGCGCGAACCAGCGTCCGAACAGCAGGTTCTGCCGTACGCTGAGATGGGGAAACAGCTGGGCGTCCTGAAACACCAGGCCGATGCGACGGCGGTGGCTGGGCACGAAAATGCCGGCCGCGGTGTCGACCAGGACATGATCGTCGAGCACGATGCGCCCGCGATCCGGACGCTCGAGGCCCGCAATCAGATTGATGGTGAGCGACTTTCCGGCGCCGGAACGCCCGAACAACGCGGTGATGCCGGCATCGTTCTCGAACGCGACATCGAGCGCGAAGTGACCGAGCGTGAGCGCGGCGTCGACGCTGATCATTCGACACTCGCGATGCGCATCTTGGCGACGCGCTGAATGATTTCGGAGACAATCAGTGCGCCGAACGCGAGCGCAATCGACACGATGGTGAGCCGCAGCGCGCCGGCATCGCCGTCCGGGATCTGGGTATAGGTGTAGATCGCGGCGGAAATCGTTTGGGTTTCGCCGGGGATGTTCGAGACGAAGGTGATGGTGGCGCCGAATTCGCCGAGCGCCTTGGCGAAACATAAAATGGCGCCGACGATCACGCCCGGCAGGGCCAGCGGCAGCGTCACCAGTGCGAACCGCCAGGGCCTGCTGGCGCCGAGCGTTCCGGCGGCGTCTTCCAGGCGGCGATCGATCGATTCGATCGAGAGCCGGATCGGGCGCACCATCAGCGGAAAGCCCATCACCGCGCAGGCCAGCGCCGCCCCGGTCCAGCGGAACGACAGCACGATGCCGAGATATTCCGCGAGCGGCGCACCGAGCGCGCCGCGCCGGCCGAACAGCAGCAGCAGCATGTAACCGGTGACCACCGGCGGCAGCACCAGCGGCAGGTGGATCAGGCCGTCGAGCACGACTTTGCCGGGGAAGCGCCAGCGCGCGAGCGCATACGCCATGAAGATGCCGAGCGGCAGGCTCACCAGGGTCGCGGTGACGGCGATCCGCAGCGACAGCGTGACTGCCGTCCATTCCGCCGCCGAAAGGTCGATCACAGCCACCCCGTTGTCATGGTGCCTCCGCCCGCGACTGGCGCAGCGACATTAGACAAAGCGGCGCGGGAACGACAGGCCGAAGCAGCAAACCCGCGATCAGGAGCGTTGGCCGCCCGGCGCCAGCACTGCAAAGCCCTGGCGTTCGAACGCCGGGCGCGCCGCTGGGGAGCGCAGGAAATTCAGGAATGCCAGCGCGTCCGGGTTGCTGGCGTCCTTGGTCAGAGCAACGGGATAGATGATCGGCGGATGCGAATTCTCGGGAAACACGCCGACGATCTTGACCGAGGGGTCGGAGGCCGCATCGGTCTGGTAGACGATGCCGAGCGGGGTTTCGCCACGCGACACCAGAACCAAAGCGGCGCGCACGCTTTCCGCCGGCGCCACCTTGTCCTTGACGCCATCCCAGGCGCCGAGCTTTTCCAGCGCCGCCTTGCCGTACTTGCCGGCCGGCACCGCGTCGACATTGCCCATGGCGAGGCGGCCGTCCTTGAGCAGCGCGGCGAGGTCGAAGCCTTGCTGAATATTGACGCTCAAGGTGGAATCCTTCGGCGCCACCAGGACGATGCGATTGCCGAGCAGGTTCGACCGCGTCTGCGGCTGGATCAGGTTCTTCTGCTGGCCGTAATCCATCCAGTCGAGATCGGCGGACATGAAGATGTCGGCGGGGGCGCCCTGCTCGATCTGCTTGATCAGGGTGTTGCTGGCCGCATAGGACACCACCACTTTCTTGCCGGTGTCGCGCTGCCACTGGGCCGAGGCCTCGTCGAACGCGTTCTTCAGGCTCGCGGCGGCGAACACCAGAACGTCGTGGCTCTGGGCTATGGCCGGAACCGCCCCGGCGCTCCATGTCAGGGCCGCGGCGGCAACAAGCGCCAGCCACGATCGTCGTGTCGTCGTCATCACGAACCTCATTATCGACCTCCAACAGCGCGCTATAGCTTCCAAGACATAGCGCGGAACACCTCCGCGGAATAGTGACTTCAGCCGCGATCGAATGTCGCCGGCCGCGCGGTTAACGCGTTATGCGATTCATTTAAGCAATTCGCACGCCCGGGGCGACGGCACCAAGGCCTGCGGCGACGGCAGCATGACCCGTTGCCACCACCCCATCACCTGATCGAGGCTGCATGTCAGCCTGACGGTCATGCCGCTGGAGAACCGGGTCCAACGCTCGAATTCCCATTCGGGCACGGCGATGATCAGCGGCGTCTCGGTCTCCGACGCGGCTTTGATGGCGCAGCAAAAGCCGCGGCCCGCCGCCTCCAGCGATCCGAAGCGATTGACGATGACGACATCGACGCCCTGGCGGATGGAGGCCTGGACGCCGGCCGCCAATTGTCCGAGCCATTGCCCGTCGATAAAGCATCGCGCCTCGCCGTTTGCGGCGGCCTCGCAATTGACGTCGACGACATCCCAGGCATCGAGCACCAGAACTTTGCGCTTGATATCGTCGGCCTTGTGATCGCGCATCTGGATCAGCCCGCAGACCCGCCGGCCGCTCGCCGCCACCTCGCAGGCAAAGGCCTGGAGCACCAGGTCGGGACGATCATCGCTGCCATAGACGAGGGCCGCGATGTCTGCTTCCGCATCGTCAATGGTCGTCAGCGTGTCCACCGCAACCGCCCTCCCCTATGGCGCCGGCGCCTGCGGCACGAAACCGTCGTCCGGCAAAGCGCCCGGGGTCGTGATCATGTTGGCCAGCGACGACATCAGCGCGGCGAGGCTCGCGGTCCGCAGCGGCAGATAGGGCTTTTGCAATTGCCGGCACAGGCGTTTGACGGCAGCGACGGCGTTGTGGCTGATGCAATCGATCGGGAACACCGAGACGTCGGCACGGCTGACGAGGCCGGGCAACAATCCGGCATTGTGTTCCAGTCCACCGTCATGATGCAGGAAGCAGGCGCCGGTGCGCTCCACCAGCGCTTTCATTTGCGGAATCTGGTGCGCGCGGCCGCCGACATAGAGAATGGTCCGGCCGCCGAGATCGAGCGCGGAATCGCGGTCGACGCCGTCGGGCTCGAGCATGCGCAGCACGTGGTCCTCGATCACCTCGATATCGCGGATCGCCGCGTCGCGCACCGCTTCCGCCACCTTCAAGGCGGCTTCGGTCGCCTGCAATGTGGCGGACACCGCATTCACGCGCTGCTCCAGGCGTTCGCGCCGCGCCGTTTCCTGTCCGAGCTTCGCGTTCACGTCGGCGATCACCGTGCGCAGCGTTTCGATTTCCTCGCGGGCGCCGGCGCCGGCATGGGATTGCGCGACCGGCGGCTTGACCTGGGCGGCGATGAGGTCGCTGAGCTGGCGAATCCGAACGTCGCGGGCGGTGAAGCCTTCGCGCAACTGCGCCTGCTGGCGCGCGACCTTCTCGAGCAGCGCGGCGTTCTCGTCTTCGAGCTGCCGCAACCGGCGAATGTCCGCCCGATTGGCGGCGCCGACCAGATGCGACAGCATATGGACGTGTTGAAAGGCCTTCTTGACCACCGCCTCGGTGGTTGCCGGATGACTCAGCAGCGCCCAATAGGCGCCGGGGATGTCGCCGCGCTGGGCCGATTGCTCCCACAACCCCCGCAATGCGGCTTCGTCCTTGGCGCCACCATAAAGCTTGATGGTCAGCGCGTGGCGCCGGTCGAGCGCCTTCTGCAACACCTTGGCGCCGGCGTCGCGACGGCCGGCGAGCGTGACGCCGAGAACGTGGAGTTCATGCTCATCGGCCTTTTCAGCGTTCGGCACGTTCAGGCGCACCAGCACCTGCCGCAGCTCCGCATTCGACAGGCAGGTGCCGATGATCGAGCAATGCAGGGAATCCGCGAGCTCCCAGATCTTGCTGCGGCGGGCTGGCTGCAGCGTGAACTCGCTCGGCTCGCCGAGCCCAAGCATCGGGGCGGGCGGCGCTTTGAGCTTGATCAGCGGCTGCGGCGCGATCGCGCCGACAAGGCCCGCGGAATGGCGACGCAGCAGCGGCAGGGTCACGGAAGCGCCTCGCTATATTTCTCTAGATATAGCGACTATGGCCTAAAACCGGCCCGGAGAAAAGTGGGTCGAACCGAGGTCGGTCCAATGTCAGTTGTGGGCGCCGGCGAGCAGCCGATCGAGGTCGGATGCGCTCAGATCGACCTGATAGAACAGATGGTAAAAGCTCTTGGTTTCGGTCTGGATGTCGCCCTTGAAGCGATCCGGAAAGAACAGCCGCGCCAGCCATTGCAGCCCGATCAGGCGGTTGAGCGAGGGCGGCGCGTCGATCCAGCCGAACGGCAGCGTCGGACTGAGATACACGCGATGTTTGCGCAGCGCGTCGGTCTGCAGCCAGGGGACCGCCGTCGACACCGTGTCAAAGAACTTGGCGTCGGTCGTGACGATGGTGTCCGGATTCCACGCCAGCACCTGCTCCATCGACAAGGTGGCGAGACCGCCCCCTTCCCTTCCGCCCTCGACGACATTGACGCCGCCGGCGCGCTCGATGATTTCGGTGTTGATCGACCCGCGGCTGCCGCTTTCAAGGCCGCCGGGCTGGCGGGCGAGATAGATCCGGGGACGCCGCTCGACCGGCACCGAGGCGACCACGCCATCGATTTCTTTCAGGATCTCCTCGGTGCGCCGCGCCAGCAGTTCGGCGCGGGCTTCGACGCCGAGCACCTTGCCGACCAGCCGCAGCGCCGTCGCGGTATTGGCGAAGCGCCCGTCGATCAGCAGATAAGGAATGCCGGTCTGGCTCTGGACGCGGTCCGCGAGCGAGACATAGGTCGGGTTGACCGAGCCGAAATCGATGATCACGTCGGGCTTCGCCGCCATGACCGCTTCGACATTGGCGGTGTCGCCGCGACCGGACAGCCGACCAACCTCCGGCAGGTTGCGCGCGATCGGCGCCAGATACGACAGCTCGGCCTCGCGGGGCTTGCGCACCCAGCCGACGAGTTTGTCCGGCGCGAGCACATAGAGCAGCACCGAGGCCGGCGGCCCTGCCGCCTGGATGCGCTCGATACGATCGGGGATTTCGACGCTGCGGCCGGCGGAATCCACCACCACGCGGCCGGCGCTGGCGGACAGCGGCCATAGACTGAGCCCGAGGGCGACGAGCAGGAGTGCGGCTCTCGGGATCGCGCGCGGACCGCGACGCCCGGACCTGAACGCTCCGCTAGGACCGCGCCTTCTTGCCTTTGCGCACCAGCTTGCTGACGGCGCGGAATTCCTCGCGGGCCGAGGTTCGGGCAATGCCTTCGATCGAACGATAGAGTTCAATGACCTGTTCTCCGGTCGGCGTCAGCACCGCGCCGCCGCCCGCCCTGCCCCCCACCGCCGAAGCGACCGCCGGATGGCGCAAGGCGTTGTTGAGTTCCTCCACCAGCAGCCAGGCCCGCCGATACGACATGCCGAGCTGCCGCGCCGCCGCCGAGATCGATCCGGTGGTACGGATCGCCTCCAATAAAGCAATCTTGCCGGGACCGATGCGGGCGCCGCTGGTGAGATCGAGGCGCATGCTCAAGCGCGTGTCGGTCATGGTCTGGAGTCGTCCGCTGTCGATGGCAGGACAACACAGCGAACCGCATGGCATCGTCAAGAGGCATGGAACGATTATTCCGAGGCGATGCCCAAGGCCGCGATTCCGGCCGCCACGCTCCGCGATCCGCCGACGGCGGCGATATGCTTCATCATATACAGCGAAACCGGGGTGACAAGGCATCCGCCGCACGATCCGGACCGGGGCCGGTCGGCTTGGCACCCATCCCCCCGGTGGCTATGGTCGATATAAAGGCTCGGCCTAATTAAGGACTTGCTCGAAAACGGATCGAACCCATGAAGCTCAGCGCGCGCAATATTCTCCCGGGTAAGGTGGTCGCGGTCACCAAGGGCACCACCACCGCGCACGTCAAGGTCGAGCTCGCTCCCGGCCTGACGGTATTCTCCTCCATCACCAACGAGGCGGTCGACGACCTCGCCCTCAAGGTCGGGGACAAGGTGTCGACGGTGATCAAGTCGTCGGATGTGATGATCGGGAAATAGTGGGTCCGGTGGCGCGGCGAGCACTTGGGTCTCGCGCGCAGAAGCCTCGCGTGACCATCGATCGATGACACGGCGTTCGCAAGACAACATGCTATCGCGATCCCGGCGACGACGCTTCCGCCGTTGAGACCCCTCGGCTAGCGGGTGCCACCGACCGCTCGACGCCGCGCTCCGGGCTGCTATAAAGCCGGTCCTCGACATCGCGCCGAGGTTCGGTGGCTTCGGATCTCCACCGGCTCGGAACGACTGACTGGGTCCAAATCGATCTGCATTTCAGTGGTTTGGAAGGGTGGCCGAGTGGTTGAAGGCACCGGTCTTGAAAACCGGCAGTGGGGCAACTCACTCGTGGGTTCGAATCCCACCCCTTCCGCCAGAAACTCGATGCTAAATATTTGCATTCATTGAACATCTGCACTTCGTCGGCGACATGCAGCAACCGTTGCACGCGTCAGACCGCAAGGACCGCGGCGGCAACTCGGTCAAAGTTCGATGTCGATCGCGTCCATCATCGGTCACGGGACGAACTCCACGGATTTTGGGACGCCCATTTCGTGGACGGTCTTGGTCGCGCGCCTGCGACCGTCGCGAACCAATTAATTGAGCAGATCACGCCGCAGCAGAAGACAGAATGGGAACAGGGCTCCGTCAACGATTGGGCGATGGAAGCATTCCAGATTTCCAAAAGCGACGTATACGGCGATCCGCCGCTATCGAAGGGCGCGGTTCAGCACCTTGACGCGGGATATGTATCGAGGGCGGAGACCGAGGTTGCGCTGCTGAGCCGGGCCGGCGTTCGCTTGGCCTACCTCCTCAACTCGGCGCTGGGGCCTCACTGATTCCGGCGGAACAACCGCTTGACATGCTGTTCTCAACGATGTTCGCGTCTAACGCCCCTGCCAGTGGAGATCACGATGTCATCGAACCTGAAACCACAAACATCTATGGTCAATAGCGGGCTATGGGGAGCGCGGGCGAAAGATTGGGCCAATCTTCAAGAAGGCTGCTGCAGACCAGTATATGATGCCGTGCTGATGCGATGCGCCGTGTCGACGGCGACGCGCTATTTGGACGCCGGTTGCGGTGCGGGAATGGCCGCACAAATAGCCGCCGAGCGCGGTGCAGCAGTTACGGGTATCGACGCATCGACCGCGCTGTTGGAAATCGCACGCTCGCGTGTGCCAAACGGCGACTTCCGTGCGGGCGACCTGGAAGCGCTTCCTTATTCCGACGCCGCTTTCGATGTCGTCACCGGCTTTAACTCATTTCAATATGCCGGCAATCCGATTGTTGCCTTGGGCGAAGCACGCCGGGTAACCAAGTCAGACGGCAAGCTTGTCATCATGACGTGGGGCGACCCGGCTAAGATGGACGCAGCCTCGCTGGTCACCGCGCTGCGTCCCCTCATGCCGCCGCCTCCGCCGGGTGCGCCGGGACCATTCGCGTTGTCAGATGAGACGGCACTCCGCAAGTTTGCGACGGACGCAAAATTGACGCCGATTGAGACTTTCGACGTCGATAGTCCGTTTATTTATCCTGACGAAGCAACTGGGATTAGAGCCTTGAACTCTTCCGGCGTCGCGGCAAGGGCCATGGACAACACAAGCGAAGCGGCCGTCTCCGATGCGCACCGCAAGGCACTCGCACCATTCAGGCGACAAGACGGGAGCTACCGGGTGAGCGCAAGTTTCCGCTGCCTTATAGCAAAGCCTTGACACCCAGGGATACCCAAGCAGGGGGTAGTCGACGCCCTGCAGCACAAACGGGTTTTCGCGATGCAGACGTGTAGCGTCTATCGTTGTCCGCGATTGCCCCGGTTAGTCGAAGGCTAGACCGCCCGCGTTGCGACTAGATACCCTCAGTCCGTTTCTGCCCATCAGCAAAACGTTTCGCCGCCGCGCTGTTTGGATTGCGCACCCCCACCCAATCGCCAGACTTTCCGGAGCGGTACGGCTTGTCGATGCGCTTTGAGACGACGCCCTCAAGACCCATGCGGCACGCTTCCGCGAACACCTTTGCGCCGTCCGCCTCGATGTGTTTCAACACGATGCCTGCGGACGATAGGGCGAGCAGCAGCGCCAGCTTCACCTTGTGGCCCGCTCCATCGCCACATCTTTCATCTTTAATGACTTGCCCCGCCCGTGCGGGGCTTCTTTTTGCGCTGGCGCGATGACGGCTCAATTGGAGGCCAGTTGAGACGGCAACGTTAGCGCGTAACGATTTCTTCCCCGATCCTCGGCATCCGCTAGTTCGAGCCATTTGCAGGCCATGCGCAACAGGTTTGTGCAGTCAGTTTCCGACCGACCGGGCGTATTCGCTAGTCGGGCACAGCATTCCGCACGTTTACGAAACTCTGCCGCATAGTCCACGCCGCAATCTCCCCCGCCTTCGACAATTGGGATCAACGCTACCCAACCGATGTGAGGGCGACTGTTCAATATTGAACAATTGTGGACAGCTTTCCGTCGATGCATGGGTGTGTTGAGAGACATTCGACCGCTTGGGCACCTGGACACCGGCGGGTGCGGACGAAATTGCGATGGTCGTTCGCGCGGACGACGCTTGGAAACTCTCCGAGTGAAAACCCAAAACCGGCATCCTCGATTTTGGCAACATATCGCACACCATCGCGCTGGCTACGAATCCGGGTTCCATCAGTGTCAACGAGAAAATCACCGACAACATTGTCCGCGCCGGTGTGAACTATCGGTTTGGCTGGGGAAATTAGTTCGACATCGATTTGAAGTGCAAAGCCCCGGCTCACCCCGGGGCTTTTGCTTTTGCGCAGCGAACAGGCGAGCGAGCGCGCCGACGCGCGCGGTTAATCCGTGACCACCGATTTTGCGTTGGGGCCGCATTAGTCCGGAGTTCAATCAACGGCTGCTTCGGAACATAGCACGGCGGGTAGCGTTACCCTCTCAGAGGCCGAGGAGTCAGCTGACTAACTGACACCGCACCCGACGCTAATGATCCTGTATTCGTGAGGGTCAGAGGGCTTTTGAGCATCTCAGTGCTCAGCCAGGTCAAAACAAGAAAAATCCCTGGAGAACCCCCATGGTCAATGCCCCATACCTGCGAACGCACGCCCTTCTATGTCTTGAGATGGCCCGCCAAATGAGCGCTCCTGTAGACGCGGCGTCATTTCGCGCAATGGCAGTGCAATATGTTGCACAAGCCGAAGCTTTAGAGCGGAAAGAAGGACCGCATGACCTCGCGCGGAATGTCTTTTGACACCCTCCCGCAATTGAGGTGGATTTCCTGTCGAAATCCTTTGGGCCTTCGCAACAGATATGTACGGTATTCGTGTGTGGATCCCATCCATCACCACACAGGTTCCGCTTTAACTGGGCCCCGCCTCTGCGGGGCCTTTTCTTTGGTGCGGAGCGGTAACGGAAGTTTACGTCAATTTTATACTGGCTTGTCTGGCACCGGGTGTGTCGCGTCCAAGACATCGCGGTTCATCACAAGTACACCGACGAGATTGCTCGTGTCGGGGTGAACTACTTGTTTCACTGAGGGGCTGATCGCAGTGATTGACGACGACCGAGCGGCCGGGTGAACCCCGGCCCGGTTGTCAAATTGCCTCAACGGGCCGGGGTTGTGGCGGGTGGATGTGGACCGCCATGACGGTCAATGCAGATCCGTCGAAGGAATTGCAAGGACACCGGAGCCCTAGGGTTATCACCGGAGATCAGGCCGCTTGCGACCCCCCAAGCCGGGCGTTTGGCTGCCGCACTCTTCGGATTCCGCACCTTGACCCAAGCGCCCGACTTTCCGGAGCGGCACGGTTTGTCGATGCGCGTCCCACGCGCTCATCGATCTTTGCTTCGAAAGGGAGCGCGTCATCGGCTTTGGCTAAAAATTGCGACGTCCCGCGATAACGAAGAGACCTTGCAATCCATCCTGACCTTCAGTAAAGCCCGCAACCTGCTTGGAAACGCCAAGCCTGTCAGACAGGTATCTGCGGCCGTGGTTTATGTCAGCGCCGGACCACGGATGATTCCGGATCCCGGTCAATACGTTGGGAGTGCTAAGCTTCATGCCGATAACGGACAAGGTCGACGTTCGGACATTCGCCCGCTCCATGGGGACCGTCCTCAGCTACAAGCTTGGCGATACGATTTTTCAAGAAAACGACACCCCACAGTTCATGTATGTGGTTCTGGCCGGCTCGGTCGAGATCTCCACGCACGGCAAGCAGATCGAGACCATCCACGAAGGCGACGCTTTCGGCATTCTGCCGTTGCTGGACGACCTGCCTGTCCCGATTACAGCCCGGGCCAGTGAGATTTGCGAACTGGCACTGATCGACCGTAAGAAGTTTCGCTTCATGGTGGAAGAAGTGCCAAACTTCGTCTGGTATGTCATGGGCGAATTGGCGCATCGCCTGCGCACGACAAACGCCGCGCTCTGAAATCGGATCAAGGCGAATACGCGCGGGCGCTTCGAGCCGTCTCGCCTTCAGCGATCAGGAGCCCGGCATCACAGTCCGGGGCTTTTGCTTTTGCGGATCAGTGTCCCCTCATTGCGCCTTCGGTTCGCGACCTTTTCCGCGCTCGGACATCGGCTTATCGCAGGCCCGTAGAGTCAATTTTAGGCAAAGGTCACCGGCGATGTTTACCGGACCGTGGTCGTGCCCGGTTATACAGTTGGACTCTGGAAAATCGAAGCGCGCCGGGGATATTGCAATGCATGTCGTGAACGATGACTCGGACAATCTATTCACGTCCATCCGCTGCCCGATTTGCGCTGCTCCCATGCGGCTGCTGACGATCATGCCGAAATCCACCGGTGCGGACGAAATCACCTATCGATGCGAAATTTGCAAGGTGGAGCGTCGGCAGATGATGGTGCGTGAGCCGGTTGAGCCCTCAGTTGCAGCGGGTGGCCGGGCCGGGTGAAGCGGCCGCAATCGACGCGAGCTTGTGTCTGTTGACACCTTGCCAAGGCGACAGCGTGATTGACGCGGATGTCCAGTCGAGATCCCTTGGGGCCCAATCTCATCCATGAACGGTAATCGCGGGCGGTTCCCGTCCATCACCACACGGTTCTGTCTTCAACTTGGCCCCGCCTGTGCGGGGCCTTTTTTCTTTGACACACACCATGGAGCAGGGACGCAGCGCGGACCTGTGTTAGATATTCAACGGGGCTGCGCGATGGACATCCCGCCATGGCGCCGGTCGAGCTTTACCACTGGAAAATCTACATGCTTCGTAGCGAGGCACACTACCTTGGCGTGGTGGAAGCTCCAGACAGTCATGCTGCGGTCAGGGCCGCGATGGAAAGATTTGCGATTGCCGAATGGGAGCAGCGCAAAATCTTTGCTCAGCGCGTTGATTAGACGGCGGTTGGATCCTGCTTTTCCACTTCCTCTGTGCGGCTTGCGAGGACCAGCCACGCTTCCGCGTCAACAAGATGCTTGGTCTTGTGCCGTGGTTCGCGCCCTGCGCGGGCGGTGAGTTCGCGTGCCTTGGTTCGGCATTCTGCAGACGTGGGCATCAGGACGGAGGCGTCGGTGTCTGTGCGCTTGTGCTCACTTCGCCTGCGCGGATGTGACCCTGCGCCCACGAAGGAAAGACCATCAATCATTCAATTGAGCCGGGTTAGCTTAAGGCTTCCAGCATGTCTCGAGAGCAGTGTGGCTTGTTTGGAAAGCATTCAATTCAGAAGGTGACAACACAATGAAAGCCACTCCTCTGGAGCTGGCAGCAGCTCTATCGGCGAAGGCCGACGTGTGCCTCGACCTCGCTAAGGCTGAACACACCCTTGCAGAGAAGCTTCACGAGGTCGCCGCCCGGCAGCAAGCGATCGCGGGCCAGCAGCACGTCAATGCGGATAAGCTGAACTGCAAAGCTGACAAGCTGGTGGACCTTGGTCATGCGTTGGAGGACACTGCGGTCGAGATTGTCGGCGAGACCGAGGTCGTCCAACGCGGGCGATGACTTTACCTTGGTCGCGCGCGCCGTCTGGTCGGACATGGGTAGCCCCGATGTGCCGTGGGGGGACGACAGATCGGGGCCATGCAACGGCTGGGGGGAGTGAGCCGCCACAGCCTTGCAATGCACGAGCGACGCTTTGGTTCAATCGGGAACCAGGGTGGCTTCTGTCGACTGTCCGAGGCCCCAACGCGCAATTATCGCGTTCATTCTCTCATCCTCGATGGCGAGCGTGAGCCACGCGCCGCACATCGACAGGTGCATCCGGCGCGACCACACATCCGATGACGCATTAGTCGCCGCTTTCAAACACAACTCGGCGTGACGCCGATAGCGTTCTGAGTCCAACATGACATCCGACGCCTTCCCGAGCCCGAATGTTTCGGGCCTTGGCCGCCTTCGATGGCGGGCCGTTGAAACCAGCGTGTACCGGTTGGAAGGGCGAGTCTGGTCTGATTCGCTCGCTTTCGCCCCGAGCGTGAAGGTCATTGGGGCGCCACCACGATCCTTCACGCCTCAATGAAAAAGGGCCCCGGGAGGCGGAACCCCCGAGGCCCAATGTCCATGTTGTTTGCCTTCCCGACGGAAGCAAACCGATGGCGCAGGAACCATAAGAGCGACATCGTTGGTTGGCTATCGGCACTGCGGAGTCCTCCCCCGCCACGCGTCGGCGGCGTGATTAGCGGGGATGACCGGTCGAATTCCTTTGCGCCGTGACCGCGTCAATGCACGACAATGACGTCCCCGACCGGGACCATTGGCGGGTGGATGTCAATGTCCCTCCCCGCGCCAAGCAGACGACATTCAACGCGGGTGCTTCGATTGGGGACGGAGCGAAACGACGCGGTCCGCCTGTTGTTGCGACGAATTCACACGCGCAACCGCATCACCGAGCTCACGCTGGGAGAATGGCTTCGTCAGCCTCGGTAAACCCAAATTGTCCCCTGGCAACCGGTCTGAATAGCCCGTTGCAAGCAGGATCGGCATATTCGGCCATTCAGCCTTGATGATGTGGGCGAGCTCCACCCCGGTCATCTTGGGCATGGCCTGGTCGGTCACAACGAGATCAAAGGCCTCCTGACCCCGGAGAATTTCAAGCGCTTCGCTGCCGGAATAAGCCTCAGCGACGGTGTGACCCAAATCCTCCAGCATGGCGACCGTGTTCATGAGCACCAGGGCATCATCATCCACAGCCAGAATTGTCAGCTGGTGTCTCGCAGTCGCGGGCGCCGTCTCGGGGGGCTGAACCGGAAGCGGCGAAGTTTTGGCCACCGGCAACCAAAGCTCGGCGGTCGTTCCCGAGCCTTTCTGACTGCGCAGGGTCAAGCACCCGCCGGATTGCTCGGCGAATCCGTGCGCCATCGAAAGACCAAGACCGGTGCCCTTGCCAACGCCCTTGGTGGTAAAGAATGGTTCCACCGCTTTGCGCAACGTCTCTTCGTCCATTCCTTCTCCCGTATCCGTCACGCTGACTCGGACATAGGCACCGGGGTCTAGTTCACTCCGGTGACCGCGCGGGATAATGTCCTCCTGAGCCGCCATGATGATGTTGCCGCCATCGGGCATGGCGTCTCGAGCGTTGACGCTGAGATTGAGCAATGCCAGCTCAAGCTGATTGCGGTCCACCTCGACAGACTTAAGCCGGAGTGGAAACCGGGTCTCGATTCTGTATGACGGCCCGATAGACCGTTGCAGAAGCTCTGTCATTCCGCGCACAAGTTCGGGAATGTCCGTTACTTCCTGATCGAGTTTGTAGTTTCGCGCGAAGGCGAGCATGCGCTTGGTAAGGGTCACGCCCCGTTGCGCGCCATGAGCGGCGTTTTGAAGGAGCGCCATGCTTTTTGGGTCGTCCGGCAAACGCTTGCTCAACAGTTCGAGACTGCCCAGCACCGCCGTCAGCAAATTGTTAAAATCGTGGGCGACGCCGCCGGTGAGCTGGCCGATCGCCTCCATCTTTTGTCGCTGCAGCGTAAATTCGCGCGCTCGTTCCAGTTCGGCTTGTGCGTCCCGCCGTTCCGTAATGTCGCGGGTAATCTTGGCGTAGCCGATGACGCTCCCTTGATGATCGCGAATTGCATCGATGATGACATGCGCCCAAAAGCGCGATCCGTCCTTGCGGACACGCCAGCCTTCTTTTTCGAAGCGCCCTTCCCTATTTGCGGTATCAAGCGCGTGTTGCGGTGCCTTTGCTGCGCGGTCCTCGTCCGTATAGAACCGCGAAAAATGCTGCCCAATGATTTCCTCCGGAGAATATCCCTTGATTCGCTGCGCACCCGGGTTCCAGTTGGTCACGCGGCCGTCCAAGTCCAACATGTAAATGGCGTAGTCGGTGACGCTTTGCACGAGCAGCCGGAACTGTTGTTCGCTCTGACGCAGTGTCTTCTCGGCCGCCATTCGCTCTGAAAGGTCGCGGGTGATTTTCGCGAATCCGACCAGTTCCCCCGATGGACGGCGGATTGGATCAATCACGACGTAGGCCCAAAAGCGAGTTCCGTTTTTGCGGATGCGCCAACCTTCGGTCTCGAATTTTCCTTCGCGCTCGGCGGTCTGCAGAGCCCGCTCAGGCACGCCGGCTTTTCGGTCCTCTTCGCTGTAGAACAGCGAAAAGTGCCGACCAATCGCCTCAGAGGCCGTGTAGCCTTTGAATCGCTCGGCGCCGGGATTCCAGGTCGTAATAATTCCGCATGGGTCCAACAAATAGATGGCGTAGTCCGTGACTGCCTCGACAAGCAGGCGATAACGGCCTTCCTCCGTGAAAGACGATAGATAGCGGTCAGATACTTCCATGCCCCCCCTCAATCTACGTCGATTTGGAAGTCATTGACTCATGAGGTAAAATGGCCAACTGCCGGAATGGTTCCCGCGCTTAAACGGGCGCGGGGCACCAATAGAGATCGATCTTCAATCCACCAGACGCAACGTCGGAGCAATTTGGGTGCGCGTGCCCGCTTCCAGTCGCTCATCCGCGATCAATCGGCGCCGCAAGACGTCGCGTTAACGACACGCGCCGCTACACCGGGTAAAGGAAGTTGTTGGTGATGCCCTCGACGGTCTGTACCGTGGCGAAGCTGTCGATGATGAAGGTGATCTTTGTCGGGCCGTGATGCTGCGAGACGTGAATCCCCGATACCAGCTTGGTGTCGGTCAGAAATTTGACCACCTCATCCGGGCCAGCCGAATCCTTCAGACGAACAAACACCTTGAACTGGGTTCCGAGCCTTTTGTGGACTCGCAGATAAAGTTGCACGACACATCGATTTTGCTGATCGCGCCGGGTTTTGAGCTTGTACACCTTGTTGCGCAGTCTGCCCTCGTAACGCTCCTGATCGGACGCCATCTTCTCGATGTAGAGATCAGTGCCGTAGCGGATGATGTGGCAGTAAACGCCCTCGATCGACGTTGGAACGTTATCGAACGGCCCAAGATCCATGGCATACTTCAGCGTTCGAAACGAAAGATGAAATCTGATGACCAGCAAAAGATAGGTCACAAACGACCATGCGACCTTGGCTGCTCCGGCGGCCGCGCCTGCGATTACGACGGCAAGCAATATGTATTCGGACGGCAGTGCGAGCGCTTTGGCGATCGAGTCCACGCTGGACAACAGCGCCTTGATCAGATTCACGGCCTGTCCCCCCGCTCGAAACCTCGGCCCCGCTACGGAAGATCAGACTAAGAGGACCCAGGGCTTTTCACAACGTGCACCGCGCACTTTCGATTTCCATGCCGGGCACACAAAACAAAAGGCCGGCGTGACGCCGGCCTTGCTCGACGGAGATCGCTGAAGCCGCGGTCAGTACCGCGCGACCCCCGGCCCGCCAAAGCGATAATTCACCCGGACCGTTCCCATGTCGACGTCTTGACGGATGTTGTCGGTGCGCGTGACCGCAATGCTTGACGCCGGAAAAGTCACACTCGGGTCGCCCATGAACAGGTGGTCGTATTCAACGGCGACAGACCAGTTCGGTGCAAAGCCGACTTCGACTCCCGTTCCCACGGCGCCGCCCCATCGGGTGTCGCTCGCCTGATTGAAGACCACGCCGGTCGCGGTGAAGAAGCTGTTGTATTTGT
>Ga0265332_10000913_pt1 | contig 17744 bp, 16 predicted proteins | sample 41926metaG_FD_202084 | JGI IMG/M metagenome (GOLD analysis project Ga0265332, IMG submission 202084) | Rhizosphere microbial communities from Carex aquatilis grown in University of Washington, Seatle, WA, United States - 4-19-26 metaG | ecosystem: Host-associated > Plants > Roots > Rhizosphere...
GCGGCATTCTCGGTGCGCTGCTGACCGGCTGGCTGGCCTCACCGGCCATCGGCGGTGTGCGGGGCAACCTGCTGGCCCAGCTGGCGGGCATTGCCGCCACCCTGGTTTATAGCGGCGGTGCCACCTTTTGCGTGCTGCAGCTCATCGACCGCCTGGTGGGCCTGCGGGTGGACGAGCGTACCGAGGCGGAAGGCCTCGACCTCGTCGAGCATGGTGAAACCATCAGCCACGCCTGATCAACTGATTTTCAACGGAACCGGAAAGGAATCGCCATGGAGTCCGATACCGTCATTTACGGCCTGCTGGGCCGCATCCACCTGCTGATGCGCAGGGTCAGCAACCGCATCACCGACGTGGAATACATGCGGGTTAACAAGGATTACGCGCGGGAGATCGTGCGCCTGGCCCGGGAGGCCGGGAATCCCGAATTGGCCGACCTGGCCGCGCGGCTGACGATTGCCATGGCGCTGGAGGAAGCGTCGGTGGATGGCGACCCAGCCAACGACCAGGTGGCCCGGGGTCTCCTCGAGCGGCTGCGCTCATCGCGCCCCAACTCCACCCACCCGACTGAGCGTTACGTCGGCTCCCTGCGCTGAGGCGGCGGGATGACGTGGGCCTGTTCGTCCGTATCCAGTTCCTCGATCCACTCCAGCTGCCGTTCGAGCACTTCGACGGTGGCTTCGGAAGGGTCGTTGCGACGGGCCCGCAAGCGGCTGCGCAGCTCGTCAAGCGGCGCCGTGCAGGCGAGAATCGCGAAATCGGCGCCATGCCGCTGGGCCAGTTCGGCGAAGGATCTGCGCTCGTCACGCTGGAGGAAGGCCGCGTCGACGATTACCGACCAGCCGGCATCCAGTATTTGGCCGGCCACTTCGGTCAGGCGCGCATAGGTGCGGCGGGTCGCTTCCGGTGTATAGATGCCGCCGGCCACGCAGGAACGGCTGCTGGCCAGCGGCGGTAGTCCGTACAGGCGCTTGCGTTCCACGTCGGAGCGCAGGCGCAGCGTGGCGGCGTGGGGGGCGGCGCGCAGCAACTCGGCGCTGAGGCTGCTCTTTCCGGAGCCGGACAGGCCGTGGGTGATCACCAGTCGCGGAAGCGTAGGCGCAGTCAGGCGTTCGGCCTGGGCCAGATAGTCGTCGGTGGTGTCCGGCTGGCCGGCGAAAGCGGCCACCTTGGCGCGGACCATTGCCTTGTACACCGCGTAGAAGCGCAGCACCGGTACGGCGTCGAAATCGCCGGACTCGGTCAGCCATTCATTGAGCAGCCAGATGGCCAGGTCGGGCCGGCGGTGGTCGAGCAGGTCCACATAGGTGAAGGCCAGCTCGGAGGCCACGTCGATCCAGCGGAAGTCGTCATTGAACTCGATGCAGTCGAAAGGGATCACCTCGCCGTGCAGCAGCACCAGGTTGCCCAGGTGCAGGTCGCCATGGCATTCGCGCACCCGGCCGGCGGCCTTGCGGGACGCGAGTCGCGGCGCGATGCGCGCAAACTCGGCCTCGGTCCACGCTTCCAGTCGGTCGAGACGCGCCGCCGCATCCGGCCGCAAGCCGCGGATGGCGGTGAAGTTGTCGATGGCCGGCGCGCGGATCTGCTCCGGTTCGCCGAAGCGGCTGGCGGCGGGGGCCGTTGCTGCGGCGCGGTGGAAGGCATGCACGACGCGGGCGAGGGCCGACAGGTGCGCCGGCGTCAGCGCGCCGCGGGCGCAGACGTGGTCGAGGCGCTGGCTCTCGGCGAAGCGGCGCATCTTGACCGCCCATTCCCCGCTGTCGCCGACCGCCTCCAGGCCCAGGTAGAGCTCGGGCGCGAAGCGTCGGTTGAGGCGCAGCTCCTCCTGGCAGAAGAAGTGCCGGCGCGCCGCCGAGCCGTAGTCGAGGAAGGGCAGGGTGATCGGCTTCTTCAGCTTCCATGCGAAGCCGTCGGCCAGCAGCAGCCAGGAGATATGGGTTTCGACGAGCTCTGCGCCGAGCTGGGCGCGGAAGGCTTCGAGCCAGGGAGGGAGCGGGGCGGACATGACGGCATTATCCTCCCGTCGCATTAGGCCGAGCGTTCAAAAGTGTCCGCGCATCCCTGCATTGGGCCGTGTTATCGTCGCGGCCCCCGCCGCTGGAGATGCCGCCATGACTGCGTTTGTCGATCCCTTCACCTCTCGTCCCGCCGACCTTGCCGAGGCCGAGGCGCAGATTGCCGCTATCCGTGGCCTGCTGGACGCGGCCGGGCTGGCACATCGCAATCCGCCGCCGGCGCCGACCACCTGCTGCGGACGTGGCTGCAACGGCTGCGTGTGGGAAGGCTTCTACGCGGCTCTCGGCTGGTGGCGGGATGACGCCCGCGAATTGCTCGCCGCGGTCGACGCCTGAACACTGCCCGATCTTGGCAGATGGACTGAAAACCCCGTAAAATCCGCCCCTTGCCGAGGAGCGTTGCGACCTGCGAAACCCGTGGGCCAGGCTCGGCAATCATCAACGGCGCTCGCAAACCTTCCAGCCGGGTTTGCCGCGCCGTTCGCTTTTGTGCCGCTGCAGCGCGCGTCCCTCCCGGCTGACAAATCCGTACCGAGGTAGATCCATGCAAGCCGACCGCACCGCCGAACTCCAGTCCGCCCTGACCCATCGCATCCTGATCCTCGACGGGGCGATGGGCACGATGATCCAGCAGCACAAGCTCGGTGAGGCCGACTACCGCGGCCAGCGCTTCGCCGAGCATCCCAAGGACCTGAAGGGCAACAACGACCTGCTGGTGCTGACCCGCCCGGACGTGGTCGGCGGCATCCACCGGGCCTACCTGGAGGCCGGTGCGGACATCATCGAGACCTGCACCTTCAACGCCACCCGCGTGTCCCAGGCCGAGTACGGGCTGGGCGACGTGGCCTACGAGCTGAACGTGGAGGGCGCCCGCCTGGTGCGTGAGCTGTGCGACGAATTCACCGCCGCCAACCCGGCCAAGCCGCGCTTCTGCGCCGGCGTGGTCGGTCCCACGTCGCGGACCCTGTCGATCTCGCCGGACGTGAACGATCCGGGTTTCCGCAACATCAGCTTCGATGCGCTGGTCGATGACTACTACGAGTCGGCCAGGGGCCTGCTCGAAGGCGGCGCCGACATCCTGCTGATCGAGACCATCTTCGACACGCTCAACGCCAAGGCGGCGGTGTTCGCCGTCGAGAAGCTGTTCGCCGACCTTAAGCAGCGCGTGCCGGTGATGATCTCCGGCACCATCACCGACGCCTCCGGCCGCACCCTGTCCGGCCAGACTGCCGAGGCTTTCTGGAACTCCCTCAGCCACGCCCAGCCGATCAGCTTCGGCCTGAACTGTGCGCTGGGCGCCAAGGAGCTGCGCCAGTACGTGGATGAACTGTCCACCGTCTGCGACACCTTCGTCTCCGCCCACCCCAACGCCGGCCTGCCCAACCCGCTGTCGCCCACCGGCTACGACGAGACGCCGGAGCAGCTGGCATCCGAGATCGTCGAATGGGCCCGTAGCGGCCTGGTGAACATCGTCGGTGGCTGCTGCGGTACCTCGCCGGCCCACATCAAGGCGATTGCCGAGGCGGTCGCGCTGGTCACCCCGCGCAGCATCCCGCACATCGAGAAGAAGCTGCGCCTGTCGGGCCTGGAGCCCTTCAACGTCGGTCCGGAATCGCTGTTCGTGAACGTCGGCGAGCGCACCAACGTCACCGGCTCCCGCGCCTTCGCCCGTATGATCCTCGAAGGTCGCTTCGACGACGCGCTGGCGGTGGCCCGCCAACAGGTGGAGAACGGCGCCCAGATCATCGACATCAACATGGACGAGGCCATGCTCGATTCGCTGGCCGCGATGGAGAAGTTCCTCAAGCTGATCGCCTCCGAGCCGGACATCTCCCGCGTGCCGATCATGCTCGACTCTTCCAAGTGGAGCGTCATCGAGGCCGGCCTCAAGTGCATCCAGGGCAAGGGCGTCGTCAACTCCATCTCCATGAAGGAGGGCGAGGCCGAGTTCCTGCGCCAGGCGCGCCTGTGCCGCCAGTACGGCGCGGCGGTGATCGTGATGGCCTTCGACGAGAAGGGCCAGGCCGACACCTTCGCCCGCAAGACCGAGATCTGCGCCAAGGCCTACGAACTGCTGACCGGTATCGGTTTCCCGCCGGAAGACATCATCTTCGACCCGAACATCTTCGCGATTGCCACCGGCATCGAGGAGCACGACAACTACGCGGTGGACTTCATCCAGGCCGTGGCGTGGATCCGCGAGAACCTGCCCTACGCCAAGATCAGCGGCGGCGTGTCCAACGTGAGCTTCAGCTTCCGCGGCAACGACCCGGTGCGCGAGGCGATCCACACCGTCTTCCTGTTCCACGCCATCAAGGCCGGCATGAGCATGGGCATCGTCAACGCCGGCATGCTCGGCGTCTACGACGACCTCGAGCCGGAGCTGCGTGCCAAGGTCGAGGACGTGGTGCTCAACCGCCACCCGGGTGCCGGCGAGGCGCTGGTGGAGTTCGCGCAGACCGTCAAGGAAGGCAAGGCCAAGGATTCCGGACCCGATCTGTCGTGGCGCGAGCAGCCCGTCGAGGCGCGCCTGTCCCATGCGCTGGTGAAGGGCATCACCGACTTCGTCGTCGCCGATACCGAGGAAGTGCGCGCCAAGCTGGCTGCCGAAGGCAAGCCGCCCCTCGCAGTGATCGAAGGCCCGTTGATGGCCGGCATGAACGTGGTCGGCGACCTGTTCGGAGCCGGCAAGATGTTCCTGCCCCAGGTGGTCAAGTCGGCCCGCGTGATGAAGCAGGCGGTGGCCCACCTGATCCCCTACATCGAAGAGGAAAAGGCCCGCACCGGCGCCACCAGCAAGGGCAAGATCGTCATCGCCACCGTGAAGGGTGACGTGCACGACATCGGCAAGAACATCGTCGGCGTGGTGCTCGGCTGCAACGGCTACGACATCGTCGACCTGGGCGTGATGGTGCCCTGCGACAAGATCCTCGCCGCAGCGAAGGAGCACGGCGCCCAGGCCATCGGCCTGTCCGGCCTGATCACGCCGTCGCTGGAAGAGATGAGTCACGTGGCGTCCGAGATGAAGCGCCAGGGCTTCGATGTGCCGCTGCTGATCGGCGGCGCCACCACCAGCCGCGCCCACACGGCGATCAAGATCGCCCCGCACTACGACCAGCCGGTGATCTACGTGCCGGACGCCTCCCGCGCCGTCGGCGTGGTGACCAGCCTGCTGTCCGAGGCGCAGAGCGCCGGTTACGCCGCCGAGGTGGCCGCCGACTACGAGAAGATCCGCGCCCAGCACGCCGGCAAGAAGGGCGTCGCGATGGTCACGCTGGCCGAGGCCCGCGCCAATGCGTTCAAGTGGAACGGCGATGCGGCCTACGTGCCGCCGGCGCCGGCCCAGCTGGGCGTGCAGGCCTTCGACATCGACCTCGCCGAGCTGGTGGATTACATCGACTGGGGCCCGTTCTTCCAGACCTGGGACCTGGCCGGCAGCTACCCGAAGATCCTCCACGACGACATCGTCGGCGAGACCGCCCGTGAGCTGAAGTCCGACGCCGAGGTGATGCTGGCCCGCATGGTCGCCGAGCAGGACACCAACCCGTGGGTCAAGGCCCGCGCGGTGGTCGGCCTGTTCCCCGCCAATGCAGTGGGCGACGACATCGAGATCTACGCCGACGAATCCCGCAGCGAAGTGCTGATGAGCTGGCGCGGCCTGCGCCAGCAGCACGAGCGCCCGGCCGGCAAGCCGAACTACTGCCTGGCCGACTTCGTGGCCGGCAAGGACAGCGGCGTGGCCGACTACGTGGGCGCCTTCGCGGTGACCGCCGGCCTCGGCATCGAGGGCCGCCTGGCCGCCTACGAGCGCACCCACGACGACTACCACGCGATCATGCTGAAGGCGCTGGCCGACCGCTTCGCCGAAGCCGCCGCCGAATGGCTGCACGCCAAGGTGCGCAAGGAGCTGTGGGCCTACGCGCCGGCCGAGACCCTGAGCTGCGATGAGCTGATCAAGGAAACCTACCGCGGCATCCGCCCGGCTCCGGGTTACCCGGCCTGCCCCGATCACACCGTCAAGGGCGACCTGTTCAAGCTGCTCGACGCGCCGGCTAACACCGGCATGGGGCTCACCGAGAGCTTCGCGATGACGCCGGCAGCGGCGGTCAGTGGCTTCTACTTCGCCCACCCGGACAGCCACTACTTCGCGGTCAGCAAGATCGGCCAGGATCAGCTGGCGGACTGGGCCGCGCGCACCGGCATGACGGTGGACGAAGCCCGCAAGTGGCTGGCGCCGCTGCTGTAATACGCCGGCCGTGTAAAACGGTCTAGATTGGAGGGCGGCTGCGGCCGCCCTCCGCGCTTTTCAGGGGGCCGGTACAGACGCCCCGTTTCCACCATGAAGATCGAACTCCTCCTCACCGCCATCGAAATCGCCGCGACCATCGCCTTTGCGCTGTCGGGCCTCATTGAGGCCACGCGCAAGCGCATGGACGTCATCGGGGTGTTCTCGGTGACCTTCGTCAGCGCCTTCGGTGGCGGCACGCTGCGTGACATCCTGCTCGACCGCCGCCCGCTGTTCTGGGTGCAGCACCAGGAATACGTGTGGCTGGTGCTGGGCATGACGCTGATCACGCCGCTGCTGCTGCGCGCCCGGCGGCTGCAGCTGACCGACACCCTGATGGAGGCCGCCGATGCCTGCGGGCTGGGCCTGTTCGCCATTTCCGGCGCGTCGGTGGCGCTGGCGGCCGGCATGCCGGGCATCGTCGCGGTGCTGATGGGGGCCATCACCGCGGTGTTCGGCGGGGTACTGCGCGATGTGCTGTGCAACGAGATTCCGAAGGTCTTCCACGACCACCGGCCGTACACGCTGTGCGCCTTCATCGGCTGCGGCCTGTTCCTCGGCCTGCATGCGCTGGACGTGGCGCCGCAGCTATCCACGCTGACCGGCATCTGCACCATCACCGGTCTGCGTCTGCTGGCTGTCGGCCGGGGCTGGCGGATTCCCGCCTGGCCGCCGCAGAAGGGCGGCTAGCCGGCGTGCCGCGGCCGGCGCGTCGAAGGCGAAGTATTTTTGCGTGCTCGTCCACCGTCACGGCGAGCCCGCGAGCGGGGGTTCAGCGTCCGAAGGTCGCCTTCACCACTTCCAGTAGCGCGTCCGCCACGTCCTCGTCGTCGGTAAGGCTTTCCACCAGCGCCGAGCGGCAGGCGTCCACCGGGTCGAGGCCGACCTTGACCAGCTTGGCGGCGTAGACCAGCAGGCGCGTCGATACCACTTCTTCCAGGTCCACGTCCTTCAGGCTGCGCAGGCGCTGGGCGATGGAGACGAGCTGGCGGGCCAGCAGCGGGTCGCAGGCGGTCTCGCCGACGAGGATGGTCTCTTCGCGGCTGGCCGCCGGGAAGTCGAAGCGCAGGCTGACGAAGCGCTGGCGGGTGGACGGCTTGAGGCCCTTGAGGAAGTTCTGGTAGCCCGGATTGTAGGACATCACCAGCATGAAGCGCTTCGGCGCGTGCAGCACTTCGCCGGTGCGCTCGATGGGCAGCGAGCGGCGGTCGTCGGCCAGCGGGTGGATCACCACCGTGGTGTCGCGGCGGGCTTCCACCACTTCGTCCAGGTAGCAGATGCCGCCTTCGCGCACCGCGCGGGTCAGCGGCCCGTCGCACCACACCGTCTGCCCGTCGCCGAGCAGGTGGCGGCCGACCAGGTCGGCGGCGGTGAGGTCGTCGTGGCAAGCCACGGTGTATAGCGGCAGGCCCAGGCGGGCGGCCATGTGGGCCACGAAGCGGGTCTTGCCGACGCCGGTGGGGCCTTTGATGAGCAGCGGCAGGCGGTTCTTCCAGGCCTGCTCGAAGACCGTGATCTCGTTGCCGGCGGCTTCGTAGAAGGGGATTTCGGTGGGCAGCGGTGCGTTCATTTGAGGGCGATCCAGTAGGCGATGGCGATCAGCGCCGAGACGAGCAGCAGCCAGCCGAGCAGCAGGCTGCGCCAGAAGAATTTGACCCCGCGCAGACCCATGAAGTCGAGCGCCACGAGGCGGCCCTTGACGAAGCAGATGGCCAGCAGCGCAGCCATCGCCAGCGGGCCGGCGAGCCCGAAGCGGGCGCCGAACTCGCCGATGCCTAGCGTCGCCAGCGTGGCGAGCATCAGCACGACCCAGACGGTGTTGAGGTGACGGGTGTTCATCGCATCACATAGACCAGGGGGAAGAGGACGATCCACACCAGATCCACCATGTGCCAGTAGGCCGCGCCGCTCTCGATGCCGTTCATGTCGGCCGGGCCGTAGGCGCCCTGGCGGGTCTTCACCCACAGCGCGATTAGGATCACCAGGCCGAGGATCACGTGCATGAAGTGGAAGAAGGTCAGCGACAGGTAGAACATGTAGAAGGTGTTGGTGGACAGGTTGATGCCGGCGCTGAACTTGTCGGCGTACTCGAAACCCTTCACCACCAGGAAGCCGCCGCCGCAGGCGATGCCGGCCAGCAGCCAGCGCGCCCCGGTGGCCGGGCGGCTGCGCCCGACGGCTTCGACGGCACGGGCCACGCACCAGCTGGCAGTGATCAGCAGCACGGTGTTGACGGCCCCGGCTTCGCGGTTCAGCGTTTTCTGCATCTCGTTGAACAGCTCGACGTTGTGCGCGCGGCCGAAGGCGTAGGCGGCGAAGAACACGCCGAAGGCGAGCAGCTCGGCGAGGATGAAGAACCAGATCGCCAGATCCCCCGGCGGCGCGGCGGCCGGGGTGGCGCGGGAGGTGTCGGGGGCGATGTCCATGCCGGCAGTGTCGTCCTGCCCGGGGCGCAAAACCTTGATCTGTCCCAAGTTCCGGATCAGCTTGTTACGCGGTGTGCGGGAAGGCCGATTTCTCCCGTGGACTGCGCTACTATTACTTTCGATATAAAAAAATCGAAAGAGTGCACGATGCGGATTCTGCTGGTGGATGATTCGCGCGCGGTGTCTGCCGTGATGGCTGCCCGCCTGACCCTTCTTGGTCACGAGGTGACGCAGGCCGAGAACGGCGAGCAGGGGGTCGAGCGTTTCTGCTGCTGTCCGCCTGATCTGGTGCTGATGGACGTGGAAATGCCGGTGATGAACGGCTTCGTGGCGGCCGAGCGGATCCGTGCGCTGGAGGCCAAGCAGGACTGGGCGTGGACGCCGATCATCTTCCTCACCGCGTCCGACACGCCGGAGAACCTGGTCACGGCAATCGAGGCCGGCGGTGACGATTTCATCGCCAAGGCGGTGCCCGAGACGGTGCTGCAGGCCAAGATGAAGGCCATGGCGCGCATCGCCGGCCTGCGCAAGCAACTCTTCGAGGCCAACCACAAACTGGAGGCCCTGGCCCACCAGGACGGTCTGACCGGCATCTACAACCGCCGCTACATGGATCTGCGGCTCGACCACCAGTGGGACGAGGCCCAGCTGTGCGGTGCGCCCTTCGGCCTGCTGCTGATCGACGTGGACAACTTCAAGCGCTACAACGATCACTATGGTCACCAGGCCGGTGATGATTGCCTGCGGGCCATTGCCGCTGCGATGGCTGGCGTCGTCGAACGCACCATCGCCAATGAGTTGAGCCGGGATGCCTTCGTCGCCCGCTACGGTGGGGAAGAATTCGCGGTGCTGCTGCCCCGTTGCGCCGAGGCGGATTACCTGGTCGTCGCTGAGCAGTTGCTCGAGGCCGTGCGGCAGCTGGCGATTCCCCATGCGCTCAATGCGGACTGGGGCATCGTGACGCTGTCGGTGGGCGGCGCCTACGTGGAGCGCGCGGAAGGCCGCCTGGCCATGCTGTTCCGCAACGCCGATGCCAATCTCTATCAGGCCAAGCGGGATGGGCGCAATCGCGCCGAAGTGTGTGCAGCCCCCGAAGCCGTCGCGACGACGGGAAGCTAGGACGCCCGGGCGAGGGCCTCAGCCGACTACGAAGGCCGGCACATCCACGCGCACGGCCGGGCGGTCGAGGGCCACGCCGACGCAGGCCGCGAAGCGCCGTGCCCAGTCGCCGCCCTGTGCAAAGCGTGCTTCCCCGGCGTACTTGGCGACGTTGAGGATCACGTCGAGGATCAGCACCTTGCCCATCGGGTTGCTGGGCGTGCATTCCAGCGCTTCGAACTCCGCCAGCAGCCAGGCCCGCGCCGCTTCGCCGGTTAGCCCGGCGATTTCGTCGGCGTGCACGGTGAATTCGTATTCCCGGTCGGCCCGCAACACGACGCTGACCTGATGCATGCTGCCTCCAGTTGTTCTTCTGTCTTGCATGGCTGCATTTTTCGGCGCCGCATCAACGGAAGCAAGTAACCGATTGTTATCATTCGCAGCTCGTTCCGAGCCGTGTTTCCCATGACCGAATCCCCCTGGCGTGCCCTCGCCAACCGCCGCATGCTGATCTGCGTGCTGACCGGCTTTTCTTCCGGACTGCCGCTGTACCTGTTGCTCAACCTCATCCCGGCCTGGCTGAAGACCGAGGGGCTGTCGCTGAAAGCCATCGGCGCCTTCGCGCTGATCCAGTTTCCCTACACCTGGAAGTTCGTCTGGTCGCCTTTCCTCGACCGCTATGCGTTGCCGCTGCTCGGCCGCCGGCGGGGCTGGATGGCGGCGACCCAGGTGTTGCTGCTGGCGGCCATTGCCTGGCTGGGCAGTCAGTCGCCGACGGCCAACCTCGGTCTGGTGATCGGGCTGACGGCGCTGATCGCCTTCCTGTCGGCGACCCAGGACATCGTGTTGGATGCCTACCGGCGCGAGCTGCTGCCGGAGATCGAGCTGGGCATCGGTAATGCAATCCACGTCAATGCCTACAAGCTGGCCGGTCTGGTGCCGGGGTCGCTGTCGCTGGTGCTGGCGGATCATCTGCCGTGGGCCGAGGTGTTCGTGGTGACGGCGCTGTTCATGGCGCCGGGCCTGGTGATGACGCTGCTGGTGAAGGAGCCGGCGGCGGCGCGCGGTGCGCCGCGCACGTTGCGGGACGCGGTGGTGGAGCCCTTCCGGGAGTTCTTCGGCCGCCACGGCGTGCGTTCCGCACTGGTGGTGCTGGCCTTCATCTTCCTCTACAAGCTTGGCGACTCCCTGTGCACCGCGCTGGCGACGCCCTTCTACCTGGACATGGGCTTCTCGAAGACCGAGATCGGCCTGGTGGCGAAGAATGCCGGCCTGTGGCCGAGCGTGATCGGTGGCCTGCTGGGTGGGCTGTGGATGGTCAAGCTGGGGATCAACCGCGCCCTGTGGGTGTTTGGCTTCGTCCAGTGGCTGGCGATCTACGGTTTCGCGTGGCTGGCCTGGCTCGGCCCGGCCGAGGCCGACGCCGGCCGCCTGGGCGTGCTGGCGGTGGTTATCGGCCTGGAGGCGCTGGCGGTCGGGCTCGGCACGACGGCCTTCGTCGCCTACATGGCGCGCACCACCCACCCGGCCTACACGGCGACCCAGCTGGCCTTGTTCACCAGCCTGATGGCGGTGCCGCGGACCTTCATCAACGCGTCTGCCGGCTGGCTGGTGGAAAGCCTAGGCTGGTTCGATTTCTTCATGCTGTGCGGCGTGCTGGCGGTGCCCGGCATGCTGCTGTTGTTCAAGGTCGCGCCGTGGCGCGAAGCGCAGGTCGCGACCGCCTGATCCTCTTGTTCCTGCTATGACGCCTCTCGAATCTGCTGCCCGCACGCTGTGCGACATCCTCGACCCGATGCGCTTTGCGGCGCCCGTGTCCCACGTCTATAACCCGCTCAGCTACGCGTGGGCGCCCAATGCGGTGTACCTGCAGCGTTTCGGCCAGGGCCGCAAGAAGGTGGTCTTCGTCGGTATGAACCCCGGTCCGTTCGGCATGGTGCAGACCGGCGTGCCCTTCGGCGAGATCGCCGCGGTGCGTGACTGGATGGGCATTGAGGCGGAGGTCGTGAAGCCGGCTGAAGAAAACTCCAAGCGCCCCATCGAGGGCTTCGGCTGTGCCCGTTCGGAGGTCAGCGGGCGGCGCCTGTGGGGCTTGTTCGCCGAGCGCTTCGGCACCGCAGAAGCCTTCTTTGCCGAGCATTTCGTCGCCAACTACTGCCCGCTGGCCTTCTTCGACGGTGGCCGCAATGTCACGCCGGACAAGCTGCCGGCGGCCGAGCAGGGGCCGCTGCTGGCGGCCTGCGACGTGCATCTGCGCCAGGTAGTGGAGGCTTTGCAGCCGGAATGGGTGATCGGGGTCGGCGCGTGGGCCGAGCTGCGCGCCCGTGAAGCGCTGGCCGGCTTGCCCTTGCAGTTCGGCCGCGTGCTGCACCCCAGCCCGGCCAGCCCGGCGGCCAATCGGGGCTGGAGCGAGGCAGCGACCAAGCAGCTGGAGGCGCTGGGCGTCTGGTAAGGCCCGGGCGCCGCTGTGTGGCGGCGTTGCTGTTTGTGACTGGCGTGGGGCACTGACGGCGCCCACGCCTGCGCGGACTGCTTAGCGTCGGCGGCCGCTGTTGCCGCCGAGGATGGAGCCCAGCACGCCGCGCACGATTTCCCGTCCGATGGTTGAGCCGACGGTGCGCGCCACGCTGCGGGCGGCGGTTTCCGCCAGGCCGGGGTGACGCCCGCCACGTGGCCCGGTGCTGCCGAAGAGGATGTCGCTGAGGCCGCCAAAGAGGCCACCACCGCTGCTTTCCTCCTGCGCCGGCGCGGGTGCGCCGCGGGTTGCGGTGCCGTTTGCTGCCGATGCGCCATTGCCGGAAGCCGCTGCGCCGGTAAGTTTCTCGAAGGCCGACTCCCGGTCCACCATTTGTTCGTAGTGCCCGTAGATTACCGAGCCCTCGATGGCGGCCTTGCGCTCGGCCGGCGTCAGAGGGCCGAGGCGCGATTCGGGGGCGACGATGAAGCCACGCTCGACGATGGCCGGGCGGCCTTTCTCGTCGAGGAAGGAGATCAGCGCCTCGCCGACGCCCAGTTCCATGATGGCCGTCGCGGCGTCGAATTCCGGGTTGGCGCGCATCGTTTCGGCGGCGGTCTTGACGGCCTTCTGGTCTTTCGGCGTGAAGGCCCGCAGTGCGTGCTGGACCCGGTTGCCGAGCTGGCCGAGGACGGACTCGGGCACGTCGAGCGGGTTCTGGGTCACGAAATAGACGCCGACGCCCTTCGAGCGGATCAGGCGCACCACCTGTTCGATCTTCTCCAGCAGTGCCTTGGGCGCCTCGTTGAAGAGCAGGTGGGCTTCGTCGAAGAAGAACACCAGCTTGGGCTTGTCCACGTCGCCGACTTCCGGCAGTTGTTCGAACAGCTCGGCGAGCAGCCACAACAGGAAGGTGGAGTACAGCTTGGGCGAGTTGTAGAGCTTGTCGGCGGCGAGGACGTTGATCACGCCGCGGCCGTCGGCGTCGGTCTGGATCAGGTCGGCGATGTCGAGCATCGGCTCGCCGAAGAACTTGTCGCCGCCCTGGGTTTCGATCGTCAGCAGGCCGCGCTGGATGGCGCCGATCGAGGCCGCCGAGATGTTGCCGTACTGGGTGGTGAAGTCCTTGGCATTGTCGCCGACGTACTGGATGGTGGCGCGCAGGTCCTTCAGGTCGATGATCAGCAGGCCCTGGTCGTCGGCGATCTTGAAGACCAGCTGCAGCACGCCGGTCTGGGTGTCGTTGAGGTTGAGCAGGCGCGCCAGCAGCAGCGGCCCCATGTCGGAGATGGTGGCCCGCACCGGGTGGCCGGCCTCGCCGAAGACGTCCCAGAACACCGCGGTGTTGGCGCGCGGTGTGAATTCGTCGATGCCGATGGCGGCCAGGCGCTCCTTGAGTTTGGGGGATTCCACGCCGGCGGCGCCGATGCCCGACAGGTCGCCCTTTACATCGGCCATGAAGACCGGCACGCCGATGCGGGCGAAGGATTCGGCCATCTTCTGCAGCGTGACCGTCTTGCCGGTGCCGGTGGCGCCGGTGATCAGCCCGTGGCGGTTGGCCAGCTGGGGCAGCAGGTGGATTTCCTTGTCCTTGGTCTTGGCGATGAGCAGCGGTTCGGTCATGGGGTGCTCCAGGCAAACGGGTGAAGCCGTGAGGGTAGCGGGATTGATCGCTGCCGGCCAGCCGGGCGCGATAGCCGGATATTCATTTCTGTCATTGTGCTTTGCAACATTGACGTCTACGTTAGATGGATTCCATCTGTCATTGCGAGGATTTGCCCATGCGTGCTGTTTCCCTGTCGCCGTTCGCGGTGCTGCGTCTGGCTGCCCTGCTGGTTGTCGTGCCCGCAGTGCAGGCCGCAGACCTGCCCGAATTGAATATCGATCTCAAGCAAACCACTGTCTCAGGAATCTCGTCCGGTGCGTTCATGGCGGTACAGATGGGCGTCGCCCATTCCGCCGCGGTGAAGGGGGTGGCGGCGACGGCCGGGGGGCCGTATTTCTGTGCGCTGCAGGATGCGTTGGGCGGAGCGGGCGTGAGCCGGGCGATCCGGCGCTGTATGCAGGGCGATCCGGACTACGGGGTGACTCCGATCACTGCCGACAGCTTGGCGCAGATGCAGGCGGCGGCCCGTGCCTGGTCGGCTCGAGGTCTGATCGACCCGGTGGACGGTTTGGCCGGGCAGACAGTTTGGCTGTTCCACGGCTACAACGACGGCATCGTCAAGAAGCCGGCCAACGATGCGCTGCGTGATTGGTATGGCGGTTTTACGCCGGTCAGCCAGGTTTTCTACAAAGACGATCTCAACGCCGGACATGCGCAGATATCCGCCGCCTGTGCCGATGCGTCGAGCGGATCCTGTAATCCCTGCGCACAAACCGGTGGCAAGTTCATCAACGCCTGCGCCGACAAGCCGGTTGCAGGTGGGCTCTACGACGCCGCTGGTGCGGCGCTGCAACTCTTCTATGGCCCGCTGCAACGCGTGGCGACGGCTCAGTTGGGCAGCCGCCTCGAGCCCTTTGAGCAGAAGCCCTTCACCAAGGACCGCCAAGGAGAATCGGTGATGCCGATCCGCCTGGCGATGGGTGACACCGGTTATGTCTATGTGCCGCAGGCCTGCAAGGCCGGCGAGCCCTGCCGCCTGCACATCGCCTTCCACGGCTGCATGCAGGATGCGGGTTCGATCGGTACTCAGTTTGCGGCTGGGGCCGGCTTCAATGAATGGGCGGACAAGAACCGCATCGTGGTGCTGTATCCGCAGGCGCGCGCCACGATCACCACGTCGGTCTCATTGTCCGTACCGACGAATCCCATGGGCTGTTGGGATTGGTGGGGCTACAACGATTTCCTCTATGACAGCAGTGCTGGTCGTTATGCGCAGAAGGGCGGTGCGCAGATTGCGGCGGTGTGGCGGATGGCCGAGAAGCTGGCGGCTCGGGTTGAGCGGGTGGAAGACGTAATCCCTGCCGCCAGTGTGCCGGCGCTGCAGGTGGTGGATCGCAGCGCCAGCCAGGTGGCGCTGGTGTGGACGCCGATGGCAGGGGCCTCGGCCTACCGCGTGGTGCGGACTGCAGATGGCGTGACAGAGTCCGACGTCGCGACACTCCCGGCGTCCCGCACGAGTTTTGTGGATGGCAGCCTGAGTCCGAACAGTGCTTATCGCTACCGGGTCAGTGCGCTGTTTGGCAGCGGCGAGCCGGCGTCGTCCGGTGTCGTCGAGGTGCGTACCGCGACGTCTGCGCCGACCTGTGATCCGTACTTCTCATTGGCCAAGAACACGGCTGTGACTAAATCCAAGCGGCCGACTACGCAGACCTGCCCTTGATCGATAGCGCGCGCATGGGCAGCCCACCTGCCCGTGCGTTATACTTTAAAGCTTTCGATTTATAGGTTTAGCGCATCATGGCGGGTCATTCCAAGTGGGCCAATATCCAGCATCGCAAGGGCCGGCAGGACGAAAAGCGCGGTCGCATCTTCTCGCGGCTGGCGAAGGAAATCACCGTTGCGGCCCGCATGGGCGGGGGCGACGCAGCTTTTAATCCGCGCCTGCGTCTGGCTGTGGATAAGGCCAAGGCAGTGAACATGCCCGCCGACAACATCGACCGGGCGGTCAAGAAGGGTACCGGCGAGCTGGAGGGCGTCACCTACGAGGAGGCCCGCTACGAAGGCTATGGTATCGGCGGCGCGGCGGTGATGGTCGATTGCCTGACCGACAACAAGACTCGTACGGTGGCCGATGTGCGTCATGCCTTCAACAAGTACGGCGGCAACATGGGCACCGACGGCTGTGTGGCCTTCCAGTTCAAGCACTGCGGCCAGCTGTTGTTCGCGCCGGGTACCTCGGAAGATGCGCTGATGGAAGCCGCGCTGGAAGCCGGTGCCGACGACGTAGCAACCAACGACGATGGCTCCATCGAGGTGCTGACCGATCCTTACCAGTTCGGTGAAGTGAAAGAAGCCCTCGAGAAGGCCGGGTTCACCGCCGAGTTCGGTGAAGTGACGATGAAGCCCCTCAACGAGACGGAACTGGCCGGTGACGACGCACTGCGTATGCAGAAGCTGCTCGACGCGCTGGAGTCTCTCGACGACGTGCAGGCCGTGTATACCTCGGCGGCGATGGACGAAGAAGAGTAAGGCTGGTTTCTTCCGCTCGTGGCTGCTTTTCTTCACGGAGCGGCAGCCCGTAAAAAAGCCGGCAGCGCCCTGGGGCGGTGCCGGCTTTTTTGTGCTCTTTTACAGGGCGGGCGCTCAGGCGGCCTTGCGGCGGCTCCGGATCAGCGCGACCGCGGACAGGCCCACCAGCGCCAGCGTGCTGGGTTCGGGCACTTGGCTGGTCTGCCCGGTGGGGGCCGGGTCGCGCACCCACAGGCTAATGTGCGACAGGCCGGCACCGCCGCCGCCGCCGTTCTTCAGCGTATCGCTCACGTCGTAGGTGCCTGACCAGTTCATGACCGGATCCGTGACCTTCGGGGCGGTCATGCCAAACTCTGCTGGCGTGAAGTCATACACCGAGAAGGCATTCCCTGCCTTGAAAACCAGTGCGAACTGATCGAAGTAGTTACGGCCGAGCAGGCTGCTGGTGCGTTGGGCGACCGTGGCATCAGGCGTGAAGGACCAGGTCCCGGTGCCCTGTCCGGTGATGGTGGCCGTGAAGAAGGAGCTCAGCACGATGGCGGAGCTGCCACCGACGGTACTGGGGGTGAAGCCCCAGCTACCGTTGTTCCCTTGCTCAAACTTGCCGAGCATGATCCAACCCGGGTCGTTCACCTGGCCATTCTTGTCGAGATCCTGCAGCGGGGATTGGGGGGTGATGAAGGCGCCACCCGGGAAAAGGGTTGCGCCGCTTTGATTTTGGATTCCGCCGTTGAGCAGGCCATCACCCGCGTAGCCGAGGTTGGTGGAAGGGTAGAAGCCGTCATTGCCGGAGAAGGCTCCGGCACAGGCGGCTGCAGCCATGTTGCCGTTGTAGATGGTGTTCAGCGTTGCGTTGCTGGTCGTGCCGGAATATTGGCTGACCTGCGTGATCTCGACGTCAGTCGTGCCGCAGGGCGCCGCGGTGCTTGTGGGGGCGGCGCTGGCGTGTACGGATAGGGACAGCAATCCACCTGCGAGAAGAAGCTTGCGTGCTGGAGAGAGAGTCTTTTTCATGAGTTTTGAGGCCTCAAAGGGTCTTCACGTCAATTGGGCTGGACACGAATTTTTCTGTGCGCACAGGGGTATGGCTGCTTTATAACTGAGGGCTATTACTGCGTCCGTGATGAAAGTCTGCCTTCTGCCCGTTTTGAGGTGGATGTAACACGTTGAGATAGATTTTTCACACTTGGGTGGGCGCCAGCAGGCGCGGGCTGCGTTGGTGTGGGTGTCCCGCGCTAGAATCCAGCCCTGTTCTTTCGTTCTTTTTACGACCCCATGGCTGCTTACATCACCGAAAAAGTCCTGTCCGTTCATCACTGGAACGACA
>Ga0265332_10000916_pt1 | contig 17718 bp, 13 predicted proteins | sample 41926metaG_FD_202084 | JGI IMG/M metagenome (GOLD analysis project Ga0265332, IMG submission 202084) | Rhizosphere microbial communities from Carex aquatilis grown in University of Washington, Seatle, WA, United States - 4-19-26 metaG | ecosystem: Host-associated > Plants > Roots > Rhizosphere...
CGCGTGCCCCGCAGACTGCTTGCGGTGTCCGGAACACTGCCAAACTGCCGGCATAGTCTGCGGCAGGCGTCTGGAACACCGCCAAACGCCCTTCACAGTCTGCAGCGGTCGTCTGGAACGCTGCCGAATGACCGGCGCACTCTGCGGCGGTCATCTGGAACACTGCCAGATGACCAGCGCACTCTGCGGCGGTCGTCTGGAACGCTGCCAGATGACTGGCGCACTCTGCGGCGGTCATCTGGAACGCTGCCAGATGACCGGCGCAGTCTGCGGCGGGCGTCTGGAACACTGCCAAACGGGCGCCGCAGACTGCTATCGGGGTTTGGAACACTGGCAAACGACCGCCGCAGCCTGCGAACGACGTCCGATACGGGGCTACGACACAGGGATGTTGATCTCGGGAGTGTTGTATCCCCTCAGACGCACATACGCCGGCTGGCCGCCGAGGGCGGCGGGATCATCGAAGAGACGCCGGGCGCAGCCCTCAATCATCGAGCACGTTGGCGTTCGCCGTGTCCCCCGCTTCCTCGACCTCCTCGAAGAGGTAGCCAACCGCCAGCTTCCCAGGCCCGTTCTCCGTCGCCCACGTGACGCAGTCGAAGTTCTGCCCCTGCTGCGTCATCGTCCCGTTGCCGATCTTCGGCGCGCCGTTGGTGAACCCCGCCTGCGTCGTGCCAGTGGTATAGACCACGTCTTGCGCCGGCGGATAGTCCGCGTTGGGGCAATCGCTTCCGGCCCCAGGAGGCAACTGGTTGACCGCCTGCTGGCAGTGCAGCTCCACGGCGCCAGGGCCGCCATCGGCACCCAGATCGGCGGTGGTTTGCACCGGTCCGCCATTCAGACCCGGCCCCATGCTGTCCTGCGTCACCTGCACGTCGACCCTGCTGCCGCCGTCGCAGTCGACGAATCCGGTGCACGAGTCGATGCGCACGCAGAGATACCCGAACTGCCCGCCCAGAATGGCCGCGGAGTAGTAGACGGGTCCGGCAACCGTAACCGGAGCGACACCGTTTTCGTCCGGTGTGCCGGCAACCAGATCGATGGCACCGTGCAGCGCTCCGAGCGCCGCCTTGGGACCCAGCGCCGAGGAGTAGAAGGATCCGCCAAAGCTGAAATGGCGCGTCCCCAGCGCCGCGCTGGTGTGCTTACACGTAAACGAGCAACCGACGCCAGGCGGATCGCATTCCTCACCGCAGGCGCTGTTGACGATGCCGTCCCCGCACACCGTGCCCGCTTCCACCTCGCACGTCGGAGAACAGCCATCGCAGGCGTTCAGGTTGCCGTCGTCGCATGCTTCCGCACCACACTGTACGCCGTCACCGCAGCCGGTCTCGACACGGCAATCGGCGGTACAACCGTCGCAGCTGACCGTATTGCCGTCGTCACACTCCTCGTTGGGATCCTTGACTCCGTCGCCACACGTCGGGATGCGTTTGCATTCTGCCGTACACGTCGCCCCCGGCGGATCGCATTCCTCGCCACACGCCGCGTTGACCGTCCCATCGCCACAATGCTCGCCCACTTCAACCGTGCAGGTGGCGGAGCAGCCGTCGCAGCTGTCGGTGTTCCCATCGTCGCACGCCTCGGCACCGCAGACGACGCCATCGCCACATCCAGTCTCGGCGCGGCAATCGGCGGAGCAGCCGTCGCAGCTGACCGTATTGCCGTCGTCGCAATCTTCTCCAAGCTGCAGCACGCCGTCACCACAGACACCTTCGCGCTCGCGCAGCTCGATCTTGATGATGCGGCCTGACCCCGGGTCGGGATCGTGTTGTGTCGCGTTGGAGGTGCAGGTCCATATGCCGCCCTGGTCATCGAATTCGATCTCACGCGTGAAGTCGATGGGCGAAGGAATCGGAAAGACGGTAAACGTTTCCGTGCTCGGCCGGAAGCGAATCAAGCTGTCGGAGTTCGATCCGGTGATCCAAACATCGCCGGTGGCGCGATTGACCGTGACGTTGTACGGCATGTCATAGCCCTTCGGCAGCGTCGGCAGATCGTACACTTTCCAGGTTTCGGTACTCGGGTCGAAGCGTCCGAGCTGACTGCTGCCGTAGCCGGGCACCCAGACGATGTTGTCTGGGCCAACACCCAAACGTCGCGGCCCATCAAATGGGGGACGCCACGATTTCACTTCGCCCGTAACCGGGTTGACGCTGCCGATCCGATCGCCGAAGAGCTGCGACCACCAGACGGTCTGATCCGGCGCCACGTCACAGCCGTACGCCACCGCGATCGGCAGGCCGCTGACGGCAGGATCGGCAGGCGGCAGGCGATAGTAGGTGAATTGCGCCGTCGGCGGATCGAAGCGGCAGACGTGATTCGACTGCGTCAAGGTGTACCAGATGCGTCCCTGGGCATCGAAACGCAGGGTGTGTGGATACGCCCCCACGTCATCGCCGATGCGGGGCTGGTCGTACGTGGTGAACTGCTTCGTGTGCACATCAAATTTGACCAGCTGGTCCGGGCCGGGCACGGTGATCCACATATTGCCGTCGGTGTCATGCTCGACCGAATGGCCGCCACCGTTGATCGGATAGCTGGCGCGCTCCAGGGTCGCCGGATTCAGTGAATACATCCCTGGGACCGTATAGACGGTTCCGTCGTTCCCGATTTCGAGATCGTGGCAGTCCGGGTGATTCACCGGATCGATCTCCCACTCGTAGACGACGGCGCGCACGGAATCGCCGCGCGGCGGCGGTGGTGGCGCAAAGTGCGGCCACGTTGGATTGTTGCCGAAGGTGCTGACCAGCGTCGGCAGCAGCAGGTTGCGTGTCTCATCGAAGAAAGCGACCGCACCGTAACCGATCATCCTGTCGACCAACGCTTTCCAGTCGTCGGCGGTGCGCGATTCGCGAAATTCGAAGGTGCCGATCTGATGGCAGTTGGCGCAGGTGCGGACGAAATCGCCCTGGGTGTGCTTGTCGGGCCAGGGAATGATCGACAAGAAGTAGGACGCCGGCAGTTGGTCGGTGATGTCGTCCAGCGTCGGCAACGCAAAGGTTGCCGTCGCCGCGCCACGTTGCGCCGCGACAGCGATGTCTTGCTCCACATAGCCGATGCGCTTGACGTGCAGCTGATACGCCGCCGGCGCCAACGACGGAAAGCTGAACGATCCGTCGGCCGCGGTGAAAACGCTCACCTTGCGATGTTGCACGTTGTCCGATGCGGTGATGGCAACGCCGCCCAGGGGCTTGGACTGCGCATCGGTCACGGAGCCCGACAGCTGCAGCGCCGACGGCGTCGCGGTAACCGTCGGTTCCGGCGTCACCGTAGGTGACGCTGTAGCCGTCACCACCGGCTTCGCCGTGGGCGTCGCGGTGGTGCCGTTGGTGATCGAATTGTCGCCACAGCCTGCCAGCATTGCGGCCAGCGACACGATGGCGAGCCAACCCGCGCCACAAGGCGCAAACCCACGTTCCCCGATATGCTTCATAGCCGGGGCACATCGCACAAGCCGTCGGAGTTAGTCAAGGATCGCGCGGCGGGAGACGATGAGCACGCTCAAGTCGATCAGCCCTCGAGCGGCCGGTAAAGAGCGGCCGCACAAAACACCGGTCGCAGGCCCGGCTAGCAGCCTGTCGGCCTTGGAAGCCCGCAGCGGCCGATCCTGTCCTGAGGCTCCCCGAAGGGGGAGCGGGCCATAGAAAGGACGCCGACCGCAGGCCCTCTAGGGCCTGCGGTCGGCGTCTGTTCTGTAGTCCGTTCCCGTTGGTCGCTATGCACTGCCAAGTCCGACAGGCTGATAGGATAGGCACTCCCTCGCCCCAACCTTCTTGCACCGAGTTGCCTTCCTCGGATATCAACGACCGTCGGCTGCGACACACGAACACCAACCGTAAAGGCTCTTTCAATGGCGCGTGCGTATCGACTGATCTCGGCGGATTCCCATGTCCTCGAACCACCGCATCTGTGGACGACATACATGGCGACAAAGTTCCACCACAAGGTTCCCAGGGTCGTGCCCGACGGCGACGGCGGCGAAGCGTGGCAATTCGCGCCCGACGTGCCGCCGGCACCGATCGGCATCTACGCCTCCGCTGGGCGCGCGCACGCGCGGTGGACCGGGGTCACTTTCGCGGCGGCGAATCAAGGCAACTTCCACGCCGAGCCGCGCTTGCAAGAACAGGATGTCGACGGTGTCGATGCCGAGGTCCTTTTCGGCTCGGCACGCATGATGAGCCACTTCTTCTCGGATCCCGACCCCGAGTTTCATCTGGCGGGCGTGCAGGCCTACAACAACTGGCTCGCCGAGACGTTCGTCGCGGCGGCCCCCGACCGTCTCATCGGCCTCGCCGCCATGCCCGCCCTCGGCGCCGCAGCCTGCATCAAGGAGATGGAACGCTGCCTGAAGCTCGGCATGCGCGGCGTGTGGCTGAATACCCTGCCCAGCGCCGGGGCAGCGATCGGGCCCAACGACGACCCGTTCTGGGATGCGGCGCAAGCACTCGGCGTCGCCGTGCACTTCCATGTCCGTGTCATGCGCCAGATCCAGAAGCCCAAGCCGAAAGGAGTGCGTGGCGAAGACCTGACCGGTCTGGCAACGGTGGGGGCGGCGAACATGATCGTCGACCTTCCGGAAATCATCAGCTCCGGCGTCCACGATCGCTTCCCCGATCTCATCTGGGTGACCGTCGAAGCCGGCTGCGGTTGGATTCCCTATATCTTGGAGCAATTGGACGATCGCTGGGCGCGCAATCGCTCGTGGTTGCCCGTGCAGCTGCAGCACCCGCCCAGCTTCTATTTCCGGCGCAATTGGCGCGCCACGTTCATGGTCGACCACTACGCGGTGCGCAACCGCAGCGTCGTCGGTATCGACAACATGATGTGGTCGAGCGATTACCCGCATCACGGTTGCGACTGGCCGAACACGCGCCGCGTGATCGACGATATGTTCCGCGACGTCGCCGCCGACGAGCGCGCGAAGCTGTGCGCCCTCAACGCCGCGAAGCTGTACAGCATGATATGACGACGACAGAGAACAGACACGTAGACAACAGACAAAGGAGGACGAGAGCCGAGATGCCGAGGTCCGAGTCTGTTGTCGGTGCTCTCCGAGTCTATCGTCTCGCTTCCGAGGGAGATGAACATGAGCGATGAGCTGGCCGCGCTCGACGCCACGGCGCAGGCCGATCTGGTCCGCCGCCGCGCGCTGCAACCCATCGAGCTGGTCGATGCGGCGATTGCCCGCATCGAGCGATTGAACCCGCCGCTCAACGCGGTGATCACACCGCTCTTCGAAAAGGCGCGCGCTGCTGCCCGCTCGCCGCAGCTGCCGGATGGACCGTTTCGTGGAGTGCCGACGCTGCTCAAGGATCTGGGCGCCCACTCGGCGGGCGATCCATTTCACGCCGGCATGCGCTTCTTACGCGCCCTGCATTGGAATGCGCCCGAGGAGTCGTACATCACGGCCAAGCTGCGCGCCGCGGGCTTCATCGTCCTCGGAAAGACCAACACGCCGGAGTTGGGACTGCTGCCGACGACCGAGCCCGAGGCGTACGGTGCGACGCACAACCCCTGGGACCCGCGGCATTCGCCGGGTGGATCGAGCGGCGGCGCCGCCGCGGCGGTCGCCGCCGGCCTCGTGCCCGCAGCGCATGCCACCGATGGTGGCGGCTCGATCCGCATTCCCGCCAGCCACTGTGGCCTCGTCGGCCTCAAGCCATCGCGCGGGCGCATCTCGCTCGGCCCCGACGTCGGCGAACGCTGGGCCGGATGCGCGGTGGAGAACGCGGTGACGCGCTCGGTGCGTGACACGGCCGCCATCCTCGACGTCCTCGCCGGCGCGATGCCGGGCGACCCCTACACCGCGCCGCCGCCGGCGCGCCCTTCATCACAGAGGTTGGTGCACCCGTCGACCGCTTGCGCATCGGTCTGTTGACCCGCGCGCCTGGCGGCATGCCAGTGCATCCGGAGTGTATCGCCGCCGCGCAAAGCACCGCCCGGCTGCTGGAGAGCCTCGGGCATCGCATCGAGCCCGCGCATCCCGCGGCGATCGAAGATCCGGAGGTCATGCAAGCTTTCGCCACCATCATCGGTTGCTCGGTGGCGCGAGCGGTCGAAGCCTGGGGGACGAAGACCGGGCGGCGGATTGGCCCCGCTGACGTCGAGGCCGGCACGTGGGCGGTGAGCGAGTTGGCCAGGCAAATCCCCACCCTCGAATACCTGCGCGCCTTGGAGTGCGCGCACGCGCAAACGCGCCGCATTGCAGCGTGGTGGAGCGACGGCTTCGATCTGCTGCTCAGCCCCACCGCCGCGGAGCCGCCACCGCCGCTCGGATCCTTCGCGACCACCGCCGACAACGCGCTGGCCGGCGTCTTGCGTGCCGCGCCGTTCAGCACCTTTACCGCGCCGTTCAACATTACCGGGCAACCGGCGATCTCGCTGCCGCTGCATTGGAGCGCGCCGCACTTGCCGATCGGCACGCAGCTGGTCGCCGCCTACGGGCGCGAGGATCTACTCCTCCGTGTCGCCGCACAACTCGAAGCCGCGCAGCCGTGGGCACAGCGTCGGCCGGCGATTCACGCTTGAGCACAGCACCGCGGACTTCAACCACGAAGAGCACGAAGGTCACACAGGCACCTCTCCTCGGTTTCTATCTTAGTCCTTCTTCGTGGCCTTCGTGACCTTCGTGGTTCCAGAAATCTGTTGCATCTGTGACTCAAGCCCCGCCAAGCGCTCCAACGCCAGGACCAGCGCTTGGGTGCCCAGCGCAGCACCGCCGGTGGCTTCCACGGCGCTGAAGAGCTGATGCACCAGCGCCGCTCCCGGCAGCGGCGCGCTGAGCGTGCCGGCCAACTCCATCACCAGCCGTAGGTCCTTCTGCTGCAGATGAATGAAGAATCCCGGGGCGAAATCGCGCTGTACCATGCGCGGCGCTTGATTGCGCAGCATCCACGAATCGGCGGCGCCGCCGGAGATGGCGTCGATCACTCGGCGCACGTCGACACCCGCTTTGGTGGCCAGCGTCAAGCCCTCAGCGACCGCCTCCAGCGTGAGCACGCCGACGACCTGATTGCACAGCTTGGTGATTTGCCCGTGGCCCTGCGGCCCAATGTACGTGACCCGCGTGCCCATCGCGGCAAACACCGGCTGGCACCGGGTGAAGACCGCCTCGTCACCACCGACCATGATCGATAAGCTGCCGGCGATGGCGCCCGCCTCGCCGCCGGACACTGGCGCGTCCAGCATGCGCACGCCCCTGGTTGCCAGTGCGGCGGCAATCTCGCGGGTGGCGGTGGGCGAGATCGTGCTCATGTCGATGGCAATGAGCCCGTCGTGGGCCCCCTCGATCACCCCGTCGGGACCGAGCATGACCAGCTGGACATCAGGGGTGTCGGGCACCATGGTGATCACGACGTCACAACGGCCAGCCACGTCGCGAGCCGAGGTCCCGGCCTCAGCTCCGAGCGCGACCAACGCCTCAACCTTGCTGTGCGTGCGCGAGTGCGCAACCACACCGAAGCCGGCTTTCAAGAGGTTGCTCGCCATCGGCCGTCCCATGATGCCGAGCCCGATGAATCCCACACGCACACTGCTCATGATGCCGCACCTCCTCGTCACGCTTGTAGCACAGGCGGTGACGCTCGTGGCGTGTGGCACGTGGCTCGTCGCCAAACGCATATTCTGGCAACGCGCCACGTGCCACGTGCCACACGCACTGTTATTCTGTTGTCTGTCGTCTCTTCTCCCCCTATTCTTGCGGCGATGTCCGTTCCGGCCTGGTGTTCGTCGACGCGTGGCAACAGCGCGCTGCTGCTGGTGGCGCCGCACGGCGGACGGCGGCCCGCGGTCGATGCGACGGCACCGCCGCCACGCCTGCGCGTCAACGACGTCTACACCGCGGAGCTCACGGCGCTGCTGGCGGCACGCTTGGATGCCGCCACCGTCATCAACCACGCACAAGACCGCAATTCCCTGGATCTCAATCGCACCTCGCAGGTGCTGCGCTGCGCGCCATGGTTCCTGGAGCTGCTGGTGCGACAGATCGAAGCCATCCTCGTTCGCCACCCGGTGGCCGAGGTGCTGTTTATCCACGGGTGGAACGTCGGCCAGCCGAAGTGCGACCTCGGGATCGGCGCGGTCGAGACCGCCACCGGGCTGCACCTTCCCGACGGTGCGGCGCTCACCGTCGCGGACACCTACCTGCAACAGCGTCTCGAGCCGCTCCGGGCCGCCGCTGCCGCGACTGGCATCGGTGTCTCGATCGGTGAACGGTATCCGGCCAGCCACCGCAACAATCTCCTCCAACTCTTCACTTCACGCGCGGCGGACCATGCGGCCGCGCAGCGCCTCGCGGACTGGGCCCGCGCCGGCCGTCTCAACGCACTGCAGCTCGAGCTCGGCATCCCGCTGCGCTGGCCCGGCACCTGGCGTGACCGTCTCGTCGAGGCGATTACCGCCAGCTTCTCAGAGCCTGCAACGAGCCGCCTGGGCAAGCCTCTCACGACTCAGGACTCCGCACTCAGCACTGACCAGCCGGAACCGAACATTGACAATCCTGTCGCCGCCGCCCTGCAGTTCTACGATCCAGCCGCCGACGTTGGTCTGTTCGCAGGCCTCGGGCCCATGGGACCTGCCGTGACCGGCGGGCGGCTCTTGTTGTTCTTGGGCCACCAACGCATCGCCCTGTTCACCGGTGAGCACGTCGGCGGCGGCCAGGTCGCCCCGCTGGAATTTCGGGTCGAGAACGGATGCACGCGGCTGCGCTTTCACGGCGCGCTGCTCCGGCTCGAGGATGCACGCGTCTATCTCGACCTCGAGGCCGCGTTGGCGCAATCGGAGCTCGTCGACGCCGATGTCGAGTTGGTCTTCGCGCCGATGCACGCCGGCAACGCCATGCAGTTCGGTAGCGTCGACGGCACGCTGCGCATTGCGGATGAGCATCGCCGTATCAGTACCGGCGCGTTCGCCAACGCCGGTGGTCTCCGGGCAACGGGATCGCGCCGACAGACAATGCTGGCTGCCGATTTCGGCGACGGCCGCGGGTTGCTGCTGCGCAGCACGGACGAAGCGGAGCGGTCCATGGCGTTGTCCTTCGCACGCGAGGGAATGCAGGTACTCGAACCGGCGCCGGTTGTGGTGTCGCTGGACGGGGACCTGTACACGCCGCAGCGTTTCGAACGCATCAGTGCGGGGCAGCCGGCATTGCGGGCGCAGCCGTGGTCGCGCATGCCGATCCTGCGGCCGACCGGCCGTGGCGGCTACGTGCGGGTGACCTTTGGCGTCGCCCGTTTCGAGTGGGGAGCAGAAACGGGGTGGGGCTTGTATGAGCATGCCGTACCCTTGCTCCGCGGCGAGCATGGCGCGGGTGCGGCGGCGTCTTGAACCAGTAGCGGTGGGAACCAACTCTCGGTTCGAGATGGACAAGCTCACCGCCCCCACACGATGAAGTGCCGATCCGAGACCACCTCGATCGCAAGATGCTCGAGCGCGGCGGTCGCGAGCTGTGCAGCGACCTCGCCGGGACGGTACGCCGCCAGCAGCGAGCGGTAGAAGTCGCGGCGCAACACCTGCGGCTCGCCGGCCGCGTAGCGGTCGGTCAGTGCGCGGGCATCGGCGGCGCTGGCGGGGCGCATCAGATCCATGACGAAGACCGCGGAGGCCAGCCCGGACCACCGGCGGATGCTCGACCACAAGACGGCAGGCTCCGCGAGATGGTGCAGCAGGCTGTTGGAGAAGATCAGATCGTAGGAATGCCGCGCCGGGGCGCCTGCAGGGAGTACGGATTCGAAGAACTCGATCGAATCCCGCAGCCCGGCCGCCGCTGCCTGCGCCCGCGCCATCGCGATCATCGTTGGCGAGCCGTCGAGGGCGTCAACGCGCCATTGCGGATGGGCACGCAGGAAGCGGAACGCGATATCGCCGGGACCGCAGCCGAGGTCGAGCGCGACGCCGCGCTCCGGCAGCGGTCCCAGCCGCGCCCGCAACAGCTCGATGAACTGCCCGTGCGGCGCCGCGAAGTCGGCCCTGGCGTAGGCCTCGACCTGCTCGGGATCGAGCATGAGCTCGGGTTCGGGAACGCGCTCCATACGCGAGCAGTCTGCGCCCACGCTACGCGACACGCAAAGGGGCGGTGGCCGGGGCGCAGAGTGATACCGAACCGGACGACCGGCTACGCGGCGCCGCCGGTCAGTGCCGTAAGGACGTCCGCGTACAGTCCACGCTTGAGCGTACCGTAAATCGCGCGGTCCTTTCCCGCCAAGCTCGCGGCGCGCGCGACGGCGCAGGGCAGGACGTCCTCCACGGCGACGGCGTCATCGACGATACCACGCTGCGCCGCTGCGCCACCGCCGAAGCGCGCGCCGGTAAGAATCGCGTCACGCGCCGTCGCCGGCGACAAGCGACTCTTGATCAATGCCGTCATCCCAGGCTGCAAGGGGAGTTGGATGTCCACTTCCGGCAAGCAGAAGAACCCGCGATCGGCGCGCATGACGCGGAAGTCGTGCGCCAGTGCCAGCATGCCGCCGGCGGCAAACGCGTGTCCGTTGATGGCAGCCACCGTGGGCAGCGGAAACGCGAGCACACGGCTGAGCAACCGCATCACGTCGTCAATAAACCCGCCGCCTTCGTGCTGACCTGCCGCCGACAGCCAGTCGAGATCGAGTCCGTTCGAGTAGAACTTCTCGGTGCCGGTGGTCACCAGCGCCGCCGGCCCACTGGAGCGCTCGATAGCGTCGAGCGCGGCGTTCAGCGCCTCAAGGAACGGACGATTGAAGCGATTCTCGCCCGCTTGCATGGTGAGGATATACACATCTCCCTCGCGGCGCAGATCGAGCATGCTTCTACCCTCCCGTGCGTTCGATGCCGACAGAGGACCGCGGCGGCGCAATGCCTGCGCTACGCTCGAAGGCTCCCGTCGGCATCCTTGGAAACGCCGCAGGCCTTAGCCGCGCAACGGCAGCTCCGCGCTGAAGCTCCCGGAGATCGCGGTCTCGCCCTTCTGATTGGTTGCCACGAGATCGCCTTCGATTACGCGCTTGCCGTTCGCCTCGTACTTCTTCGTCACCGTGCCCTTGCACGTGATCGTGTCGCCCGGCCAGACGCGGGTCGCGAAGCGCACCTTGAACTTGCGCAGGTTCTCGCGCCCGACGTAGTCGGTCACACATTTGCTGGCAAAGCCCGCGTTCAACATGCCGTGCGAGAACACCGTCGGCAGGCCCGCCTTTTCGGCGAACGTTTGATCATGGTGCATCGGGTTGAAATCGCCGGACGCACCGGCGTACTTCACCAGATCCGTCCGCGTCAGGTTCTCCACCACGAATGCGGGAACCTCATCGCCTTCCTTGACGTCTTCGAAATACAGCTTCTTGCGCGCAGCCATTGGTATACCTCCCTCAACTGATTGTAGGAAAAGCGGTTAGGCGGTTGGCGGTTATGGGGCTTCAGCTCATCACCTAACCGCCAACCGCCTAACCGCTTAACCGCCCTTCTCTTCACCCGACAGCTGTTTCCGCTTCCGGCTTGTCCAACACTTCCTGTGCCACCAGCTCGCGATTCCATGTCGCATCGCCGAAGGTCACCTCGGAGCCCTTGGCGCGCTTGAAGTACAGGTGCATGTCATGCTCCCACGTGAAGCCGATACCGCCGTGGATCTGGATGCCTTCGCCGCTCACCATGCGATAGGCGTCGGAGCAATAGGCCTTCGCCATGCACGCCGCGAGGTGCGCCTCCGGCACGTCGTTGGCCACCGCCCAGGCCGCATAGTACGTTGCCGACTTGGCGCTCTCAACCTGCACCATCATGTTGGCACACTTGTGTTGGATCGCCTGGAAGCTGCCGATGGGCTTGCCGAACTGCTCGCGCACCTTGGCATACTCAACGCTCATCTCGAGCACCTTCTGGGCGCCGCCACACATCTCGGCACACAGCGCGACCTTGGCGCGATCGATGAGGCGATCGAGCAATGCCCAACCCTGGTCCGCCTTGCCGAGAATGCCATCCTTGCCGATCTGCACATTCTCAAGCGTGACCTCGCACAGCTTACGGGTCTGATCCATCGTCTTGAGTAGCGTGACCTTCACGCCCTGCTGTTTGGCATCGACGAGGAACAGGGTGATGCCGCGGGTGCCTTTGCCCTTGGTACGCGCCGGCACGATGAGCAAATCGGCATTGTGCGCGTCGTGGGCGAACAACTTCGTCCCCGAGAGCGTGTAGGTCGTCCCGTCCTTCTTCGCCGGCAGCATGATTCCTTCAGCATCCCAGCGGCCGCTCTCTTCCACCTGCGCCAGCGTGGCCTTCAATGTCCCGGCGCAAATGCCGGGAAGGTACTTCGCCTTTTGTGCCGCCGAACCACCGAGGTCAATCGCCAGACCGCCGAGCAGCGCGGTGGCAAAGAATGGTCCCGGCATCACGACGCGGCCCATCTCCTCGAGCACCACCACCATATCGACCATGTTGAGTCCAGCGCCGCCGTGCGCCTCCGGAAAGATCAGGCCGGTCCATCCGAGGTCGGCCATCTTCTTCCACTGCTCCGCGGAATAGCCCGTATCGTCGTCCATCATCTTGCGGACGTAGGCCATCGAGCACTCGGCTTCGAGAAACTGCCGCGCGCTCTGCCGCAGCATCTCTTGTTCTTCACTGAATCCGAAATCCATTCTTCCTCCCCTAGTTGCGTTCAAGTCTCACGAATCAGCGGTCCGTATAGCCTCGGCCCTCTGAGCGGTAAAACGTAACCGCCGCCCCTGCCCTTACCCAATGCCCCTGCTCATCCCGCCGGCCGGGCCTTCCAAAAATAGTTGTTCATCCCAAATCCTTCATGGGATTTCCGGAAGGTCAGCTCCACCGGCATGTCGATCTGCACGCGTTCCGTCTCGCAGTCGGTCACCTGCAGGTAGATGCGGCCGCCGCCGTCTAGATCCACGACCGCGTGAGCCACGGGCGAGTCGGGCGAATCGAGGATGTAGTCGTTGGTGAAGGTGAACACCGTACCGCGGCGCGACAGTTTCGTGTCGCGAAGCCCGTCGCGATAGCCGCACTCGACGCACACGCGGTGCTTGGGAAACTGCACGGCCTGACACAGCGGGCAGGTGGCGCCATACAGCGGCAGGATCGTCTTCTGGTCGCGGTAGAGCACGACCGGCGTCGAGACATCACTCCCCGCCGGCGCTTTGCGAATCAGCTTGCGGAAGCGCGCGTACTTGCCATACGACGGGAGCAAGCGTTTCACCTCGATTTGCGAGAACACGCTGCGCGCCGTGCGGTAGTTGGCGATGGCATCGGTGGCGCGGAAAACGAGCGCGTCAGCGCCGTCACCGTAGCTCGCTAGGAGCATGATGTCGCCCGGCTTGGCACGTTCGAGCGCACCGGCGAGCAGCAGAAGCGGCTGCGCGGTGCCGGTGTCGCCGAGCACGGTCCACAAAGTATCCTGCACCTGCTTTTTGGAATCGAGCCCCATCGCCTTGGCAACGCCGGCGACGGCGCGCGGATTCGGCGCCGCGAGGATCGCGGTGGTGACAGCCGCCGGTGCCGTGCCGGTTTGCTGCAGGACGCCTTTGATGGCCGGGCTGAGGAAACGTGCGTACCCGAACTTCGTCTCGAAGGCACCGGGGAACTGATGCAGGTAGTCCTGATCTTCGGTGCGCCAGGTGCCGTGGAACTCTTCGCTCACGCTGCAGGACCCGAGCAACTCGGCAACGACCCCGGCGCTGCCGAGCGCAACGGCCGCACCGGCATCCCCGTAGTTTTGCTCCGCCGCGGAGTCGGGCTCGCCCATGCGGCAGTCCGCCGCGCACACTAGCGCCCGCGCTGCCCCGCCACGAATCACGTCGGCCGCGGCCAGCAGCGCCGAGGTGCCGGCCCGCAAGCTGTCGCCAAAGTCGGCGGTGCGGACCTTCGGCCCGGTATCGAGAACCGCGGCGACGGTGGCCGCCGCCTGCTTCTCACGATAGGGCGAGGTCGTCGACGCGAAGAACACCGCATCGAGCGCTGCTGGGGCGGTGTCCGGGAAACAGTTGATCGCGGCGTTCACCGCCAGGGTCAGACTGTCCTCGTCGTGGTTGGCAACCGCCTTCTCGCCGCCGGCCGACGCAGTCTCCCACTCCTTCGCGATGACCTCGCGGGGCAGGCGATACGTGGGGACGTTGGCGCCGAAAGCGACGATGCCGATCATAGCTCTTCAGATTCCTGGATCGTAAAACGGTGAACTTCTACGAATTCCGTCGGAATTAATCAACTGATTGGCCGAATCAGGCCGGAATCGTCTGAGCAGTGAAACCTTAGGCTAGCAGCCTGTCGGACTTGGCAGTGCCTAGCCACCAACGGGAGCGGGCCATAGAACTGACGCCGGCCGCAGGCCCTGGGCTACCCGTCTCACACGACCCGCTGGGCGCGCAGCTCCTCGATCTGCTCCGCCGTGAGCCCGAGTCCCTGCAGCACCTCATCCGTGTGTTGGCCGAAGTCCGGCGGCAACGTCGGCGCGGCGGGTGGCGTGTCGGAGAGCTTGAGCGGCGAGGCAATGAGCTTGCGGCCCCCAATTTCCGTGATCAATCCGCGTGCCTGGACCTGCGGGTCGTTGAGCGCCTCAGGGATCGAGTTCACCGGTCCGAAGCAGATATCGACCTTCTCGAGCTGCGCCAGCCACTCGGCTTGCGTCTTCTGCTTGAACTTCTCGCGCAGCACCCGGAACATCTCGTCGCGCCGTTCCCCTTCGCTGAATTGGTCGGACACGAACTCCGGCACCCCGAGTTGCTCGCACAGATTGCGCCAGAAATGCCCTTCAAGGGCGCCGACGGTTACATACTTGCCGTCCTTGGTTTCGTAGACGGCGTAGCAGGGATTATGACCGGTGAGTTGGGTGCCGCCGCGTTGCGGCTGCGAACCGAAGGCAAAGTACAGCAGCGTGTGAAAGACATTCCACGCCACACTGCCGTCCATCATGGAAATGTCGACGAATTGGCCGCGTCCGGTGTGCTCGCGCGCCATCAGGGCGCTGAGAATACCGACCGTCGCCATCAGCGCGCCGCCGCCAATGTCGGCGACCTGCACCGGCATGATGGTCGGCGGATTACCGGCGGCGCCGGAGATGCCGAGGACGCCGGCATAGCCGAGGTAGTTGATGTCGTGGCCGACCTTGTCGCGGTATGGCCCGTCCTGCCCGTAGCCGGAGATCGAACAGTAGACGACGCGCGGATTGAGCGCGGCCATGCTGGCGTAGTCGATACCCAGCCGTTCCGTGACGCCCGGACGAAAGCCTTCGAGAATGATGTCGGCATCCTCGACGAGTTGCTCGAAGATCTTCTTGCCCGTGGGATGCTTGAGGTTGAGGGTCATGCTGCGCTTGTTGCGCTGAATGAGCGGAATACCGATGCCCATGTTGTCGTTCGGCGCCGCCACCACCAGCACATCGACCCCGAGGTCGGCGAGCAGCATCGAACAGAACGGTCCCGGGAGCTGTCGTGACAAATCCAGCAGCTTCAAGTTGCGCAACGGTGTGGCCATGCATCCTCCTCGGGCCTGCGGCCGGCGTGATCTCTCTGGCCCATTGCCGGTTGGGTCGTTGCAGGGAAGCGGCGACCGCGGGCCTGCTCAAGTGTCGTCGCGGCGCAACCTAGTAAACCGCCGCGGCAGCCGCAAGCTAGGACCTGCGGTCGGCGTCCTTTCTATGGCCCGCTCCCCGTTGGGTCGCTGCATACAGCCAAGTCCGACAGGCCGCTCACGGTGCTACGGTGGGAGGTGCGACGGGGCCGATGCTCACGGACCGGCAGGCGCCAACACGCGCGCCTCGCGCAGATTGTCTTCGGTTTGCGCCCGATATGGCCATTCCGGCGGCGCCACTTCCAGCGCTCGTTCGAAATCACTGATCGCCCCGCTCACATCACCGCCTTGCCGGCGTAACCAGCCGCGATTGTTGTACGCCTGCGGATCGTCGGCGTTCAATTGCAGCGACGCCGTGTAGTCGGCGAGCGCGCCGTTGAGGTCTCCCAGAGCCTGGCGTGCCACGCCGCGATTGCGATACGCAGCCGCTTCCGGCTCGAGCTGCAGCGCGCTGGTGTAGTCGGCGATCGCGCCGCGGAGATCACCGCGCTGGTGCCGCGCGAAGGCGCGACCGCGGTAGGCAATCGCCAACTGTGGATTGGCGCGCAAGGCCAGATCGTAAGCGGCCACGGCACCATTCAGGTCACCGCGGGCGATCTGCACCGCGGCACGATTGACGTTGGCCACATAGTTCGCCGGGTCGAGGCGCAGCACGTGCTCCCACAGCGTCGCCGTGTCCGTCCACACCTGTACCTGCCGGAAGGTCTGCACAGACAGCGCGACAAGCGCAACGCCGATGACGCCCACCCAGACTGGACGACCGCTGCTTGGAATGTGACACACCGCAGCTCCGGCCACGATCGCCCACGGCAAACACGCGAGATACGAATACCGATCCGCAACGAGCTGCGGCCCGGTCTGCAAGAAGCCCAGGACTGGCGAAAGGACGACCACGTAACACGCCCACGCGGCCAGGGCCCACGGCCAGCGGCGCCGGATGCGGACCAAGACAGCCGTCATCGCCAGAACCGCGAGGGCGCAGGCAAGATAGCGCGGCCCGGCTGGCTGGAAGTCCGCATCCAACAAGTACAGCGGCGACAACCGGATGGGCAGTAACGTCTTCCAAAGATAGAACATGAGACCATAGGACGCTTGCACGGCGCGCGCGGCCACGCCGTGCTCCGCCAAGGTGCGCATGCCGACCGCCGGCCGCTGCGCAAGCACCGCGAGCACCATGGTCATGCCGGCCAATGCGAGGAAGGGCAGCTTCTCCAAGAGCGCACGGCGCACCTCATCACGTCCCGCCGCCAAACGCCGCAAAGGATACGCATCGAGGATCAAGAGTACGACCGGCAACGTCATACCCCAAGCCTTGGATAGGAGAGAGAGGATGTAGCAGCCCAGCGCGAGCGCGTACCACGTCCGCCACGACGGGGACGGCCGCGCCCGCGCCATGCGGAGATAGGCCAGCACCGTGAGCAGGAGAAAGAACGCGGACAGGACATCGCGCCGCTCCGTGACCCAGGCCACCGACTCGACACGCAACGGATGAATGGCGAAACACAACGCCGCGACACCTGCAGCGAACGGACGAGCGATACCGCGACCGCCAGCCGGCGCCGCCGTGGTACGCGGCAACAGCGCAAGCGCCAGGCCATAGACGAGCAGCGCATTGGCGGTGTGCAAGATAACGTTGGTCAAATGATACCCGTGAGGCTGCATGCCCCAGATGTGGTAATCGAGCGCGAACGTGACCCAGCTCAGCGGCTGATAGTGGCCGCCGTGCATGGTGGTGAACATCCAACGCAGGTGCGCCGGCGACAGCCCGCGATAGTACGGATTCTCGACGAGATTCGAGGAGTCGTCCCAGTCGACGAACTCCGCATGCAGAGCCGGGGCAAAGCATGCGACCACCGACGCGATGATCGTCGCGCACACCCAGACTCCCGCGCGCACGCCAGCGCCAGATTCCGCAATACCCTCAACCGCACTGGCAGACGGGGGATCTGGAGAAGCGCCGCCGTGGAAACCCGAGAGCGCTCCGGACATGGATATTCTCTATGGGAGCCCCGGCGAGAGAGTCAATCACACCAGGACCTGCGGTCGGCGTCCTTCTATGGTCCTGCTCCCCGTTGGGTCGCTGCACACTTCCAAGTCCGACAGGACCTGCGGTCGGCGTCCCTTCTATGGTCCGCTCCCCGTTGGGTCGCTGCACACTTCCAAGTCCGACAGGACCTGCGGTCG
>Ga0265332_10000917_pt1 | contig 17700 bp, 17 predicted proteins | sample 41926metaG_FD_202084 | JGI IMG/M metagenome (GOLD analysis project Ga0265332, IMG submission 202084) | Rhizosphere microbial communities from Carex aquatilis grown in University of Washington, Seatle, WA, United States - 4-19-26 metaG | ecosystem: Host-associated > Plants > Roots > Rhizosphere...
GCAGTGAGCGAGACGCTCGCATTCGCAATCATGATCGCCGCTTTGCTGGTCGCGCCATTTTACATCTATCCGGTCTTTCTGATGAAGGCGCTGTGCTTTGCGCTGTTCGCCTGCGCTTTCAATCTGCTCATTGGCTATGTCGGTTTGCTCTCGTTCGGACACGCTTTGTTTTTCGGTTGGGCCGCCTACGTTGCCGCTCATGCCGCCAAGGTTTGGGGGCTCACGCCGGAACTCGCTGTGCTTGCGGGAACAGCGGTTGGAGCCGGTTTGGGATTCGTCACCGGAGCGCTGGCGATCCGCCGGCAAGGTATCTACTTCGCGATGATCACGCTTGCGTTGGCGCAAATGATGTATTTCTTCGCGCTTCGGATGAATTTCACTGGCGGCGAGGACGGCATCCAGGCGGTCCCGCGCGGCCGATTGTTCGGGGTCATCGACCTGTCCAATCAAATGGCGATGTACGGGTTCGTCCTGGTCGTGTTCCTCGCAGCCTTTCTGCTGATCTATCGGATCATTCATTCGCCGTTCGGAGAGGTGCTCAAGGCCATTCGCGAGAACGAGACCCGCGCGATTTCCCTGGGCTACAAAACCGACCGCTACAAGCTGATTGCGTTTGTGCTGTCGGCAACGCTCGCGGGACTGGCGGGCTCCGTCAAGGCCATCGTATTCCAACTGGCGTCGTTGACCGACGTTCACTGGACGATGTCAGGCGAAGTCGTATTGATGACGCTCGTCGGCGGTCTCGGCACAGTTTTTGGGCCCGTTGTCGGTGCCATCATTATCGTTGCGATGCAGACCTATCTCGCCGAATTCGGCCAATGGGTGACGGTTATTCAGGGCTGTATCTTCATTGCCTGCGTGCTGTTGTTTCGGCGTGGCATCATTGGCGAACTTGCGCACCTATTGCGTATTCGATTGTGACTTGATATTGAAACATGTGAGCAGAAGGGTGGTTGGTGGCCCTGCTTGCCGAGCGATTGCAAGGTTTTGTCCGCAGTTGCAGGTGTGAGTTTTGAGTGATGAAGCATCCGGGTATTGCTCCTGTCGTAAGCATGCGCGACGACGAAGGTCGCCCGGCAGCGAATATTTCCTCACCCATGGCGCCAGCTCTACCTTGCCAGATGTCTCCCGAAGTAACGCAGAGATGGCGAGCGCTTGCGCGTCAACGCCATGCTCATTTCGTCGAGTTGCAGCAGACCGGGCGATGGAAGCATTATTACAGCGAGCATGATTTCTTGGTCCACATGCGGGAAGCGGTTCATCTCCTGGACATGTGGAACACGCTGACACCCCCTGCGGCGGACGAGAAGCACGCGGGTACGGTGTGAGCTTTCGCGCTGGACAGCTCCTGGCGATTTTGGCGGCGTTTTCGGTCCCGCTTTTGCTTGCGGGACAGGCGCCTCTGTCGAATGAGGATAAGGAACTTCAGGACCACGGGCAGCAGATCGTGACCAAGAATTGTGCGCCCTGCCACGCCGTTGAACGGCGGGGCGCGAGTCCTCGCCCGGATGCTCCGGCATTTCGCACCCTCGGTCGTCGCTATCCGGTGGAGTCGCTGGAAGAGGCGCTCGGCGAAGGGATCATTTCCGGTCATCCGGATATGCCCGAATTCATATTCACCGGCGAGGACGTCGGCGCGATTATCGCGTATCTCAAATCGATCCAGGAATAGCGCGCATGTCCTGGTTTAGCGCTTTATTCTCCCGCTCCGCCGGCGTGCGGACCGAAGCGCCGGCTCCGCCCAATCCTTTACCTCTAACGACGAACGAAACCGCCCCCAGGAAGAGTGCGATGACAAGTGCCCTGTTTTCTCCGCTGACGTTTGCCGGACTTGCTCTCGACAACCGCATTGCCGTGTCCCCGATGTGCCAGTACAGCGCCGACGACGGTTGCGCCAACGATTGGCACATGACCCATCTCGGCATGCTGGCCAATTCGGGCGCCAGCCTGTTGGTCCTGGAAGCAACCCACGTGGAACGGCTGGGTCGCATTACCCACGGCTGCCTCGGGCTCTATTCCGATGCCAACGAGGCGGCGCTGAAGCGGGTGGTCGACCATTGCCGGCGGATCGGTGTCGCCAAGCTCGGCATCCAGCTTGCCCATTCCGGCCGCAAGGGCTCCGCACAGCGTCCCTGGGAGGGTGGGCAGTCGCTCAAGACCGGTGCGGACCCGTGGGAGACGATCGCTCCGTCCGCGATTCCGTTCGGGCCAAACTGGGCAACGCCCAGAGCGATGACCGAAGACGACATGGCACGCGTGACCGCGGCCTTCGTGGGCGCCACACGGCGGGCAGTGCGCCTCGGGTTCGATGCAATCGAACTGCATCTCGCCCACGGCTATCTTCTGCACAGCTTCCTCTCCGCAGTGGCCAACAAGCGAACGGACGGCTACGGAGGCAGCCTGGAAAACCGCATGCGCTTTCCGCTGGCGGTGGTCAAGGCGGTGCGCGAGATCGTGCCCAAGGGTATTCCGCTTGGTGCGCGCGTGACCGGAAGCGACTGGCTCGACAATGGCCTCACGCCCGACGATGCCGTCGCGCTCGCCAGAGCGCTCAAGGCTGCGGGTCTCGATTACGTTTGCGTATCCTCCGGCGGTGTCTCTGCGGAGGCCCGCAATCCGCCGCAGGCCGGCTACAACGTGCCGCTGGCCGACAAAATTAAGCGCGAGGCTGGCATTACGACGCGCACGGTCGGATTGATCGTCGATCCCAAGCAGGCCGAGGCGATCATCGGCGAGGGCAAGGCCGACATGGTGGCGCTCGCCCGCGCCTTTCTTGATCAGCCGCATTGGGGTTGGCAGGCGGCGCAAGTGCTTGGCGCCGAAATCAAACCCCCGCCGCAATATCAACGCGCGACGCCGGCGTTCTGGCCGGGCAAGACACTGGTCGGCAGTTGATCTGACGGCTGCGAGACCGAGCCGCTAGCAATCTTCGTCAGTCAATGCCTCGACCAAATGGTCGAGACGATGCCCCGCGCGCATCGCCTTGGCCGTGAGATAGCGGCGATTGTCGGCGTGAACGGGCGTCACCAACGGTCGCCGTCCAAAAATCTCGATGCCGCTTTCGACGAGGCCATCGACTTTGGCGGGATTGTTGGTCAGGAGCAGCACGCGCATGCAGCCGAGCAGTTCGAGCATGCGTGCGGCGACAGCATAGTCGCGCTCATCATCGTTGAAGCCGAGGGTCGTATTCGCGTCGACCGTATCCAACCCGGCATCCTGCAGCTTGTAGGCTCTGATCTTGTTCGCCAAGCCTAGCCCGCGCCCTTCTTGATCCAGGTACAAGATGATTCCGCCGCCGGCGTCGTCGAGCTGCGCCAGCGATAGCCTGAGCTGATCGCCGCAATCGCAACGCCGAGAACCGAACACGTCGCCGGTCAGGCAAGCCGAGTGCAGGCGGACGAGAACCGGGCGAGACAGATCGGGCTTGCCGATGATGACTGCCGCCGACCCGCCGCCGACGCCATCGCTGAACACCACGAACCGGGCATTCACCCCGCCGTGCAACGGCAGATCAGCCTCGGCCGAAATCTTCAACGCCCGGACCGCATCACGACGGAAACGGGCAACCGCACTCGCTTCAACCGAGACGATCGGACTATCCGACCTGGTCGCAATCGCCGCTGGGGCAGGGGAGGTCAGGACAGCCGGCAGGCCGAGCGCCAGTTTTGCGAGATCGATACCTGCGATGTCGCCCGCTCCTGCGGCGGAGAACTCAAGGCCGCGACCGACCTTGATGTCGGCGACAAGGGACAACACCGCATTTGCGTCGATGTCGGTCGCAAGTTTCAATACGACCGGCTCAGTCACGTCCAGGCCGAGTGCGCGCGCGCGCCGCAAAGTAATGGCAAGTTGCGGAAAGTGCGGCGCAGAAAGTCTGGCGAATGCGGCAAAACGATCCCTGGTGAGCCCTTCGACCGGCATTGCCAGCGTGGTTTCGCTGCCTGCGGCAATCAGGACCGGCCGTCCGGACCGAAACTCGGCGCAACAGCGATCGGCGTCGGTGAGCCCCTTCTCGCCGAACAAAACAGAATCGACGTTTGAGATGCCGCTTCGCATTCCGATGCTTTCCGGACCAGTCGGGGTTAACCTGTTGTATAGAACAGACGATATGGGTAAATATTCCGAGATTTTAAAGCTGCCGGCGGGAAATTTCTCGGCCAAATGATAACGACAAAGTCGCCGGAGGCCTATGTCGCCGTACCATCATGGGCGGACCAACCGGGTCTTCGGGTTCACTGTACAACGGGGGAAATCGCTGTAATGGGTCCCACCGATGTCCCCGGGACGTGGGAGGCCGTACCACATCAGTTCCGCCTCGCGGCTGGGCCGCTGCCGGCGCCCTGGGAGGGCCTGTTTGGGCCTTTGCGCGCCGGAAGCGTCGACGATCTCGTGGTTGTTGGGCAAATCGGCCAGTCGCTCGACGGTCGCATCGCGACGATATCCGGCGACTCCTATTACATCAATCGGCCGGCTGGACTGGCCCATCTGCATCGGCTTCGCGCCGTGGTCGATGCCGTCGTGGTTGGCATCGGGACCGCGCTCGCCGACGACCCGCTGCTCACGGTTCGGCGCGTCACTGGGCCACATCCGGTGCGTGTCGTTCTCGATCCTCGCGGACGGCTGACATCGAACGCCCGCCTGTTGAACTGCGACGGTACCCGCCGCATCGTGGTGACCGCGAAGGGCGTATCCTGCGGCCTGCAGGACGTGGAGGTCATCGCTGTGCCCGCGCCGGGCGGACACATGGCTCCGGTGGATATCCTTGCAGCCCTTGCCGCGTGCGGGATTCGTCGCATTCTCGTGGAAGGCGGCGCCGATACCATCTCGCGCTTTCTTGCTGCGCGCTGCCTCGACCGGCTGCATGTCGTCGTTGCGCCGATCATTCTCGGCGCGGGGCGGCCGAGCATCGTTCTCGATCCGATCGATCGTGTCGAACAGGCACTGCGGCCGCCGATGCACATCCACTCTCTCGACGGTGAGGTGCTGTTCGACTGCGATTTGTCGGCTCAGCGCGTATTGATCGGTCGCGCGAAGAAATCGACATGACCGACACGAATTGACGAGCGACCGGACGCGATGTGGTCGCGCCGCCGCTCGAGCCATCCGATGATCTTGTCAGGTGGCAGATCGCTGCTCTCGCGCGCGGCGCCAGCCCAGCCGTCGACAAATGCCGATTGCATGTCGTCGTCGCCCGGCCCCAATACCCAGTCGGAGGGTCCTTGGATCACCGCATAGTTCAGCCCCTCAAAACGCGTGATCGCCGCGGGCGCCGCCGTCGGGCCCAAGGCCGGGCCGAACCCTTTGTCGCCGCGCTGATGTCTATTCACGATATCGGTCATCCGCGGGTCGAGCACATCGTGAGGTTCGAACGTCACACGCCCGTCATAAGTCAGCGCGGCATAGACCGGCAGATGGCGCACGGCCGACTCGGTGGCGAACCGTTCCAGCCAGCCGGCCGACACCAGGTCGAGCAGCGACGATGTCGTTACTAGATCGACGCCTCCATCGAGAGCGGCCTCCAGGTCGCGGGCGATATCGACCGGCACGGTGACGGCGTTCTGGCCAGCGATCGGAAAAAACGGCGCAGCAAGCGAAAGCAGGCTGAGGTCGTTGTCGACGAGCCGCCAGCTTTGGTGGCTCGGAAGGCGCGAGGAGATCGAGCGCATCGTTGAACCGGTGCCGCACGCAAGATCGACAACGGCGATGGACGGGTGGCCGGCGACCGCGGCCGCGACCGCGTCGAGAACGGTGGGATTGCGCGCCTGCGCGTCATAGGGTTCGCGCAAGGCCAGCCAATCGACGGAAAATCCACTCATGGCGTCGCCGCAATGATCTGGGAGAACAGTTCCGCCGACTGCCGCCAGGTTGGCAGGTCGCCGGCAAGCGCGCGCGCTGCCGTGGCGAGACGGCTGCGCAGCGCGGCATCGACCATCACCCGCCGCAGCGCGTCGCTCAGTGCCGCGGCGTCCTCAGCGGGCACCAGGACGCCGGCGTTGGCGGGCACCGTTTCCGCGATTGCGCCCGCGTTGGTGCCGACCACGGGCAATCCATGAGCGATCGCCTCGGTATACGCCATTCCGTACCCCTCGAAACGCGAGGCCAGCACGAAAAGATCGGCACGCGCGTACAGGGCCGCAAGACGTTCGTCGGAAACAGCGCCGACGAGCGTGACCCGTTGGTCAAGTGCGAGGCGAGCTACGTCGGCCTCGATGGCGGCGGCGGTCCGAATGTCGCGGGTTTTGTCCCCGACAATGGTCAGCCGCCAAGGCAGATCGCCGAGCGTCGCGAGGGCAGACAGCAGTACGTCGTAGCCTTTGCGCGGCACCAGCGCCCCCACCGCAAGCAGCGATAGGGTGGAAGCGTCGTTGCTGCAGGATGGCGCGGCGCGGTCATTGCCGGGTCGTACCACCGCCACGCGGCCAGCGGGGACCTTGTAGTCGGACACGATCACGCGTGCTGTGGACGCACTCGTTACGATCACGCGTCGGGCGCTCGCAAGTGCGCGGCACTCGCTGGTATGCAAGGTCTCGACCTCTTGCGGAGACAACCCGGTCTCGAGCGCTAACGGATGATGTACCAGGGCGATCAAGTGATGGCTGGCGCGCAACGCGGTCGCGACGTCGGGCAGGGCACCGAATGCCAATCCGTCGATGACGATCGGAGATCCCTCCGGCAGCGCGCTCAGTTGCTTCCGCGCTGACGCCATCGCATCGGCACCCGGCCGCGGAAACCCGTCGCCGAGATCGAGCACCTCGACCTGCCAGTTCAACGCTCGCAGCTCCGTGATGATACGACGGTCATAAGTGAAACCGCCGGTCGGTGTCGTCAGTTCGCCGGGCACCGCGAAAGTGACGCGCCTTGTCACAATGGCGCCTCGAACCACGCCCGGGCGATGTGAGATTCCGAAATCGTGACGCGGATGGCCTTCAGCTCTCGACCGTCACGGCCGAGCCCGCCGGCACGAGCTGCCGCGGCCAGGCCGTCGAACACGTGCTTGGTCAGAAATTCGGTCGTGGTGTTGATGGACTTAAACGCCGGGATCGCGTCGAGGTTTTGATAATTAAGGGGCGTGAGGATCGATTTCAGGACGTCATGGGCCCGGCCGATGTCGACCACGATGCCGTTGGCATCGAGAGTCTCGGCGATGAACGCAGCGTCGACCACAAACGTGGCGCCGTGCAGCGCCTGCGCTGGCCCGAACACGTCACCGCGAAAGGAATGGGCGATCATGACATGGTCGCGAACTTCAACGGCGTACAAGATGGGCCTCCCTGCGCTCAGGCCGCTGGCGCAGCCGCGGGATAAGTGACGAGCTGGCATAGCACGCCGCTCTGCGGCGCGAGAATATCGCCCAACAATGACGGCAACGCGCTGAACGCGACCGCGGGGGCGAGCAGGGCATCGAGTGCGGGGTCATCGAGCAGGTCGAGGGCAGCGGCAATCCGGCGGCGAAATGTCCACCGCGACCGATGGGAGGGCGCGATGCGGCCGACCTGGCTGGAGGCGAGTTTGAGACGGCGGCTGTGAAAACTCCCGCCAAGCGGCACTTTGATCTCGCGGCTTCCGAACCAGCTCAGCTCCAACACCGTCGCTTCATCGCCGGCGAGACCGATGGCGGTCGCGAGGCCCGCCTCGGATCCGCTCGCATGGACCACGAGGTCGCACTCGCCGGGGGCCGCCTCGGGAGCGGCGAATCCGACACCGAGCGCGCGGGCGAGGTCGGCGCGGGAGGCAACGACATCGACCAGAGTGACCTCGGTCCCCGGGATGCGGCCGCACAGCCACGCCACCAGGCAGCCGACGACACCCCCGCCCACCACGGCAATGCGATCGGCAGGAGCGGGCGCCCCGTCCCAGATGGCATTGAGCGCGGTCTCCATGTTGGCGGCGAGCACGGCGCGGGCAGGCGGCAGGCGCTCGGGGATCGGCGTCACCGCATCGGCGGGCAGCGTGAAGGCGCTTTGATGCGGGTGCAGTGCGAAAACGATGCGTCCGTGCAAATCCGGCGGTCCAAAGTCGACCCGCCCGACGCTCGCATAGCCATATTTGACCGGATACGGGAATGTGCCGGCCATGAAGGGGGCACGCATGCGTTCGAACTCACTGGTTGGAACTTGGCCGGTAAACACCAGGCTTTCGGTGCCACGGCTGATTGCGCTGTAAAGCGTTCGGACCCGGACTTCCCCAGGGGCGGGATCCCGGAGCGGCTCATCGCGGATCTCAGTCCGTCCGGGGCCGATGTACCACAGCGCCTCGGCACCCCTCTCTGTTTGGTTGGTCACCTGCTGATCCCGTGTTGGACTTGGCTGTCGCTCCACGGCTATATCCTTTACCGGGTCAAAAAGCAGTGGGGGATCTGCCGCGGTGCTTGAACGTGCGACCAATTCGACAGCTCTGAAATCAACGGCCACATCATCCCTCGCGACCCGGCGCGCGATATTTGCCGCGCTGGCCTTGCTGACAGGGGGCGGGGTCTTGGTCCTGGCGATCGTCGCGGTGCCGCCTCGCAGCGCCGGCGCGATCACGTTTCTCACGCTGTTCGCGGTCACGCTGCCTTGGTCCGTCATTGGTTTCTTGAATGCGACCATCGGATTTCTGATCATGCGATTCGCGCGCGATCCGGTCGCGACCGCGAACCCGACGGTCGCGCGTATCCGCGGGGACGAACCGGTGATCGCGTCGACGGCGATCCTCATGTGTATCCGCAACGAGAGCCCGGACAATGTTGTCCGCAATCTCGAACCGATGCTGGAGGGGCTGCAAAGCGCCGGTCTCGCGCATCTGTTCGACCTCTATGTCTTGAGCGACACCGACATTCCCGAGGTGGCCGCCGCCGAGGACGCTTGCTTCGCCGCGTTGGCGGCGAAATGGGACGCATTTCGCGTGACCTATCGGCGTCGTGCCATCAATACCGGCTTCAAGTCCGGGAACATTCGCGATTTTTGCGACCGTTGGGGCGCAAATTACGAGTTTGCTCTGACGCTCGATGCCGACAGCTTCATGCCCGCGCCGGCGGTCCTGCGCCTCGTCCGCATCATGCAGGCGGCGCCGGAACTCGGAATTCTTCAAACGCTCATTGTCGGATTGCCGTCCATGAGTGCGTTCGCGCGTTTGTTTCAATTCGGAATGCGATTGGGCATGCGCTCCTACACCTTAGGTGGGGCATGGTGGCAAGGTGATTGCGGACCCTATTGGGGTCACAATGCGATCCTGCGGCTGCAGCCTTTCATCGCGCATTGTCATATCCCGAAGCTGCCGTCGACCGGCCCACTGGGCGGCTACGTTCTCAGCCACGACCAGATCGAAGCCGCGCTGATGCGCCGGGCCGGCTATGAGGTCCGGGTGATTCCCGAGGAGGGCATGAGTTTCGAAGACAATCCGACCACCATTCTCGAATTTCTCCGTCGCGATCTGCGTTGGTGCCATGGCAACATGCAATACTGGTATCTGCTTGGTCTGCCCGGCTTCAGGCCCGTCAGCCGGTTCCAGATCGTGTTCGCCATTCTGATGTATCTCGGCTCGCCGGCGTGGATGACGATGATCGCCACCGGCATGCTTGCGATCATGATATCGGGGGTGCCGACCGGCGTGGTCGCATCGGACGGCTCGACCGGACCGGCTGTGCTCAACGCCGGCATCGCGCTGTTCTCGATCATGACGGTGATGATCTTTGCGCCGAAAATATCAAGCGTCGTCGACGTGCTGTTGCGGCGGAGCGAACGGCGCGCCTTCGGCGGCAGCCCGGCATTCCTTGCCAATGCGATCGGTGAACTGATGTTCTCGTTCCTGCTCGCACCGGTCATGAGCTTCGCGCATACGGTCTTTCTGTTCCGACTGTTCATCCTGCGGCATCGCGGTACCTGGGGCAGCCAGATGCGGGGGATCCATTCGGTGTCCTGGCGCATGGCTTTGCGGACATTTTGGCCGCAAAGCCTGATCGGTCTCACCATCATCGGGCTGGTGGCGGCAACGACGCAGGGCGGAGTGCGCTACGCCGTCACGGCGGTGGGCGCACTCGCATTGGCCGTTCCGTTCGCCGTCGCGACCGCTTCGCCGTCGATCGGAGCATTGCTCGCCCGCATCGGCGTCGGCCGCATTCCGGAAGAGACCGAGACCCCGAGCGCATTGTTGGCCTTGCGGCTGGCCGCCGTCGAGGCAAGCGCCCGGCGAACACTGAAGAAGCCATAAGCGCATGGCATTCGATGGCCTCAGAACCGTTCGCGGCGTGGTCAGATCCCTGCGTATCTACTATGGCGACCGCCAGCACCGGCCCGCAATGGAACGGCTCTATCGGCGCTTCGTGCGGCCGGGAGATCTCGTCTTCGATGTCGGTGCGCACGTGGGCGATCGCATCGGAGCGTTTCGCCGGCTTGGTGCGCGCGTCGTCGCTGTCGAGCCTCAGCCGGCATTGGTCAAGACCCTGCGCTTGCTCTATGGCCGGGATCCGGATGTCGCCATCGAGGCCGTGGCGCTCGGAAGCCGATCTGGAACCATCGAGTTGAAGCTCAATCTCGACAATCCCACGGTCTCGACGGTATCTGCCGATTTTGTCGCCGCCGCGGCGCATGCGCCCGGCTGGGAAGCACAATCCTGGACCAAGTGCCTGCCGGTGCCGCTGTCGACCGTCGACGCCTTGATCGCGCGACATGGCGTGCCGGCATTTATCAAGATTGACGTCGAGGGGTTCGAAGCGGAAGTCCTTGCCGGCCTGACGCGGCCGGTCGCGGCCTTGTCGTTCGAATTCACCACGATTCAGCGCGACGTGGCGCTAGCGGCGATTGCCCGTTGCGTGGCGCTGGACTTGCCGCACTTCGATGCGGTTCTCGGTGAAACGCAATCCTTCGTCCATGGCCGCTCGCAGTCGGCCGAGCAAATCCGTCGCTGGCTGATGGATCTGCCGGATCACGCCAATTCCGGCGACATCTATGCGATGCGCGGATGAAAACCCATCCCCTTGCTGGTCAGCGCTGGGCGATGCCGTTGGTCATCGCAGTGATCGTCGCCGGCTACGCGCTCTCGATCCGTATTTTTTATCCGGGCGTCATGACCTACGACGCCTGGTATGTGCACGCGGATATCGCCACCGGGTTCCGCGGCGACTGGCAGTCGCCGGTGATGACCGTCCTGTGGGCGGCGATCGATCCGATCGCACCCGGTGCGGCCAGCATGTTCCTGCTGATTGCAACGCTGTATTGGCTCGGCTTTGCCATTCTCGCGCTGTCCATCGTTCGCAGGTCGGGCGGAGCGGCGCTGGCAATGGCTGTGGCGGCGTTCACGCCGCCCGCGTTCGTCTTTGTCGGCGTCATCTGGCGCGATATGCTGTTCGCAACGGTTTGGTTGCTCGCCGCTGGGTTGGTGTTTTCGGCAGCCGAGCGCTGCGATAAATGGCGGCGAGTGGCACAGGTCGTCGCCGGCGCACTGCTCGCGCTCGGGCTCCTGCTGCGCCCCAATGCGCTGCTTGCGGCGCCGATGCTCGCGGTCTATCTCATTTGGCCGACGCGCTTTGATCTTCGTCGCGCGGCACTGTTCTTCGTCCCTGCGGTCTTTGTATTTTATGCCCTGATCCCAACGGTGTATTACGGCGTGCTCGGCGCCAGGCACCAGAACGTGCTGCACTCGATTCTGGTGTTCGACCTTGGCGGCATCACCCATTTTACCAGGCAGAATCAGTTTCCCGTCACCTGGACGGCCGAGCAGGACCATCTCTTGACCGAAAGCTGCTATGAGCCCGCGGCGTGGGACTATTATTGGACTATCCCGCCGTGCAGCTTTGTGATGGCGAGGCTTGAGGGCGAGAAGATATTCGGTTCGCCGGCTTTGGTTGATGCCTGGTGGCGGGCGGTCGTGGCGCATCCGATTGCCTATGTGCAGCACCGCTTCACCGTCATGGGACAATTCCTGTTCGGCGTGAACCAGACCATCTGGACGGTCGACATCGCTCACCCGGACCATGTGGTGTTTGCCGACAACGCATGGTTCGTCGCTGTGAAGAACGTGAACGACGTGCTCAAGCCGACGCCGCTGTTTCGCGCGATCACCTGGCTGCTCGTATGCGTCGCGTCATGCGTGCTGGCGTGGCGTCGCCGCGACACCCCGGTCGGTGCATTCGTGATCGGGGTCGCCGGATCGGCCTGCGTCTACGTGATGACATTTTTCCCCCTCGGTGTCGCCTCGGATTTTCGCTATGCCTATTGGGCGGTGCTGGCGGGGCTGACCAGTGCGATCCTGCTCGCGTTGCGGCCCGCCGGCCATGCCGTTGCCGAGCTTCGACATTGACGCGCCGCCGGGCTGTTGCACGGTAGCGCTACACATCCGATGATGGGCTGAATTTCCGTTATCTGATACGGTTCTGTCCGCGCTCTAGGTCCACAGGGAGATGTGCAATGCGAATCCTGGCTGGTATCGGTGCTATCGCCATCGTTGTCGCTGCCAGCGCGGCGATGTTCTTCTTCGGGGGGTTCTTCAATATTGCGGCGAACGAGGAAGACCCGGCCCTCGTCAGCTGGGCATTGATTAAAGTCCGCATGGCATCGATCGATCGCCACGCCCACGACATCAGCCCGGTCAAACTGGACGATCCGGACGTCATTCACGCGGGTGCGCGCGCCTTTGCGTCACGTGGCTGCGCCAATTGCCATGGCGCTCCGGGCGTGAACTGGCAGAAATTTTCCGAGGGGTTGCAACCCGATCCGCCCGATCTGAAAGATGTCGTCAAGGAGCGACGGCCGGCGCAGCTATTCTGGGTGGTGAAGCACGGCATCAAGATGACCGGCATGCCGAGCTTCGGCGCAATCGGCGCCGAGGACAATGAAGTCTGGTCGATCGTCGCATTCATCCGGACGTTGCCGACGGTCTCGGAGGCGGACTTCAAATCGTGGACCGCAACGCCGTAGTCGACCTGCGGTGGCTTGACCGCGCTGCGGAGCGCCAGCCGTGACAGCTGAGAGTTCGGTGCAGAGCCCTCCGCCGCCCGCGAAGAGTTGCGACCTCGGCCTGCGCGGCGATATGCGCGCGTTGCGTGATTTCATCGTGGCGGCGGGGCTTTGCTGGTCGGTGTTGTTCGTCATTGTCGGGGTCGGCTACCAGCTGCAATTATATGGCGACGGTTCGATCTTTTCATATTCGGTCGCCGTCGAGGACGCCTGGGCCTTTCATTGGCACAACATCGTCGGTCGCATCGTCGTCTATCTGTTCGCCACGGTTCCAGCGGAGGCCTATGTTCATCTGACCGGCGACGCCGCCGGCGGCATCGTCGCCTATGGCATTTTGTTCTTCGCGAGCCCGCTGCTCGGTCTTCTCGCCACCTGGGCTGCCGACCGCTCAAAGGGCCGTATCATCTTCTGCTACGCCTGCGCGTCGACCGCGTGTCTGTGCCCGCTGGTGTTCGGATTCCCCACCGAAACCTGGATGGCGCATGCGTTGTTTTGGCCAACGCTTGCCTTGTGTCACTACGCCCCCCGCGGCATCGCGGGCGTCGTCGCGATCTTTTGCGCGCTCCTTGCGCTTTTGTTTACTTATGACGGCGCACTCCTCTTTGCGCTTGTCATCGTTGCAACGCTGCTGTTGCGGGGACGGTGGAACCAAGCAAGCGTCCGCGCCGGGGCAGCCCTTGTGGCGGCGGCGTTGATCTGGATCATCGTGAAGTGGACATTCCCTCCAGACGACTACGATGCGGTCGTTCTGGCGAGAGCCGCATCGCACGTTTTTGACGTCGCAATATTGACCAACGCGATGACGCTGTTGCTGTTTGCGACGCTCGCGAGCTATGCCGCCGTGTTTTATGTGTTGCAAAGGGTGCGAGTGCTCGATGGCGCTGTTTATGCGACGTTGGTGGTCGCGCTTGGCCTTGTCGCGTATTGGATGTGGTTCGACTACGCGTTTCATGCCGACAACAGATATTACATGCGCACTGCGCTGCTGATCGCTGTTCCACCGCTCGGCGGGCTCGCCGCTGCCTACGCGTGCCGTGCTAACGGTGAATTGGCATTGGCCGTGCCGGTTCTGCCACGCTTGTTGTCTTCGCTCACGACAGGAGTTGCAGTTCGCGCCGCGGCCGGGGCTCTGGTGCTGGTGATGCTGGTGCATGCGGTCGAGACCGCTAAATTTGTGTCCGGTTGGCGGCGTTACCAATCAGCGGTTCGGGCGCTGGCCATGGGCTCGGCATCGGACCCGGTGCTTGGCGATCCGCGTTTTGTCTCATCCGCCAGAATTGGCGAGAATTTGAACCGGCTGTCGTGGTTTTCGACCACCCATTTCCTATCGGTTCTTCTTGCGCCGGGCTTCGCGCCGCTGCGACTGGTGGTGGACCCGACCGCCGCTTATTTTTGGCTGACCTGCGCAACGGCGTCTGCGAATGAACGAGCCAACCGCGCCATTCCCGTGGACGCTCGCGCGCTGGTGCGGATCCACGCCTGCCTGCATCGATAGGGATGCTTAGCGCCTAGGACGTACTGATTGTCATGTTTTCGATCGCAATCCGGCGATGCGGCACCTGAGCCGCGAAGTCGTCGTCGTGGGTGACGAAGATGATGCCGTAGCCGAGCGCGCAAAGCCGCCGGACGACCAGAGCCAGCTCCCGACGGGTATCACGATCCTGTCCGATCGTGGGCTCGTCCAACATGATCCAAGGCAAAGCGCCGGAAAATGGCCACAGCCAGCTCAGACGCTTGCGGGCAGCCAGTGGCAATTCGTAGAGCGGCTGGTCGAGTGACGGAAATCCCAGATCGCGCCCGAGCCGCGCAATGCGCTCGTCTGCGGGCGGGGGCATGTCGATCCGCCGGGTGAGGGTGGAACGCCGGCGCGTCACATCCTCGCGCAAGGTTGCTCCGCACCATTGGTGGTCGGGATTCTGGGTAGCGAGCGCGATGGCACGGTTGCCGGTCCGCGCCGGCTCGTAGCACACACCATCCAGCGAGATGCGGCCTGACGACGGGGTGAGAACGCCGACCAGGATCTTGAGCAGCGTGGTCTTCCCGGCGCCGTTCGGACCGAGCAGGCGATGGGCAGCGCCGGGCTCGAGCGTCAGATCGGCGCCCCGCAGGATTGTCCGTCCGTTCCGATAGCCGAAGTGCAGATCGTGAATGGCAAGCGGACCGGCATGTTGCGGCAGGAGATGGTTTGCGAGCGCAGGCAGGTCGCAGGCAAAGGTGGCGCTCTCGTTTGTTTGCTCGGTACAGGACCAATGCGGAAGCGGGCCATCCAACCGATTGTCGGTGAGGACCACATCGAATTCCTGTCGGCTGCTGCCACCAAGATAGTCGAGCGCCAATGCGCGATTGGCGCCATCCAGTTGTTCCAGCGCCACGTCGATTGCGATCGACTGATAGGCGGAGCGCGAGAAACAGTGCAGCGCCAGCAGAACCTGTTCACCGCCTGAAAGTGTCTGTGGTTTGCGATCGGAAAGGGAGGTGAAATCAAGGGGCGAAAAGTCCGCCTTGGATGATGAGACGTCGCTGGATTGGTAGATCCGGATCTCGTCGGCGACGACACTTGAGAGACCGGAGAGCGCAGCCTCCGCATAAGGGCCGACAAAGAAGCTGGCAGGCACGTCAGACGTCGCGCGCAGCAGGTTCATCAGCGCGCGGCTGCGGCCGGAGAAATTGGGGCCGACAATGAGCGTGCGACCGCGCATCAGCGCGCCCCGATCGCAAAGACGGCGGCGGCCAGCGCGAGCGGCAGCCAGATCAGGTCATGGCGGCTCAGCGTCCGCTGGGCGCCCCGCGCCAGTGCGCGGTCAAGCTGCGCGAGCGTATTTTCAATCGGCCATTTGTCACGCAGGCGGCCGACCACGATGGTGATGGCCGTCAGCCAGACCGTCTGTACCAGCACCCAGGCGTGGAGGAGATTGCGGAGCGATCCCCGACTCGTCAGCAGGCCGCAAGCCACCAGTGCCGTATGGGCGCGATCGATGGCGTGCTGGAAGGTTTCGACCAGCGACAGCGTGAAGACCAGCAGTCGCTTGCAGACCAGCGGCACACGTAACGCAGCGATGAAGCCAAGCGGTGGCGTCAGCGCGAACCGCGCCATGATCAATTGCAGCACGGACGCGATCAGGAATAGCCGCGCGCAGACCAACGCGACGTGGAACAACGCCGCAGCTCTCGACCCGCTCGTGCCTGCCGCAATCTCGGCCGGCGAACGTCCGACGATCCCGACCCACACGATCAGCATGAACAGGGCGAGCGGAATGACCAGGGCAAGCGAACGTTTGAGCGCAATCGCGCTCGCGGCGCCGACCTCAAGGAATGCAAACGCGGCGCAGAGCGCCGCCAGGAGCGCGAGGCCCGCGACCCCCGCGCTCGCCATCGCAGCGATGATGAGGATCAGGCCGAAAGCGACCGCGCCGCTAGGTGTGAGTTGTCGTTGCCGCAAGGTCGTAGCTTGTCCGCAACATCTTGATGAACTCGGTCGGAGTCGCACGATAGAGCAGGGCGGCAAATAGCACCTGCAGCGTCTTGTCGATGGGGTCAGCGGCCAATCCGGACAGGATTGCCGCGCTCATGAGCTGCTGGCCGGTCTTGAGAAAGAGCGCGACCAGAAAGGCCGATCCGCTTCCGGTCACGCCACCGAACAGATAGACGACAACCGGTGCAGAGACGAGCGCCGCGATAATGCCGGTACAAACGCCATAGACGACCACCCTGACGGCGAACGGGACGGTCGGCAGCGGATGGGTGCGAAAGGTATCAGCCCCCCTGGCGATCACCAAGGAGGAGAACAGCGCAATCGCGACATCCGTCATTTCGAACCAGGGCACGAACGGATTGATCAGTAGGCCGCTGAGGACGAGGCTGAGCGCTCCCGAGATCCAGGCGCAGACGAAGCCGCCGCGGCGATCGGGAAACAGCAGAAGGGCGCACAGGATCGTGCCGATCGAATCCAGGTAGATTGGGAGCTTGGTAAGGTAGACAACCGATCCAATCGAGAAGTTGAGCGCGGCACAAAGGGCGATGGCGATCAATCGGGGCGTGGTCAGCATTCGGCGTCCGTGGGACAAGGCGTGCAACCGGCCTATTCCGGTAGCACGCTCCGGGATTGTGTTCCAACATCATTGCTTGGAAGCGTCGACGCGAAGCGTGTTATCCCAGGATGTATGCAAACCCTTTCGTGCCGGTCGGTCGAAGTCCGCCGCCAGGGCAGCTCCCACAAGGTCTCGGCCAATCCGGGAGCCAGGTTGCTCAATCCGCCCTGCGCCGCTCAGTTGATCCGGTTGCCGCTGATCGACAACTGCGTGAACCGCAGCGGACCGTCCTTGCTGAGGTCGTCCGTCATCGGGTTCAGCCGGTCCATGCCGACGATGGCGCCGCGTCTCGTGCCGGAAATCAGATTGTCGGCGATGAGCGCCGCACCGGCTTCGGTTGCGACCGACACCGCCACGCCAATGTCGGCCTGGCGCACCACGTTGCCGGTGACAGCGACATCACGCAAATAATTGCTCCAGCCGATCATCACGCCGGCCAGGGACGCATTGTCGACGACGTTTCCGGTGACCGCCGTATCGGCTTCGACATAGATCCCGACCCCGTGTCCGTCTGCCTCCGGCCGGCGCCGGCCGGGCGCGACGTTGCGAATGATATTGCCCTGAACCACTGCGAGCCGGCCGCCGTCGCTGAAATTGGCGACCGACACGCCGATTCCGGCGCCATCGACGTGATTGTGGGCGATGATGACACCCTCGAAACTGAAAACCGAGACGAGCGC
>Ga0265332_10000918_pt1 | contig 17669 bp, 17 predicted proteins | sample 41926metaG_FD_202084 | JGI IMG/M metagenome (GOLD analysis project Ga0265332, IMG submission 202084) | Rhizosphere microbial communities from Carex aquatilis grown in University of Washington, Seatle, WA, United States - 4-19-26 metaG | ecosystem: Host-associated > Plants > Roots > Rhizosphere...
CGGTCGGGGTGGTTGCTCAAGCCAAGGATACGACGACCTGGATGCTGCCTACGAAATCTGCTGTTGTGCGCGCCCCTTAACTGCGGGTGTACCTGATGCGGACAGGCGGCGACCACCCTGGAACCGATGTTTGAGGGTTGCCTCGACCGGAGAGCTGAAGCGAATTCAAAAGGGCGCGGCGCGAGCTGCGCCCTTTGCTTTTGCGCCGCGATTCAATCCTGTTTCGCGCCGGAAATCTTCACGACGCGCGCCCACTTCGGCAATTCGGTGCGCAGGAGTTTCGCGAATTCCTCCGGCGAATTGCCGACCGGCTCGATGCCCTGATTTAGCAGGCGTTCGCGCGTTGCAGGATTCTGGAGCCCCTTGACCGCCGCTTGGTTGAGCTTCACGACGATATCGCGCGGCGTTTTCGCCGGCGCGACGAGGCCGAACCACGTGCTCACGTCGAAGCCGGGCAGCGCGCTTTCGGCGATCGTCGGCACGTCGGGCAGGATCGCGGACCGCTTGAGCCCCGATTGCCCGAGCGCGCGCAGCTTGCCCGCCTTCACGAGCGGCGTCGAAGTCAGCAGACTGTCGAACATGAAATCGAGTTGACCGCCCAGGAGATCGATCATCGCCGGACCCGCGCCTTTGTACGGGACGTGCACGAGATCGATGCCGGCCATGCTCTTCAACAACTCGACGCCCAAGTGGGTGACCGAGCCCGCGCCGGCGGAGCCGAAGCGCAGCTGGCCGGGCTTCGCTTTCGCGAGCGCGATGAATTCCGGCACTGTCTTCGCTGCAACAGCCGGATGCACGACGAGCACGTACGAAACCGCGGTCGCAGTGGTGACCGGCGCGAAATCCTTCAGCGTGTCGTAGGGGATTTTCGGATAGATGTTCGGCGTGATGCAAAGCGTGGCGGCGCTCGCCATCAGCAACGTGTAGCCGTCGGGCGTCGATTTCGCGACGTAATCCGTGCCTATCGTGCCGCTCGCGCCGGTGCGGTTGTCGACGACCACCGACTGGCCGAGTGCTTCGGTGAGCTTTTGCGCGACCAGCCGCGCGGAGAAGTCGATCGGCCCGCCGGGCGACGAGCCGACGATCATGCGAATCGGTTTGGTCGGATAAGTCTGCGCGAGCGCGGGCGCCACCAATACCGCCGCCAACACCATCGCCTGCTTCAACTGCGTGAATGCGCGCCTGCTCATGCTTTGACGGTCGCGTGCTCGTCCAGGAATTTCTGCATTTCCCCGACGCAGCGATCGGGTATCAGCAGATTGATGCCGTGCCCGTAGCCTTCGAACATGACGAGTTTCGCGTTGGGCAGCCGCGCTTTCATCTCGTTCATCTGTTCTTTTTTGGCGAGCGGGCTGTTCTCGCCGAACATGATAAGTATCGGCATCTTGATTTCCGTGATGCGCTTGGTCATGTCGCCGCCGGCGGCCATCAGGTGATGCTCGATCGCGACGTGTTTCGCGACCTTGTCCATTTCGCTGATCACCCATTCCTGCATCGCCTTCGGCGCCTTGGCGAGATCTAGCCGGTAGCCGAGCGTCTTGCGGCACCAGCCGCCGACGCCGAGTTTTTCGATTGCCGTCGCGTGATCGACTTCGCCGACGTTGTAGGTTTCCATCACCGCGCCGGGCAGCTTGAACGGCGTGTTGACGAGCACGAGCGAGTTGAGGCGCTCGGGATGCGTGAGCGCCGCGACGATGCCGAGGATGCCGCCGGAGGATTCGCCGACCCAGTGCGCGCGCTGGATGCCGAGCTTGTCCATGAGGCCGAGCGCATCGCCGACCAGCTGGTCCGCGCCGTAGGGCGCGCCGGCCGCCGGCACGGTGGTGCCGCCGCAGCCGCGCGAGTTGAAGCACAGCACGCGGTAATGGCGCGCGAGGCCCGGCACCCAGCCGCGCCAGAAATTCATGTTGCGGCAGTAGCCGTGGTGAAACAGGATGGTCTCCGGCTCGCCGTCCGCCCAGGGGTCGGTGAAGTCGGAAACTTCGAATTCGATGTCGATGTCGCCGACGCGCATTTTTTGCAAGGGGATGTTCGCGGTCATGTCAGTGGATCCGTTTTCATGTGGAAATGCGGGAGCGGCACATTATACTGATACTCGTGGTGCTTTATTTCGGCGGGGGTGGCGATGAAATCGAATTACAAGACGGCATTGATAGTCGGCGCGGGCGACGGATTGAGCGCGTCGGTTGCGCGCACATTCGCGCGCGACGGTGGCATGCGCATCGCGCTGGCGGCGCGCAATCCCGGCAAGCTCGCGGCGCTCGCGAAGGAACTCGACGCCGGCGCGCTCGCCTGCGATGCGGCGGAACCCGCGCAAGTCAAAGAGATGTTCGCGCGCGCGGACGAATTTTTCGGCGCGCCAGCCGACGTCGTCGTCTACAACCCGAGCTTCCGCGTGCGCGGCTCGATTGTCGACATCGATCCGGCCGAAGTCGCCAAGGCGCTGTCGATCACTGCGTATGGCGGTTTCCTCGTCGCGCAACAGGCGGCGCGGCGCATGGTAGCGCGCGGTAGCGGCGCGATACTCTTCACCGGCGCATCCGCAAGCGTCAAAGGCTATCCGCTGTCGGCGTCCTTTGCGATGGGAAAATTCGCGTTGCGCGGGCTCGCGCAAAGCATCGCGCGCGAATTGGCACCCAAAGGTGTGCACGTCGCGCATTTTATAATCGACGGCGGCATCCGCAGCGCGGCGCGCGCCGTACCGGCGGATGCGCCCGATTCGCTGCTCGATCCGGATGCGATCGCGCAGAATTATCTCAACGTGCTCAAGCAGGACCGCAGCGCGTGGACGTGGGAGCTCGAATTGCGGCCGTGGGTTGAGAAGTTTTAGCGCTAAAGCTTATGGCCGCAGATAAACGCAGATAAACGCGGATGGGAAGTCCGAGCCTCCTTCCCCTTGAAGGGGAGGAAGACTTTCTTGACCTATCTGCGTTTATCTGCGGCTCAATAACGTCTTGAGCGTTCAGTCGACTTTTGCGCCCGTCAAAGCAATCAGCTTCGCGTATTTGTCCGAGTCTGATTTCAATCGCACGGCGAACTGCTCGGGCGTCATGAAGAGCGTTTCGAACGCGACGGCGTCGTAACGCGTCATCACATCCGGCTGATCGAGCGCTTTCTTGATTTCGGCGCTTAACCGGTCGACGACAGGCTTGGGCGTGCCCGCCGGCACGAAAGCGGCGACCCATGCAGTGAACTCATAACCGGGAACGCCCGCTTCCGCAATCGTCGGGATATCGGGGAGCTGTTTCATCCGCGCTTCCGAAGTCACCGCCAGCACGCGGATGCGGTTGCCCGTCAGATGCGGCCTCACGATCGGCATGCTGGCGACCATCGCCTGCAGTTCGCCGGCCGCGACGCCGATGCCGGCGGCATCGCCGCCTTTGTAGGGGACGTGCGTCATTCTGGTTCCCGTCATCACGTTGAAATGCGCCATCGTCAGATGCAGGAAGCTGCCGCTGCCGGACGAGCCGTACAGAATCTGGTTGGGCTTCGCCTTGGCGAGTGCAATCAGATCTTTCACCGATTTCACGGGCAGCGACGGGTGCACGATCAGGATGCCCGTCTGCACCGTGAGCGGTGTGATGCCGATGAAATCGTTGAGCGCGTCGAACGGCAGGTTCTTGTAGAGGTGCGCGTTCGAGATATGGCTCGCCGACGTCACCATCACGGTGTATCCATCGGGCGCGCTTTTTGCGACGTAGGCCGCACCGATGGTGCCCGACGCGCCGGCGCGGTTCTCGATTACTACCGGCTGGCCGATCGATTCGGCGACTTTCTGGAACACGATGCGGCCTGCAGCGTCGTTGGAGCCGCCCGGCCACGGAATCACGACGCGGATGAGTTTGGACGGATAGGCCTGCGCACCTGCATCGTGCATCACGGGCATTGCGGCAAGCAGCAGGATGACGCGAAGACCGGGCGATAACACCGGTTTCCCTTTCATGCTCAATCCACCGTCGCGCCGGAGCGCTTCACGACGTCGGCCCACTTCGCGATTTCGCTTTTGATGTAAGCGGCCAGTTGCTCGGGCGTCGAGCCGATCGGGGTGATGCCGTCGGCGACCATCTGCGCGCCAAGTTCGGCCTTCACCAACTGCGCGCATTCTGAATATAGACGCTTGATGACGGCCGGCGGCGTGCCGCGCGGCGCCAGCAGCGCGTACCATACCCCGGAGTCATAGCCGGGAACGCCGGCTTCCGCGATCGTCGGCACGTCCGGCATGGCGCGCGACCGCTGCGCCGTGCTCGCCGCGAGCACGCGCAGGCGGCCGGCTTTGAAATGACCGACGCCGGTGCCGTAGCTGATGAACTGCGCCTGCACCTGGCCCGCGAGCAGGTCGGTGATCGCAGCGCCCGCGCTTTTGTACGGCACGTGCACGAGATCGATCTTTGCCATCGATTTCAGCAATTCCATCGACAGGTGCAGGCCGCTGCCGTTGCCGGTCGACGAATAGGTGAGGCCGCCGGGTTTGTCGCGCGCCAGCTTGAGGAATTCGGCGAGCGTGGTCGCCGGCACGCTGCGATTCAACGACAGAAAATAAGGCGCCGAGCCAAGCAGCGTGATGGGCGCCATATCCTTGACGGGATCGTAAGGGATTTTCTTATACAGGCTCGGATTGATCGCGAGCTGGCCCGTCAGCGCGAGTCCCAGCGTGTAACCGTCGGCCGGCGCATGCGCGACGATTTCCATCGCGATATTGCCGTTGGCGCCGCCGCGGTTGTCGGCGATGAATTGCACGCCGGTGCGCTCCGACATGAAATGAGCGAGCGGCCGCGCGACGACGTCGCTGCCGCCGCCGGGGCCGTACGGCAGGACGAGTCGCACCGGTTTTTCCGGATAGCCGGCAGCTGCTGCATGGACCGCAAGCGCTGCAAACGCCGTCGTTGCAATGAGTCGTTTCATACGATGCCGTTCTTCGAATTATGTCGCCAACGCATCGAATGCCCGCCGCAGCGACTGCGCGGCGTCCGCCACCTGTTTCTGCATGCCGCCGAGCGTTGCGCGATCGTTCTTGTTCTGCACGCGCCCGGCTTCCAGCATGCGCTCAACTTCTTTCACCTGCGGCCCGCCGATACCGCGGCGGCCGTATACCATGTATTCGGCGCTGATCACTTCCTTGAAGTCCGCCTCGGTCAGCGGCAATGGTGTTTGCGTGCCGGCTGCATAGATGCGCGCAGCTTCGGCATAAGGTATCTCCTGCAGCTTGAGCCCTTTGCCGCGGCCGTAATCCGTCAATTGCGACGCGAAATGATGGCCGATGCGGAACGGCACGTTCGCCCGCTGCAAAAGCGCGTCCGCGATTTCGGTCGTCGTCGAGTAATCCGCGCGCACTTCGGCGAGCGCGCGTTCCTTGTTGACGACGAGACCGTTGACGACCTGCGTCAACAAGTTCAAGACCAGCAGCGGGCGGGTGCATGGCACGGGGTCGTACAGGCGGTAATCGAACATGCCGATGCGCGTATTGTGCGAAAGCAGCAACACCGCATGCATGTCGGCGAGCATCAGACTCGCTTGTGCACGCAGTTGTTCGAGCGCCGCCGGATTGCGCTTCTGCGGCATGATGCTGCTGACACCGGTCAGTTCGCCGGAACCGAGCACGAACCACGGCACGGCTTCGGCGTACTGCGCGTGAATGTCCTGCGCGAACTGGCCGATCTGCACGGCGGCGATTGAGAGCGCCGCGGCGACTTCGAGCGCGCTGTCGACGGGCGCGAGATGATTTGCGTCGTAGGCGTTTTCGAGCAACCCGTCGAATCCAAGCAGCGTGCCCAGGTGATTGCGATCGAGCGGAAAGCTCGATGTGGCGAGCGCCGCCGAGCCGAGCGGATTGAGATTGACGCGACGATAGACTTCGCAGAGTCGCGCCGTCTCGCGGGCAAGCATGGCCGCGAGCGCGAGCAGGTAGTGTGCGTACGTCGTCGGCTGCGCCTGCACGCCGTGCGTGTAGGCGGGTATGATCGTTTCCGTGTGCTGTGCCGCGTTCGCCAGCAGCGCGTCGCGCGCGGCGATCAGGGCGGCGATTTCCTTCAGCAACCCGTCGCGCAGATTCATGCGCGCGATCGTCGACGCGATGTCCTGGCGGCTGCGTCCCGTATGCAGGCGCGAAGCCTCGGGACCGGCGGCGGCGATCAGGCGCGGCTCGTAATCGAGATAATCGGCCGAACGGCGCGTGGTGCCGTTGCGCTCGTCTGCAATGACTTTGGCGACACCGCGTGCAATCGTGCGGGCGACAGCGGGCGGAACTATGCCCGTTTTCGCGAGCATCACGATCGATGCCTTGTTGATCTCGTCGAGAAATTCGATCGAGCGGCCGCCGCCGCGAAACACTTCGTTGATGTCCATTTTCGATTCGTCACCGCTCATTGAGTTCGGCCCTCTAATACAACTTGATTTTCGAGTCGCTGACCTGCTTCGCGACTTCCGCGTACTCGCGCGCGAACTGCGTTTTGAATTCGTCGGGCGTCAGGCGCTCGCCCGGTTCGCTGCCGTCGGCGGCGAGCTTCTGCACCATCGCCGGCGCGTTCATGCCGTCGGTGACCACGCGATTGATCGCACGGATGATGCCCCGCGGCGTGCCGGCCGGCGCGAACAGATTGTAGGCGTTGACGATCTTGAAGCCGGGAAAGCCCGCTTCTTCGACGGTCGGCAGATCGGGATAGGCCGCCACGCGCTTCAGCCCCATCACCGCGATCGCGCGCACCTTACCGGTTTTCATCGCGGCCGATGCGGAGATCGCGCTTGCCGGCACCATGTTGATTTCTCCCGACATGACGCCGATCAGCGCGGGTGCGGTGCCTTTGTACGGAACGTGGGCGAAGTGGCCGCCGGACAGCGCGGCGAGCCGTTCCATGCCCAGATGCACCATCGTGCCGATGCCGGAGCTGCCGTAGCTCAGGGTTTTCGTTTTCGAATAGGCGATCAGATCCTTGACCGATTTTGCGGGCAGCGCGGGCTCGACGACGAGGATGTAAGGTTGGGTGGTCATCACGACGATCGGCTCGAACACTTTGCGCACGTCGAAGCTGACGCGCTTTAACGCGCCTACCAGCATCAGCGTGTCGGTCGCGCTCAATATCGTGTAGCCGTCGGCGGGCGCCTGCGCGCCGATCTCGACGGAGATCACGGTGCCGCCGCCCGAACGGTTGTCGACGACGACCGTCTGCGCCCAGGCGTCGCTCAGCATTTGCGCGGCGGCGCGCGTGACCGTGTCGTTGCCGGCGCCGGCCGGTACACCGACAATGAGGCGGATCGGTCGCAGCGGGTAACCGGCTGGCTTGTCCTGCGCGTGGACAGCAACGGCAGCGCAGACACATGCGACGGTGGCGCAAACGCGGCCGGGCGATGCGGCGAATTTCATTGTCCTCCTCGCGGACTCGGGCAAACTGCGATGCTACCGCAGACCGGCCGCCGTGATGGCAGGCCGGAAAAAATGAGGCTACCATTGCGGCTTCCACCCTGCCTATCGAAACACGTCCAGAAGAGGAGCGGCACCCGCATGGATTCCACGGAAAAAGCCACGGTCGGCACGGTCACCGGCGCGCGTGCGCTGGTCGATGCGCTGCTGCGCGAAGGCGTCGATCACGTGTTCGGCATTCCCGGCACGCAGAACCTCGCGATCATCGACGCGCTGCGCGACACGCCGCAAATCCGCTTCATTTTGACGCGCCACGAGCAGGGCGCGGCTTTCATGGCGTACGGGTTTGCGCGCGCCGGCCTGCGGCCCGCGGTCGTGACGGCGACCGAAGGCCCCGGCGTCACCAATCTTGCGACCGGCATCGGCGCCGCGCATCGCGGGCTCGTGCCCGTCATCAGCATTTGCGGCGTGCAGGAAAGCGTGATGCGCGAGCGCGACGCGACGCAGGACATGGACCAGGTGACTTTCATGCGGCCCATCACCAAGTGGGCATACAGCATCCCGAACGTCGAAAAAGTGCAGGAGTGCGTGCGGCGCGCGTTCCGCGTCGCGCTGACCGAGCCGCAGGGGCCGACGCATATCGAGGCGGCGAGCGAAGTGCTGCTCGAGCAGTGCACGCCGGAGCCGACCGCGCCGGCGGCCTATCGCAATACCGTACTGCCCGCGTGCACGAACGAGCAGCTCGATCGCGTGCACGAAATGCTCGCGGCCGCGAAGCAGCCGGTGTTCGTCGTGGGCCGCGGTGTCATCAGTGAAAAGATGAGCGCTGCGATGGGTGCGCTGGCGGAAATGACCGGAATTCCGGTCGGCGCCTTGCAGTATTCGCCCGACGCGCTGCCGACTTCGCATCCGCTGGCGTTAGGGCCGCTTGGCCGCAGCGGCTTCGGCAGCGCGAACCGCATCGTGCCCAAGGCCGATCTCATTGTCGCGATCGGCGCGCACATCGACGTGTTCTCGACGATGCACAAGTACGGCATCTTCAACGCGAATGCGAAGCTCGTGCATCACAGCGCGGCGCCCGGCCAGATCGGCATCGTGTTCCCCGTCACGCTCGCAGTTACCGGCTCGACGCAGAGTTTCATCGCCGGCCTGACCGAGCGCGCGGCGAAATCGAAACTGCGCAAGGCGTGGGTCGACGTCCCGCAAGCGCGCGCCGAATGGGAGACGGAACTGCAGGGTCTTGTCAAGCACACGGTCGAGCCGATCCAGTCGCAATTCGTCGCGCACATGATACGCAAGGTGCTGCCGCAGAACGGCCTGCTGGTCGTCGATGCGGGCAATGGCGGCAAGCACGTGCGCAGCTACTTCAAAAGCTGGGAGCCGGGAACATTTTTCTGCATCGACGACTGGGCGTCGGTCGGCGGCTCGTTTCCGATCGCGCTCGGCGCGAAACTTGCGCGGCCCGACCGCCCGGTGCTGTGCGCGTCCGGCGACATGGGCGCGATGTGCAACATCGGCGAGCTCGAAACCGCGATGCGCGAAAAGATTCCGGTCGTCTACGTCGTATTCAACGACGAGGGGCTCGGCAACGAGCGCGCGTTCCAGAACGAGCATTACGGCGGGCGATTTTACGCGGTCGATTACAAGAACCCGGACTTCGGTGCGCTCGCGAAAGTGTTCGGTGCGCACGGCGAGCACGTCACGCGGCCGGGCGACCTCGAGGGAGCATTGCAGCGTTCGTTCGCGAGCGGCAAGCCGGCCATCGTCGACGTGATGATCGACCAGCGCACGCTCGCGCCGGTGGTTTTCAGGCCGTAACGATTACTGCGCCACGCGCGTCGCGCGCCACGTATGCGTGGCGCGGCCTGTCGCGACGCCTTCAATCGTGTCGCCGTTGACGCGGCCTTCGTACGCGACGCCGTTGACGGTGAAGTTGATGTTGTTGCCGTGCAGGCGGCCGCCTTCGATGCGCACCGCCAGGCCGCCGGTTTCATAATTGCCGAACACGAGTTGCAGGTCCTGCTCGAGCGTCAGTTCCGCATCGGGCAGGCGCCACACGCCCGCAACGTCAGGCGGCACGACGTACAAACTCGCGACGCACCAGCTCGGGCACGGCGTGGTCCTGCCTGTTTCTTCCGCGTACCAGCCGGCGATCTCGTAGGTATTCGACACGATGCGGGTTCCGGGTTTCAATGCGCGGAATTTGGCATCGAGCCTGCGCAGGTTGTCGGGTATCAGAAACAGTATCAGCACCGTCGCCTGCGAAATATCGGCTTCGAACATGTCGTCCTCGATGAATGTCGCGCGGTCGGCGACGCCCGCCGCGGCGGCCGCGCGGCGCGACACTTCGACCAGCGCCGGGTTGTATTCGACGCCCAGCGCACGCGCGCCGCGTCTGGCGGCGGCGATGACGTTGCGCCCGTCGCCCGAACCCAGATCGATCACGTAGTCCTGCGGCGTGACGCGCGCCATATCGAGCATTTTCTCGACCATGTCGCGCGGCGACGCTATCCACACCACGTCCTTGCCCGGCTCGCCTTCGAATGGCTGCGCCGCGGCGCCTGCGGTGGACAGGCACAGTGCGGCCATCATAAGGCGGCAAATTCGGTTCACGGCAAACTCCGGAGAAGGATGCAATCGTTTATCATTATGACCTGTGCAGGCGCCGCGGAAAACCGGCGGCCGGTGAGGGACGGCCGCGACCAAGAGTTTGCCGCCATCACCATCGAACCTAAATCTTTGACGCACCCCAGGGGAAACCGGACATGAGCAAAAAAGACCTGAACGCCTACAATATTTTCGACCTGCGCGATATCGCGCTGAAGCGGGTGCCCAAGGGCCTTTTCGAATTCATGGACCGCGGCACCGAGGACGAGATATCGCTGAAGAACAACCGCTCCGTTTTCGACCGCCTGCGCTTCAAAACGCGCACCATGGTCGACGTGTCGAAGCGCAACCAGGACACCACGATCTTCGGCGTCAAGCACAAGATGCCGCTCGTGATAGCGCCGACCGGCACCGCGGGCCTGATGTGGTACGAGGGCGAACTGGCACTCGCACGCGCCGCACGCGCGGCGGGCATCCCGTTCACGCTCGCGACCGGCTCGATGACCGCGATGGAACGCGTGGCCGCCGAGGCGGGCGGCGAACTCTGGTTCCAGCTCTACATGTGGCCCGACCGCTCGCTGTCGCATGAACTGGTCAATCGCGCGAAGGCCGCCGGCTACAAGGCGCTGGTCGTGACGGTGGACGGCGTGTCCGCGGGCAACCGCGAGTACAACATCCGCAACGGTTTCACGATTCCGTTTTCGTTCTCGGTGCGCAACGTGTTCGACATGTGCACGCACCCGCGCTGGCTGCTCGGCACCATGATGCGTTACCTCGTCACCAGCGGCATGCCGATGTACGCGAATTACCCGGCGGCGGCCAAAGCCAAAATGACCAAGGGCCCGATGGGCCGCTCGAGCCTGCGCACCGATTCGATCAGCTGGGGCGATCTCGACGCGTTGCGCAAGATCTGGCCGCATAAATTGATCGTGAAAGGCATACTCGACCCGCAGGACGCCGCGATGGCGGTGGATCACGGCGCCGACGGCATCGACGTGTCGAACCACGGCGGGCGCAATCTCGACGGCATCGTGTCGCCGATCGAAGTGCTGCCGGAAATCGTCGACGCGGTGGGCAAGCGCGCAACCGTGTTCATGGACAGCGGCATCCGCCGCGGCAGCGACGTGGTTAAAGCGCTGGCACTCGGTGCCAATGCAGTGATGGTCGGCCGCTCGACGCTCTATGGAGTTGCCGCCGGCGGCGAAGCGGGGGCGGCGCGCGCGCTCGAGATTTATCGCGATGAAATCAGCCGCAACATGGCGCTGCTCGGTTGCAGCACCATCGACCAGCTCGGGCCGCAATGCCTGCAGTTCGTCGACTCGCAATTGCGCCCGCCGTCGCTCGCGCGTCCGGCGTTGCGCGCAGTTGATACCAAGGCCGCGGCAGAAGGCCGCTCGTAATTTCCGGCTCGCGCGCCAGTCGCCCGCGGACATCCCCTACGCGCGGGTCAAGGCGAGCCTCTTCGAATTCGGGTTGCTGCCCGACGACCGCTTCAGCGAGACCAAAGTCGCCGCGCGCCGGCAATCCGGCTTGAAGCCGCCGGGCTCAGAGTCCCCCCGGGAAGAGGGGCTGCAGAATCAGCGTGCGGCTGCCGCCTGCGCCGCGAGTTCGGCTTCGCTGCGCACGGTCATCACCCCCATCTGGCTCGAGCGGTAGACCGGCATCACGACGAAGAGTTTGTCGCCTTTCTCCAGCAGCGAGATGTGGCGGATTTCGGTGCCGCGCACCGGCAGATCGAACATCGTCCACTGGTTGTTGCTGGGATCGAGTTTGGTGATCCGGTCGGATGTCCACAAATTGCCCCATACGTTGTGCTTGCTGTCGACCGTGATGTGATACGGCTGCATCGTCGGGTCGGGAAACGGGACGAGCCGCGTTTCCATCGTCTTGGTGTCGATGCGCGCGAAGTTTGCGCCCCACGAATTTCCGACCCACAGCACGTTGGCATTCTTGTCCGTGCCCATGCGGCGCGGGCCCTGCGCCCACGGCACCGGTGCGTTGAAACCCAGGTCGTTCACGGTTTCGTAGAACGCGCGTTCTTCGGCCGGGATGCGGTCCACCTTGGCGGCGGGCAGCTTGATCTGGATGGCCTTGCCCGTTTCGACGTCGCCTTTGACGATCGTGTCCATCGCCATCTGCGCCCACCAGCCGTTGCCGTCGCGGTCGCCGGCGGCGCCGTATGTCTGGGCCGAGCCTTTGTCGTTTTTGGCGGGAATGAGCGACTTGAATTCGGTAAACTTCTCGGCCACCGGATCGAAGCGCACCGCACCCGTCGGTGTCGACGCCCAGATCTTGCCTTTGCCGTCCACATCCATGGTCACGGCCCCGCCCAGCGGCGACATGCTCTCCGGCGTCTGGTAAATAGTAATCGTATCGGTCGCGACGTCCAGCTTGCCGAGCGCGCGCCGCCCCGGGTTCACGTCGAACCAGAAATTGCCCGCTTCGTCGCGCACGAGCCCGTGCGCGTTGGCGGCCCGCCCGTTCGAGGCGTCGGCTTTGATGTACTTGATCGCACCCGTTCTGGGTTCGACCTTGCCGATTGTCGCCAGCCGGTTGGGATTGTTGACGGTGAAGTAGAGCGTGCCGTCCAGACCCATGCCGCCGTCGTGCGGCATTTGACCGAGCTTCGAAGTGGTGCCGAGCGTCCAGTCGGTGCCGTCGTTGGCGTTGTACTTCGTGCCTATGCCGGCATCGGGATTGAGCGTGAGATCGTAGAGCGTCCACACGGCGCGCGCCGCTTCGCCGGTGGGCCGCGCGCGTGACACGAGCTTCATCGACGATTCGCCCGGCCCGCGCGCGCGCGCGAGGTAGGCGGCGAGCTGCTTCTGGTTGTGCTGCAATATCTGGTTGGGTTTGGCGGTCGGACCGGGATATACGCCGGTGACCGGCACGACTTTCATCAGGTCGATGATCTTGCTCCAGCCCGCTTCGTCGAACCGGAACTGCAGCGCGTAGCCCGTCGCGTGGCACCCGGTGCAGTTGTTCATGAAAATTCTTTTCATGTGCGCGTCTTCGGGTGTGGCCTCGGGCAGCGCCGCGACCATCATCTCTCCCGGCAGCTGGCGGTAGCGCCGTTCGGCGTCCGTGATTTCCTGCAGCGTGAAATTCTGGCGCCGCGCGGCGGTCAGCTCGACGGCGCCCTTGCTCGTCTCGAAACCGAGGGCCTGCGCCCACACGCGGTACTTGCCCGCGGGCAGCGGCGGGAATACGTAAACGCCCGCGGTGTCGGTATACACGCTCGTCGTGATCGTGGAACCTTCAAGCTTGGCGGATACGGTGACGCCTTCGAGCTTCTGGCCGGATGGCGCCGCGATCGCACCGCTTAACACCTGATCGGCGGCGTGGACCGCCGTCGCCGCGAGCAGGGCCGTTACGCACGACCCCAGTAGCGCTGTAATCTTAATCATCGGAATCCTCCTTTTTTTGCGGTCCGTTCGCCGCGCGCACAACCGGCACGGGCACGGTCCTTAAATAGGCGACGATCGCGTCGATTTCCGCCGGCTTGAGGTAATGCTTGAACGCGGGCATGCGGTCGGAGCCATTGACGATGAAGGCGCGCATCACGTCGTCATTGCCGGCCGCGGACGCCTTGTTCAGCATCGGCGCGTAGGTTTTGACGCCGAGCGAGGGTTGCAAATGACAGACCCCGCACGATTGCGCGAAGACCTGGCGCCCGAGTAGCTGCGCCTGGTTGAGATCGCCGCCCGCTGGTTGCGCGCAAGCGCCCGGGACAGATGCGGCCAGCGCGAGTGACAGCGCCGATACAAGGTGTTTCATTTATGTTCCCCTCCCTGCGGTTTTTATTTGTGGTGTCGCCTGCAACCGCCGGTAACTATCCCACCAGCGGCGAATAAATACAACCGGATGCGCGAATGCGGCGCAGCTCAATCGAGCGGCGTAAGCCTCACGATGGACGCGCCGTGATTGCTGCCGACCCAGAACGTGACGGGCGTTGTCGCGTCGTCGACGTATACGCGGCGCACGTTGGTCTGGCGCGGCAGCAGGTACTCCACGGACTTGCCGGTCGCGGGCGCGAGCCGCAGCACGCGGTCGCTCGACATCGAGCCCGCCCACAGCTCGTTGTTTTTGTCGAGAAACACGTCGTACGGATACGTGAACGGCGTGGGCGCGTCCCATTCCCTGAACGTCTCTTTGACCGGGTCGAACATCGCGACTTTGTTCGCCGCGTATTCGGCGAACCAGATGCGGCCCCGCGCGTCGCGCATCGTGCGGCGCGGGCGCGAGCGCGGCGCCGACGTCGGGTAGATCGTCGTCTGCAGGGTCCTGGCGTCCATGCGCGCGATCACTTCGTCGCCGAAATCCATCAGAAAAAGATTGTTTCTGTCGTCGGCGGCCAGGCCGTACGGCGAATGATTGGTTCCCTCCGGCATGTATTTGAACGGGTCGATCATTTCGTATTTGCCGCTCGCGATGTCCAGCCGCAGGATCACCTGGCGGCCGATCTCCGTCGTCCATACTTTCCCGTCGACATGCGCCTGGCGCGGCTGGACCATCGACTGCTGTGCGTCGCCGTTGTCGAGATCTGCGGGCAGCGGAAACACTTTGAACGTGTTGTCCTTCACGTTGAACCGCACGAGGCCGGTCTGAAACATCGCGGCGAGCCACCAGTTGCCGTCAGCGTCGGACTCCATTGCAAGCGAGCCTTCCGGCGCACCCTTTTTGATCGTCGGCCACGTGAATTCCGTGTGCGCACCCGTGCGCGGATCGAGCCGGCCTAAAGTGTTCTCGAGGAAGTTCGAGTACCACGCAATACCCGCGGCGTCGGTCACCACGTCGTGCGGCGCGATCGTGCGCCGCGGCAGGTCGTACTCGGTGACGAGCACGCGGGTCGCGCGCCCGCGCGGGCGCGGCAGCGTTTTCAGCGGGTAACTCCAGGTTGTCCCCTTGCTGAGATTGATCGACGCGAGATACGCGGCGAGACGCCGGAACGTGGGTTCGTCGAACTTGCGCGGGTTGGCGCGTTTCTGCCGGCGTTCGGGCGTCGTGTTGATCGCGTAGGTCGCCATGCGCTGCAGCACTTCGTACATCGCCTTCGCATCGTGCCTGCTGCGCGCGATGCGCTCGAACGTGTGGCAGCTCATGCATTCGATCAGCGGGCGCTTCTGCTCGGCGGTGCCCGGCATGCTGATGAACCACTCGGTATTCGTGAGTTGCGCGGCGAGATCGCTCGTCTTGCGCAATTTAAGCTCGACGTCCGCCGCCGGCACATCGACCGTTGCCGCGCCGTCGAGTTCGAATCCGACCGCGCGTATCCTGAGTTCGTAACGTCCCGCCGCGAGCTGCGCCGGCGCGAAGTCGAAACGGCCGCGCGCTTTGCTGACGACGGTGTGGGTGATGGTGGAGCCGGCTTTGCGCGCGCTGACCAGCACGCCTTCCATGCGCGTCTCCGCGGCGGAGGTGATGCGGCCGGTCAGGTTCGCAGTCTGTGCCTGCGCGCCGGCGCAGGCCGCCAGCAGCAGGAGGGCGCCGCTGACGGCGAACTTGCGCAACGGCGTCGCGCGCATGCTAACCCGCTTGCATGCGGCATTCGGTTTCCACCGATTTGACCGCTTTGCCCCCTGCGGGTGTTTTGCGGATGACCTTCGCCTGCTGGAATTTTTCCTTGTCGCATGTAATCGTGACGTCGTCGGGCTTGACGGACTTGTTGAAGCCGCCGAACGAATACATGCCGTTCTTCGCGGTGTGCGTCACGTACTTGATGCCGTCCTTGATCTGGGCGGTGACTTTCGCTTCGACGACGGGCTTGCCCGCGGCATCTTTGACGAAACCGAAGAACCGGATGCCTTCGTCCTTGTGGTTGGCTTCGCCCATCTCGCCCGCGGCGCGCGCGACGGGCGCCGCGATTGCGCAGCAGGCGAATGCGGTGATGAGCGCGGTTTTCAAGTTCGACATTGCGGTCTCCCGGTTCAGAGTGGTCAGCGCAGGAAATACCCGCGCAAAAGGTACGCGAAAAAAAACAGCACGCCGAGCGGCACTGTCCACGAGCAGCCCGATCCGACGCGTCGCGCGTAGCGTTCAGGCACGAGGCACGCGATCAGGCATGCGCCGGCTGCGGCGAGGCCCGCCGTTGCCATCCAGCCAAACCAGTACATGGCCGGGCCGTCGTGCGGCTTTTCGACGCCGAGCGCCAATGCGCCCGTGGCCGGATGGTAAGTGAAGAGCGCGTAGTTTTGCCAGACGGCGATCACATAGGCGAATGCATAGACCGCCGTAAAAACGATCGCGAGAAAAGCGGCAGAACGCGGCCGGTTCACGCGCCGAACCCGCGGAAATTATTCACGACATGACCGACCAGGAAGTTCCACCAGATGATGAAGGCGAGAATGGATGTCAGCGCTTTGCGCGCGCGGCCATGTTCTTCTGCCAGCGGCTGCCGCCACAAACTCCAGTAGGCGGGCAGGGCGGCGAGCCCGATCACCGCAAAATGTTCCTTCAGTTCGAACGCTCCCATCGCGGCGGGCACTTCGAGTTCTTCGAGCACACCGCGAATCGACATGCGAAACTCGGGATAGATGATCGCGCCCAGCACGAACGTGCACGCGTACAACGCGACGATGGCGTTCGTGTAGCCGGCCGCGCCAACCGCGCGGAACCGCCCGCCGAACGAGCCCGCCTGCTTGCGCGCGGGCAGCCACGTAGCCGCGGTCTGGTGCGTGATCGCGCCGAGCAGCGCGACCGCGAACAGGCCATGTACGATCAGCAGTGCGATGAGCACGGACTCCCCCTGCCGCGATGGATGCGGCTTTTGTGCGGACGATTGTGCCGCAATTGCCGCACGCGGGCAACGCCGCGGGCAGAAATGCGCCGGCTATCTTCCGCGGAACACCGGCGCGCGTTTTTCGACGAACGCCTTGACGCCTTCCTTCGAGTCTTCGGTGTCCTTGCAGATGATCTGCGCGTAGGTTTCGAATTCGAGCGCCTCGCGCAGACTGCCGTCGGGATTTTTGTGTATCGCGCGCTTCGACAGCGCGATCGCCACGGGCGGCCCTGCGGCGATTTTGCGCGCAAGCATGTACGCCGCATTCATCAGTTCTTCGGGCGCGACCACCGAGTTCACGATGCCGAGACGCAACGCTTCAGCGGCGTCGATCGAATCGCCGGTAAAAATAAGCTCGCACGCTTTCGCACTGCCGACGACTCGCGGCAGAAAATACGATCCCGCCCAATCCGGCGCGAGGCCGCGCTTGACGAATGCCTGCGAAAATTTCGCGGAGCTGGAAGCAATCCGCATATCGCAGGCGAGCGCCAGGTTCATGCCGGCGCCTGCCGCCGCACCGTTGACCGCCGCGATGATGGGTTTCGGGCAGTCGCGCATTGCGAGCACGCAGCGGTCGCGCACGGGCGCCATGCGTTCGTTGGTGGTCGACGACTGGCCCGCCTGGTCCTTTTCGCTCATCGACTTGACGTCGCCGCCGGAGCAGAAGCCGCGTCCGGCCCCGGTGATCACAATGACGCCGACGTCCGGATCGGCGCCGGCCGCAATGACCGCAGCGTAGAGATCTTCGCGCAGCGTTCCGCCGAGCGCATTGAGGCGGTCGGGGCGGTTGAGGGTGAGGGTGGCAATGCGGTCCTTGACTTCGTACAGCAGGCATTCGTATTTCATGCGGCAGTCCTTGGTTGGTTTGTGCTTGAGCGGCGAGAATACATCAAGGCGTGCTTACCGTGCGGATGTACCAAGGAAACGAAT
>Ga0265332_10000921_pt1 | contig 17608 bp, 15 predicted proteins | sample 41926metaG_FD_202084 | JGI IMG/M metagenome (GOLD analysis project Ga0265332, IMG submission 202084) | Rhizosphere microbial communities from Carex aquatilis grown in University of Washington, Seatle, WA, United States - 4-19-26 metaG | ecosystem: Host-associated > Plants > Roots > Rhizosphere...
GTCGACGGCAATGACGGTACGTTCCATGATGGTCTCCATTTCGATGTTGACGATGGGATCGTCAATCTGGTACTAGCCGGGCCGCAGCACAAGTAGCAACAGGAGGGAGGCGCCCATACCATCTGAACAAGCCCCTCACGCGCCGCGCATCCGTACCTCGGGCGGTCTGCGGCGTTGCAAATCCTCGCCATAGCTGCGGCTATGACTGCGGTTTGCGCCTTGCATTCCATCCCGATGCACGGCGCGCGTCATCGCGGTGACTTATTCAGCATCGCCTTAGAAATAGAACTCAAGCCGCCAGGATGAGCTTTTCCAGCTTCACCGCATCCACCGCAAAGGCACGAATCCCCTCGGCCAGCTTCTCGGTGGCCATGGCGTCTTCGTTCAGCGCGTAGCGGAACCCTGCCTCGTCGTACTGAATGGCCGCGATGTCCATGGCGCGCGCGGCGCCGGCATCGAGCGCACGCGGCAGCGGGGCGTCACGCTGCGCCAACTGGGCCAGCAGGTCGGGCGCGATGGTCAGCAGGTCGCAGCCCGCCAGCGCCGTGATCTGGCCGATGTTGCGAAAGCTCGCGCCCATCACTTCGGTGCCAATCCCAAAGTGCTTGTAGTAGTGGTAGATCTGCGTGACCGACTGCACGCCGGGGTCATTGGCGCCCGCACGCGCTGCCTCGTCCCACGCAGCGCCAGCGCTTTTCTTGTACCAGTCGTAAATGCGGCCGACAAACGGCGAAATGAGCTGCACCTTGGCCTGCCCGCACGCCACGGCCTGCGCCATGGAGAACAGCAGCGTCAGGTTGGTGTGGATGCCGCGCGCTTCGAGCTTGCGCGCCGCCTCGATGCCCTCCCACGTGGCCGCCACCTTGATGAGCACGCGGTCGATGTGAACGCCCTCGGCCTGGTAGAGCTCGATGATCCGCTCGGCACGCGAAATGGTGGCGCTGGTATCAAAGCTCAGGCGGGCATCCACTTCAGTTGATACGCGCCCCGGAATCGCGGCCAGAATCTCACAGCCAAAGCGCACCAGCAGGCGGTCAATCACCTCGTCCAGGGCACGGCCGCGCCAGGCGTCCACGGTCGATTGCAGCAGCGGCGCGTAGTCGGGTTTTTGCACCGCTTTCAGAATCAGCGAGGGGTTGGTCGTCGCATCCTGCGGCTGGAACTGCGCGAGCTGCCTGAAGTCGCCGGTGTCGGCGACGACGGTGGTGAACTGTTTGAGGGCGTCGAGCTGGTTCATGCGGGTCCTGTAGGGAAAACGTGGAACGGGGAAGAATCTTCCAAGTGTATGCGCCGCTGCACGGCCATGAAACCGGGTTACATTGCGACGCATCACCCCTGCATACTTGGCGCACCTCACCCTCCATGCTCGACCGCATTACCGCGTCCCTCTCTTCTCTGGCCCCGGCGGAGCAGCGCGTCGGCAAGCTGGTGCTGGCCGACCCACGCGCCTTCGCCCGCCTGCCGGTGCGCGAACTGGCCGAGCGCGCGCAGGTCAGCAAACCCACGGTGGTGCGCTTTTGCCGCAGCATGGGCTACGACGGCCTGGCCGACTTCAAGCTCAAGCTCGCCGGCAGCGTGAGCGAGGGCGTGCCCTTCATCCACCGCAGCGTGGACCTGGACGACAAGACGGGCGACGTGCTGGTCAAGGTGGTGGACAACGCCGTGGCCGCCTTTCTGCAGTACCGCAACGCGGCGAGCACCAGCGCATTGGAGCGTGCGGCGGTGGCACTGGCGGACACCTGGCGCCAGCGCGGGCGCATTGAATTCCACGGCGCCGGCAATTCGGGCATCGTCGCGCAGGACGCACAGCACAAGTTCTTCCGCCTGGGCGTGACATCGCTCGCCACCAGCGACGGCCATATCCAGGTGATGAGCGCGACGCTGCTGGGCAAGGGCGATTGCCTGGTCATCATCTCGAACTCGGGCCGCACGCGCGACCTGATGGACGCGGCGGACATCGCACGGCGCAATGGCGCGACGACGATTGCCATCACGTCGAGTGGCTCCCCGCTGGCCGGCGCCTGCCACATCCACCTCGCCGCCGACCACCCCGAGGGCTACGACCGCTACAGCCCCATGGTCTCGCGCCTGCTGCACTTGCTCATCATCGACGTGCTGGCCACCTGCGTGGCGCTGCGCATCGGCAGCTCGCTGCAACCCGTGCTGCAGCAGATGAAGGACAACCTGCGGGCGAAACGGTACACGTGAAATTTCGAATGTTTTAGGGCTCTAGGGCAATGCCCACGGGCGTTGACAGCTATATCTAGCATAGCAACCATGCACGCAGCACCCAGCCGTGGGCCAGGTGCAAGGCTTCAGAGGCCGGTCCCCAATGTCTGAAGGACTATTGCGCCGGGCGTCCGTAGGTGGAGGTGAAACTGGCCTTGGCCAAGGTGTTGGCGTTCACCATGAATCCCGCCAACGCCGCCGAGGCATCGTCGGGAATGTCGAGCCTGTCCACGCCCAGGGCATGCACCGTGAAGACGTAGCGGTGCGGCTTGTCGCCGGGCGGCGGGCACAGGCCGCCCCAGGCAAAGGCGCCGTAGTCGTTGCGGATCTGCCGCGCACCCCGCGGCAGGCTGACACCGCCCTTGGCGCCTGCATTCGGTGCCAGCGCGGCCGTGTCCGCCGGAAGGTCGATCACAAACCAGTGCCACCACCCCGAACCGCTGGGGGCGTCCGGGTCATAGACCGTGAGGGCAAAGCTTTTGGTGCCTTCGGGCGCGCCGCTCCAGTGCAGCGCGGGCGATTCGTTGCGGCCTGAGCAGCCAAAGCCGTCAAACTCAAAATGCGCGGGAACGCTGCCGCCGGCGGGAATGTCGGGGCTGCTGAGGGTGAAGTGGCCCATGTCTGTCTCCTGTTCCGATCAAAACGTTGACAGTGGGTTGTAGCAGACGGGTGCGTTCGTGTCGCGCGCAACAGCCTCAGCCCAGCCAAAAAATAGTAGCAAAAATGGCCTCTAGCGCTTGATGGGTAAGCGCTACCAGCTATCTATACAGGAGCAAATTCGCGCTCTGACGCTCTCTCAGATTCGCCCCTCTTCCACGGCATGGCAGGCGATGCGGATGCCGCCCAGGCTCAGCAACGCCGGCCGCTCGCTGCGGCAGCGATCGTTGGCGTGCGGGCAGCGCGGGTTGAAGGCGCAGCCCGGCGGCGGCGCGAGCGGGTTGGGTACTTCGCCCTGCACCGGCGTGCGCGCGCGGCCGGTGTCGTGCATCTTGGGGATGGCGTCGAGCAGCATGCGCGTGTAAGGGTGGCGCGGCTCGGCAAACAGGCTCGCCTTGTCTGCCAATTCGACCAGGCGTCCCAGGTACATCACGCCCACGGCGTCGCTCACATGCCGCACCACGGCCAGGTTGTGGCTGATGAAGAGGTAGGTCAGGCCGAGGCGCTGCTGCAAGTCCTTCATGATGTTGAGCACCTGCGCCTGCACCGACACGTCAAGCGCCGAGGTGGGCTCATCGCAGACCAGAAACTCGGGTTCGGTCGCCAGCGCCCGGGCAATCGATACGCGCTGGCGCTGCCCGCCCGAGAACTGGTGCGGAAACTTGGCCATGTCGAGCGGCGACAGGCCTACGGATTCGAGCAGCACGCCAACGCGCTCACGCAGATCCACCTTGCCGCTCGCCATGCCATGCTCGCGCAGCGGCTCGCCCACGATGTCCTCCACCCGCCAGCGCGGGTTCAGGCTGGCGTACGGGTCCTGGAAAATCATCTGGATGCGGCGGCGCAGCGCCTGCGATTGCGCACCCAAAAAACCGGCGTGCGCATCCTGGCCATCGAACTGGAAGCTTCCGCGCGACGGCTGGTACAGCCCCACGAGCAGGCGCGCCACCGTGCTCTTGCCGCAACCCGATTCCCCCACCAGCGCCAGCGTCTGGCCACGCTCGATCTCGAAACTCACGCCATCGACGGCATGCAGGAGCGTGCGGGGTCGCCGCTCGATGACGCGGTTGAGCCAGGGCGCGGAGACGTCAAAGGTCTTGGCGAGGTCGCTGGCCTGCACCAGCGGTGCGGTGCGCAAGGCGCTCATGCACCCTCCCTGGCATGCAGCCAGCAGGCCGCGCGCGTGGCCCCTGCGTCGAGCAGGTCGGGACGCTCGGCACGGCAGCGCGCAAACACTTCGGGGCAGCGCGGGTGGTAGGCGCATCCGGGCGGAATGGCGTTCAGCCGGGGCATGGCGCCGTCGATCTGGTGCAAACGCTCCCGGTCCTGGGTCATGTCGGGGATGGCTGCCATGAGCCCTGCCGTGTAAGGATGCGCAGGGTGGTTGATAAGCGCGTGCACCGGGCCGATTTCCGCCACGCGCCCGGCGTAGAGCACGGCCACGCGGTCGCAGGTTTCGGCGATCACCCCCATATCGTGGGTGATCAACATGACGGCCGCGCCGCGCGAGGCGCAAACGCTTTTGAGCAACTGGATGATCTGCGCCTGGATGGAGACGTCGAGCGCCGTGGTCGGCTCGTCGGCGACGATCAACCGTGGCTCGGCGGCCAGCGCCAGCGCAATCACCACCCGCTGGCGCATGCCGCCGGAGAACTGGTGCGGGTAGTGCTCAATGCGCTGCTCAGGCGCGGGAATACCGGTGTCGGCCAGCAGCTCGATGGCCCGCTCGCGCGCCTGCGTGCGGGTCATTGGCAAATGCGTGAGGATGGTCTCCGTCAACTGGCGCCCGACGGTGTAGAGCGGGTTCAACGAGGTGAGCGGGTCCTGGAAGATCGCGCCGACGTAGCGGCCACGCACGTGGCGCATCTCCTGGGGTGGCAGCTGGTCGATGCGCCGGCCTTCGAGCCAGATCTCGCCCGAGGCGATGCGCCCTGGCGGCTCCAGAAGGCCAATGATGGCAGCGCCGGTCAGCGACTTGCCGGCGCCCGATTCGCCCACCACACCCAGAATTTCTCCCGGCTCGATGGCGAACGAGATGCCGTCGAGGGCCCGCAACGTGCCACGCCGGTGCGGGAATTCGACCACCAGGTCTTTGACTTCAAGCAGGGGCATTTGTGTGGTCTGTTGCGCTATGGAAGCCCCGCAGCGCAAAACACCGGCGCAGCCCACACCAGCAGCCGCCGCGCAAGGGCCGCCCCGCCGCGCTGGCTGCGCCCCCCTTGGGGGGAAAGAGCGCAGCGACACAGGGGGGTTTCATTGAAACCGCGGAAGGGCCGCCCCGCCGCGCTGGCGGTGTCTCCCCTTGGGGGGATGGAGCGAAGCGACACAGGGGGGTCATTGCAACCTCGGGTTGAGTGCATCGCGCAGCCAGTCGCCCAGCAGGTTCACCGACAGCGCAATCAGCACCAGCATGAGGCCGGGGAAGACGGTGATCCACCATTCGCCGGAGAAAAGATAGTCGTTGCCCACGCGTATCAAGGTGCCCAGCGAAGGCGAGGTCACGGGCGCCCCGACACCCAGGAACGACAGCGTCGCCTCGGTAATGATGGCGGTGGCGACCTGGATGGTGGCCAGCACCATCACCGGCCCCATCACGTTGGGCAGCACATGCCGGCGCATGATGCGCAGCGGCGGCACACCGGTGACACGCGCCGCCTGCACGTATTCCTTGCTGCGCTCGACCAGCGTGGAGCCGCGCACGGTGCGTGCGTACTGCACCCAGCCGGTCAGCGAGATCGACAGGATGAGCACACCAAAGGCGAGCGACTCGTCTGCATCCGGAAACATCGCCCGCCCTACCCCGGCGATCAGCAGCGCCACCAGAATGGCCGGAAACGAGAGCATCACGTCGCACAAGCGCATCAGCAGGCCGTCCACCCAGCCGCCTAGGTAGCCCGCGACCAGCCCCAGCGTCACGCCGACCAGCACCGACAGCACCACCGAGGCAACGCCGACGATGAGCGAGATGCGCGCGCCATACATGACCGCGGACAGGATGTCCCGGCCCTGGTCGTCCGTGCCCAACAGGTATTTGCGCGAACCGAGCTCGCTCCAGGCGGGCGGCAGGCGCGAATCACCCAGCTCCAGGCTCGCAAGATCAAACGGGTTGTGCGGCGCGATCTGTCCAGCAAACAGCGAGGCCAGCACACAGACGAGTGCCACCACCGCCGCCGCCATGGCAACCGGCGAGCTGCGCAGGCTGTGCGCCAGGTCGCTGTCCCAAACGCGCCACACGATGGCCCTCATGCGCGGGCCATCCTTGTGGTGTGCCGGGTGCTCACTTTTCGATGCTCATCCATTTGAACGGCATGAAATTGTCGGCCAGTTGCACGAGCTTGACCTTCTTGCTGACACCCCATGCCAGCGCCTGCTGGTGCAGCGGCAGGTGGCCAATGTCGGCGGTATGCAGGGCAAAGGCTTCCTTGATCATGGCGTTGCGCTTGGTCTTGTCGGTTTCGACCTGGATCTTGTGCGCCAGTTCGTCCACCTTGGGGTTGCAATAGGCGCCGAGGTTGAATTGCCCCGAGCCGTTCTCGTCCACACAGACCATCAAGGCATTGAGCGCGTTGAGCGCGTCGTAGGTCGTGGGCGTCCAGCCCAGCATGTAGAAACTGGTGTCACGGCGCAGCACCTTGGGAAAGTAGGTCCCCTTGGTTTCAGCCAGCAGCTTGATCTTGACATTGATGCGCGCCAGATTCGCCGCCACCGCCTGGCAGATTTTGCTGTCGTTCACGTAGCGGTCATTCGGACAGTTCATGGAGACCTCGAAGCCGTCGGGATAGCCGGCTTCGGCCATCAGTTTCTTGGCGGCGTCGGGGTCGTAGGGCAGACGCTTGACGCCGGGATCGAAGCCATTGATACCAGGGCCGACCATCAAGGCAGACGGGTTGGATGCGCCCCGCATCACGTTCTTCTTGATGCCGTCAATGTCGATCGCCTGGTAGAACGCCTGGCGCACGCGCTTGTCCTTGAACGGGTTCTTGCCCTTGACGCTGGAATACAGCAGTTCGTCGCGCTTCTGGTCCATGCCGAGGAAAATGGTGCGAAGCTCGGGGCCTGTGACGGCGCGTGTGCCTGGGTTGCGGTTGACGCGCTCGATGTCCTGTACGGGAATCGGCTCCATCACATCCACTTCGCCCGACAGCAGCGCGGCGACGCGCGTGGAATCGTTCCCAATGGGCGTAAAGATAATTTCCTGGGCGTTGCCCTCAATCTTGCCCCAATAAGTACCGTTGCGCGTGAACACGGTGCGCACACCGGGCTGGCGCTCGCGCAGGCGGAATGGCCCGGTGCCGTTGGCGCGGAAAGAGGCTGCGTTTTCGATGCCCTTTCGGCGATCCACCGGCTTGACCGCCTGGTTGTCCTCACACCATTTCTTGCTCATGATGTAAGAGGTCGTAATCACATCCGGCAGGATCGGCTGGGGCGCGAACGTCTCTATGTCCACCGTGTGGTCGTCAACCTTGCGCACTTCCTTGACGTCGCTGTTCGTGGCTTTCATGTCCGAGCCCTCGCCCTTCATGCGGGCGAAGCTGAACACCACGTCGTCGGCGGTGAAGGGCGTGCCGTCGTGGAACTGCACCCCCTTGCGCAGCTCAAAGCGCCAGACCGTGGGCGCCGTCTGCTTCCAGGCCGTGGCCAGTGCCGGTGCCAGGCTGAGGTCCTTGTTGCGGCCGACCAGCGGTTCGTAGACGTTGCTGTCCGTGCTCAGTTGCAGCGACTCGTTGAGCGAATGCGGGTCCATGGAGAGCGCGTCTCCCTGGTTGGCGATGCGGATGGTTTGCGCCTGGCCCACCAGCGTGGCGGAAGACAGGGCAGCGAACAGGGCAGTGGCAACCAGTTGTCTCGTCTTTTTCATTGGTATCTCCTGGGGTGAAAAGGGCCGGCACCCTCATGCAACAGGCAGGGGCATGGAGCGCTCGATCAGGCTAGCGTGCAAGGCTGCGCCCAGCGACAGGATATCGTCGTTGAAGTCGTAGCGGTTGTTGTGCAGTGCGACACCACTCGCCCCCATACCCTGGCCAATGCGCAGGTAGGCGCCGGGCTTGCTCTGGAGCATGAAGGAAAAATCCTCGGCACCCATACTGGGTTCGAGGTCGCGCACCACATTTTGCGCACCCAGCAGGGCCACGGCCACATCACCAGCAAACTGCGCCTCGGCTTCGGCGTTGATGGTGGCGGGGTAAATGCGCTGGTAGTCCAGTGCAATCGTGGCACCGAACGCCAGCCCTACAGCGCTGCACAGCTCGTGCAGGCGTCTTTCAACCAAGGCTTGCACTTCGTGGTCGAATGTGCGCACCGTGCCCACCAGCGTCGCGCTTCCGGGCAACACGCTGAAAGCGCCAAGGTCACCCGCCTGCATCGCGCACAGGCTGACGACCGCACTGTCGATGGGCCGCACGTTGCGCGAGACGATGCTTTGCACGGCGGTGATCAGATGCGCGGCCACCAACACCACGTCCACTGTCTGGTAGGGATGCGCCCCATGGCCGCCGCGCCCGGTGATGTGCATGGTGATGCGATCGGCCGCTGCCATCATGGCACCGCCATTCAGGCCCACGGTGCCCGGCTTCATCGCCGGCCAGTTGTGCATGGCGTAGATGGACTGCACCGGGAAGCGATCGAACAAGCCGTCTTCCATCATCACGCGCGCACCGGCCATGCCTTCTTCGCCCGGCTGAAAGATCAGGACCGCCGTGCCATCAAAATCGCGCGTCGCGGCCAGGTAACGCGCCGCGCCGACCAACATGGCGGTATGGCCGTCGTGGCCGCAGCCATGCATCAGGCCCTGTTTGCAGGACTTCCAGGTGAAGTCGTTGTGCTCGGTCATAGGCAGGGCATCCATGTCGGCCCGCAGCCCCACCATGGCGCCGCTTGCGGTGCTGCGCCCGCGCACCACGGCGACGATGCCCGTGCGACCAATGCCATCGTGAATCTCGTCCACGCCGCAGACCTTGAGCGCTTCCTTGACGCGCGAACCGGTATACACCTCTTCAAAACCCAGTTCGGGATGCGCATGCAAATCGCGGCGCAGCGCGGTCAGTTCGGGGTGAAACTGCGCGATCTGTGCAAACGCGCGGCCGCCCGCCTTGAGGCGGTGAGAAGACAACATCAACGGACTCCCAAACCCCCAACACGCAGGCGGGGGTCGACAACAAAATACAGCAGATCAACCACCAGATTGATCACCACGAAAATCAAGGCGATCAGGCACAGGTAGGCCGCCATCACGGGAATGTCGGCAAACGTGACGGCCTGGATGAACAGCAGGCCCATGCCAGGCCACTGAAACACGGTTTCCGTGATGATGGCAAAAGCAATGAGTCCGCCGAGCTGCAGCCCGGTGATGGTCATCACCGGTACCAGGGTATTTTTGAGTGCATGGCCGAAATGGATCGCGCGGTCCGACAGGCCCCGCGCCCTGGCAAACTTGATGTAGTCGGTCCGCAGCACTTCCAGCATTTCGGCACGCACCAGCCGCATGATGAGCGTGAGCTGGAAAATCGCCAGGGTGATCGCGGGCAACACGATGTGGTGCCAGCCGTCACGCGTCAGCAAACCGCTGCTCCACCAGCCCAGTTGGACCACGTCGCCGCGGCCAAAGCTGGGGAACCAGCCCAGCAGCACCGAAAACACCAGAATCAGCAAAATGCCGATCAGAAAGGTGGGCAGCGACACCCCCAGCAGCGACAGCCCCATGAACACCTGGCTGAGAAAGCTGCCGCGCCGCAGCGCCGCATAGACGCCCATGGGCACCCCTGCCACCAAGGCCAGGACGGCAGCAACCAACGACAGCTCCAAGGTGGCCGGAAAGCGCTCGGCGATCAGCCGTGAGACCTTGGCGCCCTGGCGCAGGCTCAAGCCAAACTCCCCCTGCGCGGCATGCACCAGAAAATGCCAGAACTGCACAAAAAAGGGCTTGTCCAAGCCGAGTGAGGTGCGCAGCTCGCGAATCTGGTCCGGCTTGGCATCCTGCCCCAGCAGAAACACCACCGGGTCGCCCACGTACTGGAACAACAAAAAAGAAATGAAGGCCACCGCGACCAGGACGACCACGGCCTGCATCAGACGGCGAAAAATGAAGGCCAACATTCCCGCGTCAAGCTCCTGCCGCCAGCGCGCCGTCTGCCGCACCTCTGCGATGGAGGCCGAATAACCCACAAGGCCTGCGGCAAAGGATCTGCGTCATGCCGTCAGGATAGCGAGGTTTGTGCGGCTTGCCGTGCTTTGCCTGGTTGGCGTCGGGTCAAAACAACGTGATCGACATGGGTCGATTCCATAAAAAAAGCCGCAAACCCGAAGGTTTGCGGCTTTCATTCTTGCGATGCAAAGCTGGCTCACGCCAGCGCGTCATCAGAAGTTGTGGCGAACGCCCAGGCCGAAGCTGTTCTTGGCACCGGTGTTGTAACCAGAACCGTTTGCACCATTGCCAAGACCGGCGAAACCGTCCTTGTAGTAGCTAGCGTACGTGAAGGTGCGCTTGGACAGAGCGTACTTGGCTTCCAGCAGAACGTCGGTGTTAGCCGCGCCGCTAGTGGTTTGGCGAGCGATGTCCAGCGTCAGAGCCACAGGGCCGACAGGAACCGTGCCGCCGATGGTGAAGCCCTTAGCATTGATAGCCTTGTCGTCCTGGAGCGAGCCGGCCAGCTTGAACATACCGAAGTCATACGAACCACCCAGAGCTACGTTGCTCTTCAGGGAGGCGGTCTTGTTGTACGACAGAGCAGCAGCGATCGGGCCGTTCGCGTAGATCAGGTTCAGGTCAGTCTTGGCATTGCCAACGCTGGCGGTGTTGTCAGGCTTCGCGGTGTAGCCGATCGTGCCGCTGAAACCACCCATGTTGGGGGTGGTGTACTGGAACACGCTGTTGGTACGCGGGCCTTCACCCGTGTAGCCGAACTGGTTGCCGACTGCCGAGTAGTTGGCCGTGCCAGTCAATTCCCAAGCAGCCACGCCATAGAAGCTGGGGTTCAGCGTACGGCCCATCTGGAAGCGGCCAAAGCCACCCGACAGAGCCAACCATGCATTGCGCTGGTAGGTAGCTGCGTCGGTAGCGCCGGATTTAGCGTTGATGCCTTCTTCGAAGTTGAAGGAAGCCTTCAGGCCACCGCCCAGATCTTCAACGCCGCGCACGCCCAGACGGCTGTTGCCGTTGTTCATCAGGCCGTTGCCGCTCATTTGAGTCGAAATGCCATTGGACTTGACCAAGCCGAGGTCGGCCACGCCGTACATGGTGACCGAAGACTGAGCCATGGCGGCGCCGGAAGCAGCCAGCACGGCCAGGGCAATCAGGGATTTTTTCATTGCGAGTTACTCCAAGGTTAAACATAGGGCGCCGGTACGGGGGGTCTTGGGTGTTGTGGCACCTGCACAGTCCCGCCGGTTCCCCGGGCCAACCTCCTGGTGGGGAAGTTGCTGCTATTGCACCAGAGGCGGGCGGGTTTCGCAAAGGAATTCACGGTCCAACAGCCGCAAAGTGGCAATTCGTTGTCCTGCTGCAACAGCCTGCGTCCAGGCACCGCCATCGGCACCAGAAGGATCAAGTTGAGACCACAAGTTCCCATTATTTTGTATCCATACGCAAAGAGTGTGCCAAATCACCCGTTATGGGCCGAGAGCAGGCGCCCTCCAACGGCCCCGGTCCCGGTGCCGTCGCTCTGCCCTCAGCCCTCCAACACGTCAAAGCTGGTGGTGATCTGCGCCGTCTTGGCCAGCATGATGCTGGCCGAGCAGTATTTTTCGTGGCTGAGCGCAATGGCGCGCTCCACGGCGACAGCTGGCAGGTCTTTGCCCGACACCGTGAAATGCATGTGAATGTGGGTGAACACCTTGGGGTCGGCTGCGGCTCGCTCGGTTTTGAGGTGCACGCTGCAACCGCGCACATCGTGGCGGCCTCGGCGCAGGATCAGCACCACGTCGTAGGCGGTGCAGCCGCCGGTGCCTGCCAGCACGGTCTCCATGGGGCGCGGCGCGAGGTTCTGGCCGCCCATCTCTGGCTTGGCCGCGTCGGGCGCGCCGTCCATGGCAATCACGTGCCCGCTGCCGGTTTCGGCAACAAACCCCATGCCCGAACGGGTGCCTGCGGCCCCTGTCCAACTGACTGTGCATTCCATAAATTTCCTTGCGCGCTTGTTGTGCGCCTGTGCTCTAGAGGCCACATTCTAAAAAATTCGCAGGCTACTTGCTGCATTGCAGCAAGCAAAGCGCTACACTGCAACCATGCGAGGCACCGCAGACAGCAATCCTGTCACAGCGCCTGGCACCGTTTGTCTCCTCCATCTCCTCAAAACGGATGGATTAAGCCCCCGGCTTTGCGGCCAGGGGCTTTTTTTTGCCTGGCGCTCCGGCCGGCTGCCCGGAGTGGCGCCTATGATGACCGCCCCGCGTTGGCATTGGCCGCGCCGGGTCACCTGCAGCGCGACATGACCGATCCTCTTACCCCCCACGATTACCTCACCAAAATTCTGAACGCACGCGTCTATGACGTGGCCATCGAGTCCAACCTGGATCTGGCGCGCGCGCTCAGCCAGCGGCTGCACAACAAGGTGCTGCTCAAGCGCGAGGACCAGCAGCCGGTGTTCAGCTTCAAGCTGCGCGGTGCCTACAACAAGATGGCGCACCTCTCGCCCGAGGATCTGCAGCGCGGCGTGATTTGCGCCTCCGCCGGCAACCACGCTCAGGGCGTGGCCATGAGCGCGCACAAGCTGGGCACGCGTGCCGTGATCGTGATGCCCACCACCACGCCCGAGGTGAAGATCGATGCCGTGCGCGCCCTGGGCGGCGAAGTGGTGCTGCATGGCGACAGCTATTCCGACGCCTACGACCACGCTGCGGCACTGCAGCGCGAACAGGGACTGACATTTGTCCATCCGTTTGACGACCCGGACGTGATTGCCGGCCAGGGTACGGTGGCCATGGAAATCCTGCGCCAGGTGCAAAAGCTCGGCACGCAGCGGCTGGATGCGGTCTTTGTCGCCATCGGCGGCGGCGGCTTGATTAGCGGCGTGGCGAACTACATCAAGGCCGTGCGGCCGGACGTGAAAGTCATTGGCGTGCAGATGAACGACTCGGACGCCATGATGCAGTCGGTGGCAGCGGGCGAGCGCATCACCTTGCCCGACGTCGGGCTGTTCTCGGATGGCACGGCCGTCAAGCTCGTCGGCGAGGAGACCTTCCGCATCGCACGCGGCTTGGTGGACGAATTCATGACGGTGGACACCGATGCGGTCTGCGCCGCCATCAAGGATGTGTTTGTCGACACCCGCAGCATCGTTGAGCCCGCAGGCGCCTTGGCCGTGGCCGCCATCAAGGAATACGTGGCGCGCCACAAGACGCGCGGCGAAACCTACGCCGCCATTCTGTGCGGCGCCAACATGAACTTCGACCGCCTGCGCTTTGTCGCCGAGCGCGCCGAAGTGGGCGAGGAGCGCGAGGCCCTGCTGGCCGTCACCATCCCCGAAGCGCGCGGGAGTTTTCGGCGTTTTTGCGAGGTGATTGGTGCGCTGCCCGGCGGGCCGCGCAACGTCACCGAGTTCAACTACCGCATCAGCGATGCGGCGCGCGCCCATGTGTTCGTCGGGATTGCGACCCACGGGCGCGGCGAGTCGGCGAAGCTGGCCAAGAGCTTCGCCCGCCATGGCTTTGAAGCGCTGGACCTGACACACGACGAGCTGGCCAAGGAGCATTTGCGCCATCTGGTCGGGGGCCACTCCGCCCTGGCGCAGGATGAGCGGCTGCTGCGCTTCGTCTTCCCCGAGCGGCCCGGCGCGCTGCTGAAGTTCCTGAGCCTGATGCAGCCGAGCTGGAACATCTCGCTGTTCCACTACCGCAACCAGGGCGCCGACTACGGCCGCATTCTGGTGGGTTTGCAAGTGCCAGCCAGCGATGCGCAGGCGTTCGAGGCATTCCTGGCTACCTTGGGGTACCCCTACGTGGAAGAAACGCTTAACCCGGCCTACCGCCTGTTCCTGCAGTCGGGCACCGATGGCGCTTGATAATTTAGGCAAAATCGGCCTTCTGCGCTTATCCCATAAGCGCAAGCAGCTATGAATTTTGAAGAACGGGCACAACAGGCACTGCGCCACTACCTGCTGGCGCTGCAGTTTTTCACCCGCATTCCGGTCACCGGCCGACTGGCGGCGTGGGTGGGGTTCAGCCCGGAGATGCTGCGCGCCTCCAGCGCCCATTTCCCAGGCGTCGGCTGGGTCGTCGGCGCCTGCGCCTGCATGGTCTATGCCTTGCTCTATCTGGGGCTCGGCGCAGCGCCCGCCACGCCCTGGGTGGCCGCGGCGCTGAGCACGGCCGCCACCGTGCTGCTCACCGGCGGTTTTCATGAAGATGGCCTGGCCGACGTGGCCGACGGCCTCGGCGGCAGCCAGGAGCGCGAGCGAGCGCTCGACATCATGAAGGATTCGCGCATCGGTGCTTTCGGCGCCATGGCGCTCGTCTTGGCGCTGCTGGCCAAAACGGGCTTGCTGGCCTTGCTCGGCCAGCGCGGCCTCTCGCCTGCGCTGGCGGCACTGGCCGGCGCCCATGTGGTTTCCCGATTTTTCCCGCTGCTGCTGGTGCGGGGGCTGCCCTACATCGGCGACAGCGCGCGATCCAAAGCGAAACCGCTGGCAGACAGCATCACCCTTGTGCAACTCACGGTAGCCATGGCCTGGTGCGTGGCTCCGCTGGCCGTCATCGCGCTGGGCGAAGGGGTGCTGTTCGTGCTCCTGGCGCTGCTGCTCAGCGGCGTCTGCACCGCCTTGCTGGCGCGCTGGTTTTTGGTGCGGCTGCAGGGTTTTACGGGCGACTGCCTGGGCGCCGTACAGCAAGTGGCCGAAATTGCGTTCTACCTTGGCGCGGCACTGGCCATGGGACTCAGGACGGGCGGCTGAACGTGCCCCAATTGTGGCTGGTGCGCCATGCGCCAGTGCTGGCGCCGCCTGGCATCTGCTACGGCCAACTCGATCTGCCGGTCGGGCTGGAGGCGACGGCACGCTGCGCCGAACAACTGGCAAGCGCGGTGCCACGTGCCTTGCCGCGCAGTTTGGTGGTGCGACACTCGACGCTACAAAGATGTGAGCTGCTTGCGCAAGCAGCGTATGCGCTAAGGCCTGATTTCACTCTTAAACCTGACGCCCGCCTGCGCGAGCTCGATTTTGGCGCCTGGGAAGGACTGGCCTGGGAAGCGCTGCCGCGCGCCGAGCTCGATACCTGGGCGGCCCAGCTGGCGACCTATGCGCCTGGCGGCGGCGAGCGGCTCGTCGACATGCTGGCGCGCGTCGGCGCAGCCCTGCAAGAAGACAGCGCCGTGGCCGGCGAGACGGAAAGCGACGTGGTGTGGATCGCGCACGCCGGCGTGGCGCGCTGCGTGCAGTGGCTACTGGGCGAGCGTGGGCAAAGGGGCGATGCGCCCTGCTCTGCCCACTGGCCGGTGCACGCGCCCGCGCCGGGCGCCTGGGCGCTGTACCCGCTCCCGTTCAGCCCAAGCGCAACGGCGCGCCGCCCTTAGGAAGCGCACGCCCATCGGGCGCAGGGTGCTGCGCGCCTGCCGCAGAAGCAGACGCCATCGGCACCGACGGCGCACTCTGGCCCAGTTTGAACTGCGCTGCCGCGCGCGAAAGCGCAGCCGCCTGCTCGCGCAGCGACTGCGCAGCGGCGGCCGATTGCTCGACCAGCGAGGCGTTCTGCTGCGTCATCTGGTCCAGGTGGCGCACGGCCTGGCCGATCTGCTCGATGTTGTCGCGCTCTTCGGCGGCGGACGCGCTGATCTCGCTGATGACATCCGAGACACGGCGCACGCTGCCGACGATCTCGGTCATGGTCTGGCCGGCCTGGCCCACGAGGCGCGCGCCATCTTCCACACGCTCGACCGAGGCGCCAATGAGCGACTTGATTTCCTTGGCCGCGTCGGCGCTGCGGCCCGCGAGGCTGCGCACTTCGCTGGCCACCACGGCAAAGCCGCGCCCCTGCTCACCGGCCCGTGCCGCTTCGACGGCGGCATTGAGCGCCAGGATATTGGTCTGAAAAGCAATGCCGTCGATCACGCCGGTGATGTCGGCGATCTTGCGCGAGCTGGTGCTGATCTGCTCCATGGTGCTGACCACCTGCCCGACCACTTCGCCGCCCCGGCCCGCCACGGCGCCGGCCTCACCCGCCGAGGCGCTGGCGCTGCGGGACGATTCCGCGTTGTGCTGCACGGTGCCAGTGAGCATGTCCATGGACGCGGCGACCTCCTCCAGGTTGGCCGCGGTCTGCTCGGTGCGCTGGCTCAGGTCGAGGTTGCCGGTGGCGATCTCGGCGCTGGCGGTCGAAATGTTGCTGGCTGCGTCCTGCACCTGGCGCACCAGCGTGCGCAAGGACTCCTGCATGCGTCCCATGGCCAGTACCAGTTGGCCCAACTCGTCCAGGCTGCGCGGCGCCACGTCGTCGGAGAGGTCACCAGCGGCAATCCGCTCGGCCAGCGCGCGGGCTTGTGCCAGCGAAGCGGTGATGGAACGCAACGTGAAAATGGTCAAGGGCAGCACAATGGCCAGGGCCAGCAGCACCGCCACGGCAACAGCAACCGACAACAGGGAGGCTCGCGCATCGACCGCTGCACGCGCCTCGTCCATGCGTGTTCTCGCCTGCACGGCCAGGCCGGAGAGCAGCTGGTCGCTGATTTCCATGTGGGATTTGAATTTTTCGGCATACGCCGCGCCTCCCGCCCCATCGAGCTGGGCGGCCTCGATTTGTGTGAACACGGGGGAAACGCCCTCGTCATATTGCTTGATTTCGGCAAGCGTTTTGTCGATGGCAGCGGTGAAATCTGTGTCCCCCGCCTTGTGCTCGCGTACCTTGCCCAGTTCGCTGCGCAGCGTAGCCATGGACTTGGTCCAGAGTTCGCGCTGTGCCCCCACCTCCACGGCATTGTTGAAGTTGAGGATGATGTCTTTTTCGACCCGCCGCACATCGCCCAGCGTGGTGCGCAACTCGGAAATATCCGTCAGCGTCTGCACATGCTGGTCAAAGAGCATGGCCACGGTGTCGCGCGTGCGTTCCAGCCCGACATAAGCCAAGGTGCCCACCACGACCAGGAGCAGCAACGAAAAAGCCGTGGCGAAATACAGGCGCGTGCGGATAGAGAGCGTTTTGCCGGCAAGTGTGCTCATGAAACCTCTAGTCTATTTACAACTTTTGACACTTGCAGCATAGCCAAATCTCGCACGGCGCACCTCGGGAAAGACCCTCTTCCCGAAGACGCGCCTGGAAGTCTCTCACTTCATAAGAGTGCCTTATGCGATGGGGGTCAGCGGGACGTACAAACGCCCCCCGCCCTGCTGGAACTCCTGCGCTTTCGCCTGCATGCCGTCGGCCAAGGCCTCTGTTTCGCTCAGGCCCTTTTTCGCCGCGAATTCGCGCACTTCCTGGGTGATCTTCATGGAGCAGAACTTCGGCCCGCACATGGAGCAGAAATGCGCCACCTTGGAGGCATCCTTGGGCAGGGTTTCGTCGTGGTATTCCTGCGCCGTCTCGGGGTCGAGGCCGAGATTGAACTGGTCCTGCCAGCGGAAATCAAAGCGCGCCTGGCTGAGCGCGTCGTCGCGGGCACGGGCGCCGGGGTGGCCCTTGGCCACGTCGGCGGCGTGGGCGGCGATCTTGTAGGCGATGATGCCCTGCTTGACGTCGTCGCGGTCGGGCAGGCCCAGGTGCTCCTTGGGCGTGACGTAGCACAGCATGGCCGTGCCCATCCAGC
>Ga0265332_10000950_pt1 | contig 17165 bp, 12 predicted proteins | sample 41926metaG_FD_202084 | JGI IMG/M metagenome (GOLD analysis project Ga0265332, IMG submission 202084) | Rhizosphere microbial communities from Carex aquatilis grown in University of Washington, Seatle, WA, United States - 4-19-26 metaG | ecosystem: Host-associated > Plants > Roots > Rhizosphere...
GCTTTTTCATACATCGCTATCGATCTGGTGAGCCAGTTCATCTCGAAAAGATACAGGTCGCCCAGCGCGGCATGCGCCGCTGCGTTTTGTGGTTCCGCGCGGATTTTGCTTTCGTGCGCCCGTATCTCCGCGGCGAGCGAGTACGGATACGCGGGCGGGGCGGGCGTGTGCGCGTGATCGCCATAGATCGCACGGTCCATATTCGGCAGATGCATTTCGCGCAGAGACGCGAGGAACGGATTGTCCGAGTACTTCACATAGAAATTCACGTTGTCCTCGAAGCGGTGAAAGTACGTCCACCCTTTGGGTTCGTCTACGTACCACAACTTATCGGCCCCACGCCGGAGCACGACCGGCAGATTCGAGTGGCCCGGCTGCGGTACAGCGAGACCTAAATCGCCGGCAAAAATCAGGCGGTACGGCGCGGCGGCGGTAAAGAACTCGTGAATTCTTTTTTGCTGCGCATCGTCGCGCGGGACCACGGCGCGGAATATGCGGCTGCCTTCGGTCAAGAGCGGCAGGCGCGGATCGCCGATGCCGGCCGCGAGCGACGCGAGATAGCGCTCCATCGTTACCTTGGCATCCGGCGACGGCAGAAATTGTTTCAAGTCGGCATCCGGCAGGCCGCGAATCGCGCGCTGGTAATCGGCGAGCGTCTTGCCGTAGCCGCGCACGAGCGCGCCGCCGCCGCCCGCGAGAAAATCGTTGCTGAGCCAGCGCGGCCGCGTCGGCGCCTCGGTCGCAGTCTTCGAACCCATGCCGCGCAGATTGGTCGTGATGATGAGCTCGGAAATGAAATCCTGCGGCACTTCCGAGAGCATGTACGTTTTGGCCGCTTCTTCGAGGCGGCGACAGTAAGCGTCGGGAATGTCGCCTTCGAGATCGTAGGACACCAGAACCCGCAGCAGATTTTCCTGCGCGCTGTAGAGGTAGAGTACGCCGCGCCCGTTGCGCCGCGCGCCGATTCGCAGTTGCTCGAAAAGTCCGGCCGTGGTTTCTTCGATCGACTTGCCCGGCGGCAGCGCATTGAGCAGCACCAGCGCGTTTTCGATGCCGGATTTCTTCTCGGCGAGCTTCAAGCTCATTCTGAACGCAAGGTCGTAGTCGTGCTGCGCGGTTTCGTTGATCAGCACGTACTCTGGACGCTGCGCTGCGCGGAATTGATGCCATGCCCACCAGCCGCCAGCTACGGCCGCCGCAATGACGCACGCGGCGATCAGCGTTCTAGAACTTGCCGAAGACATCGGTCCGCTTGCTGTCGCTGGCGAAGTTGGTGATGAACGGTTCGGTGGTCGTTGCATTGAGGCCGTAGACGGACCGGTCGCGGCCCTGGTTCTTCAGCACGACGACCGGCGTTTCATGCCCGCCGAACAGACGGAAGATCCCGGCCGCGTGCTGCTGGGTGTCGTTGAGGACGACGAACGGATATTCGCTTTCCGCCGGCGCGTAGAGCCCGAGCACGAGGCGGTTGCGGCCCGCGGTATCGAAGAAAAAGAGCGCGGGCCCGCCGTCGCGCGACATCGTAAGCTCGGCGCGCACTTTGCCCCCGGCATCGACAAGCTGGATCCGGCCCGCGGTGATGACGTTCGGCTGGACGGTGGCGGCTGTGGCCGCCGGCATCAGCGTCGCGCCGCCGCGGTCGATATGTGGCAATACGTAAGCACCGATAAGTCCGCCGGCGAACCCGCTCAATATTCCCGCAACGTGAGTGACTTTCATGAATGCTCCCGGTGATCGACGTACGGCGTCGATGAGATGATGGAATGACGCGGTATTCTCCGCCGGATTCTCGCAGGTTCCAAGCGCCCGGCGCATCGGAATGCTTGGTTCGGACGCCGATTCGGGCGACAATCGCGGCTGCATTGTTTGTCCGCTTCATTCAGATTAGTTCACCGAACCGACATCCACCCATGGCCCAGAAGCATCGCACCGTCAAGGACACGCACGGGAAAAATCACGTGCCCCTGCTGCAGAAGCTCGGCCCGGGGCTCATCACTGGCGCCGCCGACGACGATCCCAGCGGTATTGCCACTTATTCGCAGGCCGGCGCGCAATTCGGCTATGGACTCCTGTGGTCGGTTCTGATCACGACCCCGCTCATGATCGGGATCCAGATCGTGAGCGCGCGCCTCGGGCGCGTCACGGGCCACGGGCTCGCGGCCAACATCCGCGCGCATTTCCCGCGACCGCTCCTGTATTTCATCGTGTCGCTGCTGCTGATCGCCAACACCATCAACATCGCCGCCGATCTCGGCGCGATGGGAACCGCGCTGGCGCTCGTGGTGGGCGGCAACAGCCAGATTTACATCGTATTCTTTGCACTGGTGTCGCTCACGCTGCAGATATTCATTCCGTTTCCGCGTTATTCGCCGATACTCAAGTGGCTCACGCTGGCGCTGTTTGCCTACGTCGGGACCCTGCTCGTCGTGCATATTCCCCTGGAGGAACTGCTGGCCGGCGGGCTGTTGCCGCAACTGTCGTTCAAGCCCGACTATATCGCGCTGGTGGTCGGCGTATTCGGCACCACGATCAGCCCGTATCTGTTCTTCTGGCAGGCCTCGCAGGAGGTCGAAGACCAGCGCGCGACATTCGGCGACGAGCCCTTGAAAGAGGCGCCGGAGCAGGCGCGTTTCCACCTGCAGCGCATCAAGGTCGACACTTACATCGGCATGATTTTTTCCAATGCGATCGCCATGTGCATCATGCTCACCGCGGCGGTCACTTTGCATGCGGCGGGCGAAACGGACATTCAAAGCGCGGCGCAGGCGGCGGAGGCGCTGCGGCCGATCGCCGGCGATTTTGCGTTCCTGCTGTTTGCGGCGGGCATCGTCGGCACCGGACTGCTGGCCGTGCCGGTGCTGGCGGGCTCGGCCGCTTATGCGGTGGCGGAGAGTTTCAAATGGCGCATCGGGCTCGGCCTCACGCTCGCGGAAGCGCGGGGTTTTTATTCCATCCTGACTATCGCAACGGTGTTGGGCGTCGCGATCGATTTGTCCGGCGTCGACTCGATCCAGATGCTCTTGTGGGCGGCGATCGTCAACGGCGTGATCTCGGTGCCGATCATGGCGGTGATGATGCTGCTCGCGGCCAAGCCCGCGGTGATGGGCCGGTTCGTGGTCAGCCGGCGCCTGCGAGTGCTCGGCTGGCTGGCGACGGGCGTGATGGCGGCAGCGGTCGTCGCGATGTTCGCGGTGATGTGATCGCGCGCACTGCTGCCCCCATCTCCAGCTCTTCCGCCGTTGCCCCCATCCTCAATCCTTCCCCCGCCAGGCGAGGGAAGGAAGCGTTGAGCATTTCGCGTCGCGAAATGGATGCTAAAAATGGCGGGGGAAGAGAGCTTCGAGCGCGTATCCCGTGGGATGCATAAGCGGGATACGCGCGACAACGTACACCTCATCGGTATAATCTGAAGAGTCGCCGGCCACGGGGCCGTGCAAAATAAAACGAAAGTCAAAATGCGCGCATCGCTGCGGATCGTGCTGGGGGTGATGGCTGCAATCGTGGCGGCGCCGGTCATCGGTCAGAACGCCGCACCCGGCTACCCGAACAAGCCAATCCGTTTCGTGGTGCCGTACCCGCCCGGCGGCACGACCGACATCGTCGCGCGCGGCATCGCTACCAAGCTCGCCGAACGCCTCGGCCAGCAAGTCGTGATCGACAATCGCGGCGGTGCGAGCACGATCATCGGCGCAGACGCCGTCGCGAAGTCTCTGCCGGACGGCTACACGCTGCTCCTGACCACTGCAACGACGATGTCGATCAATCCGCAGGTCAATCCGAAACTGCCGTACGACGCGGTGAAAGATTTCGCGCCGATCACCAGTGCGGTGAACGTGCCGTTCATGATCGCCGCGCATCCATCGCTGCCGGCCAATTCGATGGCCGAGTTCATCGCGCTTGCAAAGACGAAGCCCGGGGCGATCAAGTACTCGACGCCGGGCAACGCATCGAGCAACCATGTCGCCGGCGCGCTGCTCGAGTCGATGGCGGGCATCAAGCTCACGCACATTCCCTATAAAGGTTCGGGACCCGCGACCATCGCTGCGCTCGGCGGCGAAGTGGACATCGTGATCACGGGCATTGCGACCATCGTGCCGCAATGGAAAGCCGGCAAGCTGAAAATTCTCGCGATCGGCGCGGATAAACGGCATCCGAGCTGGCCCGAAATTCCGTCGACCGGCGAAGCGGGGCTGCAGGGCTATTACGCCGGCACCTGGTTCGGCGTGGTCACGCGCGCGGGCACGTCGCGCGCCATCATCGACCGGCTCAATCGCGAAACCGTCGCCGCGCTCGCCGGAGGCGAACTGAAAGATCGCCTGACCGCAATCGGGTTCGACGTGTTTACCGGCACGCCCGAGGACTTCGCGGCTTTCATGAAGACCGACATGGCGCGCGCGGCGCGGGTCATCAAGGCGGCGGGCATCAAGGCCGCCGACTAGCGCGGGTCCGGCGATTTACGCGGGGCCGCCGCTGACGAATCCCGCCGCTTACTGCGGCTTGAAGCCGATGTCGCGCGCGATCTTGCCGTACTTGGCGAATTCTTTCTTGATGAATTCGGCGTAGAACTCCGGCGATTCGTTGGCGACATAGAGCCCGGCGGCCACCAGCTTGGCGTGCACGTCGGGCAACTGCATCGCGCGGTTGATCTCTTCATTGAGGCGATGCACGATCGCGCGCGGCGTGCCGGCCGGCGCAATGTAGCCGAACCATCCGCGCATGTCGTAGCCGGGCACCATGTCCGCAAACACCGGCAGATCGGGCTTGTCCGGCACGCGCACGTTATTGGTCACGCCGATCAGCCGCAGGCGGCCGGTCTGAATGAGCGGCGTCAGGCTCGTGTAGGAACCGATTCCCGCCGGCACCTGGCCGGAGATCACGTCGGTCGCGACCTGGGTTGCGCCCTTGTACGGGACGTGCAGGAATTTGAAACCCGCCATCGACGCCAGCAACTCGAACGCGAGATGCGGATAGCCGCCTTCGCCGTTGGTTGCGACGGCGAGCTTGCCCGGATTCGCTTTCGCCCACGCGATCATTTCGGCCGCGTTTTTGAACGGCGCATTGGGATTGGCCACCACCGCCAGGTAGTTGGTCGCGTTCAAAGCGACCGCGGCGAAATCCTTGACGGGATCGTACGGCAGTTTTTTGTAAGTGTGGGGTGCTACGACCAGGTTGCCGCCTTGTCCGACGCCGATCGTATAGCCGTCCGGCGTGGCGTTTTTAAGGAGCTCGAGTCCGATCTGCCCGCTGGCGCCCGCGCGATTGTCGACGACGACCTGTTGCCCGATACGCTCGGACATGACCGGGCTCAACAGCCGCGCAATGATGTCGGCCGCTTCGCCGGGCGGAAATGGAATGATGACGCGGATGGGTTTGTCCGGATACGCCGCCACGGCCGCTCCGGCATAGCCAAAGGCAACCATCGCCAGCGCAACTGCGTACAGCATCAACTTTTGCATTGCCGTTCTCCTCAGCGGACTGGGGCGGCGCAACGATTGCACCATCCTGCGCCGTGCGCGGAATCCCACGTGCCGGATTCGGACTTTATACGAAAGCGCGGCGTGTTCGCCACTCATTGCGGCCGATAGACCGGGCGGGCGCGAAATTCGCGGCAATCTTGAATTGGTTGCAGCCTGCTTCTCCGAGTCGGGCGCCGCTACCCGCGCAGGTATAATTCCGCACATCGGTGGCCGTCGGCACCGGACATATGCGATGGGAGACGCCGGATGCGCGCATTGCTGCGGGTCGTGCTGGGAATTGTCGCTGCGCTGGCGGCGGGCCAGAACGGCGCCGCCGACTATCCGAACAAGCCGATCCGCTGGATCATCGACTTTCCGCCGGCGGGCGTGTCCGACATACTGACGCGCACGGTCGGCCAGAAGCTGACTGAATATCTTGGCCAGGCGTTCGTCTACGACAACCGGCCGGGCGCCAACGGCGTCATCGCCAATGCGCTCGTCGCGAAGGCGCCGCCCGACGGTTACACGCTGGGCTTCATCAGCCAGCCGCTGTCGCTGCAACTGACGCTGATCCCCGATCTCGCCTTCGGTCTCCAGGACTTTGCGCCGGTCGCGTTGATCGCGGAATATCCGAGCCTGCTCGTGGTGCAGGCGAAGACGCCGGTCGACACGGCGAAGGAATTCGTCGCGTGGGCGAAGAAAAAATCGCCGTCGATTTCGTACGCGTCGTCGGGCGCGGGCGGCGCTCAGCATCTGGCGATGGAACTCTTTCGCAAGGCCGCCGGCTTCGACGCGCTGCACGTGCCGTACAACGGCAGCGCCGCCGGCATGATCGACTTGATGGGCGGGCGCGTCGATGCGGTGTTCGTCAACGTGCCGGGTTCGCTGCCGCAAATCCGCGCGGGCCGCGTCAAAGCGATTGCACTGGCCGGACGCGCGCGCATGCGCGTGCTGCCCGACGTGCCGACGTTCGCCGAAAGCGGCTACCCGTTCGACACGCTCGCGGGTTTCGCGGGCGCGGCGTTCCCCGCCGGCACGCCGAAGACCATCGTCAACCGGATGAGCGCCGAGATCGCGCGCGTTCTTAAGCTGCCCGAAATCCAGGAGCGCATTTACACCGCGGGCGGAGAGCCGCGTTATCTCGGTCCCGACGAATTCGCCAGATACCTGCGCGACGACGTGAAGCGCTGGGCGCCGCTCATCAAGGAAGCCGGCGCTACTACCCAGAATTAAAGCTCAAAGCTTCGCCGCAAAGGACGCGAAGGACGCAAAGGAAGAGCCGCAAAGGAAAGCAACTGCATATAAAGGGAGCAACCGAACGTATTGCGATTCTTATCGACGATGGACTGCGTGTCTTTGTATGATCTATCGGTCTGGATTTCCTTCCGCCTTTCCTTCGCGTCCTTCGCGGTTAAAGAATTGGTTGTAATGCTTCAAGGGAGTCAATGAAAGTGGCAACAAGCAAAAGATCCGCGGTGAAGCCGCTGCTGCCGGTCGTCATAGAGCAGGGCGGCATCCGCTATGCGCCCGGTATCAAGGCGGGCCGGTGGATTTTCGCCACCGGCCACAAAGGCAACGCGGATTTTGCGGGCTCAATGTCGCCGGACGTGATGCGCGAAACACTGCCGTCGTGGGACAGCTCGAAGTACCGGCGGGAATCCGACCGGATATTTACGAACCTCGGGCGCGTGCTGAAAGCGGGCGGCGGCCGTTTCGGCAATATCGTGCGCGTCGACCAGTACTACACCGACTACCGCGCGGTGCCGCCGTATCACGGCGCGCGGCGGGCAGCGCTGGGCGACCATATCCCGCCGAGCACGTCGATACTGATGCCGCGCTTTCTGCTTGCGGGCCAGGAGATCGAGATGCAGATGATCGCGGTCGACGACAGCGTGCGCGTACAGCACATCAGGCCGAAGGCGCACGCGATCCACGCAAGTTCCGGCTACAGCCTCGCGCTGACGGCGGGCGATTACGTTTTCATCGCCGGCCGCCTGGCTGACGCGGTGGTGCTCACCGACGGTCTCGCGCCGGAAGTGCGCCTGCCTGCCGGTCACTTGTGGAAAGGCGTGCCGGTCAAGCTCGAAACCGAATACACGATCAAGCAGAAGCTCGAACCGGCATTGAAGGCCGCGGGCTCGTCGCTCGCGGATGTCGTGAAGTGCCAGGTGTATTTGCGCGATTCCGCGGACTTCGCTCCGTTCAACGAAGTCTGGCGCGCGCATTTTCCGAAAAACCCGCCGGCGACGAGCGTGATTCCCATGGCCACGCCGGGCCTCGCGATTGCGGAAGGGCGCGTCGAGATCAACGCGATCGCGTTGCGCGGCAAGGGCACGACGCGCGCGCAGACGATCGAGGCCGGCGTGATGCCGGCATGGGCGGGCTACAGCCAGGCGGTGCGCGCCGGCGATCTCTTGTTTATTTCGGGCTTGCTCGCGATCGACCGCAACGGGCTCGTTGACGCCGCGCGCATCGATCCCACCCAGCCAAACTTCGGTTCCAGCGTGCAGGCGCAGATGGACAACATGCTCGCGAATGCGCAGAAGCTGTGTGTTTCTGCGGGGACGACGCTCGCGAACGTCGTGCGCATCCAGCAGTTTCACACCGACCTCAAAGAGTTTTATCCTGCTTACCAGGTCTGGCAGCAGCATTTGCCGGGGCAGTACCTGCCGTACTCGGCCGTCGAGGTGCCGTTTCTGCCCGTTCCCGGTTGCACGGTGCAGCTCGACCTGTGGGTGTACGTGCCGTAGCGGTAGACGCCGCTGCCCGTGTCACGCGTACGCCGGGACTTCGACGTCGAGGGTCGTGATGCGGCGCAGTTCGCGGCGGTGATTGGCGTCGTCGAACGGCGTCGAGCGGTGCATCGTGGCGAGGTTGTCCCAGATTACCAGGTCGCGGTCGCGCCATGCGTGGCGGTACACGTACTGGCGCTGCGTCGCATGCTCGGTAAGATCGCGCAGCACCAGCCGCCCTTCGGGAACCGGCATTTCGATAATGCGCGTGGCGTGCGAGGCCAGATACAGCGACCGGCGACCGCTGCGCGGATTGACGCGCACCAGCGGATGCACTGCGCCTTTCAATCTTTCGAGTTCTGCCGCAGAGAATTCGAAGCCGAGCAGCTGGCGCGAGTAGGCGATCGAGTGGTGCACGTGCAGTCCCTCGATCTGCTTCCTGGTCGTGTCGTCGAGCGCGTCGTACGCGGCCTGCATGTCGGCAAACTCCGTGTCGGCGCCGACGGGCGGAATCACCCGCGCCGACAGCGTCGAGTAGCGGCCGGCCGGATCCTGAAACGACGCGTCGGTATGCCACAGCCGGTTGGCGAGCGAATACGCGCGGCGGCGGTCGTCGGCGGTGCGGATGCGGCCGGACTCGTCGACGTTCGAGATATCCGCAATCGCGTCGTTTTCAAAGCGGTTCTTGCCGAGCGCGGCGATGCCGGGCTTGGAATGCAGGGGGCCGCCGAAGCGTTCGGCAAACGCGAGTTGCTCGGCGTCGGTGAACGGCTGGTTGCGAAAAACGAGCACGCCGTGCTCGTCCATGCCGGCCACGAGCGCGTCCAGCGTTGCGCGGTCATGGACCTGGCGCAGGTCAAGCGGGCTCACTTCCGCGCCGATATACGGGTGCAGCTGCTTGAAGGTCACGGTCATCCCGGTTCTCCTCGGCGGGAACGCTGCCCGCCTGTCAATGTCTTTAAACGATAGCGCCGGCGGACTTAATCGGCATACCCCGGCAATTCGCGATCGAGCACGCGCATCATCGCTTCGAAGTACATGCGCTCGCGGTCGGCCTGCGTATGGCGGTCGTGCCGCATCGGCCTTTGCACCTTCGCGACGATATTGTCCGGAATGATTTCGAGTTCGCGGCCGGTGCTCATCGCGAGCACCTGCGCCCGGCACACGCGCTCCAGCATGTACAGCCGCCGGTACGCCTGGGCCACCGTCTCGCCGACGACCAGCACGCCGTGATTCTTCATGAACATCACCTGTTTGTCGCCGATCAAATGCGCCAGGCGCTCGCCTTCTGCGAGCGTGTCGGCATTGCCCGCGTAGTTGTCGTCGTAGCAGATCCGGTCGTGAAAATAAGCGGCGGTCTGGCTCGCGGGCACGAGGCGGTTTTGCTTCAGCATGTTGAGCGCGACCGCCCACGTCTGGTGGGTGTGCAGCACGACGCGCGCGCCGCTGATGCGATGGATCGGCGCGTGTATGCACTGTGCGGAGAGCTCGACGTCGCCTTCGCCCTCGAGCGTTTTGCCCGACTCGTCCCACACGATCATGTCGCTTGCGCGCGCTTCCGACCAGTGCAGTCCGAACGGCAGGATCAGGTAGCGGTCGTCAACGTCCGGCACGGTCACCGTGAAATGATTGTCGATGCCCTGCTCGAGCTCGTGAAACACCGCGAGACGGTGGGCGGCGGCAAGATGAACCTTTGCCTGCGTCAGCGGATCGATTTCGCGCGCGGCGGACAGCGGATGGACGGACATCGGGCGCCTTTCGGGAATAAGCGCTCATTATATATAGCGCCGGTCCCGCGCCATCAAGTTTTGCGGCGGGTTGCCGTAATTACCCTTATCCAGCGGTGTCGGCCGGACGGGCGGCGCTATTTCGACCGGGGCACATATGGCGAGTACAGCAGGAATACTACGTAATGCCTGGCGGCGCTTGAGAGCGCGCCTGAGCGTCAACGCCGGCATCGCGATTTTCAGCCTGTCCGTCATCGTCATCGTGTTCGGCAGCGTGATCGCGAACTCGCAAAGCGAACGGCAAAAGACGATAGAGAACGCGGTCCGGCAAAACTCGAACCTGGCGCTGGCGATCGAGGAACACACCATACGCACGCTCAAAGGCGTCGACGCCGTCACTTTGTTCCTCAAGCACGATTTAGAGCGGCGCGGCAAAAAAATCGAGCTCACGAAATATCTCGAAAACAGCGTGATCGACGGCAAGCTGGCGACGGCGATCAGCGTGTTCGACGAGCGCGGCAGGATGGTTGCCAGCACGCATCCCGTCCGGTCGGGTGACTTCAGCGCGCGCGAGCACTATGCCGTCCACGTGCGGCGGGACAGCGGCCAGATGTACATCAGCAGACCGGTACTGGCCCGCATCAGCCGCGAATGGTCGATCTATCTCACGCGCCGGATCAACAAGCCCGACGGCAGTTTTGGCGGGGTCGTGTCGATGACGGTCGATCCGCACTATTTCACCAACTTCTATCAGCAGACCGATCTCGGCAGCCAGGGACTGGTGACGCTCATCGGCTTCGACGGCATTACGCGCGCGCGGCGGGCCGGGCAGGTGGCGAGTTTCGGGCAGGACGTGTCGGGCTCGCGCCTGTTCGCCGAACAGGCGAAAGATCCGGTCGGCACTTTCCTGAGCGGTGGCACCCTCGAAAGCGTGCCCCGCTACACGAGTTTTCGTACAGTTCCCGGTTATAAGCTGATCGTGGTCGTGGGCATGGCGCAGGATGAAGTGCTGGCCGAGTATTCGCGGCAACGCGACGCGGATTTGTTCGGCGCGACATTGTTCAGCGTGGTCATCGTCTGTTTCAGCGCGTTGCTGATGGTCGCAGTGCGCCGGCAAAAGCGCGCGGTCGTCGCGCTGGCCGCCAGCAACATCCAGTTCCGCGCGACGTTCGAGCAGGCCGCGGTCGGCATTTCGCACACGACGCTCGACCGGCGTTTTCTGGACGTCAACCAGAAATTCTGCGACATGCTGGGGTATACGCGTGGCGAGCTGCTCGCGATGCGCTCGAACCAGATCGCGGCGGCGGACGACCAGGCGCCCGGCGCCGACAATCAACGCGCGCTGGCCGGCGAGATCGCCACCTATTCCGGCGAGAAGCGCTATATACGCAAGGACGGCAGCACGTTCTGGGCCTTCCGCACGGTTTCGCTGGCGCGCGACGCAACGGGCAAGCCGCTGTACTTCATCCGCGTGGTCGAGGACATTTCGCCGCGCAAGGAGGCCGAAGAGCACCTGCGCAAGGTCGCGCGGGCGCGCGCGGTGATGGCCGAGTGTAATCGCGTGCTGGTGCACGCCGGCGACGAAAGCCAGTTGCTGCACGACATGTGCCAGGCGGTCGTCAAGTCCGGCGGCTATCGCCATGCGTGGGTGGGTTTCGCCGAGCACGACGAATTCAAATCGGTGCGCCCGGCGGCTCAGGCCGGCATCGACCGCGCGGCGCTGAAGCGCGCGCGGATTTCGTGGGGCGACGGCGCGCACGGGCAGGGCGCCTCGGGCAAGACCATCCGCTCCGGCAAGCCGACGCTGGTCAAAAACGTTTTCGCGGGGCACGAGTTTCACCTCTGGCAGGAAATGGCCCGCGAGCACGGTTTTGTCTCGACCATCACGCTGCCGCTGTGCGACGGCGGTTCGACTTTCGGCATACTTAAAATCCACGCCGCCGAAGTCGACGCGTTCGATGCGGAGGAAATAACCCTGCTCGAGGTCCTCGCGGCGGACCTCGCTTACGGCATCGTCAGTTTGCGCGCGCGTGCCGATCACAAGCGCGCGGAGGCCGCGCTCAAGGTCAACGAAGAACTGATGCGCTCGATTTTCGACAACGCGGCGGTCGGCATCTCGCATGACGGGCTTGACGCGCGCTTTTTGCAGGTCAACCAGAAACTCTGCGCCATGCTCGGATACGCGCGCGAAGAGCTGCTCGGAATGAAGGCGCGAGACGTCACCCACCCGGACGACCGCGAAATAAATGCCCACCGCAGGGCGCAGATACTCGCCGGCGAAATGTCCACGTATTCGGCGGAACGGCGCTGCCTGCGCAAAGACGGCTCGCTGATCTGGGTGAACCAGACGGTGTCGCTGGTGCGCGACGCGGCCGGCACGCCGCTGCACTTCGTGCGCGTGGTCGAGGACATCACCGAGCGCAAGGCGGCGGAAAGCGCGTTGCGCACGAGCGAAGAAACCCTGCGCGCAACCTTCAGCCAGGCGGGCGTCGGCATTATCATCACGTCACCCGAGCAGCGCTATCTGCACGTCAACGACAAGTACTGCGACATGCTGGGATACGCGCGCGAGGAATTGCTCGGCATGTCGAACACGGACGTGCTGGTTCCCCAGCAAGTGGAGAACGTACTTGAGAACCGCCGCAAGCTGATTCGCGGCGAGGTGCAAAACGTCAGCAACGAGCGGCAGCTGGTGCGCAAAGACGGCTCTCTCATCTGGATCCATCAATCGACTTCGCTCGCGCGCGACCCTAACGGCGGACCGCGCCATTTCATCACGGTGGTCGCGGACATTTCGGAACGCAAGCGCGCGGAGGAGCAGCTTACCCATCTCGCGCATCACGACGGCCTTACGGGGCTGCCGAACCGGGGGCTCTTTTACGACCGGCTCGGCCATGCGCTCGACCAGGCGCGCCGCCGCAACTGGATCGCCGGCGTGATGTTCGTCGATCTCGACCGTTTCAAGGCGGTCAACGACACGCTGGGTCACGATGCGGGGGATCAACTGCTGCGGGAGGTGGCGGCGCGGCTCACGCAGTGCGTGCGCAGCGACGACACCGTGGGGCGCCTCGGGGGCGACGAATTCGCGGTGATCCTGACGGAACTCGCCCGCGTAGAGGACGCCGGTCTCGTCGCGCAGAAGATAATCGCGGCGCTGGCCGCGCCGTTCGCAATCGGCGGCAAGGAGGTTTTCGTGACGGCGAGCGTCGGGATTGCGACTTATCCCGGCGATGCCGACACGGCGGCGGCGCTGATCAAGAATGCGGACGCCGCGATGTACCGGATCAAGGGCCAGGGCAAAAACAATTTCCAGTTCTATACCGCCACCATGAACGTACGCGCCGCGGAAAGCCTGCAGCTCGAAAACGATCTGCGCTACGCGATCCAGCGCGACGAGTTCGTGCTGCATTTCCAGCCGAAGGCGGACCTCAAGACGGGCCGGATCACGGGCGTGGAAGCGCTGCTGCGCTGGCAGCGGCCCGACGGGCGCCTGGTGTCGCCGGCAGAATTCATTCCGCTGCTCGAAGAGTCGGGCCTGATCGTGCCCGCGGGCGAATGGGTGTTGCGCGCGGCCTGCGCGCAGATTTGCAATTGGCGCAAGGCGGGGCTCGCGCTGGTGCCGATCGCGGTCAATCTTTCAGCCAAGCAGTTTCACCAGCAGAACATTTGCGCGATGGTGCAGGGCGCGCTGGAGGAATACAACGTCGAGTCGCAACTGCTGGAGCTCGAAATAACCGAAAGCGCGGCCATGCACGACGCCGAGGCCGCGACCACCATGCTGCGCGACCTGAAGGCGATCGGCGTGCGCATCGCCATCGACGATTTCGGCACGGGCTATTCGAGTTTGTCCTATCTGAAGCGGTTTCCGATCGATTCGCTGAAAATCGACCGCTCGTTCATCACCGAACTGCCGGGCAACCGCGGGGACGCCTCGATTGCGAAAGCGGTGATCACGATGGCGCACGCGCTGGGACTCAAGGTGGTCGCCGAGGGGGTCGAGGACGAAGCGCAACTGGCGTTTCTCGCGCTGCACGCATGCGATGAAATGCAGGGCTATTACTTTTCGCGCCCGTTGCCCGCCGAACAGTGCACACAATTCCTGGGCGCGGAGCGCGCATTGCCGCTGCCCGCCGTCAACCGGGGACACTTGCGGCGCGCTCTCGCCGCCGTAACCTAGCCGGCGGCGTTTAACCCCAGAGCGCGACTTTGGCGCGATTGCCGTGCGGCATGCCGAATTCGACCAGCACGCGCGTGCCTTCGATCGCGCGCACTGACACGACAAGTTCGATGTCGCGGATCTGGACGACCAGCTCGCCGCTGCGCGTGACTTCCTCGGTCAGCCGCCTGTCAGCCAGCGTCAGCGTCGCGAAGAGCCGCCCGTTGGCGTGCGGCCGGCAGATGGACAGCGCGCCGCACGCATCGTGCTGCTCGCCGGAAATCATCATTTCGTCGCCCAGGCGCACCCAATGCCGGCGCAGCCCGCGCTTCAGGTTGCGGGCATTCCAGATTTCGGCGACGTTATCCATGGCGGCGGCGTCTTTGCTTCAAGAGTGATTCGGCGACCCGCCGCAGGCAGATCGATAATGCGCGGTCGCGCAGTGCGGACTCGAACGGCATGCCGAGCTTGCTGCGGGCGTGTGCGGCGCGCAGCGTGGCGTCGTTGATCGCGTCGAACTCGAACGGCAGTCCGGGCTGGTAGCTGGAGATAAGTCCCATGCGAGCCTCCTGTTGCGGCTGGCCGGGATTGGTCCCGCGACTGCGGAACGCGCGCCGGTTATGAAAATTATCGGCGACGACGCGCGTTTCTTAAGGCTCGAACAGGCGGAGATTTACCGCCCATACCGGGGCACGGCGGCCGGCGGTCGCCGGACGCGCCCGCGGGAAATCAGCCGAGCAGCTCGATCAGCACGGCAACTTCGCTCGCACTCGCAGTGTCGAGGCGGTCAAGTCCTGCGAGCACCGATTCGATGGCAGGTGGCGCGAGCCGTACGCCAAGGCAGTCGCTCAGTTTCTGGCGATGCATGGCTGGATCGATTGGCGCGCCCCACGAGCCGGGCGGCTTCGTGCATACCGCGCGGTGGCGCGTGCCGTCGCTCATTTCCGCTTCGATCTCGACGCGCATGGTGCGCGTATCGCGCGGAATCGCGGCGTCGCGCCCGAGCGTGATCCTGCCGAGCAATGCGACCGCGTCGGGCTTGAAGCGCCGCTCGTCGGTAAACGAACCGATGCCGACCGCGCCGTCGAGCAACGCGATCGCGGCGGTGTACTGAAAGCTGAATTTTCCTTCGAGGCCCGAGCGCGGTTGCGGCCGGTCGGCGTCGTCGATTTCCGGCGTGACGATGGTGAGCGCCGCTATGCGTGAAGGATCTTTGATCGCATTGCGCAGTTCGAGCGCCGCGCCGATCGCGTAGTGCGTCGGATATTTCGACGGGTAGAACTTGATCGCCATGCCCGGATCGACGCAGCGGAACGGCGCGCCGAACGCGAGCAGCGCGTCGTAGTCGAATCCCGCGTCAAAGAACGTCGCGACGTAGCCGGCCCGCGCTTCGAAGATCGCGGGATTGGCCGTGAAACCGCGCTGCGCGAGCAGGGCAGCGTCGACGCCGGAGGCGGCGGCGTTGCCGCAGTGCGTGCACTTGACCATCGAGCCCGTGTTCGCCGACACCCCGCTGCAGCGCGAAGCGGCGATGCCGAGCGCGTTGACGAGTTGCGGTGCGTCGAGTTTCAAAAGATGCGACGCCGCAACCGTGGCTCCCATCACGCCGACGACACCCGGCGTATGAAACTTCAACTTGCCGCGCTCGAGTTTCGCCGCGTGCAGGATGCGGCCCTGCATTTCGAAGCCTTTGGCGCACGCGGCGACGATGTCGCGGCCGTCGGCCTTGAGCATTTCGCCGAGCGCAAAAGCGGCGGGCACCGTCGGCGACACCGCATGGGTCGGCGGATTGGACATCGGCTCGAAATCGAGCACGTGCATCGAGATCGCGTTCAGATACGCGGCGTGTTGCGCGGTCGTCTTGAAATTGAAACCCCAGACCGACGCCTGTTCGCGGCAGCCCATGGCGCGCACGTGCTCGACGGCGATCGCAGGCGCCGCTTCGCGCGTGCCCGCGAGCGCGACGGCGATCCCGTCGGCGATCAGGCGTCTGGTCACGGTTATCACCGGTTGATCCAGCGAGTCGAACGCGATCGCGCAGATGCGCCCGGCCAGCGCCGCGGTCGGGCCGGCGGCATTTTTCACCATATCGTTCATCGAGACTTCCCGTTCATTACGACTCCGTCGATCGCGCAGTAGAATAGCGGTGCGAGCGCGAAATCATAACACCGGCGCCCCTAATTTTTCTGCCGAGGACATGTTCCCGATGCGACGAGTGACACATTCGCTTATATGCGGTGCGCTGTTGATGCTTGCCGCTTTCAGCACGGTGGCCGCTTATCCCGACCATCCGATCCGCATCGTCGTGCCGGTGGCGGCGGGCGGCGGCAACGACATCGTCGCGCGCATGCTCGCGCAAAAACTGACCGAGGCGTGGGGCCAGGCGGTGGTGGTCGATAACCGGCCGGGTGCGGCGACCGCGATCGGTGGCGAAATCGTCGCCAAGGCGATTCCCGACGGCCACACGATCATGCTGACGTCTGTCAGCTTCGCGATCAATGCGGGCATGCGCGCGAAGCTGCCGTTCGACCCGGTCCGCGATTTCGCACCTATAACGCAGGTTGCGCGCGTGCCGCAGATCATGGTCGTCAACCCGGCGGTGCCGGCAACTACGCTCGCCGAATTCATCGCGCTCGCGAAAGCACAGCCAGGCAAGATCAACTACGCATCGGCCGGCACCGGTTCATCGACGCATCTCGCGATGGAAATTTTCATGGACATGACGGGCATCCGGTTGAACCACGTCCCGTACAAAGGCACGGCGCCCGGCCTGACCGATGTGATCGCGGGCCACGTGCAGGTCACGTTCGACGCGATTCCGCCGACGCTGCCGCATATCAGGAGCGGGCGCGTGCGCGCGCTGGCGATCGGCGGGCCGCAGCGCTTTCCGACGCTGCCGGAGGTGCCCACCCTGGCGGAGGCCGGGCTGCCCAACTACACGTTTCAATCGTGGTTCGGCATCCTCGAGCCTGCGCGCACGCCCGAAGCGGTGGTGCGCGCGCTCAACCGCGAGCTCGTGCGCATCATCCGGCTGCCCGAGACGCGCAAGGTCTTCATCGAGCTCGGCATCGAGCCGCTGGGCACGAGCCCGGAG
>Ga0265332_10000951_pt1 | contig 17144 bp, 13 predicted proteins | sample 41926metaG_FD_202084 | JGI IMG/M metagenome (GOLD analysis project Ga0265332, IMG submission 202084) | Rhizosphere microbial communities from Carex aquatilis grown in University of Washington, Seatle, WA, United States - 4-19-26 metaG | ecosystem: Host-associated > Plants > Roots > Rhizosphere...
CTATCCCGGAAAGGGCCGGCTCAATTTCGCCGCGACCGCCATCGACACGAAGCTCGGCACGCAGCAGCTCCGCGCGGAGTTCGACAACTCGCGTGAGCAGCTCCTGCCCGGCCAGTTCGTGAGCGTGGGCATTTCGGCCGGACAGCGCGACAACGTGTTCCTCGTTCCGCAGGCGGCGGTGGTGCAGACCGAAAAGTCCAATCTCGTCTTCGTCATCGATGCACAGGGCAATGCGCAGGCGCAGACGGTGCAGACCGGGGACTGGATCGGCTCGGACTGGGTCATCGTCTCGGGCCTCAAGTCCGGCGATCGCGTCATCGTCGACAACCTGCTCAAGATCCGTCCCGGCGCACCGGTCATCGAAGCGCCGCCTGCCGCAGCTCCGCCTGCTCCGCCGGCGCCGGGCAAGTAGCGAAGCGCCGAACGGACGTCGACGATGTCGTTTTCCGAGTTCTTCATCAACCGGCCGATCTTCGCCGGCGTCATTGCCATCATCATCACGCTCGCGGGCCTCATCGCCTCGCAGGTGCTGCCGATCGCGCAATACCCGGAAATCGCACCGCCGACGGTCGTGATCACGGCGAACTATCCGGGCGCCAGCGCGGACACGCTGGCGCGCACGGTGGCGGCGCCCATCGAGGAGCAGCTTTCGGGCGTCGAGAACCTCATCTACTACAACTCGACGGCGTCGACCACCGGGGCGCTCACGATCAACTGCACGTTCGAGGTCGGCTCCAACGCCGACAAGGCGGTGATCGACGTCAACAACCGCGTCGCCATCGCGCTGCCGCGACTGCCGGACGTCGTGCGCCAGAGCGGCGTGGTCGCGCAGAAGCGCTCGACGGACATCCTGCTCGTCGTCGCGCTGACGTCGAGCGATCCGCGCTACGACACGCTGTACCTCTCGAACTACGCGACGATCAACCTGCTGGACGAGCTGAAGCGCATCCCCGGAGTCGCCGACGCGACCATCTTCGGCGCGCGCGACTACTCGATGCGCGTGTGGCTGAATCCCCCGCGCATGGCGCTGCTCGGGGTGACGCCTACCGACATCGCGGACGCGATCGCCGCGCAGAATTTTCAGTATGCGAGCGGCAAGATCGGCGCCGAGCCCGCGCCGCCGGGGCAGGAGATCGTCTACACCGTCACCGCCCGCGGCCGCCTCGAGGAAGCGGTGGACTTCGGCAACATCGTGCTGCGCTCGAACGGGCCGAACGGAACGCTGCGCATCCGCGACGTGGCGCGCGTCGAGCTCGGCGCGGTCAGCTACGACGCGTTCACCAACCTCGATGGAAAGCCCGCACTCGGCGTCGCCGTCTACCTGCAGTCCGGCGGCAACGCGCTGAAGGTCGCCGACTCGGTGCGCGCCGGCCTCACGCAGATCGAGAAGGGCTTCCCGCAGGGCATCACGCAGGTCATTCCGTTCGACACGACGCGCTTCGTCCAGTCGTCGATCCACGAAGTGATCATCACGCTGCTCGAGGCGGCGCTGCTGGTCCTTCTCGTCGTCTTCGTGTTCCTGCAGAACTGGCGCGCGACGCTGATTCCGATCATCGCCGTCCCGGTCTCCCTCATCGGCGCATTCGGCGGCCTCTTTCTCTTCGGGTTCACCATCAACACGCTGACGCTGTTCGCGATCGTTCTCGCGACCGGCATCGTCGTCGACGACGCGATCGTCGTGCTCGAGAACGTCGAGCGGCTGATGGCGGAGAAGAAGCTCTCGCCGAAGGACGCCGCCATCGAGTCTATGCGCGAGGTCACGGGGGCGATCATCGCCATCGAGCTCGTGCTGATCTCGGTGTTTGTTCCGGTCGCGTTCCTGGGCGGCCTCGCGGGCAAGCTCTACCAGCAGTTCGCGGTGACGGTCGTCACGGCCGTCACGATTTCGGGGCTCGTCGCGCTGACGCTCACCCCCGCGATGTGCGCGCTGCTGCTGAAGCAGCAGCATGGCGAGAATCGCGTCTTCCGGCCGTTCAACCTCGGGTTCGCGTGGCTGACGCGCCGCTACCTCGGCGGCGTCCGGATCTCGGTCAGTCACCGCGTCGTCGCGCTGCTGGTGTTCGCGGCCATCCTGGGCACGGACGCGCTGCTGCTGCAGCGTGTCCCCGGAGGCTTCGTGCCGCCGGAGGACCAGGGCTACCTCATCGGCTCGGTGACGCTTCCCGATGGAGCCACGCTGCAGCGCACGCGCGAGGTGGGCGCGGCGGTGCAGTCGATGATCGCGCGCAATCCCGCGGTCGAGCACGTCTTCTTCGTCGCGGGATTCGACGTCATCGCCGGCGCCAACAAGACCAACGCGGCGACGATCTTCATTCCGCTGAAGCCCTGGGACGACCGCAAGGATTCGGCGGAGGACGTCGCCAGGTACATCTTCGCGCATGCCGGGGAGATTCCGCAGGCGTCGGTGCTCGCGTTCAATCCGCCGTCGATCCGCGGGCTCGGCACCGCGGGGGGCTTCGAGGTCTACCTGCAGGATCGGTCCGACGCCGATCCGCAGAAGCTGTATCAGGAGCTGCAGCGGTATCTCGGGGAGTTGCGCAAGCGCCAGGACCTGACCGGCGTGGCGTCGTTCTACCGGCCGACCGCGCCGCAGCTCTTCGTCGACGTCGATCGCGAGAAGGCGATTGCGCTCGGCGTGCCCGTCAAGGACGTGTTCGACGCGCTGCAGAGCACGATGGGCGTCCTGTACGTCAACGACTTCAACAAGTTCGGCCACACCTATCGCGTGCAGCTGCAGGCGGAGGGAATGTACCGGGCGAAGCCGGAGGACCTCGGAAACGTCTATGTCCGGTCGGCGGCCGGCGACATGATCCCGGTCAAGGCGCTGATCAACGTGAAGCCCACGACCGGTCCCGACCAGCTCGAGCGCTTCAACGGGTTCCTGGCGGCGAAGATCATCGGCAACAGCGCGCCGGGCATCAGCTCGGGCCAGGCGATCGCCAATGTCGAGGAGGCCGCCCAGTCGCTTCCGACCGGCTATGCCATCGCGTGGACCGGCCAGGCTTTTCAGGAGAAGCGCATCGGCCGCACCGCCATCCTTGCGTTCGTCTTCGCGCTGGTGATGGTCTTCCTCATCCTTTCCGCGAACTACGAGCGCTGGTCGCTGCCGGCGGCGGTGCTGCTCGCGGTGCCATTCGGGCTGTTCGGCGCGCTGGTGGCGGTCTTTGTGCGCAATTTCAGCAACGACGTGTATTTCCAGATCGGACTCGTGGTGCTGATCGGCCTCGCGGCCAAGAACGCGATCCTGATCGTCGAATTCGCGGCGCAGGAGCAGGCCAAGGGGCTCGCGCCGTTCGAGGCTGCGCTCGAGGCCGCGCGGCTCCGCTTCCGCCCGATCGTCATGACGTCGCTCGCGTTCGTGCTGGGCGTGCTGCCGCTCGTGCTTGCCGGCGGTGCGGGCGCAGGTGCGCGGCGGTCGATGGGAACCGGCGTGTTCGGCGGGATGCTGGCGGCGACCTTCATTGCGACGCTGTTCGTGCCGCTGTTCTTCGTGATTCTGACGCGCACGAAGGCGCGCGCGGCGCCGGCACCGGTGGCCGTCGAGGAAGGAAGCGCGTGAATCCGCGCGGCCTGGTCTGCGGCGCGGTCGCGCTTGTGCTTGCCGGCTGCATGGTGGGCCCCGACTACGAGCGGCCGCAAACCCCGCTTCCGGGCCGATTTTCCGACGCGCCGCCGGCCGCGGCGGCTCCCGCGCCCGCGTCGATTCGGGCGGACTGGTGGACGCTCTACCGGGATCCGACCCTCGACAGCCTCCTCGCGAGCGCGCTCTCGGACAATCTCGACGTCGCGTTCGCGGCGGCGCGCATCGAGGAAGCCGACGCCAACCTGCGCGAAGCGAATGCATCCCTGTTCCCGGAGTTCGACGTGGTGGGCGCCGGCGCGCGCTCGCGCTCGAGCGGCTCCGTCACCACGCCGGTTCCGATCCGCATCAGCAACGACCTGCGCGTCGCGGTCTCCACGTCGTTCGAGATCGATTTCTGGGGCCGGCTTCGGCGCATGGTCGAAAGCGCGCGGGCGCAGGCGTTGTCCACGCACTACGCGAAGGACGTGGTCTCGCTGTCGCTCGCGGGGCTGACTGCGCAATCGTATTTCTCGCTGCGCTCGCTCGACGCCCAGATCGCCGCGACCCGCCAGACGCTTGTGACCCGCGACGACTATCTCGGCATCGTGCGCCGCCGCGTGGACAGCGGGCTCGCGTCGGACCTTGACCTCAACCAGGCGCAGGGCGCACGCTCCGATGCTTCGGCGCAGCTCAAGGAGCTGATTCGCCAGCGCGCGATCGCGCTGCACCTGCTCGGTACGCTTACGAGCAGACTCGATCTCAGCATCCCTGCGGGCGACCTCGCGCAGATACCGGTGCCGCCGGTGCCTCCCACGGGGCTTCCTTCGTCGCTGCTGGAGCGGCGCCCCGACATCCGGGCGGCCGAGGAAAACCTGATTTCGGCCAATGCCCAGATCGGCGTGGCCAAGGCGGCGTTGTTTCCCAAGATTTCGCTCGTGGGATTCCTGGGCGGCGAGAGCACCGACCTTTCGTCCCTCCTGCAAAGCAGCGGAAAGATCTGGTCGATCGGATTCGGGCTGGCGCTTCCGATCTTCACCGCGGGGCGGCTGAATGCCGAGGTCGATGCGTCGACGGCGCGGCAGAAGCAGGCGCTGGCGACCTACCAGAAGTCGATCCAGACGGCGTTTCGCGAGGTCGGCGATGCGCTCGTCAACAACGAGCAGCGTGCTGCGACCGAGGCCGATCTGGCGGCGAGCGTCGACGCCTCGCGCAATGCGCTGCGGCTCGCCACCCGGCGCTACGAAGCCGGATACGCGGGGTATCTCGAGGTGCTCGACTCGCAGCGCTCGCTCAACATCACGCAGCTGGCGCTCATCCGGAATCGCGAGGCACTCCTGTCGGCCTCGGTCGATCTCATGACGGCGCTCGGGGGTGGCTGGCAGGACGACCTGGCGCTTGCTTCGCCGTAGGCATCGTGGCGAGCCGGCTGCGGAAGCCACCGCCGCCGGAACGATTCCGGAAGGCGCTCCCGGTACGATGCCCTGCCGCGACGCGCCGATAGCGCGCCCCGATCGGCAATCAATTCCCCTTCGCATGCCGTCCTCGGTCGCACGGCCTGCCGCGGCATCCCGCCGCAGTGGGCGCCGGTCCGGCCAGGGTACCCCGCGCCGCCCCGCGCCGGCCGGAATGCAATAGAATGGACATCTGAAAACGGCATCATGATCGTTTCCGCAATTCCCAGAGGAGGGAGCATGTCACGTCCAGTCGCAGCATTCCTGCGCGCCGCGTCCGCGGTCGCGCTGTTCGGCGTCGCGCTGTCGGCCAGTGCCGCCGTCGAAATCCAGTGGTGGCACTCGATGAGCGGAAAGCTCGGCGACAAGGTCAACGAGATCGCCGCCAAGTTCAACGCATCGCAGGCCGACTACAAGGTCACGCCCGTCTACAAGGGCCAGTACGACGAGTCGATGGCCGCGGCGATCGCCGCGTATCGCGCCGGCAACCCGCCGCAGATCGTCCAGGTGTTCGAGGTGGGCACGGCGACGATGATGGCCGCCAAGGGCGCGGTGAAGCCCGTGTACCAGCTGATGGCGGAATCGGGCGAGAAGTTCGATCCCAAGGCCTTCGTCGGCGCGGTCTACGGCTACTACTCGGACACGCAGGGCCGCCTCCTGTCGATGCCGTTCAACAGCTCGTCGCAGGTCCTCTACATCAACGACGACGCGTTCAGGAAGGCGGGCCTCGATCCGGCCAAGCCGCCGAAGACGTGGCCCGAAGTCGGTGAAGCCGCAGCGAAGCTGAAGGCGTCCGGCGCATCGTGCGCATTCACGACCGGCTGGCAGGGCTGGGTGCAGCTCGAGAGCTTCAGTGCCTGGCACAACGTCCCGTTCGCGACGCAGGAGAACGGCTTCGGCGGCCTCGGCACGCGGATGGAGTTCAACGGACCGCTGCAGGTGAAGCACATCGCGACGCTGGGGGACTGGTCGAAGAAGGGCCTCTTCACCTACGCCGGCCGCAAGGACGAGCCGCTCGCCAAGTTCACGAGCGGCGACTGCGCGATGATCACGACGTCGAGCGGCTCGTACTCGAACATCAAGGCGAATGCCAAGTTCAACTGGCGCGTGGCACGGCTGCCGTACTGGGCCGACGTCGCGGGAGCCCCGCAGAACACCATCATCGGCGGCGCCACGCTGTGGGTGCTGACGCAGAAGGATCCCGCGGTCTACAAGGGCATCGCGAAGTTCTTCACGTTCCTGTCGTCGACCGACATTCAGGCCGACTGGCATCAGTCGACGGGCTACGTGCCGATCACGAACGCTGCCTACGAGCTGACCAAGAGCCAGGGCTTCTACGACAAGAACCCGGGCTTCGACATCGCGATCGGCGAGCTCAACAACAAGCCGCCGACGGCCAACTCGAAGGGCGTGCGCTTCGGCAACTTCGTCGAGATCCGCAACATCAACGACGAGGAGCTGGAGCAGGTCTGGAACGGGCAGAAGACCGCCAAGCAGGCGCTCGACGAAGCGGTGCGCCGCGACAACGAGCAGCTCGAGCGGTTCCAGAAGGCCAACCAGTAACGCGGCCGCCGTCGCGCCTTCCGACCGGACGGCGCGACGGCGACTCGGCATGGACGATCGCGCCGTATTCCGATCGCGCTGGCTCCCGTATGCGCTGATCGCGCCGCAGATCGCGATCACGCTCGTCTTCTTTTTCTGGCCGGCGGCGCAGGCGCTCTACCAGTCGGTGCTGGTGCAGGACGTCTTCGGCACCCGCACCGAGTTCGTCTGGTTCGACAATTTCAGGACGCTCTGGAACGACCCGCTCTATCTGCGCTCGTTCCGCGTCACTGCGGTGTTCTCGCTGCTGGTGGCCGTCATCGGCCTCGCGATCGCGCTCCTCCTCGCCGTCTTCGCCGACCGCATCGTCAAGGGCGCCGCCGTGTACAAGACGCTGCTGATCTGGCCGTACGCGGTGGCGGCAGCCGTCGCCGGCGTGCTCTGGCTGTTCCTGCTGTCTCCGTCGATCGGCATCGTCACGTTCTGGCTGCGCCAGCTCGGCGTCAACTGGAATTACTACCTCAACGGCGGACAGGCGCTGACGCTCATCGTCGTCGCCGCCGTGTGGAAGCAGATCAGCTACAACTTCCTGTTCTTCCTCGCCGGGCTGCAGTCGATCCCGAAGTCGATGATCGAGGCCGCGGCGATCGACGGCGCCGGGCCGATGCGCCGCTTCTGGACGATCATCTTCCCGCTGCTGTCGCCGACGACGTTCTTCCTGCTCGTCGTCAACATCGTCTATGCGTTCTTCGACACGTTCGCGATCGTCGACGCGACGACGCAGGGCGGCCCCGGACAGGCGACGCAGATCCTCGTCTACAAGGTGTTCCAGGCGGGGATGCAGGCGCTCGACCTTTCCGGCTCCGCGGCGCAATCGGTGGTGCTGATGCTCATCGTGATCGCGCTCACCGTGATCCAGTTCCGCTACGTCGAGCGGAAGGTCCACTACTGACCATGATCGAGCACCGCCCGCTGCTGACGGTCTTCCGCCACGTCGTGCTGATAGCGGGCGTCGCGATGGTCGCGTTCCCGCTCTACGTCGCCTTCGTCGCGTCGACGCTGTCGCTGGACGAGGTGATCCAGGTGCCCATGCGTCTCCTCCCCGGCACGCACCTGATCGAGAACTACAAGGCGGTGCTCACTCACGGCACGGAACGCGCGTCGGGCGCGGCGGTCGGGCCGATGATGTGGAACAGCCTCGTGATGGCGCTGACGATCTCCATCGGCAAGATCTCGATCTCGATCATCTCGGCGTTCGCATTCGTCTATTTCCGGTTTCCGCTGCGCCGGACGTTCTTCTGGATGGTCTTCGTCACGCTGATGCTGCCGGTCGAGGTGCGCATCTTCCCGACCTACAAGGTGGCGGCCGACCTCGGGCTCATCAACACCTACGCCGGGCTCACGCTGCCGCTGATCGCATCGGCGACGGCGACGTTCCTGTTCCGGCAGTTCTTCATGACGGTGCCGCGCGAGCTCGCGGAGGCGGCGCGGATCGACGGCGCGGGGCCGATGCGATTCTTCGTCGATATCGTGCTGCCGCTGTCGAAGACCAACATCGCCGCGCTCTTCGTCATCATGTTCATTTATGGCTGGAATCAGTATCTGTGGCCGCTGCTTGTCACTACGGACGAGAGCATGTACACCACCGTGATCGGCATCAAGCGGATGATCACCGGCGGCGACGCGCTGACGGAGTGGAATCTCGTGATGGCGACCGCGCTCCTGGCGATGCTGCCGCCCGTCATGGTCGTGCTGCTGATGCAGAAGTGGTTCGTGAAGGGCCTCGTCGAAACCGAGAAGTGACCCATGGCGAAAGTCGAATTCAGGAACGTAACGAAGAACTTCGGCCCGGTCGCCGTCGTGCACGGGATCGACATGGCCGTCGCCGACCGCGAATTCATCGTGATTGTCGGGCCGTCGGGCTGCGGCAAGTCCACCGTCCTGCGGATGGTCGCGGGGCTCGAAGCAGTGTCGGGCGGCGAGATCGTGATCGGCGACCGCGTTGTCAACGACCTCGAGCCCAAGGACCGCGACATCGCGATGGTGTTCCAGAACTACGCGCTCTATCCGCACATGAGCGTCTACGACAACATGGCGTATGGGCTCAAGATCCGCGGAATGGCGAAGCCCGAGATCGACGAGCGGGTGAAGCGCGCGGCCGGAATCCTCGAGCTCGGCGCGCTCCTGCAGCGCAAGCCGCGCGAACTGTCCGGCGGCCAGCGGCAGCGCGTGGCGATGGGGCGTGCGATCGTCCGCGAGCCCGCGGTGTTCCTGTTCGACGAGCCGCTGTCCAATCTCGACGCCAAGCTCCGCGTGCAGATGCGCTTCGAGATCCAAAAGCTGCACCAGCGGCTCGGCACGACGACGCTCTACGTCACCCACGACCAGGTCGAGGCGATGACGCTCGCGCAGCGGATGGTCGTGATGAATGCCGGACGCGCCGAGCAGATCGGCACGCCGATGGACGTCTACGAGGATCCGGCGACGCAGTTCGTCGCCGGCTTCATCGGCTCGCCGTCGATGAATTTCCTCGCGGGCCGCTCCGAAGGCGGCGGCCGGATCGTGCTGGAGCACGGCGGCGCCGTGCGCCATGTGAGCGGCACCGCCGAAGCCGGCCGCGCGGTCACCGTCGGCATCCGGCCCGAGCACGTCATTCCCGGCAGCGAGCACGATGGGCTTTTCTCGGCAACGGTCGAGTTGGTCGAGCACCTCGGCGCCGACACGCTCGTTCACCTGTCGCACGGCAAGGATCTCGTCTCCGCGCGGATGCCGCACGGCAGCAACCCCGCGGTGGGCTCGACGCTGCACGTCGCCGCGGACCCGCATCACATCTATCTGTTCGACGCCGTCACCGGTGCGAGGATGCGCTGACATGAACGCGAACATCGTGAAGGACTGGCCGTATCCGCGCCTTGTCGCGCACCGCGGCGCCGGCAAGCAGGCGCCGGAGAACACGCTGACCGCGATGCGGGTCGGCCATGCGTACGGCTACCGGATGTTCGAGTTCGATGTGAAGCTGTCGGCGGACAACCTGTCGTTCCTTTTGCACGACGACACGCTTGAGCGCACGACGACGGGCCGCGGCCGCGCCGACGCGCTGCCGTGGCGCGAGCTTTCGCGGCTCGACGCCGGCGGCTGGCACTCGGCGAAATACGCGGGCGAGCCGCTGCCCACGCTCGCGGCGATCGGCCGCTGGGCGCGGGCGCACGGCGCGTTCTGCAACATCGAGATCAAGCCGACGTCCGGTCGCGAGCGTGAAACCGGCGCTGCGGTCGCGCTCGACGCCGCGGCGCTCTGGCGTGATGCCGATGTGCCGCCGCTGCTGTCGTCGTATTCCGAGGACGCGCTCGCCGCCGCGCGCGATGCGGCGCCCGCGTTGCCGCGCGCGCTGCTCTTCCACGAGCTGCCGCCCGACTGGGCCGATCGGCTGGCCCGGCATGCGTGCACCGCGATCGACGTCAACCACAAGGTGCTCACCGCCGATTTGGTGCGTTCCGCGCGGTCGGCAGGCTACCGCGTGCTCGCGTACACGCCCAACGAGTCCGAGCGGGTCGCCGAGCTCGCTGCATGGGGTGTCGACAGCATCATCACCGACGCCGTCGATCACATCCCCGCGGATGCGCTGCCGCCGGCGCCGCCGCTGACCTGAGCGCCGGACGGACCCGCGCCGTCACGCGGCGGCAGCGGACGGCCGCCGGATCGCGCGCTCGTCGATCGGCAGGTTGATGAGGCCCGCGGCGATGCCGAGCCCGATCGTTATCCACCAGACGACGTCGTAGCTGCCGGTCGTGTCGTAGAGCCGGCCGCCCAGCCACGCGCCCAGGAAGCTGCCGATCTGGTGGCTGAAGAAGGTGAACCCCGAGAGCATCGCGAGGTAGCGGACGCCGAAGACCTGCGCGACGATGCCGTTGGTGAGCGGGACGGTGGACAGCCACAGCATGCCGAGCGCGATCGCGAACAGGTAGACGGAAGCCGGCGACACCGGGACAAGGAAGAACAGCACGAACACGATGGTGCGCGCGAAATAGATCGCCGACAGCAGGTAACGCTTCGGCATCCTGCCGCCGAGAAGTCCTGCCAGATAGCTGCCGGCGATGTTGAACAGGCCGATCAGCGCCAGCGCCGTCACCGCGACATGCGGCGGCATTCCCTTGTCGGCGAGGTAGGCGGGCAGGTGCACGCCCACGAACACGAGCTGGAATCCGCAGACGAAGAAGCCGATCGTCAGCAGCACGTAGCCGCGGTGCCCGAGCGCCTCGCCCATCGCCTGTCGCGCCGATTGCTGGAATGCGTGGGCTCCGCCCAGGTGCCGCTCGTAGAGCGCCGCCGAAAGCGGGATCATCACGAGGGCGACCGCCGCGAGCGCGAACAGCGCACCGTGCCAGCCGAGCTGCGCTATCAGGATCTGCGTCACGGGCAGAAACGCGAACTGGCCGAACGACCCGGACGCCGCCGAGATGCCCAGCGCCATGCTGCGCTTCTCCGGCGCGAACGCGCGGCCCAGCACGCCGGCCACGACCGAGAACGTGAGTCCGGAAAGGCCGAGGCCGATCAGCACGCCTGCGGTGAGGACCAGCGTGACCGGCGTCGCGGCAAGCGCCATCGTCACGAGTCCCGCGCAGTAGAGCAGGGCGCAGGCGAGCGCGACACGATGCGTGCCGAAGCGGTCGGCGAACATTCCCGCGAACGGCGTCGCAATGCCGAACACGAGGTTCTGCACCGCGATTGCCAGGGCGAACACTTCGCGGCCCCAGTGGAGGTCCGCGCTCATCGGCTGCAGGAAGAGGCCGAAGCCGTGGCGGATGCCGAACGACAGCGAGATGAGGATGCCGCTCGTGACCAGCACGACGGTGGGCGTGCGCCAGTCGGCGCGAGGCGACGGCGCGCGTGGCGGCGTGGCGTCGCCGTGCGACGTCACGGATGCCTTTCCGCCGAGCCGGGATGCAGCGATTCGATGGCCGCGAGCGTCGCGATGAACGCATCGAGGCGCTCGGCGCCGAGCGCCGACGCGACTTCCGCCTGCGCCTTTCGCCAGTGGGGCAGCGCGGCCCGGATGGCGCTGCTGCCCGCACGGGTCAGCACGACCTCGCGCGTGCGCGCATCCGCGCCCGGCACGATCTCGACCAGTCCGCGCTCGACCAGCGGATCGAGGTTGCGTGACAGCGCCGTCCGATCGATGAGCGTCGCCGCCGCGAGGTCGGTGATGCGCGAGCGGCCGCGCCGCGCCAGCGCGCGCAGCAGCGAGAACTGGGTGACGCGCAATCCGGACGGGAGCATCGCGTCGTCGTAGAGCTGCGTGAGCGCGCGCGATGCCCGGCGCAGGCGCCCGCAGGCGCAGACAATCGGAGGAGCGGCATCCATGCGGGATCCGGGGACTATACGAGCATATGCACGTAATGCGGAGGATAGTCGCCGTCGATGGTCCCCGTCAATGGCCCGTTCCCGGCGAGGCGGAGACGCGGCAGACGCCGGCGCGGCACGATGGATGCGCTCGCCGCTACGCTGCCCAGTCGCGTGCGCGCGCGATCGCCTTGTCCCAGCGGCCGCGCAGCTCGTCGACGCGGTCGCGCGGCATCGATGGCTCGAATGCGCGGTCGATGCGCCAGTTGTCGCGGATGGCGCCGGCGTCCTCCCAGTAGCCGACCGCGAGCCCGGCGAGATACGCGGCTCCCAGTGCGGTCGTCTCCAGCACTTTGGGCCGCACCACCGGGACACCGAGGACATCGGCCTGAAACTGCATCAGCAGGTTGTTCGCCGCCGCGCCGCCGTCGACGCGGAGCTCAGAGAGCGTGATGCCGGCATCACGCTGCATCGCCTGCAGCACGTCGGCGCACTGGAACGCGATGGCCTCGAGCGCGGCGCGCGCGACGTGACCCGCCGTGACCCCGCGCGTGATGCCGAACATCGCGCCCCGCGCATAGGCGTCCCAGTGCGGTGCGCCGAGTCCCGCGAACGCGGGCACGAAATACACGCCGCCGTTGTCGGCCACCGACGCCGCGAGCGCCTCGACCGCCGCCGCGGAGTCGACGATCCCGAGGCCGTCGCGCAGCCACTGGACGACGGCGCCGCCGATGAACACGCTGCCTTCGAGCGCGTACTGCAGCCCTGCGTCGCCGCGCCGCCAGGCGACGGTCGACAACAGGTTGTTCGTGGAAACGACGGCGCGCTCGCCGGCGTTGAGCAGCATGAAGCAGCCGGTGCCGTACGTGTTCTTCGCGAGGCCCGGCGCGAGGCAGGCCTGCCCGAAGAGCGCCGCCTGCTGGTCGCCTGCGATGCCCGCGATCGGGACGGCGACGCTGTCGAGTCTTGCATGCGCGCAGACGCCCGACGAGGACACGACCTGCGGCAGCACCTCCTTCGGAATGTCGAGGAGCGCGAGGAGATCGTCGTCCCACGCACCGGTGTGGATGTTGAAGAGCAGCGTGCGCGACGCGTTCGACGCGTCGGTTACGTGAACGGTTCCGCCGGTGAGGTTCCAGACGAGCCAGCTGTCGATGGTGCCGAAGGCGAGTTCGCCGCGCCGTGCGCGCTCCCGCGCGCCTTCGACGTGGTCGAGCAGCCACGCGATCTTGGTGCCCGAGAAATAGGGATCGAGCACGAGTCCGGTACGCTTCGAGAAGATCGCGGCGTGACCTGCTGCGCGCAGCGCATCGCACCGGTCCGCGGTGCGCCGGTCCTGCCACACGATCGCGTTGGCGACCGGCCGGCCGGTCGCGCGGTCCCACAGGACCGTGGTCTCGCGCTGATTGGTGATGCCCAGAGCGGCGATGTCGGCGAAGCGCACGCCGGCGGCGGCCACGGCGTCGTGCATGACACGCGCCTGCGTGGTCCAGATCTCGATGGGGTCGTGCTCGACCCAGCCCGGCTGCGGGTAGATCTGCTGGAATTCGCGTTGGGCCGCGCCGCGCGGCGTTCCCGAGCGATCGAACACGATGGCGCGCGAGCTGGTCGTGCCTTGGTCGAGAGCGAGAATGTAGCGCATCGGTTTCGGGCTGTGGAGGAGGGCCGTGGCGCGGTTGCCGCACCCGCCTTCCGGTTGCGGCACGACGCGTCGCGAGATTAGAATACAGGGCTAGCGATGGCCCCGGAAACCCGGCGTCATCGCAGCCACCTCCGGCGCCCCGGCCGGCACCTCGTTCGCACCAGCCGACACGCGCTTTCCCGATGCCGTTTCCTCCCAGCGAAGTCCCGCGCAAGCGCCTGCACACGCGCCGGGTGACGTATGAAGGCTGGCAGCGCGAGGACGGCCTCTTCGACATCGAGGCGCGCCTCGTCGACGTGAAGGATCACGACTACGCGCTCGCGTCGGGTGTGCGGCCCAAGGGCGCGCCAATCCACGAGATGAGCGTCCGCGTGACCATCGGCAGCGATTTCGTCGTCCGGGCACTCGAGGCTGCGTCCGACGCGGTTCCCTATGCGGACGGCTGCGAGCTGATCGCGCCCGCCTACGCGCAGCTCGTCGGTCTCAACCTGATGGACGGCTTCCGTGCGGCGCTCTACGAGCGCATGGGCGGCGTGAAGGGCTGCAGCCATCTCACGGAGCTCCTCGCCTTCCTGCCGACGGCCGCGGTGCAGACGTTCGCGAGCCTGCATCCGGAAAATTCGGGCACCGCCGGCAAGCCCTATCAGCTCGATCGCTGCCACGCGCTCGCGCACACGACCGAGACGGTGCGGCGCTACTACCCGAAGTGGTACCGGGGAGCCGCATGAGGATGGCGCGCGGCGCCCGCCCCGAGTCCGATTCGATTTTCCGGGCCGGTGCCTCTGCGCCGGCCGAACGAGCCGCATGTCGTCATCGCCGACTGGAGACCAAGTGAAGATCCACGAGTACCAGGGAAAGGAAATTTTCCGGAAGTTCGGCGTTCCGACGCCGCGCGGCATTCCGGCATTCGGCGTCGACGAGGCGGTTGCCGCGGCGCGCTCGCTCGGCGGCCCGGTGTGGGTGGTCAAGGCGCAGATCCATGCCGGCGGACGCGGCAAGGGCGGCGGCGTCAAGGTCGCGAAGTCGGTCGACGAGGTGCGCGATCTCGCAGGGAAGATTCTCGGAATGCAGCTCGTCACTCACCAGACCGGCCCAGGCGGGCAGAAGGTCCGGCGCCTGCTGATCGAGGAAGGCGCCGACATTCGCAAGGAGCTCTATGTCGGAATGGTCGTCGACCGCGTGACGCAGCGCGTCTGCCTGATGGCGAGCTCCGAGGGCGGAATGGACATCGAGGAGGTCGCCGCGAAGACGCCGGAGAAGATCCACAAGGTCTTCATCGACCCGATCAAGGGACTGACCGACGCCGAGGCCGACGACGTCGCGCGCCGCATCGGCATCCCCGACGGCAGCGTCGCGCAGGCCCGCACCGTGCTGCAGGGGCTCTACCGCGCCTTCGACGCGACCGACGCGTCGCTCGCCGAGATCAATCCGCTGGTCGTCACCGGCGACGGCAGCGTGATCGCGCTCGACGCGAAGCTCAACTTCGACTCCAACGGCCTCTTCCGGCATCCCGAGATCGTCGAGATGCGCGATCTCGACGAGGAGGACCCGGCGGAAGTGGAGGCGTCCAAGTCCGACCTCTCGTACATCTCGCTCGACGGCAACATCGGCTGCCTCGTCAACGGCGCGGGCCTCGCGATGGCGACGATGGACACGATCAAGCTCTACGGCGGCGAGCCGGCGAACTTTCTCGACGTCGGCGGCGGCGCGACCGCGGAGAAGGTGACCGAGGCGTTCAAGATCATGCTGCGCAACCCGGGGCTCAAAGCGATCCTCGTGAACATCTTCGGCGGCATCATGAAGTGCGACACGATCGCGGAGGGTGTCGTCGCCGCGTCGAAGGCGGTGTCGCTCGGCGTGCCGCTCGTGGTGCGGATGAAGGGCACGAACGAGGACATCGGCAAGAAGATCCTCGCCGACTCGGGCCTGCCGATCATCACCGCGAACAACATGGCCGAAGCGGCGGAAAAAGTCGTTGCCGCCGCCAAAGGACAGGGACACTGAGCATGTCGATCCTCATCAACAAAGGCACGAAGGTGATCACGCAGGGGATCACCGGCAAGACCGGCCAGTTCCACACGCGGATGTGCCGCGATTACGCAAACGGCAAGGCTTGCTTCGTCGCCGGCGTCAACCCGAAGAAGGCCGGCGAGGATTTCGAGGGCATCCCGATCTACGCGACGGTGAAGGACGCGAAGGCGGCGACGGGCGCGACGGTCAGCGTGATCTACGTCCCGCCGCCGTTCGCGGCGGCCGCGATCGACGAAGCGGTCGACGCCGGGCTCGATCTCGTCGTCTGCATCACCGAGGGCATTCCGGTGCGCGACATGATCCGCACGCGCTACCGGATGCAGGGCAAAAAGACGCTGCTGCTCGGCCCCAATTGCCCCGGCGTCATCACGCCGGAGGAGATCAAGATCGGCATCATGCCGGGCCACATCCACAGGAAGGGCCGCATCGGCGTGATGTCGCGCTCGGGCACGCTCACGTACGAGGCCGTCGGGCAGCTGACCGAGATCGGCCTGGGCCAGTCGACCGCCGTCGGCATCGGCGGCGACCCGGTCAACGGCCTGAAGCACATCGACATCCTGCGCCTCTTCAACGACGATCCCGACACCGATGCGGTCGTGATGATCGGCGAGATCGGCGGCACCGACGAGGAAACCGCGGCGCTCTGGGTGAAGGACAACATGAAGAAGCCGGTCGTCGGCTTCATCGCGGGCGTCACCGCCCCGGCCGGCAAGCGGATGGGGCACGCCGGTGCGATCATCTCCGGCGGCAAGGGCACGGCGCAGGAAAAGCTGACGGTGATGGAAGCCTGCGGGATCAAGGTCACGCGCAATCCGGCCGAGATGGGAAAGCTGCTGAAATCGGTGCTGTGACGGCGTGACGCCGAAAACGACCCGGCCCGGCCCTGCATGCGGGCCGCGGCGGGGCAACGGACGACGGGGGAATGCAGGGGATGATGGAATTCGCGACGCCGCAGTTCTGGGCTGCGGCCCTCGAGATTGTTGTCATCAACATTCTCCTGTCCGGCGACAACGCCGTCGTGATCGCGCTCGCGTGCCGGAACCTTCCGGCAAGGCAGCGAAGGCTGGGAATCTTCTGGGGCGTGATCGGCGCGGTGGTGCTGCGGATCATCCTCACGTTCTTCGCGACGCGCCTCCTCACGATGCCGTGGCTGCAGCTGGTCGGCGCGGTGCTGCTGCTCTGGATCGGCGTCAAGCTGATTTCCGAGGAGGAGGGCGGGGAGCCGGACGTGGCGGCCAGCGACCGCCTGATGTCGGCGGTCGAGACTGTAATCATCGCCGACCTCGTGATGAGCCTCGACAACGTGATCGGCGTCGCGGCGGCCGCCAAGGGAAGCCTGCTGCTGCTGATCTTCGGGCTCGCCGTCAGCATTCCACTCGTGGTCGCGGGCAGCCGGATCATCATGAAGCTGATCGCACGCTTCCCGCTGCTGGTCCAGGCCGGCGGCGGGCTGCTCGGATGGATTGCCGGCGAGATCGCGACGACCGATGTCGTCGTGAAGCAGTGGATCGACGCGACGGCGCCGGACCTCCACTGGATCGCGCCCGTCGCCGGCGCCGTGTTCGTGATCTCCGGC
>Ga0265332_10000958_pt1 | contig 17090 bp, 16 predicted proteins | sample 41926metaG_FD_202084 | JGI IMG/M metagenome (GOLD analysis project Ga0265332, IMG submission 202084) | Rhizosphere microbial communities from Carex aquatilis grown in University of Washington, Seatle, WA, United States - 4-19-26 metaG | ecosystem: Host-associated > Plants > Roots > Rhizosphere...
GATGGGCGACGATCCCTATGGGATCAATCGCGAGACCATCGACCGCATCGTCGCGGAGATCTCCGAGATCGCTCGCCTTGGCGTCGAGATCGCGGTGGTGATCGGCGGCGGCAACATCTTTCGCGGGGTGGCCCCGGGCGCGGCCGGCATGGACCGCGCCACCGCCGACTACATGGGCATGCTGGCGACGCTGATGAACGCGCTCGCGCTGCAGGATGCGCTGCGCCGCGCCGGCGTCGATGCGCGGGTGCAGTCGGCGCTGCGGATCGACCAGGTCGCGGAGCCCTACATCCGCGGCCGCGCGCTGCGCCACCTCGAGGAGCGCAAGGTCGTCATCTTCGCCGCGGGCACCGGCAATCCGTTCTTCACGACCGACACGGCGGCGGCGCTGCGCGGCCGCGAGATGGGTGTGGACATCGTGCTGAAGGCGACCAAGGTCGACGGTGTCTACACGTCGGATCCGAAGAAGGACCCGAGCGCGCGCCGCTATGCCGATCTCACGTTCGACGAGGCGATCGTGAAGAACCTCAAGGTCATGGACGCGACGGCGCTGGCGCTGTGCCGTGACCAGAACATGCTGCTGAAGGTATTCTCGATCTTCGTTCCCGGCGCGCTGAAACGGGCGGTGCTGGGCAAGGACGAGGGCACGCTGGTCCACTGCTGAGGCAGCGGGCCGGCCGCCTCAATTGCGGAGCCAACATGATTGCGGACATCAAGAAATCAGCCGAACAGAAGATGACGAAGTCGGTAGAGACGCTGAAGCTCGATCTCGGCAAGGTCCGGACGGGCCGCGCGCACACGGGACTGCTCGAGCACATCCAGGTCGACTACTACGGCACGCCGATGCCGATCGCCCAGTGCGCGAACCTGACGCTCGCCGACGCGCGGACGATCGGCGTCCAGCCGTGGGAAAAGAAGATGATCCCCGTCATCGAGAAGGCGATCCGAGATTCCGACCTCGGTCTCAATCCGGTGACCTCCGGCGATCTCATCCGCGTGCCGATGCCCGCGCTGACCGAAGAGCGCCGCCGCGATCTCATCAAGGTGGTGCGCCACGAGGCGGAAAACGCGCGCATCGCCGTGCGCAACATCCGGCGCGATGCGAACGAGCATCTCAAGAAGCTCCTCAAGGATCACGCCGTGGCCGAGGACGAGGAGCGCCATGCGCAGGCCGAAGTGCAGAAGCTCACCGATCGGTTCATCGCCGACATCGACAAGCTGCTCGCGACCAAGGAAACGGACCTGATGGCGGTCTGACCCGCGGCATGCGCCCGGCGCCTCGCGGCGACGGCGCGGTCCGTCGCATTGCGGCCCCGATCCGAACCGGCACCCATGGCACTTTTCACGAGCTCGACGCGCGACATTCCGGCGACCGGCGAAGTGCCCTGCCACGTCGCGATCATCATGGACGGCAACGGCCGCTGGGCCCGGCAGCGCCACCTGCCGCGGGTCGCCGGCCATCGCAAGGGCGTCGAGGCGGTCCGCGCGATCGTCCGCGCCTGCATCGCCCGCCGCGTCGACTATCTCACGCTGTTCGCGTTCTCGAGCGAGAACTGGCGCCGCCCGGCCGATGAGGTCTCGATCCTGATGGATCTCTTCCTGCGGGCGCTCGAGCAGGAAGTCGCGAAGCTCCACGAGAACGGCATCCGCTTCAAGGTCGTCGGCGACACCTCGCGCTTCGATCCGCGCATCCGCGACCTCGTCGCCGCGGGCGAGGCGCTCACGGTCGGGAACACGCGCCTCACGCTGACTGTGGCGGCGAATTACGGCGGCCGCTGGGATATCGCGCAGGCGGCGCGGCGCTACTTCGCGCTGCATCCGGAAGCGGCGACGGCGAACGAAGATCTCGCGCCCGACGCGCTCGAGCCGTTCCTCGCCATGGCCTACGCGCCCGAGCCGGACCTCTTCATCCGCACCGGCGGCGAGCAGCGGATCTCGAATTTCCTCCTCTGGCAGCTGGCCTACAGCGAGCTCTACTTCACCGGCGCGCTGTGGCCGGATTTCGATGCGACGGCGTTCGACGCCGCGATCGACTGGTACCGCCGGCGCGAGCGCCGGTTCGGCCGGACGAGCGAACAGGTGAAGGCGGCGCAGGGCGCCTGACCCGCCGCCCGATGGCGCAGACAGCCACAGCCTCGATGCTCTCGACGCGCATTCTCACGGCACTGGTGCTGATTCCGCTGGTGCTTGCGGCGCTGTTCCTGCTGCCGCCGCTGGCGTGGGGACTCGTCACGCTTGCGGTGATGCTGTTCGCCGCCGCCGAGTGGGCGCGGCTCGCGCGGCTCGCGCCGGCACCTGCGATCCTCTTCGGTGCGGGACTCGTCGCGGCCGGGCTCGCGCTCCTGCTGCTTCCACGCCTGGGCTTCGACCATGGCTGGCCCGCGCTCGTTGTCGTCGGCGTCTGCACGCCCGCCGCGCTGTTCTGGGCAGTCGCCGCGCCGATGTGGCTGCGCACGCGTGCGGCACCCGAGTCACCGCTCTGGATGCTGCCGGTCGGGTGGCTGATCCTGACGGCTGCGTGGGTCGCGCTTGTGCAGCTGCAATCGGTGTCGCCGGCGACGGCGCTCGCGGCGATGGCGGCGGTCTGGATTGCCGACACCGCCGCCTACTTCGCCGGGCGCGCGTTCGGCCGGCGCAAGCTTGCGCCCGCGATCAGCCCGGGCAAGACGTGGGAGGGCGTCTACGGCGCGCTTGCCGCGGTCGTGCTCTATGCGCTCGCCCTCTGGCCGACGTTGCAGCGGACGAGCGAGCGTCCCGACGCCTCGGCAGGCGCGTTCACAGGCTGGATCGTCGGGGCGGTGGCGCTCGTCGCGCTCTCCGTCATCGGCGACCTCTTCGAGTCGCTGCTGAAGCGACAGGCCGGCGTCAAGGACAGCGGCAGCATCCTGCCGGGGCATGGCGGCATCCTCGATCGCATCGATGCCTTGCTCGCCGCGATGCCGGCTGCGGCGCTCCTCTCGCTCGCCTACCAGCGATGACGCCACGCTCGATCAGCCTTCTCGGCGCCACCGGCTCGATCGGCGATTCGACGCTCGACGTCGTGGAGCGGCATCCCGGCCGCTTCTCGATCGCGGCGCTCGCGGCGCGCAGCCAATGGGAAAAGCTCGCGGAGCTCTGCCGGCGCTTTTCGCCGCAGGTCGCCGCGCTCCTCGACCGCGAGGCCGCGCGCGCTCTCGCCGATGTGCTTCGGCGCGACGGCATCGCGACCCGTGTCGTCGCAGGACCGGAAGGCATGATCGAGGCGGCAACGCTCGCGTCGGCGGACACCGTTGTCGCAGCGATCGTCGGGGCCGCTGGCCTGGCACCGGCGCTCGCCGCGGCCCGCGCCGGCAAGCGGATTCTGCTCGCGAACAAGGAAGCGCTCGTCATCGGCGGCGCTGCGTTCATGGCGGCGGTCGAGGCGGGCGGTGCAACGATTTTTCCCGTCGACAGCGAGCACAATGCGATCTTCCAGTGCCTGCCTGCCGGCTACGCGCGCGACCCGGCCGCCGCCGGCGTACGCCGAATCCTGCTGACCGCGTCTGGCGGCCCGTTTCGCCAGCGCACGGTCGCGGAGCTTGCTGCCGTCACGCCGCAGGAGGCCTGCGCGCATCCCAACTGGGTGATGGGACGCAAGATCAGCGTCGATTCGGCGACGATGATGAACAAGGGCCTCGAGGTCATCGAGGCGCACTGGCTCTTCGGAGTCCCCCGTGCGGGCATCGAGGTCGTCATCCATCCGGAGAGCGTCATCCATTCGCTCGTCGAATACGTTGATGGATCCGTGCTCGCGCAACTTTCCCAGCCCGACATGCGCACGCCGATCGCGCAGGCGCTGGCGTATCCCGACCGGATCGAGGCGGGTGTGGCGACGCTCGACCTCGCGCGGCAGGCGGCGCTCACATTCGAGCCGCCCGATGCGGCGCGCTTTCCGTGCCTGCAGCTTGCGTTCGACGCGCTCGACGCCGGCGGCACGGCGCCCGCCATTCTCAATGCCGCCAACGAGATTGCGGTGGCGGCGTTCCTCGACGGCGCGATCCGCTTCACCGACATCGCACCCGCGTGCGCCGAGGCGCTCGCGCGGCTTCCTGCGGTTCCGGTGCATTGCCTCGACGACGCGCTGGAAGCCGATCGCGCGGCGCGGGACATCGCCCGCGCGTGGCTCGACCTCCCTGCGGACACGCTCGCGGCATGACCCGCGCCCATTGCATGAATGACTTTGCCGCTGTTTGCAGTGAAGCGCAGGGCATCCTGCGCCTTGCACGAGCGGCCGCACCGCATCGCACCGGGCGGGCCGCCTGATGGACATCGCACAGAAATTCCTCGCCTTCGTCGTCGTGCTGGGCGTGCTGGTCATCTTTCACGAGCTCGGCCATTTCATCGTGGCGCGCTGGTTCGGCGTCAAGGTGCTGCGCTTTTCCGTCGGCTTCGGCCGGGTCGTCTGGTCGCGTTCCTTCGGTCGCGATCGCACCGAGTGGGCGGTGTCGGCGATTCCGCTCGGCGGCTACGTGAAGATGTGCGACGAGCGCGAAGGGCCGGTCCCGCCGGCCGACCTCGACCGCGCGTTCAACCGGCAGTCGGTGTGGAAGCGCATCGCAATCGTAGTCGCCGGGCCGATTGCGAACCTGCTGCTCGCCGTTGTGCTCTTCGCGGGCACCTATGTCGCGGGAATTCCGGGGCAGCGCGCGACGCTCGCCGCGCCGCCCGCGAACACGCCGGCCGCCGCTGCGGGCGTGCGCGACGGCGACCTCGTGAAGGCGGCCGATGGTGCTCCGGTCGGCAGCTGGCAGGACCTGCGCTGGCGGATGCTCCGGGCGAGCGGGGGCAGCGAGGTGGCCCTGGAGATCGAGCGGCCGGACGGCGCGCGCGCTGTGCGCATCATCCCGATCGCGGAACTGACCGGCGCCGACTGGGAGCGCAATTTCATGCAGCAGCTCGGCCTCAAGGCGGATTTCGGTCCGCCGCTGGTCGAGGAGGTCGTCGCCGACAAGCCGGCGCAGCGCGCCGGCATCGAGCGCGGCGACCGCGTCATCGCCATCGACGGCGTGCCGGTCGCGTCGCCAACGGACGCGGCGGCGGCGACCAATGCGCATCCCGGCGTGGCGATCGCGGTGACGCTGGAGCGCGGCGGGCGCCGCTTCGATGCGACGCTGACGCCTGACGTCGTCGATCAGGGGGGGCACAAGATCGGCATCGCCGGATTGAAGCTCCGCATCGATCCCGACATCGCGAAGGCGCTCGCGGTGACGGTGCGCTACGGCGTCGTCGACGCGGTGGCGCAAGGCGCGCGCAAGACGTGGGAGCTCTCGGTCTTCACGCTGAAGATGCTGGGCCGCATCCTGATCGGCGACGCATCGCTGCGCAACATCAGCGGCCCGATCACGATGGCGGATTACGCGGGCCAGTCGGCGCAGGCCGGCCTGCTCGTGTTCATCGGCTACCTCGCGCTCATCAGCATCAGTCTCGGCGTGCTGAATCTCCTCCCCGTTCCGCTGTTGGATGGGGGGCATTTGCTGTATTATCTCGCCGAAGTTGTCAAAGGCAGTCCGGTATCCGACCGCGCATTCGAGGTCGGCCAGCGAATCGGCATGGCCGTGCTGGCCGTGTTGATGGCGCTGGCGCTTTTCAATGACCTCTCCCGCCTGTTTTAGTGTCCTGCTTCGCAACTTCAATCGGCCGGCGGCGCCGCGATCCGGCACCGCGCAGGTCGACCGGAATCCTCGCGGCACCGGCCGCGCCGGCGGCAACGCGCATCGACTGCGGTCGGACTTCATGCGCCCTTTCATCGTCGGAACGTGCGGAGCAGGAACCTAGTGGCTGTTGAATCCCGAATTCGCAGGATGCGGCCGGCGCTGGCCGCATTTCTCCTCGCCTGCTTCGCCGGCGCGGCGTGGGCGTTCACGCCGTTCGTCGTGAAGGACATTCGCGTCGACGGCGTGCAGCGCACCGAGGCCGGCACCGTGTTTTCCTACCTTCCAGTGAAGGTCGGCGACCGGATCGACGACGCCAAGGCCGCACAGGCGGTCAAGGCGTTGTTCGCGACGGGGTTTTTCAAGGACGTCCGCCTCGAGGCGCAGGACGGCGTGCTGATCGTCATCGTGCAGGAGCGCCCCACGATCAGCCGGATCGACATCACGGGCAACAAGGAATTCGACACCGACACGCTGAAGAAGGCGCTGAAGGACATCGGCATCGCCGAAGCGCGCATCTTCGACCGCGGCGCGCTCGACCGCGCCGAGCAGGAAATGAAGCGGCAGTACATCACGCGCGGCCACTACGCGGCAAAGGTGACGACGACGGTGACGCCGCAGGAGCGCAACCGCGTCGCGATCAATTTCACGATCGAGGAGGGCGACTCGGCGAAGATCGCCCGCATCAACATCGTCGGCGCGAAGGTGTTCTCGGAGGCGCAGCTCCTGTCCGAGATGCAGCTGACCACACCCGGCTGGTTCTCCTGGTACACGAAGAACGACCAGTACTCGAAGCAGAAGCTCTCCGCCGACCTCGAGTCGGTCCGGAGCTTCTACCAGAACCGCGGCTACCTCGAGTTCGCCGTCGACTCGACGCAGGTGTCGATCACGCCGGACAAGGACGACATCTACATCACGATCAACATCACCGAGGGACCGGTCTACACCGTTGGTGACGTTCGGCTCGCCGGCGACCTGCCGGTGCAGAGCGAGGAGCTCAACGCGCTGATCCAGCTGCAGCCCGGCGACGTCTATTCGCGCGAGCGCCTGCAGGGCACGGCCAAGGCGATCAGCGACCGCCTCGGCGCCGAAGGCTACGCGTTCGCCAACGTCAACGCGGTGCCCGAACTCAACAAGGAAAAGCACGAGGCGGCGTTCACCGTCTACGTGGATCCGGGCCGCCGCGTGTACATCCGGCACATCAACATCACCGGCAACGCGAAAACGCGCGACGAGGTGGTCCGGCGCGAAATCCGCCAGCTCGAGACCGCCTGGTACGACGGCTCGCGCATCGACCGTTCCAAGGTGCGGATCAAGCGTCTCGGCTATTTCGACGACGTCAATGTTGAGACGCCGCCGGTCCCGGGCTCGCCGGACCAGGCCGACCTCGAAGTCACCGTCACCGAGAAGTCGACCGGCAGCCTGTCGGCGGGCGTCGGCTATTCGAGCTCGGACGGCGTCGTGATCAGCGCCTCGGTGGCGCAGCAGAACATCTTCGGCAGCGGCAACGGCCTCATCGCGCAGATCAACACGAGCAAGATCAACCGCGTGATCTCGCTGTCGTATATCGAGCCGTACTGGACCGCTGACGGGATCTCGCGGACGTGGTCCGTGTACGACCGTACCGTCAATCCGACGTCGCTCTCGGTGTCGCAGTATTCCTCGAAAACCTTCGGCGGCGCGGTGATCTTCGGGCTGCCGATCACGGAATCCGACACGATCAACATCGGCTTCAGCGCCGACCACACCGATCTTTCGCTCTATCCCAACAGCCCGCCCTCGTACTACCTGTTCGTCAACGAGTTCGGCACCTCGACGAACACCTACCCGCTGACCCTCGGCTGGTCGCGTGACACCCGCGACGATGTCCTCTATCCTAGCAAGGGGCGCCTGCAGAGCGCGTTCGCCGAGATCGGCCTGCCGGTCGGCGACCTCACGTATTACAAGCTGAGCTACGTCCAGCAGTATTTCACGCCGCTTCCCTACACCAGGGACTTCATCCTGATGCTGCGCGGCGAACTCGGGTACGGCGACGGCTACCAGGGGAAGCCTCTGCCGTTCTACAAGGCGTACTATGCGGGGGGCGTCGGCTCGGTGCGCGGCTACGAAACCGCTTCGCTGGGACCGCGCGACATCTACGGCAACGTGCTGGGAGGCAAGCGCAAGATCGTGGGCAACGCCGAGCTCTTCTACCCGATCCTCAAGGGCGAAAAGTCGGTGCGCATCAGCGTCTTCGCCGATGCCGGCCAGATCTATCTCGACGGCAACCAGCCCACATTCGAGTCGTTCCGGTATTCCGCGGGGGTAGGACTCGCATGGAATTCACCGGTCGGGCCGCTCAAGTTCAGCTACGGCTTCCCGCTCAACGAGAAGCCCGGCGACAAGATCCAGCGGTTCCAGTTCCAGGTCGGCACCGTGTTCTGACATGCACGCGCAGGAGAATCCCGTGAAACGCAGCACCCACATCATCGTCGCCGCGCTGATCGCCGTGGCCGCCCTGCTTGCCGCCGGCGCCGCGACGGCGCAGGCGGCGGACTACAAGATCGGGTTCGTCAACACCGAGCGGCTGTTTCGAGAGGCGGCGCCCGCGAAGAGGGCGCAGGAGAAGCTCGAGAAGGAATTCGCCGCGCGCGACGCCGAGATCCAGAAGACGACGAAGCAGGTGCGCGATCTCCAGGAGCGCCTCGAGCGCGACGGCACGACGATGTCCGAGACCGAGCGCCGCAACAAGGAGCGCGATCTCGCCAATCTGTCGCGCGACCTCCAGCGCGCCCAGCGCGAGCTCCGCGAGGACGTCAACCTGCGCCGCAACGAGGAATATGCGAGCGTGCAGGAGCGCGCGGACCGCGTGATCCGGCAGATCGCCGAATCGGAGAAATTCGACCTGATCCTCCAGGAAGTCGTGTTCGCGAGTCAGCGGATCGACATCACGGACCGGGTGATCAAGGCCCTCGCCGACAAGTGATCGGCGCAGGCTGATCGACCCGCCGGAGCCGTGCCGGGCGACCGCGACCGTCCCGAAGCCCCCACGCCCCGGCCCGTGAACATCCCCCTCTCCGAACTTGCGACGCAGGTCGGCGCCATGCTCGACGGTGACGGCGGCGTCGTCGTCTCGCGTGTCGCCACGCTCGAGTCCGCCGGACCGGGCGCCATCGCATTCCTCGCCAATCCCAAGTACCGGACGCAGCTCGCGGGCACCCGGGCGAGCGCGGTCATCGTGTCGCCCGAGGCGGCCGCGAACACGCCGCTGCCGAAGCTCGTCAGCCTCAATCCCTACGCGACCTACGCCAAGGTCGCGGCGATCCTGCACGCCGAGCCGGCGCCGACGGCCGGCGTGCACGCCACGGCGTTCGTGGCGCCCGGCGCCCGCGTCGACGGATCGGCGACGGTCGGTCCGCACTCGGTGATCGGTGCAGGTGCCGTCGTCGGCGCCCGCGCCCGCGTCGGCCCGGGATGCGTGGTCGGCGCGGGAACGTCGATCGGCGAGGCGGCGCTGCTGCACGCCAACGTCACCGTCTACGACCGTTGCGTCATCGGCGCGCGCACCATCGTCCACAGCGGCGCGGTGATCGGCGCGGACGGATTCGGCATGGCGGAGGAGGGCGGCCGCTGGCTCAAGATTCCGCAGATCGGCCGCGTCCTCATCGGCGCAGACTGCGAGATCGGCGCCAACACCACGATCGACCGCGGGGCGCTCGACGACACGGTGATCGAGGACGATGTGAAGCTCGATAACCAGATCCAGATCGGCCACAACTGCAGGATCGGTGCGCACACGGCGATCGCCGGCTGCTGCGGCATCTCCGGATCGGCGCGCATCGGACGCAATTGCAAGATCGGCGGCGCGGCGATGATCGGCGGCCACATCTCGATCGCCGACGGCGTGACCATCAGCGGAGGCACGGCGGTGCTCGAGACGATTGCCGAGCCGGGCGTCTACACCGGCATCATGCCGCACCTGCCGCACGGCGACTGGGCACGTCTCGCGGTCGAGCTGAAACAGCTGCGCCGCCTGGCAACGCAGGTGCGCGCGCATCTGCGCAGCGCGGCTGCCGCGCCCGACCGCGACAAGGGGGAAGGCGATGGCAACGGATAACGGCGGCGCGCTCGACATTCACCAGATCCTGAAATGGCTGCCGCACCGCTATCCGATGCTGCTGGTCGATCGCGTCACCGAATGTGTCGCGGGCAAGCACATCCGCGGGATCAAGAACGTGACCATGAACGAGCCCTTCTTTCAGGGACACTTTCCGGGCTACCCCGTGATGCCGGGCGTGCTCGTCATCGAGGCGCTTGCGCAGCTGTCGTCGATCCTCGCCTGGATGGAGCTCGGCCGCCAGCCGGGTGATGGCTCGCTCATCTTCTTCGCGGGCATCGACCACGCGCGGTTCCGCCGCCAGGTGATGCCGGGCGACACGCTGGTCCTCGAGGCCGAGATCAGGAAGATGTCGCGCGGCCTCGGCAAGTTCTCGGCGCGCGCCCGCGTGGGCGACGAGATCGCCGCCGAAGCCGAGCTGATGGCCGTGGTGCGCCTGCCGGGCGCGCCGGCCGGGGGCTGACGCGGGTGGCGCGCATCCACCCTTCCGCCGTCGTCGATTCCAAGGCGAGCCTCGACGACGACGTCGAGGTCGGCGCGTTCTCCGTCGTCGGCGCGGAGGTCCGCATCGCCGCGGGCACCGTCATCGGCCCCCATGTCGTCGTCACCGGGCGCACGACGATCGGCCGGCGCAACCGCTTCTTCCAGTTCGGCTCGATCGGCGAGATCGCACAGGACAGGAAGTACGGCGGCGAACCGACGACGACGACGATCGGCGACGACAATGTATTCCGCGAATTCGTGTCGATCCACGCAGGCACGGCGCAGGATCGGGGCGACACCGCGATCGGCGACGGCAACCTGTTCCTCGCCTACACGCACGTGGCGCACGACTGCGTCGTCGGCAACAGGACGACGTTCTCCAACAACGCGCAGATCGCCGGGCACGTCACGATCGACGACTGGGCCGTGCTGGGTGCGTTCGCCGGCGTGCACCAGTTCTGCCGCGTCGGCGCGCATGCGATGCTGGGCGCCTACGCCGTGGTGCTGCAGGACGTCCCGCCCTATGTGACGGTCCAGGGTTATCCGGCCAAACCGCACGGCACGAACAGCGAAGGCCTGCGCCGGCGGGGGTTCACGCCCGAGGACGTCCGCACGGTGCGACAGGCGTACAGGACGCTCTACCGCGACGGATTGAGCCTCGAGGATGCGAGAGCGGCGCTTGCGCAGGCGGCCGCTGCGGCGCCCGTCGTCGAACCGATCGTCACGTTCCTCGCGACGCCGGGCCGCGGCATCGTGCGTTGATCGCCGCCATCCGTCCGGCATGAGCGCCGTCACTGCCGCCGTCGCCACCGGCACGCCGACAGTCGGGATCGTCGCGGGCGAAGCCTCCGGCGACGCGCTCGGCGCCGCGCTGATCGAGGCGCTACGGGCGCGCGCGCCGCACGTCCGCTTTGTCGGCATCGCGGGACCGCGGATGCAAGCGGCCGGCTGCGAACCCTGGTATCCGCTGGAAGCGCTGTCGGTGCGCGGCCTGGTCGAGGTGCTCGGCCGGATTCCGCAGCTCGTCGCGATCCGCCGCGACCTGCGCCGACGCCTTCTCGCCGAGCGCGTGCCGGTGTTCGTCGGCGTCGACGCGCCGGACTTCAATCTCGGGCTCGAGCGCAAGCTGCACGCCGCGGGTGTTCGCACCGTCCATTTCGTGAGCCCGTCGGTGTGGGCATGGCGCCGCGAGCGCATCGCGCGCATCGCGCGCACCGTCGACCGCATGCTGGCGCTCTTTCCGTTCGAGCCGCCGATCTACGAGGACGCCGGCGTGCCGGTGACCTTCGTCGGGCATCCGCTGGCGCGCGACGCGGCCACGTCGGCGTCGCGCCGGCAGGCCCGCGAGCAGCTGAAGCTCGGCGTCGCACAGCCCGTGTTCGCGCTTCTGCCGGGCAGCCGCGCGGCCGAACTCGACCAGCACGGCGACCTGCTGCTGGAGACCGCGGCGGCGCTGCACGCGGCGCGGCCCGACGCGCGCTTCCTCGTGCCGCTCGCCACGCGCCCGACGCGCGACCGCTTCGAGGCAGCGCTCTACCGGCTGGGCTACGAGTCGCTGCCGCTGACGCTGCTGTACGGACACGCATCGGACGCGCTGCGCGCGGCCGACGTCGGCATCGTGGCGTCGGGCACGGCGACGCTCGAGGCGGCGCTGGCGCGTTGCCCCCATGTCATCTTCTATCGCGTCAACGCGCTGACGGCGCGGCTCGTGCGCCCTCGGCTGCGAGTGCCGTGGGTGGGCCTGCCGAACATCCTGGCCGGCCGCTTCGTCGTGCCGGAGCTGCTGCAGGAGGAGGCCACTGTGGAAAATATCGCGCAGGCCGCGCAGAATCTCTACGACGACACAGTGACGCGGCGGCGGCTCGAGGCGCTGTTCGCCGGATTTGCCTCGGCGCTCGACGTCGACACCGGAGCGCGCGCCGCGGAGGCCGTGGCGGCCGAGCTGCGCACGTCCGGTTACGCCTGCTGAAGAGGAACACGACATGCTGATCGCCGGCATCGACGAAGCGGGGCGCGGGCCGCTCGCGGGCCCCGTGTACGCCGCGGCCGTGATCCTCGACCCCGCGCGGCCGGTCGAAGGCCTGCGCGATTCCAAGCTGCTGACGGCGGCGGCGCGCGAGCGTCTTGCCGGAGAAATCCGGGCGAACGCGCTGGCGTGGGCGGTCGCGTGGGCGGACGTCGCGGAAATCGACGACCTCAACATCCTGCGCGCGACACTGGTCGCGATGCAGCGTGCCGTGGCGGCGCTGGCCGTCGCACCGGAGGAAGCGCTGATCGACGGCAACTGCTGCCCCAAACTGCCCTGCAGGGCGCGGGCGATCGTCAAGGGCGATCGCGACGTCGCCGTCATTTCCGCCGCGTCGATTCTCGCCAAGACGGCGCGCGATGCGCTGCTGCTGGAGCTCGACGTCCTGTATCCGCTGTACGGGTTCGCGCAGAACAAGGGCTACGGCACGGCGGCGCACCTCGCGGCGCTGTCGGCGCACGGACCGTGTCCCGTCCATCGGCGCTCGTTCGCGCCGGTGTCCCAGGTCGAGTTCCCGTTCTGAGCATTTCGCGAGCGCCGTGCGGCAGAATGCGGATGCTATAGTCGCCGCCGGCTCGAATGTCCGCGGCAACGCACGCGACTTGCGAGCGCCGCGCAGAAGGAGTGCACTGCAATGATCCACTGTGTTCTGCATGACCCGAACGACTCCGTCGCCGTCGTCGTCGTCGAAGGCGTCAGGGCGGGCGGCACGCTGACCGGACTCGTTCTCGACGAGGACCGGACGATCACCGTGCCCTGTGTGCAGGACATTCCGCTCGGTCACAAGGTGGCATTGCGCGACATGGCCGTCGGCGACACGGTCATCAAGTACGGCGTCGACATCGGCAGGGTCGTGCAGCCGATCCGGCAGGGCGAGCATGCCCACGTCCACAACCTCAAGACGAAGAGGTGGTGATGCGTTGTTGCTTCGTTGTTGCGGGGCGCATTTCGTGTGGCGCGGGCCTGCACCCCATTGAAGCGTCGCAAGCGACGCTCAATCGGCCGCAGCCCCGCGAAGGCGATGGCAACAGAAGGCTACGGCAGATCTAATGACCGCATAAACGATTGATTGCGCAATTGGCCGCGTTTCGTTTCGCGACGCGTGCCCCCGCGCAGATTTGAACCGATACTGGAATCGCCTATGCAATCCACCTTTCAGGGATACCGCCGCGAGAACGGCCGCGTCGGCGTCCGCAATCACGTGATCGTTCTGCCCGTCGACGACCTGTCGAACGCGGCCTGCGAGGCCGTCGCCCACAATGTCAAGGGTGCCATGGCGATTCCGCATCCGTACGGGCGGCTGCAGTTCGGCGCCGATCTCGACCTGCACTTCCGGACGCTGATCGGTACCGGTGCCAATCCCAATGTGGCCGCCGTCGTCGTCATCGGCATCGAGGAGCAGTGGACGAAGCGAGTCGTCGATGGCATCGCCGCGACCGGCAAGCCGGTGGCCGGCTTCGGCATCGAGCTCCACGGCGATCTCGACACGATCATGCGCGCGTCGCGTGCCGCGAAGGATTACGTGCAGTGGGCGAGCGAACGGCAGCGAAGCGAATGCCGGCTCGACGAGCTCTGGGTGTCGACGAAATGCGGCGAGTCCGACACGACCTCGGGCTGCGGCGCCAATCCGACGGTCGGCGACGCCTTCGACAAGCTGTATGCCGCCGGCGCCACGCTGGTCTTCGGCGAGACGACAGAGCTGACCGGCGGCGAGCAGATCGTCGCCGCTCGGTGCCGCGACGACAAGGTGCGCGCGGACTTCATGCGGATGTTCGACCGCTACCAGGTCGTCATCGACCGGCACAAGACCAGCGATCTTTCCGATTCGCAGCCGACCAAGGGCAACATCGCGGGCGGTCTGACGACGATCGAGGAAAAGGCGCTCGGCAACATCCAGAAGATCGGAAGAAAATGCATCGTCGACGGCGTGCTCGACAAGGCGGAGGCGCCCGCCGGTCCGGGCCTGTGGTTCATGGATTCGTCCTCGGCGGCCGCCGAAATGGTGACGCTCTGCGCCGCTTCCGGGTTTGTCGTCCATTTCTTTCCGACGGGGCAGGGCAATGTGATCGGCAATCCGATCCTGCCGGTGATCAAGCTCTGCGCGAATCCGCGCACGGTGCGGACCATGGGCGAGCACATCGACGTCGATACGTCGGGGCTCCTGCAGCGCGAGATCACGATGAGCGAAGCGGGCGACCGGCTCCTCGACATGATGTTCCGCACGGTGAATGGGCGGCTCACTGCCGCCGAGGCGCTGGGGCACCGGGAGTTCGTGCTGACGCGACTCTACGAGAGCGCGTAGCGGCTGCGGGCGGCCGTGGCGGAATCGCAGATGAACGCCGGAGCGCAAGACCTGCTGGCGCTGCCCGATCTCGACGCGATCCGGGCCGCGGCCGCGCGCATCGGACCGTACGTGCACCTCACGCCGGTCCTTCGGTGCAGCGCGATCGACGCCGAGGTCGGCGCACGGCTCCACTTCAAGTGCGAAAACTTCCAGAAGGTCGGCGCGTTCAAGGCGCGGGGGGCGTGCAACGCCGTCTTTTCGCTCGAAGACGACGTCGCGCGGCGCGGCGTCGTCACGCATTCGTCCGGTAACCACGGCGCGGCGCTCGCATATGCCGCCGCGCAGCGCGGCATACCGTCGTGGGTCGTGATGCCCGAGAATGCGCCGCAGGTGAAGCAGGAGAACGTCCGCCGGTTCGGCGCGACGATACGGCTGTGCAAGCCCACCGTGGCCGCGCGCGAAGCCGCCTGTGCCGACGTGGAGCGCGAAACCGGCGCGGAGCTTGTTCACCCGTTCGACGACGTTCGTGTGATCGCGGGGCAGGGCACGGCGACGCTGGAGCTGCTCGATGCGTTGCCGCGGCTCGACATCGTCATCGCACCCGTGGGCGGCGGCGGCCTCCTGTCGGGGACTGCGATCGCCGCGACGTCGATCCGCCGCGGCATCCGCGTGTTCGGCGCGGAGCCGGCCAACGCCGACGACGCGGCGAGAAGCTTTCGCTCCGGCGCCGTCGAGCCCCTGCCGAACGCGACGACCATAGCAGACGGGCTGCGCACGACGGTCTCGCCGCGCACGCTGGCGGCGCTGCGCGCGCATGTTGCCGCGATCGGCACCGCGAGCGAGGATGGCATCGTGCGCGCGATGCGCATGATCTGGGAGCGGATGAAGATCGTCGTCGAGCCGTCTTCCGCGGTGCCGCTTGCGTGCCTGCTCGAGCGGACCCTCGACGTCACCGGTGCCGACGTCGGCATCATCGTCACCGGCGGCAACGTCGACCTCGACCGGCTGCCGTGGCAGCGCTGAGCGGCGACGGCGTCGTCCCGGCGTCCTGTCGCGGCTGACTCGGAATGCCGAAGTTCACGTCGGACGCGCTTCAGGCGCTCGCCACGCAGGTGCTGGCGCGGGCCGGCGCGAACGAAGACATGGCACGGGCCACGGCACGCGCGCTGGTCTACGCCGACGCGCGCGGACTGCCTTCGCACGGCGTCGCCCGCGTGCTGCAGTACGCGAAGCATCTCGAGAATGGCCGCGCCGACGGCGCTGCAAGACCGGTCATCGCTGCGCAAAGGGCCGCGGCGCTGCTGGTGGATGCGCGATGCGGGCTCGCCTTTCCCGCGTGCGCGCTGGCCGTCGACGAGGCTGTCCGCCGCGCCGGCACCTGCGGCGCTGCGTTCGCCGGCGTCACCAACAGCCACCACTTCGGCGTCGCGGCGTATCACCTCGAAGCGGTCGCAGCGGCGACGATGGTCGGGCTCGCGTTCGGCAACTCGCCGTCGGCGATGCCCGCGGCAGGCGGCAAGCGTCCGCTGTTCGGCACCAATCCGATCGCGGCCACGTTTCCCCGGAAGGATGCGGCGCCGATTCTCGCCGATCTTTCGCTGTCGGAAGTCGCGCGCGGCAGGCTGATGATCGCGGCCAACGAAGGCCGGTCGATTCCGCTGGGTTGGGCACTCGATGCCGACGGCCGTCCGACCACCGATCCTGCCGCCGGCATGGCGGGCGCAATGCTGCCGATGGGCGGTGCAAAGGGTGCGGTGCTGGCGCTCGTCGTCGAATTGCTGGTGACTGCACTCACGGGTGCGGCGATCGGGTCCGAGGCGTCGTCGTTCTTTGTCGACCAAGGCAACCGGCCGTGCCTCGGCCAGGCCTTTCTCGTCGTCGATCCCGCCGCGCTGGCGGGCCGGACGACCTACTTCGCGCGCGTCGAGACGCTGCTGGCCGACATTGCGGACGATCCCGGCACGCGCATCCCGGGCGCGCGCCGCGCGCTGCTCGCGCGACAGGCGCAGGCGGACGGAATCGACATTCCGGATGCGCTTGCGCAGGCGCTCGCGGCACTTGCGAAGCGCTGATGCCGGCGGCGACGCCGGTCAGCGGCGTGCGGCGGCGATGCGCTCGCGCAGCGCATTGAACAGACCCGGCGCTGCGGCGATCACTTCGTGGCTGCGCAGGACGTCGGGACCCCCGCCGAAATCGGCGACGCGTCCGCCGGCTTCCTTGACCAGCAGGGCGCCGGCGGCGACGTCCCAGGGCTTCAGGCTCATCACCCAGAAACCATCGAGCCGTCCGGCCGCGACGTAAGCCATGTCGAGCGCGCATGCGCCTGCACGGCGGATTCCGCCGCAGCGCGGGAGGAGCGCGTGCAGCGTCGGCAGGAAGTCGTGCATCTTCGGGCTGTCGCGATCGGGAAAGACGGTCCCGACGAGCGCGTCCTCGAGCGCCATGCACGTCGTGACGTGCATCGGCGTGCCATTGAGCGCAGCGCCTTTTCCGCGGATCGCGGTGAACAGCTCGTCGTGCACCGGATCGAAC
>Ga0265332_10000962_pt1 | contig 17071 bp, 12 predicted proteins | sample 41926metaG_FD_202084 | JGI IMG/M metagenome (GOLD analysis project Ga0265332, IMG submission 202084) | Rhizosphere microbial communities from Carex aquatilis grown in University of Washington, Seatle, WA, United States - 4-19-26 metaG | ecosystem: Host-associated > Plants > Roots > Rhizosphere...
CTTGGAACAACAGGAACATATTCATATCGCCTAAAGCAGATCGATCATAACGGTGCCTTCACATATTCACAGGAAGTGATAGTTCAAGTCGGTGCCGCGCCGAAAGTATTCGCTCTTGCGCAGAATTATCCTAATCCATTCAATCCGACAACGACAATGCAGTTCACAGTACCGAATGACGGACGAGCGACGCTAAAGGTCTATAACACGCTCGGACAGAAAGTCGCAACGCTTTTTGACGGAGTCGCATCGGCGGGAGAATATTATCAGGCAACATTCGACGGTTCGCGCTTTGCCAGCGGCATCTATTTCGCACGGCTGCAATTCGGCGGACAAACACTTGTCAAGAAGTTGTTGATGACGAAGTGATCCCTGCTCCTTGCGGGATGAATGATAAAGAAGAAGGTGATGATAAAATAAATACAGGCTATCGTAACAACGCTCTGATCGTCTGTATGCAATAGCTATAGCCGTGAAGGATGTGGCGACAAACATCGAGGTGCCCATGACTAATTCATCAGGACTACGATATCATTGCATTAAAATTTTTATCACTCTTTTTCTTCTCGGATTTGCAGGGTGTACAAGATACTACTTGTTACTCGACGAGGAGGATGTCAAGAAAATAAATTTTACCCGGGAGAGTGAACATCACATTATTTTCTTCGATAAAGCGTTCACGTACACCGCCGACGGCAAATTGATGGAAAAGACGCACCAGATCTTCCGGGTAGGTGAAAACCCCTCCTCCTTCATTCCGGCCCTTTCAGTGCTCGACGTTTCGTATAGGAAACTCTCATCCGTTGAAGGGCGCGTGATGCACAGCGACGGATCGACGGAAAAGTTTTCACAAAGCGATTTCTTGAGCTTCAACTTGAGCAATCAGCGGGTCATTTCAGATGAAAATTTGAGGCAGGCGTTCGTTGAAAGGAAGCTCAAAACGGGGGATTTGGTCGAAATCGTTTCGATTCACGAGCTGGTCTATCCGGACCTTGGAATCGAGTTTTCTCTTGGAGAGCTCGATTATTCAGCAGAGAACATCACGTGCAGCATCGAAACGAACCGCCCGGATAATATCCGGTACAGGGTCGTTAATTGTAATGTCACCCCCTCCATTGTCGATTCAATAACCCGGAAAATTTCTTTCCATTGGGATTCGTACCGTCAGCCAAAGCAGCGACGGGACATCATGGAAAAGAAAAACCAAAGTCCTACGCTCCTCGCAATTCGATCATCCCGAACTTGGCAATCGTTTGGCGATTGGTATTTGCAATTAATTGCTCCAAAGTTACAGCCGAATCGTGCATTCATGGATTCCGCAGCCAGGATTACGCAAGGCAAATCCACGCCGAAGGAAAAGATGGACGCGATATTCGACTACTGTCAGCGGAATGTCCGTTACGAACAGGTTTATTTTAAACTGGGAGGGCAGATCCCCCATGACGTCAACGAAATTCTCGACCACAAATACGGTGATTGTAAAGACTACGCATGTCTGATGTATGCGATGGCGGGAAGTGTGGGCATAAAAACGAATCTTGTTCTTTGCTACCGTGGCCGAGGAGAAGAGTTCTTTGAGGATATGCCCGTTTCGCAATTCAATCATGCCATCCTTTATTTCAAGGACGGCGGGCGGGATTACTGGTATGACGGAACCAACAGAGCGGGTCTTCCGGGCATTACTACATTCGACCTGGTAAACGCGCGGGCGCTGATTTTAGAGGAAAATAATTCGCGATTATCAGTGATTGAGGATTCTCCCGACAACCGCCTTACGCTTACCGGAACCTTTTCGAAGAAAGGGAAAAACGGCCTAAAGGGGGAATTGAATGCTGTTTTCTCAAATCAGTTCGCGATTGATTGGTTTTGGCTTGAACACCAAACCAATGAAGAACAATTAGCCAACGCATTGAAACAGCTACTGACGGAAACGATAAATGAAAATATCGTGGTCGATTCCTTGCGCTGGAAATCAAAAGAAGGATCGTTTACTGTATCGGCATCGTGCGAACTTCCTAATTGTATAACGGACCTTCATGAGAAGTCCTATACCAGCATCGGGAAGATTTTCCCTGAACTGTTGCCGCACGATATGGAGAAAGAAGAAGAAAGCAAAATCTTCTATTTCCCTTTCTATAACAGAGTATGGGTGAATGTCAACATATCCGCCGCTGACCGTCCGGTGACACTGCAGTATCAGTTTCAACTTCCAGCAGGACCGTTTACCGACTCTACACGGGCGGGATTCCTCAACCAGCTCGATTCCGTCATCACTGATATGAACAAGTTTTATACACTTCCCGGGGTTTCACAACAATGAAAACAACAATCATAGCACTTTCTTTAGCCTTCGCATCGGCTAGCTATTGCGGAGAATATACATTCCGAGCGGATCTCCCCTCTGTCAGCGCGACGAACAAATTGACGGCCGACATGTTTAAAAATTCTGATGCCGTGATTTTGCTGAAAGAACAAAGTTTCACCGAAGGGCCTCACTCCAAGCTCGATGTCACTCCCGGCGGCGGCTTCACGGTCTACGTTTCGCATGAAATCACCATAACATCGGAAGTGATCGTGGCAAAAGTCTTTAACAATGCAGGGGTCGAGCATTTTGGTTCCTTCGAGTACGAGTACCCGTACTTTCGGGATAGAGAAGAACGACACACTTTCAATGTCCACGCCAGGGTAATGAAACCGGACAGCACCGTTTGGGTCATGCCCGACAGCGCCGTCTCCACTATCGAAGGTGCCGCGACCGGAAGCGGAAAGACGCTGACGCAAAAGACATTTTTTAAAATGAATAATCTTGGACCTGGAGATATTATTCAAATTGAGTATCTCCATGCTGCCCCCTATTCGTCTTTGCGCCGCGTTCTCTTCTTCTACCACAGTAGATACCCCGTTCTTCACTCGAACGTGATCATTAATATGGATAAGGATGTGAAGGTTGACTATCTGAGTTTCCCTCCGGATAAAGTCGGTGAACCAGTTGTGAAGCAGATAGGCTCTACGATCTCGCACGTTTGGTCAGTGAGCAATCTTAGCGGAATTCCGGAGGAACCATTTTGCCGTCCATTCGACGATGTTTCGTATATGACAACAGTGATCAATCATCCTGACGAGTCCGACGGAAACGGATGGCGCCCGCTTGCGAAGGATTATTTGCGATGGTACGTTGACAAAGGTTCTATTCCGAAGTCGTTTATGAAACAGATCGGATTGGACCCGTCACTTCAAAATCCGGGCTGGGAGGACATCAACCGGGTCTACACCTTGCTGCGAAAATATTTTAAGCTTTCAAGAAATAACAGCCTGCATCCTGGCGTCGGTGCCCTCGATGATATTATCGAAGAAAAGGAAGGAGATGCGTCCGACCTTGCATACATGATGCTGAAGGTTTTGGAACGCTGGGGAGTAGCCACCACGCCGCTGCTTATTCGGGATAAGCGCGATGGGATCTATGAAACCTCCGTATCTTCTCTTGTGTGGTTCGACCGCCTGGCTCTGTTAGTTTCGCTTCAGGGAGCTGACAGAGTCTTCGATTTCGATCGAAGCATTCCATCCCGGTTCGAATTGCCATGGTTCCTGAATGGGATAAACGTGCTGGCGCTTCACGATACCGGCGTTGCTCACCTCTACATCAATGCGATTTCGAGTTTAAAGGAACATACATCAAAAGAAATCCATACGGTAACATTATCATCGAAAAAAACAGCGCTTGATTCGATCTGTTTTCGCCTGAGAGGAGCACTGGCAGAGCGGCTTCGGAAAAACCTTTATCCGTTGAAAGGGGAAGAACTCATAACCGAGGAACGCGAATTGATCGGGAAATATGCTTTGCGCGATGTTGATACTTCGTCGATGAATAGTTTCTTAGATGAATCTGAAATCTCTTTGTACGGAAAAGGGACTTCTCAAGGTGCTTTCTCGGCCGTCGATTCATTCGTCACATTTCAACCCAGGAATCACTTGTTGCGGGAATTTCGTGAAAAATTTTCGGCCAGTGAACGGTATGACGACATTTTTCTTGACGAGCCTTTTGAGTATTCTCTCCAATGGATCGTCAAGGCGCCTCCTGGATGTATCATATCGCAATTACCTGCACCGGCGTCTTTTGAAAACCCTGCGATAGCGAGCTCTCAGATATTCTATTTGAAGTTGAATGATACGACCTGCTTCGTCAAATCGGAGGTCGTTTTTAATTCGGCGAGAATACACCAGGAACAATACAAGGAATTTGTCGGAATTATAGATAACATAATTCAAGCGACGGAACGAGACCTCCTGTTCAAAAAGAGATAAAGGATGTGCCGCTTCCTAAAACGATGCGCCTATTGCACGCTCAAGTTCGTACTTGCTGATAACGAAACGATAGAGAGCCTGGAGATTCATCAGCCTGGCCGCCGATTCGGCTGTTTCCGCATCGAGAAGATCAAGATTGGTAATGGAGCCTGTCTCGTACTGTGCTCGTGCAATAGTCACGGCATCGTGTGCCTGCCGCAGCTGTAATTCTGAAATCTGCACCTTCGACGCCGACGCTTGAACATCTGCCGCGACTTGTGCTACATCGGACCGTATTTGCGCTTCAACATCACGGCCGTGAGCCCGCTCCGACTGCACGGTTGCTTCTGCTTCCTCTTCCTGATGACCTACCCTTCCGCCGTCAAAAATTGGAACCTGCGCCTGGGCACCCCAAACCCAATTGCCCCGAAGCGGATAAATATTTGGTTCGTACCCGTTGTTGAGGCCGTATACTGCGCTCACCTTGAGCGTCGGCATGTTGCCGCGTGAACTCACTGCTTTCTGCCGCTCGGCAGACTGTTCGGAATCATGCGCTATTTTCAGTTCAGTCCGCTGCTGCAAGGCAAGCTGACTGAGAGAATCGATGTTGAGAGATGTTGCCGTCTGTTGAAACGATCCGTAGATCAACGGGAGGCTTTGCGCCGGAAGATTCAGAAGTTGTGCCAGCATCGCCTCTTGCTTTTGAAGCGAATTCTGAATGTCGACTTTCTGATTCTGCGCTCCTGCGACACGCACTTGCGTTGTCAGCACATCGAAACTCGTAGCGGTTCCCGCCGCCACCCGCTTCTGCGTCACGGAAAGATGCTGGTTCAACGCCTCGATTTGTTCATCCTGAACCTTCATGCTTTTCTGAAGCAAGATAATAGCGTAGAATACGCGAATTGTTTGCAGCGATAAATTAATCTTCGTCAACTCCATCGCATCGCGCAGCGTCTGCTCACGCGACCTGCTCAAATCGACAGCGGTGCTCATTCTCCCAAAATCATACAACGTGTATTCTCCGGCCACATGCGCGCTGTAAGCATCTGCAGGGGCGAGCACGATACTTCCTAAATTAGGAAAGCTGAATTCCGGCACAGGGCCGATATGGGCATATGAAGCCTCTGTTCTTACATCCGGGAGTTTGGCACTTGAAGCCTGCGAGGTGCGCGCTTCCGCAGCGCGGATATTTGCAAGCGCTTGGTCGATTGCCGGATGAGTTTGAAGAACTCGTTGAACCGCCTGTTCGACCGTCATTGAATCTTGTCCTGCGGCTGTACCGGTGAAAAGAATGCCTGTCAATAGAACTACTCTCAATCTATTCATACCAATGAACCCTGTCTGTGCAGTAAGTAAATTTCAAGACTTCTGAATACTCTCGATAATGCGGCTCGCGCGAAGACGCAAATAGACCCTAAAACAAAATCTTCGCGCCTCTGCGGCTTGGAATAAGGCAATTTTTCGGAGACTTCATTTGCTTAGTCCATTGCCACGACATGTTCGGTCTTTTCCCGTTTTCGGATACGAAGGAATACAATAGGAACAAACGCGGCAATCGTGATCATCGATGCCACCAAAAAATCATCGCAGACGGCACGGATAAACGCCTGGGTGGAAATATGGGAGGCGATGAGGGCGTTGGCGCGCATCGCGGCAAGCGATTGATTTCCCCCGATCGCATCCATGCTGAACCGCGTCAAATGCCCTGCCACCTGACGAAACGCATCCGATTGCGGGTTCACAGCCTGGCCGAACGTCGACATATGGTAGATGGTTCGACGCAGCAGCATCGTGCTCATAAATGCAATGCCGAAACTCCCGCCTAATTGCCGTATGACATTGAATAATCCGGACGCTTGGCCGATTTTGTGCCGCGGAATATTCGACATTGCCGTCATATTGAGAGGGGTAAACATCAACCCCATGGCAAACCCGCGGATGTAAAGGGCGAGCATGATCTGATGGCGTTCGGAATACAGCGACAATGAACTATTGATAAAGAGGCTGGTCGCCAATAATGTAATGCCGATCAGAGCCGGAACCTTCGGATTAATCTTGTCCGACAAATATCCGGAAATCGGAGCTGTGACTGCCTGCAGCATCCCGACGGGCAAAAACAGCGAACCTGCCTGAAATGCCGTGTATCCGAGAGACGTCTGGAGATACAGCGGAAGCAAAAAAGTGCTCCCGAACATTCCAAACCCAAAAATAAAAAGGACGCCGTTCGCCACGCTGAAATTAAAATCCTTGAACAACTGCAAGTCGATGAGCGGATGTTCAACAGTAAACTCTGTCACCAAAAACACAACAAGAGCAAATGCTGAAATAATAAAACACGAGATGATGAACGGCGACGACCACCCGCCGGTATTCCATGAAGCATTGCCGTCGGTCAACGCCAGGAGCAACGCACAAACAAACGTTGCCATCGATACGAACCCGATCACATCAAACGACCGCGCACGCTCGGTCTTGTATTCTCGCTGGATGACAGCCGTTGCAAATAACCCGATGATTCCCACCGGCACGTTCACGTTGAAAATCGCGTTCCAATTAATGTTGTCGATCAGATACCCGCCGATCATTGGACCGAGTGAGACGGAAGCCGCGGCCGCAATCGACCAAAACCCGAGCGCAATTCCGCGCTGTTGCGGGGGAAATTCACGCGTGACAATTGCCATGCCGGTTGGCATAAGCAATCCCGCGCCGCTCGCCTGGACGATACGGAAAACGATAAGCGCGTTCTCATTCCAGGCCATGCCGCAAAGAAATGAACCGAGCGTAAACAATGACAGCGCCAGAAAATATGTTCGCTTGTAACCGAAGTGATCTGCAATCCACCCGGATGTTGGAAGCATGACGGCGAACACGAGCATGTACGCGGTGATGACCCATTCCGCTTTGTCGATGGTAATTCCGAACGACGACATAATTTTCGACATCGAAACGTCCACGATCGTGGCGTCGAGAACAGCCATGAACGTTCCAATCATCACGTTCGCAAGCACCCACCAGCGATACGTCTTATGCTCGTGGTGAAGCGATGGAACGCGCCGGACGAAACCCTGCCTCAACTGTTGTCGCAACGAAATTGCCACGGTCAGTGCACCCTCACTTTTATTTCAACCGACATGCCTGGGAGCAGATCGACTTGCCGTCGAGGGTCAACACCCGCGCTCCGTTCGATCGAGATCTTTACGGGAACGCGCTGGGTGACCTTCGTGAAATTGCCCGAAGCATTGTTCGGAGGGATCAACGAGAATTGCGATGCAGTGTTCGCGCCGATCTGAAACACCGTGCCGGAAAACTTTATGTCGGGATATGAATCGACGATAATCTCCACTTTGTCGCTGGAACGCAGCGCCTCAAGGCTTGTTTCCTCGAGGTTTGCCGTTACCCAGATGTTCTTCAACTCATATACTGAAAAAATAGATTGACCCGCCTGCACAACATCTCCGACGAGCGCCCAGCGTTTGGAGACAACGCCGTTCATAGGAGACGCGATGACGGTATTCTTCAGTTGAGTTTCGATGATGCCGAGCTGGGCCTTCGCCGCAAACGTCTGCGCCCTCGCAATACTGCTCCGCGCCTTTGCAGCCTCAAACTCGCTCTTGGCGTGATCGAACTGTTCTTTAGGAATGATATTTTCCTTGAATTGAGCCGACGCTCGTTCGAAATCTGTCTGCGCTTTGTCGAGGCTGACTTCTGCGAGAGTAATATTCTCCTGTGCCAGGGCAAGGGATGCCTTTGCCTGATCCTCCTGCGCACGCAAATCGCTGTCGTCGAGTTTCACGAGTAATTCCCCTTCTTGTACCGTGTCACCTTCATCAACTTGCAGTTGATCGATGCGTCCAAGAATTTTTGCACTTATCGACACCCTGTTGCCGTCGATATAGGCATCGTCCGTTGTGATAAAATCGCGCGCGTTGATGTAGTACTGCCATGTCACAAAGGCAAGGCCGAAGAGAACAATGAATACGGGAATAACAACTTTGAAATTTCGATACAAAGGAAGGGACTCAATTGATTCCTCTTCACCGTTTCCGTTTTTGGGCTGCAATTCTCGCTGCCCGGACGCAGGCGGCTTTTGTGCGAGGGTTTGGTCGTCTTGCTGTGGCATTAACTATATCCTTTCGTCAAATAAAATTATTTGCTTTTAAGAATACCGTGAAGCACGGCATTCACAAAGCAAAGTGCTTCTTGTTCAAAAACCGCACGGTCAGACTCGTTTACTGTATGCTGATCGTACTCACGGAAGAAGCGCAAATGAAGTCCCTGCAGCACATGAAGAATCATCAGCGCAGTCCTTTGAGGGTGTTCAATGCGAAACTCGCCGGTTTTTTTACCCTCTTGAAGAATCTGGGTCACGCATCGAGTCTCATGCTCGAGAAAGGCTGCAAACAAACCCGCAAAGATCGGCTTAACATCGTGCCACCCTTGTTGAGGAAAATGGCTGAGATTATTGAGACGTTCGGTTAGCTTCAGCCGCAGTTGAACGTACTCCAGCAGTTTTATCTCTGCCGAGTTTTTTTGCTGAAGTGTGCTATGTGCCTGCCCAAGGAATTCTTCCTGTTCATGCTGAACAACTGACCGGAAGATCGCCTCCTTTGTGGGAAAGTAATAGTAGAGAGACGCTTTTGCCATACCGATGTCTTCGGCAATCTCGTCCATCGTCACCTTGGAATAACCAAATGAGGCAAACCTGCGCTGCGCTGAACGCAAAATAACTTCCTCTTTGTCCCTTGTCAGCTTTTCGTTCAAAATCGTCCTTTCGACTATATTAGTAAAATAGTCGAAACAAATTAAAGAAGCAAGTGGGGACAATATTTGGGGGTGATCAATTTTGCGTTTGCTGCGAGAGGTGACGGACACCTCACTCCAAAAATCGCAATATGCCAAAAGTTTTGGTAGGGTAAATCGGTACGCTGTCCGTCACCTTACCACACTTGAGCACTACCCAATATTTGGTGGTGGGTTATTTTGATTAACGGGAGAGAACTTTTATCTGGTTTTTTTCTGAGCCAAAAGATGATGCGCCCCCGGCGCAAATGCGCTCCTCTCGCTTCGACGGCCGAGGATTCGCATACTCAGGATGAACATGACCTGTTCACCCTGTCTCAAAGGGACCCCTTCCTGAAGCAAAGGTCGAAACTTTTTGTCGGGACTCACTTGGGAAGAAATGTTCTCAAACACCATCCAGAACAGAGCGAGTGAAAGGCATGCTCACTCAACATCCCAATCACTTCAATGAGGCATAGTACGCACATGCCGTATTCATGACGCACTCTTCACAGTTCGGATTTGTCGGCCGGCAAATTTCCCGGCCAAGAAAAGAAAGCGCCATGCCGATGTTATTCCAATTTTCTCGAGCGACCCTGGCCATAAGTTGGCTCTCGATTTTCTTCGGGTCTGTTCCGGCTGCAACGCCGAGCCTCGGCGCAACACGAACAACGTGCAAGTCCACGATAATTCCTTCCGCTTCCCCTCCCGATTCACGAATGATGACGTTGGCGGACTTTCTTCCGATGCCTGGCAGCGCAGTCAATCCTTCCATCGTAGCAGGAATTTTGTCGTCGCTGCCGACGGTTCGTGCGAGGGTCATGAGCCACTTCGTTTTGTTGGCGAAATTCCGGACCTTGCCGATGAATTTGCGCAGTTCCCTGGCATTAGCTTTCGCCAGTTTTTTCATTGACGGAAACGCTTTCAACAACGCCGGCGCTACGTCATTAATGTGCTTGTCCGAATCCTGCGCAGAGAGAATAACCATCACGAGCAATTGATAACGATTTTTGTAATCGAGTGGATGTTTTTTCCCTTTGTATTTCTTAATCAGCGGTTGGAGTGCTTTGTTCCAGTCGATCTTGTGCGGCGGCGATTTTGCCATGAAGAGTGCTCCTTTAAGGAATTGACGAGTTGTGTTAAAGCTTTTAAACCGTCTGCTCCCGCAGGCCGACCTCACCCTTCCCTCTCCTACAGGGGAGGGCTTCTAGCCCACCCATTGCGTTCCGCAAATATACGTGAAGGCGCAAGCTCGGCATTCGCGTTCGAGGTTTTTGGTCGGTTCAAACGGCTGGCCGATATTCATAATCTCGTCCAACAATCCGACGATAATTCTTTCCAGCATCTCGAACTTTTCTGCGGGAGAATCTGATTCGCTAAAAAGCGGTTCCTCAATTCTCTCGTTAATGTTTTGCCTGCCGAGAAAAATGTACGCAGGAACAATCTCATCTACTCGAATTCCCGCCGCTTTGGCGTACATCATCGCGTACAACGGCAGCTGGAGAGAACCAATAGACTCGCCCCACGAATCCCGGTTTTCCAGGCTAAGCTTCTTGAAATTTATTCTCGTATGCTTTTCACTGCTTCCGGTCTTATAATCGAGAATGTAAACTTTTCCTTCCCGCCGTTCCACCCTGTCCAACTTTCCCTTGAAATGATAGCGACCAATCGTTGACTCCAGCTTTAATTCGAGATCAACCAACGTTATATTTTTTTCCAATAAAGGGAGTTGATAAATAGTAAGAAAGTCCGTTAAATGCGATGTGATTTGCTTTTTTAACAGATATGCCGCCCCTATAAGATTGCTGCCGTATTCTTTTGCGAAGATCGTTTCGATGGTGTGTTCAAGCGAGTCAACAGTCAGCGCATCTTTCTCCAACACCGTATCCCTGAATTTCCGAAAATATTCCGCGAGCGCGGTATGGACGAGGATTCCGACGTCGGCATGTTCTAATTCTCCCGACACTTCTTCCCGTTCCTGCAACTCCAGCACGTACGCATAGTAAAATCTCAATTGACATTTCAGATACGTATCCAGGGCAGTTGCGTTGAATGAAAAATCCTTCATAGAAGCAGTTACTGTTTCGGTTTTCGGTATTGCCGCGGGCGTCACATTTTCAAGATGAATCCGGTATCGAAGTGTTTGAAGATACTTGTTTGCATCAACTGTCGTCTCCTGCTGCTCCTTTTCCCACAACAATTTCTCAATGTACCTGCTTTTCTCTTTTTTCCCGTCCTGGATGAAAAAAAGATGCACTTCCTTTGCACCGTGTACTAAGCAGCTGAAATAGTACTCAGCCATGCGTTCCCTGTCCCGGAATGTGGAAAGCCCGAGCGATTCCCGCAGTTTCATCGGCAGCAAAACGTCGTGCCCTTTATTGCCGGGGAGAATATGATCATTGGCATCGAGGATAAAGACCTTGTCGAATTGCAGGTTCCGTGTTTCCAGAAAACCAAGCACTTGCAGCCCATGGAGCGGCGTTCCGGTAAACGGAACTTCTGCTGCGGCAACATAATTCCTAAAAAACGAGACATATTCGATAAATTCGTTGAATTGGCGGCCCGACAAGAGCGAAGTTGCTACGGCATCAAGAGTGTCGACCATCGCTTTTGCGAACGGATGAAAATATGGATGCAGATGTGCCGTGCTGTGATCGTTGACATAACTGAGAAGACCGATCGTTTTCGACGCGAACGCACCGATGTTCTCAACAATCTCAAATTTTCGAAGTGTATTCGAATGGATATCAATCAAGTGGTTTTTCAGCTCCTCTGCCGACACGTTTTCACCAATTCCCGCAACCCGTTTTGCGGCCCGTTCGAACAACGCCCGGTTGCCCTCCAACTCTTCGAGCGAAAACAATCCCGCTGAATGTTCCTTGAGAAACAATTCTTCAATCGTGTTGAAGAGAATGCGTGTGACATCCGACCGGGTTCCGAAGCGAATGTTTTTAGTATACGGATGAAGAACAAATTTGATGTAATCCGAAACTGCATACCGGTTTTCGTATTTCGAGATGATCAATTCCATCAATGTCTCGAGGAAGCCGTACACGGGTGTGCGCGTCAGCGGATATCCGAGGGAAATATTGTATTCGTCCTCTGGAAGAAGCGCGAGGGTTTGGTGAATGACGGGAAAAAGCGTCTCCGCCGCCGGCAACACAACTGCCGTCCTGTCAAACACAAATCCATCGACCTGCTTCAACTCATCCACCTTCTTCGTGAGTGCAAACACCTGGCCATGGGTGTCAGCACTCCGATAGAAATAGAATGATGGCTTTGCCGCTTCGTACGCCGGCACCTCCGGCGAGAAGCCGAGTTCCTTCATCAGATTGCCGATGCCAGGACCGTTCTGAAAAACCAGCGCGACATTGCTGAGCGTATTGAAATGCTTGACAATGACCTGTTCGGAATTCGTAAGAGCGAAGAATCCGCTAAAAATAATTTTGGAGCAGCCATCGAATTTTATTTCCGCAACCCGCTCAGCCACTGTCCGGTATTTCATCGAACGCGTAGTGAAGTGTCTCTTTTCGGCGAGAGCGTAGAATTGTTCATAAAAAACAAGCAGTGAAGTCAACCCGCTAAAGGCGATTCCGGAAAGAGCCTCCCTGACTCTATGGAGGGGGATATTTGCCATCCATACCTCTTCCAGCTCGGCGAAAATTTTCATCCCGAGAGGCAAAAACGAATCGAACGATGTAAAATGATCCCCGCCAATCCGCCCGGTATCGGCTAAGTAGATCTCGTGCAGTAGCGCCGTAGCGTCCAGCGACTCCAGTGTTCTTTCCGGCAATTGCAACTTTTCCCGCCAGATATAGTCGATAAAATTGTCGATTGAAAAAATCCTTGGCGGGAGAAAGCTTCCGCCTGCCCTTTCTGTCAGCGCCCTGCGCAATGCGTGGGCCGGACGCTTTCCAGGGAACACGACAATGTTGTTCGAAAAGTCCCGGCCGTTCTGAGCGAGCAAAGGAACAATCTCATTGATCAAATTATTGCCCGCTGGAATGAGGACGACGGTGCTCATGAAACATTCTTGATTGTTTTCAAATCAACGTACGCAATGCACCCACCGACTTCTTTGTTCGGGTAAATTTCTTTCAGCATCCCCATATAATTTCTCACTTGAACGATGTACTCGGCTTCATTTTCGTTTCCGCCGGTTTTAAAGTCGATAACGATGATATTCTTCGGGTCAATAACGATCCTGTCTGCCCGATACAATGCGCCGTCGCGGCGTGTAAGCTCTTGCTCACGCAGCACAGTTCTCCCCTCTTTTTGTCGAAACCATTCATGGATGCCGCCCTCGGCCAAATATTGAAGAATGGTCGATCGTACTTGGTCCGGCGAATCAGGGACGGGCATTTCACGGCCCACGCGCGCGATTGCGGCATCGACCTGCATACCGGGATCGTCTATGAGAAACTCGATATTCGAAAAGACGCTGTGGACAAAATCCCCCCTTTTCGCTTCCTGTGCCCCAACGCTCTCGTACGTCTGAACGGCAAGCGGTTTTCTTATCGTATGGTGAAACGGCGTGAAAATATTTTCCTGTTGAACCTTGCTTGCTGTGACGAGAGGCTTCGGAGCGGGTTCATATCCTTTTTGAGGAAGAAATCTTGTAGGTTCCTTCCGCTCTTTTTTGAATACGCCGACGATATACATTTCTTCTTCGGCCCTCGTGAAGGCAACGTACAGTTTGTTGAAGGCATCCACTGTATCACGGAATTGTTCCTTTTCCAGCAGTACGCGAACGGTGTCAACGTTTTCCGCGATCTTTTTATTAACCTTGATGATCGATACAGAATGGCCGGCTTCGTCCAGCAGAAAACTTTTTCCCCGCGGATGCTGGTCATACAACAAGACAATGACTACGGGAAATTCGATTCCTTTTGCCTTGTGGATTGTCATTACCTGTAAAGCGTCGATATCTTTGGGAACATCGATCCTCCATATGTCGTCGGTTGTTTCATCGTCGGAAAATTCGAGAAAGTTCTTCATCGTATTCACCCCCTGCTCCTCGAAGGTCTTTATCACTTCAAGCAGCTTCACCAAAGAGGCTTCTTCATCCGCAGATGTAGTAAACACATCGAAAATTTTGTATGCCTCCGATACTAAATCGTAGAGAGGCAGATATCCGACAACATTAAAAAGATGCTCGAAATATTCGTCCCACGTATTTTTGAAATGCTCCCGGAAGGCCGCATACAGCGGGCCGCGGCCGCTAGCCCTTGCGTCAACGATAAATCGGCTTATGTCCTGTCGCACCAAGCCGCTTTTTCTCTTTTCAAGAGCGTTGCTGAAAACATTGCCGAGAACAAACGTTGCAAAAGAGAGGTCGTCAACGGGCGAATCAAGGAACCGGAGAAGCGCAATGAACTCGCCGGCGCTCTTTCGGCGCCTCACGTCGAGCGTGCTGTGCGAAATAATCGGAATTCCTTCTTCGTTAAGCCAGCCGCTGACTTCAATGACAGTACTGTTGTTCGGTGTAAGAATTGCGATTTCACTGCTGCGGTACCCGCGGGAACGGCACTCGCGAACAATTCCGAGAAGGCCGTGTCGTTCGGGAGAACCGCCATCCTGTTCTTCGACAACATCGACCTCGACATATCCCTTGCCCGCATGGTCCGGCGTCACATGCTGTTCATACGTCGACAGTCCGCTCGCTGCGGCTTCATTGGCGAACCCTTCGCCCGGAATAACAGAGTGAAATACTTCTTTGTTGAACAAAACAATTTTTTCGAAACTCCTATAATTCATGTCGAGCGTTTTCACCTCATGATGAGCAGACGGAAACGGGTTTGCTTCCGTTAACTGCTTCATGATACGCCAATCGGCGTCGCGGAAGCCGTAGATCGATTGTTTTGTGTCCCCGACGACAAAAAGACTGCCCCCTTTTGACAGCGATTCTTCAATCAGGGGGAATAAGTTCTTCCATTGGATTTGCGACGTATCCTGAAACTCATCGATAAGATAATGATAGATCGTCTCGCCGATCTTGAAATAGATCTCCGGCACGGCATCGTTGGTGAGGTGTTCGGCGAGCGACCGAGTGACGTCGTCGATAAAAATCTGTCCATATTGTCTTTTCAGTTTTTCTACCGTTTGCTGCAGCAGCAAGTACGCCTCAGCGTACGGCTGATAGTATTGTTCAACGTAACGATTGAAGAATTGACGGAGGAGTTTATTCAGTTGTTGATGTTCACGGTTAATCTCCCCAACCCGCTTCTCGTTCGCTGCCGTTTCACTCTTCCCTTTAGGTTTGTTGACAGGGCTGGCCCGCAGTTTCCTCTCAATCAACGCGTGAATATTCCCCGTCATAATCAATTCAAGGTCATCGGCGAAAAGGCTGTTGACAGCCAGCCCCGATTTTCTTATCAGCGCGTCAACCTTCAACGCCTGCGTTGTGATTTCCTCTCGCAGAAGGACGAGAGCTGCGGATGAATCGCTTGAGTTGAGAGGTTTCGTCTGCGCGGCAACGGCTTTATATATTTCTTTCACATGTTTGGCAAGGTCTCCGTAGGGATTCCACAGAAAATTGCTTTCTCCTTTCCGGTTCTCCGACAGCAATTCAACAATGTTTTCAACGACATGCGCTTGCGGCGAATTTTCTTTTATCTCTTTCGCAAACACATCAAATGCACGGTCAAAGATGCGGTCTGCGTTGAGAAGAATTTCGAAATCGGGATGATAGCCGTAATCAAGCGATGAAGACTTAAAAACTGTGGACATAAAACTGTCGACGGTTTTCACCTGGAAATCAGAGTAGTTATCGAGGATTTCATCGATCAGCCGGTCCGCTTTCGATTGGATGTCCGGCAGTTACATTGAAATCCGACCGCCCAACTCACGCAGTGTCTCTCCATTCCCGAACGCCGCAAGCTTTAACAAAGTTAGAATCCGCTGCTTCATCTCCGCAGCAGCGTTGTTGGTGAACGTTATCGCAAGAACGTTTTGAAGAGCATTGTGAGGAATTTTATTCGATAATAAGATTTGGACGTACCGATGCGTGAGTGCATACGTTTTCCCGGCGCCGGCAGAGGCGGTCAAAACTGTCGCTGACGGCAGACGAATGTCGGTTTCCTGCTGGCGGCCGGACGGCATAATGCGTTGTCTCGAAATTGAAATGAAAGATGAAGTTTCTAAAACAAAATATCCAAACCTATGAAAGTTTGGACATTCAACAAGAATAATGGAAACACCGCTGCTGCGTTCGCGTTCTTGCAGGTCGTTTGTACGCCTGGGTTGGCGGGAGCCATTACCTCAGACCGAATATTTTGCGACGATCCATTCGGGAATGATTTCCGCCCTCCCCGTTTTCTGATTCACCATTGTGTAATGAACGAAGCCTTCGCATGAAAGCTTCTTGTTTTCTTTCTTGAGGATTTCAAATCGAACTTTCACGCCGTCCTTCAGCACTTCCTCGATCCATGTGCGGACTACGATTCTTTCCCCTAAACCCAGCGGGCGCTTGTGTTCGACATGGGTGGTATTGACGACCCAGCCGTAACCGAGCGCAATGAACTCTTCCATCTTCATTTTATAGCAGCGCTCCATCTGGTCGTACCGGGCGGCAAGAACGTAGTCCAGATACCTCGTGTTGTGAACGTGGTTGTTCATGTCGATATCGTCGGGGCGAACCTGGAGTTCGGTTTCAAACTTGGAGTGTTGCGGAGCCATAAAATTCCTCTTGCACACACAATACAAACATTTCCGGGAAAAATCAATTCGTCGGGTAGATCCACGAAGGGCATGAAGAAACGCGAAGAGAATATGATTGCCCTAATCTGTAGACGACGAATCCTTTTCGGAGAAAATCATAACCCATCGTCGCTCAAAATTTAATCTTCGTATTCTTCGTGGATATTAAACAAAAAAGCTCCAGGTTTTTATATCGCCCTGGAGCTTTAATTTGCACATAGATATTTTACTTATGTTTGTCCGGATACGGCGGAGGCGGCGGAAGTTTAGCCGGATGAGTTTTCATCTGGTCGAGTATCACGTCGATTGCCTT
>Ga0265332_10000964_pt1 | contig 17017 bp, 16 predicted proteins | sample 41926metaG_FD_202084 | JGI IMG/M metagenome (GOLD analysis project Ga0265332, IMG submission 202084) | Rhizosphere microbial communities from Carex aquatilis grown in University of Washington, Seatle, WA, United States - 4-19-26 metaG | ecosystem: Host-associated > Plants > Roots > Rhizosphere...
CCGACGCGGGGGATGACGTCGACAACACGCCGATCATTCTGCCGCCCGACAAGATGGAGCCGACCCGGAAGGGCGAGGACGGCGGCGATGGACCAGTGAGGGAAAGCGGCACCGACGCAACGGTCGAGGGAGGGGGTATTGACGCCTGGGACGAGTCCACCGGGAGCGCCGACGCGACGCCTTCCGATCGTGCGGGGCCCGCGGGCGGCACGGGGCTCCAAGAAAAGGTGGCGGGTGCTGGAAATACGACGCAATGCCTAGCGCCGCGATAGCAACAGTGCAAGGAACTCTCTTGGACACATAAGGCTACCGCAATCTCCAATCGGCAAGAACTGAACATTCTGAACACCTTCGATTCGACGACCGACCGCGGCATACAGCTGTTTACGAGTGTAAGCGAGTTTCGGGATCTGCGTGCCGAACAGTCTAGACGACAATCCGCGCAACAGCGCGGACGAGTCAGCCGCAATTACCTGGCAACCAGAATCGAATTCCAGAAAAGACTCGAGCGATTCGCAATGCGGCCTCAAGCCCAGAGACGCTGCAGCTTCCTCTAGATGCCCGAAGTGAATCGAATACTCGGTGTGTTCGCAGAGCTCGACTGCGACCGGAAAGCCGTCGCGCGACCCGTATTCGACCACAATCGCGAGCCCGTCACGATGCAGAATCGATGCCACCTGCTCTACAAATCGTATTGCGCCAGCATTTACGAGGAATATCCGGAGTGCGCGCGCGCTCGAGAGATTGTATTTTCTTGCGTAGGACGTCGATGCGGGACGATCTTTGTCGACCGCATCCACGGAAAGGTCTGCGATCATCTCGTTGGCGATGACAAGGTCAAATTGCTCGTGAAACACGTGGGTTTCAATATTACCGCTGACGAACACGACGCGTTCTGCGTGCGGTGCGGTGAGTTCGCGCTGCGACACAGCGAGCACTGGCGCGACGTCGAACATCATATAGCGCGCATTTGCATATGCCTCGGGCATTCGCTTCGCAAACGCATCGAGGAAGGAACGCGCTAGACGTCCGGTACCGCAACCAACCTCGAGAATTTGCATCCCCGAGCGAATCGCACCCAGTGCGCGGCACTTGTCGAACAACGCCTCGCCATAGGCCCGACCACCGAGGCCCGGGTGACGAACGCTGTACGCGTGGGATACCGTGGTCTCGACTTCGTCGAACTGATGGTCGGCGTCTCTGATGCGATTCCGATGGTAGTCCGCATTGTCGTGTCCCACGTTCAACTTATCCACCGCCAGGGACTCGTGGAGCATGTCGAGTGCGACGGCGGTCTGCGCAGCCAACCTCTCGTCGACCACTACCTTCCAACGCAACGACCCCGGAATCCGAGCCTCCCAGTGGGCAATGATTCGCGTCACCTCTTCGATCGGGATCCGGACGTGGCGCGAGACGTCCGTGAGCGCGCGGACCCCATCGCATGCCGAAAGGACCGCTACATCCTCCGCACTCGCCGGGTGCACCGCGATATCGTTGCCTCGTGCCCAGCCCCCCACCCATAGGGCACCGTCGTCATCGCGAAACCACAACGCGCGTCCTCGCACCTCGGGGGCCTCGCTGCGGATGCACATGACACCTAAGAATGCCGAGAAAAGTAGGTGCGTCAAACCGCGACCGCTACGTCAGCCGGTCGAAAGTTCGTCGGAGGGAAGCTTGCGCGATCGGTGGCCGCGATGATATGCCCAACCGAGTGGCGGAGTTATGTCTGTCATGTTCGCTCTGCTGCACGAACGGTCTTTTCCGAAGCGTTCCCGTCCGAGCGACTGAGGTCGCCGGGCTACGAGCCCGTCGTCTTCCACTCATAAAGCGCGGTGACGAATGGCTGATGCCGTTCCCGTGCGCCGCGCACAACGGGCGCTGTTCGATCTATTCCGATCGCCCGAGCGCCTGCCGGGACTACGAATGCGATGTACTCGTCGCCCTCAACTCCGGCCAGACGCCGGAGTCTGCGGCGAGGAGTCTGCTCGATCGCACCAATGCTCTAGTGGCCAGCATTCGCACAAGAATCGCGGGCACCGGAGAGTTTTGGGCAGATGTTGATCGGTTCTGCAAAGATTCGGCGGAGTGGCGCAGCAGACACGCCGATTTGCTGCTCGATCTGTTTGAGCTGCATGCGCTTTTGCGCCGAGTCGACCGAAAGAATGGATGATCGGAACTGGACCGTCCGGATCGGAGACCTGCTCCTGCGACTTCGACGTCAGCGAGCGCGGCGTGCCGAGTTGCGGCAACTCGCATACCAGACCGAGAAAGCGTTGGGGTTGACCGAGGGGCACGACCAGTTCACGCGCGAGCTCGTGGCTCACGCCACTTCTGTGAGACGACGCATCGAGAAAGTGACCCCGGTCCATCCAGCAGCGCGGGTCCTCGAAGTGGGCAGCGGCGCGCATGGGTTGATCTTCTTTCTCGGATTCCGCAACGCGATTGGCGTCGATCCGCTGGCGGACACCTACCGGGCGCTCTTTCCCCAGTGGCAGCGACGAGCGAAGACCCTGCGGGCCTACGGCGAAGCGCTACCGTTTGACGATGCTTCGTTCGACCTCGTTCTATGTGACAACGTTATTGACCATGCGGAGCGTCCGGGCGCCATCCTCGAAGAGATCGCGCGCGTACTCCGCCCACGGGGGACGCTGTACTTCAGTGTTCACGTGCATCACCCGATTTACGCGGCCGCGTCCATTGTGCACGCAGCGTGGAACGCTGCAGGTCTGAGATACGAGATTGGGCCGTTTGCCGACCACACCGTGCACTTTACGCTCCCGATGATTCGCGCGCGCCTCAGGTCCTTGCCAATTCGAGTCCTGCGCGAGAGCACGGGCATCGACGTGGCGAAGGAGGGCGCGAACGGACGCGCCCTCCTCCATACCAGCGATCTGATCAAGCGTGTGTTCTTCAAGAACGCGCGCTTCGAGATCGTCGCGATCCGAACGTGAACCGGAGCGATCAACCGCCGCCGATGAGGTATCCGGGGCAGATGTTCGTCGCGGGATTCGTCTTCATGTCGCCGCACACGTTGTCGTCGCCGCAACTCTGGCTTGAACAGGCCAGGTCGTCGAGAACGTTCGCATTGCCGCAGAGGCTCGTTCCGGCGTTGGGCAGAACGGCCCTGCACGCTCCAGTGGTCGGGCTGGCCCCGCCAGCCGGATAGAGGTCGCAGAACAGGGCCGGCTGATTCGTAGGCGCGTAGCTGCACTGCTCGTCCGCCATGCACGATCCGCCGCTTCCAAGTAGGGCGGCGCAGGTGCCCCCGTTGCACCAGGCTCCGCTCACGCATTCGAACGAAGACAGGCAACCCGTCCCGCCAATCGGAATCGTTCCGCCAAGAACGCCAGCGCATGCACTGACGATCGCCTGGTTCTCCGCGGACCCGAACGTGCCGCAAGGCCACGCCTGCAGCGCCGCGATGCAAGCGGAAGCCTTCGTGGAGTCGAACGTGAGATTGCCTTGGGAGTACGCGCCGTTGTCGCTGGGAAGCTGGAGCTCCCAGCCCGACTGACTCCAGTCGGCCTTGCACGACGTCATGTCGAAGCCGCCTGCGTCCACGCCGCAGCACTTTGCCATACCCGTGCAGAAAGCCGTCGCATAGTTGTTGGCATAGTCGAGCAGGCCCGGGGGAATGACCTTGGCATCCGAGGCATCGGCGGCATCCGAGGCATTCTCGACATCCGGTGCCGAAGCATCGGAAACGTCCGAAGCAGTCGTCGCGTCCGAAGCGTCGGTTGTCGCCACCGTGGTATCCGATACCGCGTCCGATGCATGGGCCGCATCCGACGCCGCGTCCGTGCCCGAGCTGGACCCCGACCCCGAGCTGGACCCCGACCCCGAGCTGGACCCCCCGTCCTTCGCGCCCGAGCTCGATCCCGATCCGCTGCCGGACCCGGACCCACTGCTAGAACCCGAGCTCGAGCTCGAGCTCGAACCCCCGTCTTTCCCACTCGAGGACCCTCCATCGGACCCCGAGCTGGATCCGGCGTCTTTTGCGCCCGAGCTCGACCCGGACCCGCTACTGGACCCCGAGCTCGATCCCGACCCGCTGCCTGAATCAGATCCCGAGCTCGAGCCACTCGTGTCGGGACCGGCCTCCTGGGAGGGCGTCGATGCATTGTCGTCGCCACCGCAGCCTCCGGCGAGCGAGCCCAGTGCCGCGGTCACGGCCAATCCCCCAACCATTGCCAGCCCAAAGCCCCGTAAGCTCGCCATGATGACCTCCGAAAAAAGGACACTATCACAATGATTTAGAAAGCAACATCCTCAACGGAACGAAGAGACCGTTCCTCGGCTGCTGGCTACGTCGCCTAGTCTCGCTATTTCGTAGCCTGCGACGTCCGCAGGATCGATCGGCTGCCCGCCCAACTCCAGCCACGCGTGCGCGAACAGGCTCTCGCCGGCGCGAGGCGCAACGCCAATCACCAACTCCGCTTCGGGCGCGCGCGCGGCGATGGTCAAGGCGCGACTCAGACATGTTCCGCGACGCCGCAGCCGCTTGCCAGCGCGGACCAAGTCCGACCTGTCGCCGTGGGTAGGCAAGAACCTTCCGACCCGCCTGACGATCGCATATGCGCTCTGGGGGGTGCAGAGGCGCAACGCGACGCGCGCGAACGCGTGAAGAATCTCATCGGTCATGGATGGCATCCGTGCGTTCGTCTCGCACCATCAGCCCCCGCGCCACCAGCTCGTCGCCGAGAGCCAGCAGGTCGGCGAGAGCATCCGCTTCGCGCACGTCGTACTCCGCGACGACCTCCTGCGCGATCTGCTGCACCGTTCGCCCTTCTTCGAGCCCGGTCCAAAAGCGGGCACCGATTTGGTCGAGGGCAAAGTACTCCCCTTTCGCGAGATCGAGAACGATCAGCTCTCCGTCGAAGAGACGCGCGTGCACGGCGTCCGCGCAGCGCAAGCGCGTCCAGTTGGGCTGGCTGGCGCTCATGGCTCTCCCCCTTCTAGCGCACGGATGACCAAGCTCGCAACGCAGCCAGGGTTACGCGACGGTCGCACCAGATCGAAGAAGGCGGCGTGGTGGTAAATCGAAGTAATCTGCTCGAGTTCGCGCTTCCGCGCCGAAGCGTCGTCGACGTCGAAGCGAATGGCCGCCTCGAGAAGCATCCGGGCTGCATCGACCCCACGCAACGGTCGGAGCACGGCCCTAGTGACGGAGGGGTCGAAGTGCAGAGCAACGACCAAGGCGAGGCTACACGGCTCGCGAGCGACGTTCGAAGCCGGCAAGGCCGTCTTGTCGTCGGTCGCCTCTCCGGCGCGGATTGCGATGCCGAGGGCAAGGCACGACTCGCGAGTCAGCCAGTGATCGCGTTCGGCGGGGAGAACCCTGATCCCCCTCGCGCTCACCTCCAGCGAAACCGCGTCGTCAGCAAAGATTTGCGCGCCGTGCGTCAGACACATCTCTGCGGCCGCAGTCGACTTGCCCGCACCGTCCTGCCCGATAAAGACGACGGCCCGCCCCCCGAGCGCGACCGCGGAACCATGAAGTGCGAGATCCCCCGAAAGATCGCGAAGGAGCGCTCGCACCTGTCCGTTTCGCAGCTTGGCGATTTCGACGGGCGAGACGCCCGCGGCTGGGGCGAGTGTTGCAGCGCTCCCGTCGCGGGCACACCGGAGTCGGGCGAAGCCGGGCCAGTCGGCGACCATGTCCGTACCCAGTCTGCCGGCACGAAACGTGACCGTATCGTCGACTTTCTCCTCGTGGATCCAGCGGACGGAACCGCGAACGCTCTCCTTTGTCATGACCGGATCTCTGTACAATGTTTCTCACACGAGGTCGCGCCCGCTGCCGTGCTTGCGGAGAAACGCCTCCATGGAGAGAAGTTGCCACACCTCCAGAATTTGTTCATCCGCCGGGTCGGGGTCCGAGCGCTCTCCACGCCTCAGGAGGGCCAGACATGTGCTGAACATGCCCCGGAAAGCGGCAGGATCCACGAGGCCGCGCGCCGCAAGGGATTCCAGCGACGAAAGGTCCTGCAGCATTTCGAACGCATCTGCGCCCACTGCGGCCGCGGCGATCGCAGGTTCCAGCCAGGCCTTGTCTTGGCGCGTGCGGAGCCGCTCTGGGAGCACGTCCTTCATGGCAAGGCGATAGAGACCACGGTACTCGTTTCCATAGCTCAATAGGGCCGGGTCGAGCTCGAGAACGAAGCGGACGAACTCAAATTCCAGAAAGACGTCCACGGGAGCGCACCCAGTGACCGCTGCCACCTGTCCACCGAGATCCGCCCCATCGAGAAGCTGATCGCGCGTGAAGAGGTCCTCGAGCGCCTCATCAGGGGTGTTCGGCAAGCGGATCGAGCGGCCGGCTGCCTGCCGAGAGCGGGCGAAAAGTCGACGCGACCGCGAGGTCATCCAAGTTGGGCCTGCCGCGTGCCTCCGTCGGATGCGCCGCAGCGCCGATGGGAGCAGGGGAGAGAAGACGAGCTCGCGCAGGCGACGGAGTGGGCTCATCGGCCACGGAACTCGCACCCGCAAAGCCGCGTTCATCGCCGCAAAGAGGTGCCCGCGCTTGGCCAAGTGCGCAAAAGAGACCGGGCCACAAATCGTGTCACCGCTTACTCCGGACAGCACCACCTCCGCGTTCACATCGGTTGCTGTGGCGCAAAGAAGCATGGATAGGCACGTGGATGAGAGCACCATCGGCTGAGCGTCTGCGCATAGAGACGGCCGAAACCATCTCCCTGCTTCTCCCGCCGAAAGTCTTATTGGAGTGAGCTCGAGCGCCGCCATGAGCTCGTTGAAGTACGGCCGATCGTCTCCCGGGCTAGCGCACTGAATCGAGATCGCGTTGAGCTCTCGCGCCGATGCTCCCCTGCACCGCGCCGCGGCAAGCGCGAGAACGCCGCTTGAATCCAAGCCCCCGCTCACGAAGACCGCGACGCGCCTCGAATCACCGATCGCGCGCTCGACCGCAGCGTCCAGTCGATAGCGCATTTCAGTCGCGAGATCCGCCACCCTCCCTCGCCGGTAGGTCTTGGCCAGATGGGGAAATGCGCGAGTTAGCCGCACGCCATCGGGAGTTGCCAGAATCGTCTCGCAGGATCGCAGCCGGCGAATGCCGGCGAAGACGGTCGCGTCGGTGTCCAAGTCCACACCCCACGCCATCAGCGACACGAGTCGCTCGGCGTCCAGGGGAGCGTGTGGGAATAAAGACGCGAGAGGCTCCAGCCGCGAACAGATCAACAGGTACTCGTCGCTCGGGCCGCGAGCATAGTAAACGGGATATTGCGGAAGTGGAGCCGCGGAAACGGTGATTGAACCCTGTTCCAACCGAACCCTCGGATGCCCGGAGAGCGACTCGTTCGTGGTGCGAGAGGCGGCATGGACCGTTGCCGTACCGTCCTCCGTCCGACTCAAAAGTGCGGGAGGCCATGCAGCGAGCGCCGTGCTAGGGCCTTCGACGCGAATGGCGCCGGGCTCCTCCAGCGCCGCCCTCACTCGCGCCGCCAAGTGTTGCGACGGCGGTCGTCCGGGGGACCACCAGACGCCCAGGAACACGACGTGGCGCTCCCGCGATTCTCACATGCCCTTTTTCGTCGCTCGACTTCCGTCGCTCATCTTCACGCAGCCACCCGAGTGCGTGAGATCGCGAACGGTGCCGAGTCGGCGGAGGATGGGACGCGCGTAGGACTTTCTGGCCCGCCCTACAGCGCCAGGCGTCTGATCCATCGGCGCCATGTCCTTCTCACTTTCAGCCATTTCTGCCTCCTCGCAAACCACTCCCGGGGGCCCCAACGTAGCTCAGCTGCCTGTTTCTTGCGACAGGGTTGCCGAACGTGCGTCGCGCACGCTAGCAACGGGCTTCGAGGGCATCGACAGAAAGCTTGACTGCTTGAAGGCGGCTCGCGCTCCGTCGACGGCGGTCACGGTGGAGTTCCATCCCCAAGGCTCCCCATCGGCCTGCGCCCATAGGTCCACATCGACCTGGTCCCCCTTCGACAAGGCAAGGGGCCGCGGCCAAGGGAGAAAGAGCCGCCCGTAGCAATTCAGCTGCGCCGACGCGCTGGAGAAGCCGCACTCTCCAGTTACGTCCGCCTCGAACCAAAGGGCGAGCCCGTGCCCGATGGCCTGATGCTGAACGCGCAGCTCAGCACACCCAGCGATTGGGAGTGGCTGCACGGTGGCGTAGTCCAGGGTCGCCCAGGCCGCCGCCGTGGTCACCACGCACTCTGGCCGCAGGCGGTCACACTCCCGATCCGCGAACGTGGCGTTCCGAAGCCGAGCGCGCATGGATTCCAAGGTTACGCCGATCGGTCCATGTGCGGGGCCCACTGCCCATTCGTAGAGGTCAGGCCGCTCCACGACCGCAACCATGAGCCGATCGCGCGCTGGAATCAGGACGCCGCCTGGCTTGAGAAAGCGCGTTCGGAAATCCGCGACGATAGCCAGATGTTCCCGATACAATGGCAAGACGCCGCGGAGGTCCGAGACGATGACATCAGCCCGCTCGGGCAACTCGACCTCTCGCGAGTCCCCGTGGAAAAAGACGATTCGATCCGCGACGCCGTTCTCTCGGGCAAGCTCGCGCCCCACCTGAATCACGTCGCCGGTCTCAATTGCGTAGACGCGCCTTGCCCCCAGCCGGCAGGCCACGAGCGCGAAGATGCCCGTGCCGGAACCGACGTCCGCTACCACCGATCCCGGGGTCACCACGGCCTGCAGCGCCTGGACGTACGGACCCATCCGCGCTTCGTCCGCGATCATGCGAGCGTAGTCGTGCAAGTCGTACATGGCCGGGCTGGTCCGATCCTCTGCCAGACAAGGGCACGCTACCAGAAGAGGGCCGGGTGCCGAAAACTCAGGTGCGTCCACGGGAATGTCCATTCACCCGCCGCCACGAGCCGACCCCTGCGCCCCGCGACGGCCCGTGGCGTCTCCACCCCCAGAATCCCCCCTCACCCCCATCTCCATCGTCCAAGCCACCGCGCGCACGAGCGCCTCCACCTGCATCGCCCGGGAATCCGCGCCGACCCGTGCGAGCAGCCGCAAGAACATGGGCGCGCGCTCCGCCGCCGCGAGCTCATGCTGAATCAGCCGCGCATAAAGCCGCCGCACCCGCCCGGTCGACTCGACCGCCACACGGATGGCTCCCCAGGTACCGCTGCCTCGCGCGCTCTCCAGATACGCAGCCACCAGCCACACGATGGTCGCCACACGCGCATGCTCCGCGCGCTCGACGAACGTACCGAGGCGAAAACCAGGCTGAACGACGATGCGCTCCAAGTCCGCGATCGACGAGGGCGCGGCGGTCACGATCTTGTCCTTGAAGGCATTGATCACCAGGAGCACCGCGTGATCATGAATCTCGGGAACCGAGACGCGCAGCCCCGGCGCGATCTCATGACGCACGGAGCGCTCCATCATCATGACGATGTCGAGCCCGCACAGACCAGGGGGCCCGATGGACGCCTCCACGTCGAGCGACAGCGCGCCGAAATCGTAGACGAGGTTCCGATACGACAGCGCGACCCGCAGGCATCGCCAGCCGGCGCGAGCAGCCAGGTGCTGGAATCGACGAAAGTCCTGCGCCCGAACCCGGACGTCCACGTCGGTGATCGGTCGCTGCGCGACGTCGCCATAGAGCCAGCGCGACGTCACGATGCCCTTGACGGGAAGGACCGGAATCGCCGCCGCATCGCAACGGGCGACCACTTCACGAAGGATCGGAACTCCTGTCTCTTGCAAAAGCCACGTGGAGACCGATGGCTCGACGACCCGCTCCGCGCTCGTCGGGGTCTCGGGGGAATTCGGCCACGCTGAACTACCGGAAGAGGCGGGCATGGGGCGAACCACGGACTCGTGCTCTTGCAGGGCAACCATGGCACGCCCGAAGCCTGGGCGTGGCACCTCTCCACCGCTAGACTTCCCCACCATGCTCGCCGTCTCCCGTGCCGCCCAGGTCGACCGGCTCCTCGCCTAACCATCGCCCTGGCGGCCCCTTCCCCGGCATGGACCCCTTCCCCGCTTTCCTCCGCGACATCGAAAGCCCGGCCTTCTGGCGCGCCCTCGCCCCGTGGCTGCATGTGGCAGCCCCAGAGAGCGCTGCTGCAGAGGTCCCTCCCCGCGAGCCCCACACAAACCCCTGGCCCGCCTCCGGCTATCTCGCGCTGGACGCCGTCCTCGACCCGGCGAGCACCCTCGCCTTGGCCCGCGCCGTCGCCTCGCTCCGCGCGCACTCCCTGCATCCGACCTTTCTCTACGTCTACGACGAAGCTTGGCACGTGCTCGATGCGCTCCGTCCCCGCCTCGCGCCCTACTTGGGCCCCGACTTCGACGCCCTCGCCGACGTCTGGGCCTGGCACATCGACCCGCGCACCGACCCCGGCGGATGGCCGATCCATCGCGGGATCTACGAAGACGTCCGCGACGAGACCGGCGCACCCGCGATCGTCAACCTGTGGATCGCGCTCACCGACGCCACCGAGCGAAACGCGTGCATGCACGTGGTGCCCCTCCCGCGCGACCCGCACTATCCCGGCGATCTGCGCAACCTCCGCTCGCTCGAAGACCTCGGGCTCCCTCTTCCGACCCCCGCGGGCGGTGCCCTCGCATGGAGCGCCAACGTCGCGCACTGGGGTGGAACTTGCGACCCGTCGTTCGACCGCCCGCGCCTCAGCCTGTCGTTCACCGTGCGCCGGCGACCCCAGCGCGGAGGGGACCTCCAGGGCGTTCGTCTACCCCTCTCCTTTCGCGAGCGGCTCGACGTCATCGCGGACCAGTTCGTCACGTACGGCGACGGCGAGCTTTCCTCCGAACGAAACGAGATGCGCTGGGCGGCGATGGTCGAAGAGATGCGGATGGTCCTCGGTCGGTCCTCTGTCGATCGCCGTCGAAACGCGGACGGACGCCTCTGAGTCGGCCTCGAACGCGATTGATCCCCGCTCCAACGCGATTGATGCGCTCTCCATCGCGGTTGGCCCCCGATCGAACGCGGTTGATCCTCGTTCGACCACGATCGATGCGCTCTCGACCGCGGTTGATCCTCGTTCGACCGCGATTGATGCGCTCTCGACCGCGGTTGATCCTCGTTCGACCGCGGTTGATCCCCGCTCGACCGCGATTGATGCGCTCTCGACCGCGGTTGATCCTCGTTCGACCGCGATTGATGCGCTCTCGACCGCGGTTGATCCCCGATCGACCGCGATTGATGCGCTCTCGACCGCGGTTGATCCCCGATCGACCGCGGTTCATCCTCGATCGACCGGGATTGATCCCCGCTCGACCGCTAAAACCCCATCTGCCCGCTTATTTCGGGACCGACCGTCGGGATGAGACCGTTGTTGCCGAGGGACAAATTCACCCGCACCGCGCCGATAATCCCGTACTGCGGCGCCGGCGCGTACCTCAGGCCGCCGCCGAAATCGATGAACCCCGGCCCGTTCGACCACCACATGTCCACGTTTACGGGCGTCGGCTTCACCCCGTTGCAAGACGCGGACGCCGCGGGGCACAGCGTCGCGGTGCCCGACGTGTGGCCATCGAACGCGGATGCGCCGGCACCGACGAACGCCACCGGGGCGAACCCGTCCTTCTGCAGCGCATCCTTGGCGATCACACCGGTGGCGCGCGCCTCGAAGTAGATCCCCGATCCGAAGGCGTAGCCGTCGGCCACCGCCTGGACCGCCGGGGACCTCAAGAGCACGTACCCGCCGCGCACGCCGAGAAGAATGTTGGCGTTGATCGCGTAATCGAGCGACGCAAAGACGCGGAGATTGGCGAGGACGATCCCCCCGCCCGAAGTACCGGCGGTCCCTGGCTGGAGTTGGTTATTCTGGGTCGCTCCTGCCAGAGAGTGCGCCGGGAAGTCGGAGCCGAGGTCCGGGGCGTAACAGAACACGTGCTTGTCGTTCACCGGCAAAGCGGTGTTGGGGTCGAGGCGGCACAGGTCGTTTCCGGCGGGCATCGTGAGGAAGTCGAAATGCAATCCCGCGCCGATCCACCATCGCCGGAGTGGCTGCTTCGCACCCGGCTTCGCCACGCGCTTGTCCTTCTCTTCGCCTTTGACCTGGGCGGCTTCCGTAGCCGCTGGCTCCGTCTCGACCGCTTCCTTCGCGGGCGCGTCGCCCGGCTGGGGCTTGCCGTGACACGCTTTTGGGGGGTTCTTGAAGGGAAGGTGCGGTGGTGGTCCTGCGAGCTCTTCGCGGATGGGAACTTGATAGGGCGTCTTCGCGTCGCCGTTGCCCCCAACCGGGTCCATATCCTTATTATAAGCTTGAACGTAATATCGCATCGTCCCCACGACGACGTCGTTGCATGGGATGAGCCCTGTCCAGCCCCTGCCCGTGCGAAGGAGATCGATGTGGCTCCACTCCGCGTCATCGCGCTCTTTGGCGCGCTTGTACCTCACGATGACGTGGTAAGCGTCCGCCGGTCCCCCTTCGATGAATATCGGGAGAGGCGTATCGACCTTCTGTTCGGCCACCGGCGTGTGAACGAAGTCGCCCTTGCCCGGCTGCGGTAACACGGGGGGCGGGGGAACGGGGAGAGGAGCGGGGGCCACGGGAGCGGGCGGCAGCGGCGCAGGTGGAGCCGTGCTCGAAGGAGCGGGGGCGAGCGGAATCAGCGGGGGGGCAGCCGGTGCGGCAGGAGCCCCAGAGGCCGCGCGGGGGGGACCGCCGCCTTTGACCTCGTCCCACGCGGCTCGCAGATCGGCAGACTCGTAATCCGGGTTGAGATCGATAGTGGGATGAAGCTTCAGCGCTTCTCCGAAAGCCTTGACAGCGACTGCCTTGTCTCCGGCGCGAAACTGCATCGTCCCGATGTCGCGCAGGAGCGCGGCTTGGGTGCCCGACGAGCAGTTGGCTGGCGCGCAGGCGCGCAGCGCCTTGTCGAGTCGGGCGGCCCCCGCGGCATAGCTCATGCCGAGGTAGTCGCTCTCGGCCTGATTCAACGCATCGAGCGCCGCAACCTCGGCGCGGGAATTGGCGGCCAATACCGATCGCGGGAGCGCAACGAGGATCCATGTGACGAACGCGACGAAAAGGAGGACGAATCGCACGGGCCCATTCATACACCCATTGTGGGATCGCCCGCCGGGCGCAGTAGATTTCGTAATACTGTATATTTCACGTGGGCCGCGATCGGGCCGCGCCGGCCTTCCCTTTTTCGCCGCGTTTCCCGCGCGCGCACTTGAGTCGAGATGCGCGGCCGAGCCATCGTCCCGCACGCCAATTGCAGCGTGCCCGCCCGTTATGCATTCGGAGTTTCCCTATTGGATCGCCGCCATGGTCACGACCGCAGTGGGTGCGGCAGCAAGCGTGGTTCTGGCCGCTCAGGCGCCCGTTCCCGTTCTCCACCCTGCGGCATACGTGGCGCCCGCCGTGGCACCTCGCCCCGTCGGCAACAACTTGAATACCCCTGCGACAACGCCTGTGCTCCCCGGCCAAACCGTCCTGGCACCGGGCTTTTCGGCTGGACAGCAGGTAGGCACGGGCGGCGTTCCGGGAACGCCCTCGTTCACGGAGGGATACGGAACGGCGTCGCCATTTGCCAGCACTGCAATGAACCAGCCGGGGCAGCCGCCGTTCCTCGAAGGACTCTCCGGCAATCAGGGCGTGGGCTCGTCCATGAACCAGCCTGGTGCGCCGGATTTCTATGACGGCTTCGGCTTCAACCGCGGCGTCACGCCTCCCAACCAGGGGGCGGAGCGCGAGACCCCATACCCGAACGATACGACGGCGCCCCAACCCCTGAACCCGGGCGTGGCGAACGGCAGCCTTGGCTTTTATAACGGCTTCGGGGGCGGTCAACCCGACGTGGGTTTCTACGCGGGCTTCACGACGGCGCGCTGACGCGTCCTTGCGCTACTCGCTTCGGCAGCGCGCCAGCAGCGCCAGAACCCACTGCTTTCGGCCGCTCCCGGCGCTCTGCGCGAAGGGCGAGCCATCGGCCAGAACGCGCCCCCTCACCCGTTCGAGCGCCACCGAGTCCCCGATCGCGCAAGCACAGATCGCTCGCTGCCGGAGCAATTCCCTTCCGACCGATGCGGTCGGGACGCCCGCGTCGAACGCGCTGTCCAGCCACGACGCGGCGCGGACGTAGTCCGCGTGGAGCGCGAGGTTCTTCCCGATGAGATAGTCGGCCAGCGGCTCGTGCGTGCGCTCCGCCCACGTTCCCAGAGTGAGGGCCCCCACCCACGGGTCGACGGGCCGACCTGGTTGTCCGATCAGGAGGTCGATGATGGCCCGTCGCGCGGCCGGGTCGCCGGCGCTCTGCGCTTTCACCTCGAGGGTACGTGCCGCGTCTTCGTCGAGCGTGCGCGCCGCCAGCGCGCGGTAGATTGCCGCCGCTCGCTCGTCTAGCCCCCGCGCGAGGTCGTCGTCCGCGAGCAGCTCGTCGGCACGGTCGCGCCACGTCCTCGGCGCTTGGTCATCCTCACGGATTTTCGTCAGATCATCGCGGCCCCGGTCGTGGTCTCCATACCAAACGTCGATGCGCGCGCGCTCGAAGCGGGCGTGCCAGTCGCGGGGATCGCGCGCGACGACGCCGTCGTACGCCTCGACCGCGCGTGCGAATCGACGTTCGTCTCGACACTGGTCCCCGTCGCGGTTCAACGCGTCGACTTCGTGCGGGCACGTCCGTGCCCAGACGCTCGGACGCTCGAACCGTGCCCGGGCATACGCGAGCGCTTGCGCCGGCATGGTCAACCCCCGCAGCGACTGGCGGAACTGGTCGTCGAGTGCGGCCCAGCTCTCCCCGGACAGCGCCTCGATTGATGTGCCGCCATACCACGCACGAACGACGGACGCCCCCCAGCGATCGAGCACCCACGCGACGAAGGCGCCCGCGATCGTGTAGCTCTTCGCAGCGTTCTCGCCGAGAAAGCCGAGCGAAAAGATTTTGCCGACGGGCGGCAAGATTCCGAGGTCGAGCATCGCGCGAGCCCACTGCGCGTCGGTCAGCTCGTCGTCGTCCGGCGACGTCGCGACCGCGACCCCCTCGATGAGCCCGGGGTTGGGCCAGAGCCCCCCCGCGCTCCCGGCGATACGAAACGGCCCGCGGCCGAAGCTCCCCGCGACGACGTGGGCGATCTCGTGGCCGAGGATCGGATGCGGATAGCTGGACAGCTGGATGTAGACCTCGCGCCTCCAGGGCTTGGCGATGGACGTCTGGGCCGCGCCCATCAGGCGTCGCTTTTCGTTCCCATCGCGAAACACGTAAGCAGTGAGCCGACCCCGCACGTGCGTATCGAGCCGCGTCTCGTCAGCGGCGAGCTGTTCCTCGCAATCGCGGACGAGGAGCGCGACTTGCTCCGCGAGAAGCGAGTCGGGGTAGAGGACGTCGCAGTGCGGACCGGCGGCGCGACCGCCGAGCGCCCGCGCGATCGACTGTGGTGTTTGCCAGTGCCCGAGCTCTGGTCCGTAGGCCGCGAACACCAGGCTCACGCCAAGCGCAGCAACACCGGCGAGCAAGCGCGCGGTAGCACGCCAGTCCGCGCGCAACGGGCGGAGCGCGAGCTGCCCGTTGTCTCCGCGAGAGAGGACGGACGCGACGAGCGCGACGCCGGCGAGCGTCGCGAGCGAGCCGGCGCGGTACGTCCAGAGCTCGGTGCGAACATCGACGATCGTGTCGTACAGCGTGCCGCTGAAGAAGCCGACGAACGGATCGTAGGCGAAGATCATCGGCGACCCCCAGAAGCGCGCGAGGCTGACCGCGATCCCGCCGAGCGGACCCGCCAGCGCGAGCAGCACGCAAGTCAGCCGCCTGGCCCTCGCCCTCCGGCGACCGACCTCGGCGACCACCGCACCCCACGCTCCCCCGAGGATCGCGCCCACTCCGGCCGTGAGAACGAAGAAGATCGCGCCACCCGAGAGGTCGCATAGGCCGACGCGCAGCGCGTGGAGCAGTGCGGTCGAGAACGCGACGCCGGCGAGCAGCGCCCCCGAGGCCACCCCCCGCCCGACGCAGGTCAGCGGCGCGAGCTCCAAAGCGGACAGCTCGATCGCCGTCGCAATCGCGGCGACGGCCGGCACGATGAGACCGCTCGCGAGCGAGTGCTCGTACCCGGGCCCCCCGAAGAGAGGCAAGAAGCCCACCGCCGCGAGAAGGACGAAAACGACGACGACGGCGACAAGCTGAGGTCGGGAGAGGATGCGCAAGCCCGGATTCCAGTCGGCAAAGACTAGACGTAAACTTCGTGCTCACCGTCCGCCTGGGCCGGCTGCGCTGGAGTGATCGGCGGTTCGAGCACCAGCGGCAGGATTTCGTCAATCCGCTTGATCAGGTGAATGACGAGCTCCGCGCGGATGTCCTTCGGAACGTCTTCGAGGTCAGGCTCGTTGCGTGCCGGCAGGAGCACGACCTTGATCCCCGCCCGGTGCGCGGCCAAGAGCTTCTCTTTGATTCCGCCGACCGGGAGCACGCTCCCGCGGAGCGTGATTTCGCCCGTCATCGCGACGTCTTTCCTCACCGGGCAGTGCAGGAGCAACGACGCTACGGCGCTGAACATCGTGACGCCGGCGCTCGGCCCGTCTTTGGGGGTGCCCCCCTTCGGCACATGCAGATGCAAGTCGGTCGCTTTCAAGAACTCCGGGTCCAGCCCAAGGTCCTTGGCCCGGCTTCGCACGAACGACACGGCTGTCGCCGCGCTCTCGCTCATGACGCTCTTGAGGTTGCCGGTGACCATCACCTCGCCTTTCCCCGGCATTTTCGTCGCCTCGATGAACAAGATGTCCCCCCCCGTGGGCGTCCAAGCGAGACCGGTCGCCACACCAGGAGCGCTCGTTCGCTCGGCCAGGTCGGGCAGCTGGCGCGGCGGACCGAGGATCTTCTCGATCGCCCCGGCGTCCACGACCATCCGCAAGTCGGGATGCCCGTCGGCGATCCGCATGACCACGTGCCGGCATACCGCTCCGATCTCCCGTTCGAGGCCACGGACGCCGGCCTCTCGCGTGTAGGCTTCGATGATCCGCGCGAGAGCTTCTTGCGTGAGCTCGAGGCGCTCGTCGGTCAGACCGTGTGCGCTGAGCTGCTTGGGGCAAAGAAACTCCTTCGCAATGCTGAG
>Ga0265332_10000967_pt1 | contig 16996 bp, 7 predicted proteins | sample 41926metaG_FD_202084 | JGI IMG/M metagenome (GOLD analysis project Ga0265332, IMG submission 202084) | Rhizosphere microbial communities from Carex aquatilis grown in University of Washington, Seatle, WA, United States - 4-19-26 metaG | ecosystem: Host-associated > Plants > Roots > Rhizosphere >...
CCGCCAGTTCCTCCAGCAGCCAGCGGAATTCGTCGAGCGCAGGCTCTTCGCGTCCGGCGGCGCGGTTGCGCTCCCGCCGCTCGCGGTAGCGCTGCCACCAGGCGGACTGGGCCGCCGCGTGCTTCGCGTCGCGCTCGGGATTGTCCGGGAATTTCGCGAGGCGGCGGTCCAGCGCCTCGAGATAGCGCGGCAGCTGCGTCAGCGCGGACCACGGCGTTGCCCGCAGAAACCCCGGGTGCACGAGGGCGTCGCGATGTGCGCGGACCTCGGCGCCGAGCCGGCCCTGCGCCGCCGGAAGGCGGGCGATGCGCGCCGAGACGGCGTGATGCTCGGCGGCGATCGCGGTCAGGAGCCGGAACATCGACTCCGCCACGGCCGGCAGGCGCGTTCGCGCCCGCTTCACCTGCTCGGCGAACGCGTGCTCGCTTCTCGGCGGCGGGTCGTCGCCGACAAAGGCACGATCGCAGATCGCGGCGAGCGCATCGTCCGCGAGCGCGTCGGTCGCGAGTGCGGGCTTCAGTTGCAGCGCCGCCTGCGTGAATCCCGGCCCCCCCTTCGCGTAGACCGCGACGCTCGGCTTCAATGCGAGCCGGATCAGCCGCACGACGCCCGCGCGCGTCGCGGCATCCGCGGCGACGCGCGTGTCCATCAGCACGACCGACACGCTCTGGCCGTCGTCGACGAGCGCGGGGTAGCCGGTGATGCGACGGCCGTCCTTCATTCGCGTCAGCGTCTCCGGCAGGTCGCCGAAGTCCCACGACGTGACGCCATGCCTTTCCAGCGCCGGACCTTCGCTCGCGAACAACAGCTGCGCCGCTTCGCCGAGCTGCGCGCGCAACGCGTCGAGATCGCGCCCGCTCGCGAGCTCGCGCTCCGCGGCATCGACGACACGGAAATTCAGCGCGAGATGCGGCGGCAGCGCCACGCCATCCCAAGCGCCTGCCTCCGGCGCATCGCCCAGCGCCTGGCGCAACCACCCGCGCAGCGCCGTTTCGAGTGGGGCCGCGCCGGCGTGGGTGGCCTCGAGAAAGGCCGTGACCGCCGGCGGCATCGGCGTCACGCGGTTGCGCCACGACTTCGGCAGCGACTTCAGCAGGAACGTGACCTTCTCCCGGATCATCCCGGGCACGAGCCAGCTCGCGCGCGCGACGTCGACCTGGTTCAGGAGCGCCAGCGGCACCGTCAATGTGAGGCCGTCCTGCGGATGCCCGGGGGCGAACCGGTACGCGAGCGGCAGCGTGGCGCCGGCCATCGCCAGTGTTTCCGGGAAGAGCTCCTCGGTGACGTGTGCCGCCGCGTGGCGCATCAGCGCCTCGCGGGTGAGAAAGAGCACGCGCGGATCGGTCGCCTCCGCGCCGGCGCGCCAGTGCTCGAACGACGCCAGCGAGTGAATGCCCGCGGGGACGCGCTCGGCGTAGAACGCGGCGATCGTCTCGTCGTCGACCAGCACGTCCTGCCGGCGCGCCTTGTGCTCGAGCAGGGCGACGTCGGCGATGAGACGGCGGTTGTGATCGAGGAATGCGCCCCGGGTCGCAAGCTCGCCGGGGACGAGCGCCTCGCGGATGAAGACCTCGCGTGCGGTCGCCGGATCGACGCGGCCGTACGACACGCGACGACGCGGGACGAGCGTGAGACCGTACAGCGCGACGCGTTCGCTGGCGACGACCTCGCCGCGCCCGGCATCCCATTTCGGCTCGAAATAGTCGCGCGTGACGAGATCGCCCGCAACCGCCTCGATCCATTCGGGTTCGACTTTCGCCGCGCAGCGCGCATAAAGCCGCGACGTCTCGACCAGTTCCGCGGCGAGCACCCATTTCGGCCCCTTCTTCGCGAGCCCGGATCCAGGATGCAGGTGGAACCGGATTCCGCGCGCGCCGAGATACGCATCGCCTTCGGCGTCCTTGTTGCCGACGTTGCCGAGAAGACCCGTAGCGAGCGCCTCGTGGATCGAGCGATAGCGCGCGGCGTCGATCTCCGTGGGCAGCGTCGCCTGCCATTTCCAGCCAAGCTCGGTCAGCTCGTGCACCAGCTGCGCGTGCACCTCGCGCCATTCGGTGAGACGCAGGAACGACACGAACTGCGCGCGGCACGCGTCGACCAGACGCCGGTGCGACAGCCTTTCCGCGAGCCGCTCGCCGAAGAATTCCCACAGTGCGATCAGCGACAGGAAGTCGGAGCGCTCGTCGCGAAAGAGCCGGTGCGCCTCGTCCGCCTTCTGCTGCTTGTCCTGCGGACGGTCGCGCGGATCCGGCACCGACAGCGCGCTCGCGATCACCAGCACTTCCGCGAGGCAGCCGCGCTCGCGCGCCGCGACGATCATCCGGCCGACGCGCGGATCGACCGGCAGTCGCGCGAGTTCCTGCCCGGTCTTCGTCAGCGCGCGCCCGGTGTCGACGGCGCCGAGCTCCTGCAGCAGCTGGTAGCCGTCCGTGATCGCGCGCGGCGACGGCGGCTCGACAAAAGGGAAAGCGTCGACGGCGCCGAGCCGCAGCGACGCCATCCGCAGGATCACGGCGGCGAGCGAGCTCCGCTGGATCTCGGGATCGGTGTAGGCAGGCCGCGCGGCGAAGTCCGTCTCGCTGTAGAGCCGCACGCAGATGCCGTCGGCGACGCGGCCGCAGCGGCCGGCGCGCTGGTTCGCGGCCGCCTGCGCCACGCGCTCGATCGCGAGCAGCGTCGTCTTGTTGCGCAGCGAGTACCGCTTGACGCGCGCGAGGCCGCCGTCGATCACGTAGCGGATGCCCGGCACGGTCAGCGAAGTCTCGGCGACGTTGGTCGCGAGCACGATGCGGCGCCCGCGCGACGGCGCGAACACGCGCTGCTGCTCGGGGACGCCGAGCCGCGCGTAGAGCGGCAGGATCTCGACCGCTCCGGCGTACGGCCTCCGCGCGAGCTCCTTGCGCAGGAGCTCGCCCGTCTCGCGGATCTCGCGCTCGCCGGGCAGGAAGACCAGGATGTCGCCCGGACCCTCGCGCCAGAGGTCCTCGGCCGCGGCGACGATCGCGTCCTCGAGCTCTTCCTCGTCGTCCGCCTCGGCGTCGTCGGACTTGAGCGGCCGGTACCGGATCTCGACCGGGTACACCCGCCCCGACACTTCGATGACCGGCGCGGGGGCATCTTCCGTTCCGAAATGGCGCGCGAAGCGCTCGGCGTCGAGCGTCGCCGACGTGATGATGATCTTGAGATCCGGCCGCCGCGGCAGCAGCTGCTTCAGGAAGCCCAGCAGGAAATCGATGTTGAGGCTGCGCTCGTGCGCCTCGTCGATGATCAGCGTGTCGTAGGCGGCGAGCAGGCGATCGCCCTGCGTCTCCGCGAGCAGGATCCCGTCGGTCATCAGCTTGATGAATGCGTCGGGGCGCGTGTGGTCGGTGAACCGGACCTTGTAGCCGACCGTCTCGCCGAGCGGCGTGCCAAGCTCGGCCGCGATGCGCGTCGCCACGGCGCGCGCGGCGATGCGGCGCGGCTGCGTGTGGCCGATGAGACCGCGCTGGCCGCGGCCGAGGGCGAGGCAGATCTTCGGCAGCTGCGTCGTCTTGCCCGAGCCCGTCGCCCCGCAGACGATCACGACCTGGTGCGCGCGGATCGTTGCGGCAATCTCGTCGGCCCGTTGCGCGACCGGAAGTTCGGGCGGATAGGAAAGGGCCGGCCGCCGCGCGGCACGCCGCGCCCGCTTCTCCCGCGAGCGAGCGATCGCCGCGGCGATCCGCTCCCACTCGGCGGCACCGGCGCGGCTCTGCCGCGCATGCTCGATGCGCGAGGCGAGCGGAATCGCATCGGCGCACATGGCGTCGGCGAGTTCTGCCGCGAAGCGCGCGGCGGACGGCGGATTCGGCATGCGGAGGGTCAGTGGGATGCGACGGGGAGTGGCCGATGCGCGACCATGGCGCCGACGCGATCGACGTGCCGGCGGCGCGGATTCTACTCCCCGCGCGGTGCCGCGGCGTTATGATCATGCCAGCGCAACGGCCGCGCTCCCGCTATTGCGCGCGCCAGAACAATCGGAGACACGATGAGCCCTCTGAACCGTATCGCCGCCGTCGCACTCGTGGCGGCCTGCACGCTTGCGCTGAACTCGACCGAGGCGAAGACCTTGCGCTGGGCAGGTCGCGGCGACATGCAGACGACTGATCCGCACGCGCAGAACGAGATTCTCACCAATAACATCAACCGGCTGATCTACGAGTTTCTGCTCGAGCGCGACAAGACACTGGGATTGAAACCGGCGCTCGCCGAGTCGTGGACGCAGATCAACCCCACGACCTGGCGCTTCAAGCTTCGTCCGGGTGTCAAGTTCCACGACGGAACGCCGTTCACCGCCGACGACGTCGTGTTCAGCTTCGAGCGCGCGCGCGCCGATACGTCCCAGCTTCGCGTCTACTCGAACGCCTCGGGCATTCCGCGCAGGATCGACGACCTCACCGTCGAGTTCACGACCAACGGGCCCAACCCGATCGAGCTCGAGCACATCGCGACGATCAACATCATGTCGAAGGCGTGGTGCGAGAAGAACCGCGCCAGCAAGCCGCAGAACTACACGGAGAAGGAGGACATGATCACCGCGCACCAGGCCAACGGCACGGGGCCCTACATGCTGAAGGCGCGCGAACCGGACATCAAGACGGTGCTCGTCAAGAATCCGAACTGGTGGGGCCTCAAGGAAGGCCTCTTCGAAGGCAACGCCGACGAGGTCGTCTACACGCCGATCGTCTCGGATGCGACGCGCGTCGCCGCGCTGATCTCGGGCGAGGTCGACCTCGTCAACGACCCGCCGCCGCAGGACGTGCCGCGGCTCGCGCAGACGCCCGGCATCAGGATACTGGAAGGCATCGAGAACCGCGTCGTGTTCATCGCGATGGACCAGGGGCGCGACGAGCTCCTGTACTCCAACGTCAAGGGGAAGAACCCGTTCAAGGACCGGCGCGTGCGGCAAGCACTCTACGAGGCGATCGACATCGAGGCGATAAGGAAGAACACGATGCGCGGCCTCGCGCAGCCCACCGGCGTGATGCTGCCCTCGCCGATCCAGACGACGCCGGAGCTCGAGAAGCGGCTTCCCTACGACAAGGCGCACGCGAAGGCGCTGCTGACGGAGGCCGGCTATCCGAACGGCTTCGAGGTCACGCTCGACTGTCCGAACAACCGCTACGTCAACGACGAGAAGATATGCCAGGCGCTTGCAGCGATGTGGGCGCAGATCGGCGTCGCGACGCGGGTAAACGCAATGCCGCGCGCGAACTTCTTCCCCAAGATCGAGAAGCTCGACACCAGCATGTACATGCTGGGCTGGGGCGGCGGCGCGATCGACGCGATCTTCATCCTGCAGCCGGTCCTCGCCACGTACAACGGCAAGGGCGACGGCGACTACAACTACGGCCGCTACACGAATCCGAAGCAGGACGATCTGATCGCGAAGATCAAGGTCGACGTGAACGCGCCGCAGCGACTCGACGAAATCCACGCGGCACTGGCCGCGCAGGCCGCCGAGATCAATCACCTGCCGCTGCACCGGCAGATGATCCCGTGGGCGATGCGCTCCAACGTCACGGCGGTGCACCGGGCCGACAACAACGTCATTCCGTACTGGGTGAAGATCCAGTAGCGCCGTGTGCGTGGCCGGTGGCGTCGCGATCTTCCGCCCGCCCGTCGCCGCCGGTCAGGTGGAGATCGACGCTGCGGCCGCCACGCGTTCGCGCGCGCGACCGAGGTACCGCGTCACTGCCCACGTCGCGACGACAGTGACCGCGACGTCGATCGCGAGGTGCAGGTACGCATCGCTGGCGCCGCTGCGCACGGCCGCCGCGATCGCGTGCAGCACGATACCGGTCGCCATGTACGCCGGCACCGCGCGGTAGTCGAAGCGCAGGAGACCGAAGACGATCGCCGCCGCCGCGATGCCGGTGGCGAGCCCTGCGACGGCTGCGCCCAGCATGTCCGGCGCGTCGACCACCGAAACGACGGTCACCACGGCGACCAGCACGACCATTGCGAGCCAGCCGTGCCGCCGCCATTCGCCGGTCACGCGTTCGAGCCAATATATGAAGAAAAGACCCGTCCCGGCCGTCGCAACCAGCTGCGCGCCGTTCGCGGCAGCGCCCAGCGCCGGCAACGCCAGTGCCTCGAACGGATACGCCGGCCACCGCGGCACGGTCGCCGGCGCGAGGCTGCCGAGCGCGGCGCCCACGCCGGCCGCGACGAGCGCCGCCGCCACGCCGAGCATCCACGGCGGCCGGTCGCCTTCGAGCCGGTGTAGCGGCTGGCGTTCGCTCGCCCACGCGCCGACGCCGGCCAGCAATCCGAAGAGCAGCGCGGTGATCGCCGCGCCGAGCAGCATGCCGGCGGCGCTCAAGCCGATCTGCGACGCCACCGGCTCGGTGGTGTCGAGCCCCATGGCGAGCGTGGGCCACGCGTTCGCGTACGTGACGAGCATCAGCACGAACGCGATGGCCGCAACGGCCGTCAGCGCGCGCCGGTCGCAGCGGCGATGGGTCCAGTTGAAGATCGCCATCACCAGCGCCGCCAGCGCCGCGATGGCGACCGCTGCCGCGATCGACATCTTGACGAACGACAGCTTGCCGTCGCGCTCGCGCTCGGCGCGCTGCCAGACCTCGGGCACTTCGACGTAACGTCCGTAGCTCGTCACCTCGTCGCCGCCCAGCGCCACGACCGCGCGGGCTTCGGCACCCTTGCCGGCGTCGATGCGCGGGTCGGCGAACGTGAACGACCAGTCGACGCGCGCCGGCTGCGCCTTCTCGTTGGCGCCGACGAGCTTCAATGCGGCGGGGTCCTGCGCAAGCGCTCGCACCAGCGCCTGCTGCGCGAGGACCAGCGCATCGTCGCGGGCGAGGGACGCCCCGGGGCGCGCTTCGGGAAGGCGGTGCCGCACCTGCCGGACGGCGCCGCGCCCGTCGACGCTGACGCGCCATTCCTCGGCGCGGTCGGCGACGTCGCCGCTGAACTTCGCGTAGCGCACGTCCCAGAGCGGAGGGGCCAGCGTGTTGCCGATCAGCTTCGCGTAGGCGTCGGGTCCCGCCTCGCGCCACACGAACTTGTGCGCCTGCCAGAGCAGCGGCTCGTCGCGCACCAGTCGCGTCGTCGCCATGCGCCGCCACTCGGGGCCGAGCGTCACGCCACGTTCCGCGAGTGCCGAGTCCGCCGCCGCCATCGCGGCATCGCGGTCGATGACCAGCGGCGGCGCGTCGATCCCGAACGGTGTCGCGGCGATCCAGACTGCGAGTCCCGCGACGCCCATCCACGGAAGCGCGCGCTGGAAACGCCGCACCCAGCCTCGGTCGGGAACGCTCTGCGGCAGCAGCGGCGCGGCAGGCACGTCGACGTGCTCGCGCGGCCGCCATGCGCCGTTGCGCAGGTCCGCGCCGAGCTCGCCGAACCCGCCGGCGCGATAGCCCCGGACGAGGACGACGGCGAGCGGCACCAGTCCCGCGCCGATGACGAGCGCGCGCTGGAGGTCGGCGCCCGGCGCATCGACGAGGAACACGGGTATCGACATCAGCGTGAGGTCGAACAGCGCGTGCAGCAGGATCGTCGGCACGAGCCCGTAGCGCAGGAAGATGAGCGCCCAGAGCATCGCGGGCACGACAAGCTCGACCAGGCGCGAATACGCGGGGAAGCCGGGGTAGTTCGCATGCGCCGCGCCGAAGACCACCGCCTGCAGCACGACGACAATGCCGATCGCCAGTCCGCGCTTTCCAAACCGTGCGCCGACGATCGCGGCAAGCGAGATCGGCACGGCGCGGAACAGGCACTCCTCCATGAACCCCGCCTGCAGTGCCTGCGCAATCGGAGTCAGCGCGGGCACGGCGCTGCTGAGAATGTTGGGATCGGTGAGCACCTCGGAGGGCTGCCACCAGCCGGCCCAGCGGTTGGTCGCGTAATAGAACGCCGCGATCAGCGCCAGCTCGATGGGCACGAAGAGATAGCCGCCGAGCGTGCGGCCGAGGATCGACTTCGTCGGCGCCGCCTGCGCGGACCACACGCGCCACAGCTGCGGGTGTCCGGCGAACGCATACCGCGACAGGCTCTCCGCCGCCATGAACACGAGGCCGAGTGCAAGTCCGCCGAGGAAGGCCACGGCCAGCGCCGCGCCGACTTCGCGGAACCAGAACGTCTGCACCGACTGCGCGGTGTCGAACCCGAACCAGGCGGCCGGCGCCGACGCGAGCACCATGAGTCCCGCCAGCGCGCCGACGACGAAGCCCGCATTGCGCGCCGGGCGCCACGACAGCCAGTGGCGGCGCGCGAGCCACAGCACGCCGAAGATGCAGCCGCCGAGTCCGTAGAGAATGCCCGCGGCAACGCTGGCCGCGCCCGCAATCGTGTTGTTGGCCGAGCGCATCTCCTGATAGCGGCGCTCGAACGACTCCGGAATGTTCACGAAATATCGCACCGACGTGAGCTCGTTGCCGGACACGACGAGCTGCATCCGGAAGTGCGCCTCGGCGATGCGCTCGTCCGTGCGCTCGTAGGCGAACGTGTGGTCGACGCGGCCGGTTGTGCGCGTCTGCTGCGTCGTCTCGAGCCGACGATACGGCGCGAACTCCACACCCCAATCGGCGTGCGCGCGCGTCTCGGCGATCTGCCGCGCCGCCTCCGCCGGCAGCGCGAGTCCGGCGGGATCGGCGGGAACGAAAGTCTCGGCGAGACGCTTGGTGAAGCCGTCGATCGCGCCGTCCGGGCGAAAGCGCAGGGACGCCTCGCTCACTTCGCCGGGCCTGAAGAGCCGCACCTCCCAGCCATAGGGCGAATAAACGGACCCTTCGACGAGCTTCGCAAAGACCTCCTTGCCGCCGCCCTCGAGCTCGACGTAGTTCTGCGTCGACTCGTCCTGCGTGAAGCGCGCTGCGCTGCGCGCGTCCGCCGGAGCGAGCGAATGTTCGGCAGCGAGCGCCAACGCACGGTCGAGCGCGCCGTTCCTGTCCATGCGGATCTCGAGATTGACGATCGGAATCGCCAGCGGGAAGAGCCGCCAGGCGACGCCGAGCGCCGCGCACGCGACGAGCGCGTAGGCGATCCAGAATGCAGGTTTGCGGGAGATGCCGGCCGTGAACATGGAGGCCGTTGTATCACAATCCATGGCGGCGGCGCTGCCGGGCGACCGCACGAACGCGATGCCATCCGCCGCGCCGAATGCAGCCGGCGCCTACTTTGGGCTCGCGCGCAGCATGCGTGGAAGCACCCGCTCGATCTCTTGGTCCATCAGGGCGCCGAGCTCCGCACTTTTCCGGGCGGAATCGAGCGCGTTCCACGGCGTTCGGTCGGGCGCCATCGCAGCCGGGAAGGTCGATCCGGCGACGATGCGTTCATGCGCCTCGACCGCACTGGTCCTCAGATCGATCAGCAGCAGCTGGAAATTCGCGAACACGCCGAGAAACCCGATGCCCGACTCCAGCGTGTCGGGCCGTTCCATGCGCGTGGTGCTGTCGAGATAGAAGCCCAGTCCGGCGACCTTGCCGCTCCCGCGATACTGTCGCTCGGTCTTGAGCTGAATCTCGGCCTTGTACGGCGCGATCAGCAGCAGCCGGGCGTCCGGATCGGGCGGAAGACTCCCCGCGACGAGAGCGATCAATGCGCGAACATTGACCGAATCTGCGTCCAGCCACGCGTCGCGAAGCGCGTACAGCTCGGGATCGCGGGCACGGAACGGAGCGAGCGTGACATCGGGCCGCGCTCGGGTGATCACGGCGTGCGCGCTGCGAACGGCGGAATCGTCGAATCCGGTCTCGGCGAGCTTCACCACCTGGTACTGGTTCTGGTCCAGGTGGCTGCCGATCTGCTTCGCCGGGCTGACGATCGTCAGTCGATCGCCGACAAGGGACAGGATGGCGATCGTTTCGGCGCCGGCCAGGGTAGGCCATCCGGCGCCGGCGACCAGCATTGCAAGCAGCCAGTTCCGCGGTGCGCGGAACGGGTGCCGCGTGCGGTTCCGGCTCATGGGCTACTCCCCGCGGAACACGGATCGACTATTCGATCGCCTTGACCAGGTCCTCGATGACCTTCTTCGCGTCGCCGAAGACCATCATCGTCTTGTCCATGTAGAAGAGCGGATTGTCGAGGCCCGCATAGCCCGACGCCATCGAGCGCTTGTTGACGATGACCGTCTTCGCCTTGTACGCCTCGAGGATCGGCATCCCGTAGATTGCGCTGCCCTTCTGCTCGGCGAGCGGGTTGACGACGTCGTTGGCGCCGAGGATCAGCGCGACGTCGGCGGTGCCGAACTCGCCGTTGATGTCCTCCATCTCGAACACCTGGTCGTACGGGACCTCCGCCTCGGCGAGCAGCACGTTCATGTGCCCCGGCATGCGGCCGGCCACCGGGTGGATCGCGTACTTGACGTTCACGCCCTTGGCCTTGAGCTTTGCCGCCATTTCCTTGACCGCGTGCTGCGCGCGCGCCACGGCGAGCCCATAGCCGGGAACGATGATGACCGTCTCGGCGTTGCCCATGATGAACGCAGCGTCGTCGGCGCTGCCCGACTTCACCGTCTTCTGCGATGCGTCCGCCGCCGCCGCGCCTTCGGCCGCGCCGAAGCCGCCGAGAATGACGCTGAAAAAGCTCCGGTTCATCGCCTTGCACATGATGTAGGACAGGATCGCGCCGGAGGACCCCACCAGCGATCCGCTGATGATCAGCATCGGGTTGTTGATCGAGAAGCCGATGCCCGCCGCCGCCCAGCCCGAGTAGCTGTTCAGCATCGAGATCACCACCGGCATGTCGGCGCCGCCGATCGGGATGATGATGAGGACGCCGAGGATGAACGCGAGCGCCGTCATGACGATGAAAGGGATCCAGCCGCCGCCCATGAAGAACCAGACGCCGAAGCCGACCATCGCGATCGCCATCGCGAGGTTGAAGAGATGCTGGCCCGGGAACACGATCGGCGCGCCGGAAATTCGTCCGGACAGCTTGCCGAAGGCAATCACCGAGCCCGAGAACGTGATCGCGCCGATGAACGTGCCGATGAAGAGCTCGAGCTTGTTGCCGGCAGGCAGCGGCACGGGCAAGTTCATCGCCGCCGGATTGTTGATCGCGGCGACCGCGATCAGCACCGCGGCGAGGCCGACCAGCGAGTGGAATGCAGCGACGAGCTCGGGCATCTGCGTCATCTGCACGCGCCGCGCGATCACCGCGCCGACGCCGCCGCCCACGGCGATGCCGATGAGAATCATCGCGACGTTGCCGGTGTGCGAGTAGACGAGCGCCAGCGTGACGATCACGGCGATCGCCATGCCGGTCATGCCGAACACGTTGCCGCGACGCGCCGTCGACGGGTGCGACAGCCCCTTCAGCGCAAGGATGAAGAAGACCGACGCGACGAGATACCAGAGCGCGACCTGATCGGGACTCATGATTGCCTTTCCGTCCGCGCGCTCACTGCGCTTCCTTGGCGGCCGCCTTCGGTTCCTTCTTGCGGAACATCTCCAGCATCCGCTGCGTCACGAGGAAGCCGCCGAAGACATTGACCGACGCGAGCGCCACGGCGAGCACGCCGACCCAGCCGCCCCAGTCGAACGTCGCCGGGCCGGCCGCCAGCATCGCGCCGACGAGGATGATCCCCGAGATCGCGTTGGTCACGGACATCAGCGGGGTGTGCAGCGCCGGCGTGACGCTCCAGACGACGTGATAGCCCACGACGATCGCCAGGACGAAGATGATCAGATAGAAGACAATTGGATCGACCATGGTTGCTCCGGGTTCCAGTGACTCAGCCGCGCGGCACGACCGCGCCGTTCTCGCAGATCAGCGTCGCCTTGACGATCTCGTCGTCCTTCGGCACGGCGAAGTCGCCGGTTTTCGGGTTGAGCGAGAGCGCCAGGAAATTGAGGACGTTGCGGGCGTACAGCGCGCTCGCATCCGCCGGGACGCTCGCCGCGAGATTCGGGATGCCGATGATCTTCACGCCGTTCTTCACCACGATCCGGTCGAGCTCGGCACCCTCGACGTTGCCGCCCTGCTCGATCGCGAGGTCGACCAGGATCGAGCCGGGCTTCATCGCCGCCACCGTCGCCGCCTTGACGAGCTTCGGCGCCGCGCGGCCGGGAATGAGCGCCGTCGTGATCACGATGTCCATCTGCTTGCAGCGCTCGTGGACGATCTCCGCCTGCCGCGCCATCCATTCCGGCGGCATCGGGCGCGCATAGCCGCCCACGCCTTCGGCGATCTTGCGCTCCTCGTCGTTGGCGTAGGGAACGTCCATCCACTTGGCGCCGAGCGACTCGACCTGGTCCTTGACCGAGGGCCGCACGTCGGAGGCCTCGATGACCGCGCCGAGACGCTTGGCCGTCGCGATCGCCTGCAGGCCGGCGACGCCGACACCCATCACGAGCACGCGCGCGGCCTTCACGGTGCCGGCCGCCGTCATCAGCATCGGCATGAAGCGGCCGTACTCGGCGGCCGCGAGGATCACTGCCTTGTAGCCGGCGATGTTCGCCTGCGACGACAGCACGTCCATCGCCTGCGCCCGCGTGATCCGCGGCAGCCACTCGAGCGCGAAGCCGGTGACGCCGGCGCGCGCATACGTCTCGACGGCCGCGGCGTCGAAGGGATTGAGGAGCCCGACCAGGAGCGCGCCCTTCTTCAGCGCCGCGAGTTCGTCGCCCGCCGGGCCGCGCGTCTTGAGGACGATGTCGGCGCCGAGCGCCTCGGCGGCCGACCCGATGCGCGCACCCGCAGCCACGTAGGCGTCGTCGGGAATCGACGATGCCGAGCCGGCGCCGGCCTCGACGACGATCTCGTGCTTGCCGCTCGCGGCCAGTTTCTTGACGGTTTCGGGCGTCGCCGCGACGCGCGTCTCGCCCGTGCGAGTCTCGCGTGGAATGCCGATCAGCATGGCCGGGTCCCCAAAGTGACACCACCCGGCGCGGGGCCGGGCAGATGCGTGAGTTCGCGTAATGCTGCCACAAATGCGGCCCCGGCGGTTCGATCCGGGTGCGCCAATAGTTTGCCCGCGATCAAACTCGCGCGCCGGATGCCGTCGCGCCGGCGCCGCATGTCGGATCGATCGCCGCGCCGGCTCGCATATCATAGGATGCGCCATCGGGGCCCCAGCACCGCCATGCGCCGCAACGCACCTTCACGATGAGCGAGCCCAACGCGCCGGAAGCGACCCCGGACGAGCGCGAGCGTGCCGACATCGCCCGTGTTCTCGCCGCCGCCGGCGCCGCGTGGAGCGCAGGCGAGCGGCAGCGTGCGGTAGAGCTCCTCGATGCGCTCGGCCGCCGCTTCCCCGCCGTCGCGGCGATCCGCGCGCAGCTCGGCGCCTTCGCGCTCGAGTCGGGCGACTGGCGCGCCGCGCGGACGCTCTTGCGCAGCGCGGCGGCCGACGCGCCCGGCGACGCCGCGATCTGGTCCAACCTCGGCACCGCCTGTCTGCGCCTCGCGCGGACCGGCGATGCGATCGGCGCCTATCGTCGTGCGCTGGAGCTCGACGCCCGTTCGCTCGGCGCGCACATCGGCCTCGCCAATGCCTTGCAGCAAGGCGGTGACGTCGACGCGGCCGCCGGCGTCCTCGAGACGGCACGGCAGGCCATCGCCGATTCCGCCGAGATCCACAACAACCTCGGCAACCTGTACAAGGATCAGGGCCGCTTCGACGACGCGCTCGCGGCCTACACGGCGGCGCGCGCGCTGCGGCCCGATTTCCGCCCGGCGTTCTCGAATCTCCTCGCGCTGACGAAGCTCTCGCCCCGGCACACGCCGGAAGAGATCTTCGCGCTGCATCGCGCGTTCGCCGAGCGGTTCGAATGGACGTGGCAGCGCGCCTACGTGCCGCCTTCGAATACGCCCGATGCCGAACGACCGCTGCGCATCGGGTACGTCTCGCCCGATTGCCATACCGCGCTGCCGGCATTCCTCGAACCCGTGCTGGCCGCGCACGACCGCGCGCACTTCGACATCTTCGCGTATTTCAACAATCCGCAGGCGCAGGAAACGCTGGCGCGGCTCCGACCGCTCACCGCGCGCGTGATGCTGGGCGCAACGGACGACGTCGTTGCGCAGTGGATCCGCGACGACGGCATCGACATCCTGATCGACATCGCCGGCCACACGGGACACAACCGGCTGGGCGTGTTCGGGATGAAGCCTGCGCCATTGCAGGTCACCTGGCTCGACTACCTCAACACGACCGGCCTCGAAGGCATCGACCATCGGCTGACCGACGCCATCGCGGACCCGCCAGGCGCGAGCGACGCGCTGCACAGCGAGACGCTGCTCCGGCTGCCCGACACGCAATGGTGCTGGAAGGCACCGTCGCCGCCGCCGGTACCCGGTCCGCTGCCGGCCTACGCGACAGGGATGCCGACGCTCGGATCGTTCAACAACCCGGCGAAGCTCACCGACGCGACGCTGAAGTTGTGGGCCGACCTGATGCAGGCCGTGCCGGACGCGCGGCTTGTCGTGGCCGGATTGGCACCGGGAATGGCGCGCGAGCGGGTGGCGGCCGCGTTCGCGCGCGCGGGCGCCGCAGCGCGCGTCGACGTCTTCGGCCGGATGCCCGCCGACGAGCTCCGCCGCCTGATCGCCCGGGTCGACATCGCGCTCGATCCGATGCCATTCTCCGGCGCGACGACGACGCTGGAAGCGCTGTGGCAGGGTGTTCCCGTGGTGACGCTGCCCGGGCTCACGTCCGCGTCACGCTCGACCGCGTCGATCCTGTCCGCGCTGCGCATGAAGAGCTGGATCGCGTCCGGCCGCCACGACTACGTGGCGATCGTCGCGCGCGCGCTGGCGACGCCCGAGGCGCTGGAATCGCTGGCGGCGCTGCGCGCCGGCCTGCCGATGCGCGTCCAGCAAAGCGCGTTGTGCGACGTCGCGCGCTTCACCCGCGCGCTGGAGGAAGCGCTGCGCGATGCGTGGCGGAGCTGGTGCCGCCGGCGTGCCGCACCGCGCGTGGACGCGATCGGCGTCGCCTCGGTCGCACAGCGGGCCGCGGCAAGGCGCGATGCCGCCGATCGCGAGCTTGCCGCCATCGAGGCGGCCCTCGCGGACGGTGCCGTCGAACGCGCGTTGGCACCCGCGCGCGCACTGGTCGACGCGCGGCCGGAGTGGCAGGCGGCGCAACGCGCGTACCTGCGCACGCTGCTCGCCTGGGCGCGCCGGCAGAAGGATCTCGTCGCGCGCACCTTCCCGCCGCCGGCCGCCGCCACGGCGTCGCCGCGCGTCTCGGTGCTCGTCTGCTCGATCGATCCGGCGCGCTTCGGGACGTTCCGCGCGAGCTGCGAGCGCGGCTTCGCCGGCATTGCGCACGAGATCATCGGCATTCACGACGCGCGTTCGCTGGCCGAGGGCTACAACCGTGCAGCCGGACAATCGACCGGCGACCTGCTGATCTTCTGCCACGACGACATCGAGTTCGTCACCCGTGATTTCGCGGCGCGGTTGATTGCACACCTCGGTCGCTTCGAGGGGGTCGGCGTCGCCGGCGCGTCGCGGGTCGGAAGCGCGCACGTCGGCCAGGCGGGACAGCGTCACATCCACGGCCACGTCCTGCATCCCGGCGGTGCGGGCGAGCGCGGCGTCCGCCTGTTCGTCTCGGGATTGCAGCAACCCGTGTCCGAGCGGATGCGGATGCTGGACGGCGCGTTCATCGCTGTGCGACGCCATGTGTGGGAAACGGTGCGCTTCGATGCCGAGCGCTACGACGGCTTTCATTGCTACGACGCCGATTTCTCGTTTCGCGCCAGTGCGGCCGGCGCGAATCTCGCGGTTCCGGCGGATCTCCTGCTGCTCCACCAGTCGAGCGGCCGCTACGACGCGCGATGGGCGCATTACGCACGGCGCTTCGCCGCGCAGGCCGGGTTCGACTACACGCAGCCGCCGCTGCCCGGCGGACTGCAGACCCGCCTCGACACGCAGGAGGAAGTGGACCTCCTGCGCGCGGCGCTCGTGCATTTCCGCTACGGCGCGCCCCCCGGACCCTGATCAGATCGCCGCGGCGATCGCCTTTCCAAGCTCGGACGTCGTCGCCTTGCCGCCCATGTCGGGCGTGCGCGGCGCGGCCGGGTCCTGCAGCACCCGCTCGATGGCGCCGACCACCGCCGCGGCGGCCCTGGCATGCCCGAGGTGCTCCAGCATCAGTGCGCCGGACCAGATCTGGCCGACCGGATTCGCGACACCCTTGCCGGCGATGTCGGGGGCGGAGCCGTGCACCGGCTCGAACAGCGAAGGATAGTCGCGTTCGGGATTGATATTCGCGGACGGCGCGATGCCGATCGTGCCGCAGACTGCGGGCCCGAGGTCCGACAGGATGTCGCCGAACAGATTCGAGCCGACGACGACGTCGAACTTGTCGGGAAAGCGGACGAAATGCGCGGTCAGGATGTCGATGTGGAACTGGTCGGTGCGCACGTCCGGATAGTGCGCGGCCATCGCGCGGAAGCGCTCGTCCCAGTACGGCATCGTGATCGAGATCCCGTTCGACTTCGTCGCCGACGTGAGATGCCGCTTCGGGCGCTTCTGCGCGAGCTCGAACGCGAACTTGAGGATGCGGTCGACGCCCTTCCGCGAGAACACCGATTCCTGGAAGACGATCTCGCGCTCGGTGCCTTCGTACATGCGTCCGCCGACCGACGAGTATTCGCCTTCGGTGTTCTCGCGCACGACGACGAAGTCGATGTCGCCCGGCACGCGGTTCGCGAGCGGCGTCGGGATGCCGGGCATCAGCCGGCAAGGCCGCAGGTTCACGTACTGGTCGAAGCGGCGGCGGAACTGGATCAGCGAGCCCCACAGCGACACGTGATCGGGCACCGTCGCCGGCCAGCCGACCGCGCCGTAGAAGATCGCAGCGTGCGGCTGCAGCACGTCGAACCAGTCCTCCGGCATCATCCGGCCGTGCCTCACGTAATGGTCGCAGTCCCACGCGAACTCGCGCCACTCGATGGCGATGCCGAAGCGGCATGCCGCCGCCTCGACGGCGCGCATGCCTTCCGGCATCACTTCCTTGCCGATGCCGTCTCCGGGAATCACTGCGATGCGATGGGCA
>Ga0265332_10000969_pt1 | contig 16972 bp, 16 predicted proteins | sample 41926metaG_FD_202084 | JGI IMG/M metagenome (GOLD analysis project Ga0265332, IMG submission 202084) | Rhizosphere microbial communities from Carex aquatilis grown in University of Washington, Seatle, WA, United States - 4-19-26 metaG | ecosystem: Host-associated > Plants > Roots > Rhizosphere...
CAAAACCTTGCGTTGGCGTGCGCAACGCGACAACCGGGCTGACGCTGATTTGGGCGTAGCGCTCACAAGTGTGGACGCTCGAAGTGCGAAGCGATGCGTATGCGCGACCACGAGACGAAGCTGATATCTGGCGGACCGGAGGCATTTTGGTTGAGGCCTAACGGACCAAGCTAACCGGCGCCGAGCGGACAGCGCGAAGCGCTGCCGGCGAGGCGTCCGAGTTGAGCGCCGGGTTAGGCATCACCGCGCTCGGATCGATGCTGGCGGATGGGAATGCCGGTAACACGAGCTTTCACGAGCAACCAAGCAATACGAATTACTGTAATTGCGACAGTTACCACAACACAAAAAATTAGCTGACCGAAACCGGATTGCATGTGCAACCCAAGCCAGGAAGTTGGATTGAGTCTACCCTCAGCAAGTCCAAGAATTAGCGCTGTCACAAGCAGTGCGGCCCACCCAAATTCGGTTCGCGGAACCGGTTGGCCCAAGCTGCCGGGGGCAGTAGCGCGTCCTTTCCGTTTCCGGCGATGGAACCAAAAAAAGAACGGTATGTAGAGCAACACGCCGGCTGTGATGGCCAGCAGCAGGAGGATGAAGAGCGCATCAAATTGCACGGGTGATGCCTAACGAAACAAGCTAACCGGCGGCCCGCTGCGGGGGCGCAGCCCACGCATACGGGACGTCCGCGTTGAGCGACAGGTTAGGTCTCGCCTGCATTCGGAGCCTTACTAGTACCCAGAGATCTCGTCGTGCGCCAAACAATCGCTGACAGGATGAGCGCGAGGGTTGTATAGAAGATCGGAGTCGGTAATTCACTCGGGTAGTCGCGCAGCAAGGATAGGCGAAGTCCCTCCTCGAGGCCGACGGCCCAGTAGAGGAATGGGCTGGAAACGCTCAGTAACCCAGCGACAACTACGAAAGCGACCACAAACCAGAAGTGTTTGACCCGCCGCAGAATGATAACAAGTCCTGCCGCAATGCTTCCAATTAGCAAGATCAGGCTCATCAAGCCATCGACAAACGTAAGGGCCACCATGCCTTGAACCTGGTGCATCCAAGGCTTAAGAACATACACAGTACGGTACGCATCGGCAAAGTTGTAGATTAGCTTCGTGGGATACGCAACGATTAGACCAAACGCGAGCAGGTAGCGGAAGGCGGCTGCCATCGCTAGGACTCACCGATGCATTTGCTGGTCGGGTACAAGAGCGAGACCTAACGGACTGAGTTAAGTGGCCGTGCCGGCGTGCGCCGAAGGACGCACGCCGGACACGGTCCACTTGAACGAGGTGTTAGGGCGCTTACGTATCAAGTGCAACCTCCTCCCACTTAACCTTCGACAGCGCCCATTCGATTGATCTGCGGCGTTCGTCAACCGTGGACAAGTTTGCCACAGTCGCGCGACCCTGCAGCTTCTCCTCTCGGCACGCCCACGCGATGCAATAGCCCGCGTCAGCAATCGGCACTAGCTCGTTCGTAGAGCGCGGTACGATCCGTGAGCGAAATACGCGACTAGACTCTCCATTTCGTAGGTCGGGAAAATGGCGCACCAAATCTTTCGGCGCCGGCATAACGAAGTCGAACGAGTCGACAATTCCGAGCACCCAAGCGAAGGCAAACAATGAGTCAGCGTGCCGTTGGAACTGAGTGGCGACGCCCTCCCCGTCAGTAACAAACGCGCGTTCATGCGGGGAAAGGGATTCGGTCAGATTCTCGGAGGTCAGCCAGTCGGAAGCACGATGGCGCGGTAAACCAAATGCGACGGCGACGACTGCCGCAAGGCTCAATGCCCGGTCCGCAATCTGGTGAGTCGAGCGGATCGAAAGATCGGGCTCAAGTTCGGGCAGCGACGGGTTCGACGGTAAATGGAGAGCACCACATGCAGCCCAGGATTTCTGTCGCATCGCCGAAGCTGGCATCGGTAAGCGCCCTAACTAGAAGTAGAGACCCGAAAAGACGGAACAAAAGGGCGCGCGACCGACGTATAAGGCCGGGCGCATCATCCGACTGGCTGATTGAGGTGCGAGCGGGAAGGAGCCAAGAATCAAGTCGCCACATCGAATTAGAGGCGCCCAATGGCCGTGGGCAATCACGTCGCATCCGCCGTTCCCGAGCATGCTCCCCCCTTGCTCGACCGCGTTCGGAACAAAATCCGCGTTAAACATTACAGCATTCGCACGGAGGAGTCCTACTGCCATTTCATTAAACGCTTCATCCTCTTCCACGGCAAGCGCCATCCGGACGAGCTGGGGGCGCCGGAGGTCGAGGCGTTCCTGACGCACCTGGCGGTCGACGGCAACGTGTCGGCGGCGACGCAGAACCTCGCCAAGAGCGCAGTCCTCTTCCTCTATCGGGAAGTCCTCGAGCGCGAGCTGCCCTGGCTCGACCACGTCGAGTGGGCGAAGACACCCACGCGCATGCCGGTCGTGCTGACGCGCGACGAGGTGATGCTGATCCTGCGCCGGTTGCGCGGTGTCCACGCGCTCATCGGTCGACTGCTCTATGGCACCGGCATGCGGATCCTTGAGGGCGTGCGCTTGCGGGTGAAGGACGTCGATTTCGCCCGCCGCGAAATCCTCATCCGTGATGGCAAGGGATTCAAGGATCGGGTCACGATGTTGCCGCGCAGCATCGTGCCGCGGCTGCGGCGCCAGCTCGATGACGTGCGCGAGCAGCACGAGCTCGACCTCGCCGATGGCTTCGGCGATGTGTGGCTGCCGTTTGCGCTCGCCCGCAAGTACCCTCATGCGGGCCGCGAATGGCCGTGGCAATACGTCTTTCCTGCGGCGCGCCGCTCGCCCGATCCGCGCGGCGGTGTGGTGCGCCGGCATCACATCGGCGACCAGGCCTTCCAGCGTGCGATGCAGCAGGCGGTGCGCGATGCCGGCATCGCGAAGCTCGCCACACCGCACACGTTGCGCCACTCGTTCGCCACGCATCTGCTCGAAACGGGCTACGACATCCGCACGGTTCAGGAGCTCCTGGGTCACGCCAACGTCAGCACGACGATGATCTACACGCACGTCCTGAATCGCGGCGGCCACGGCGTCGTGAGCCCGCTTGACCGGAAGTGAGCGGCGGCCCTGGAGGCGAGGCCGCGCCGGCGCCGCTAATTCGGGCAATCGCCCGTGCGTTTCGCGACGACAGTCTCGTCGGTCGGCTTGCCGTTGGTCGTGCCGCTCACGCGGACGGTGTAGGCGGAGTCGCCGCTGACGGTCATCACGGTCGTCGTCTTGGAGTTGATCGGCGTCGATCCGGACTTGATCGCGCAGGCAACGTCGAAGCTGTACTTGTCGCCGTCCTGGCGCACCGGCATGAAGTTGCAGCCGGCGGCGGTCAGCATCGCGTCCTGCTCCTTCATGTCTGCGGTCGGATTGGCGCACTGGGTGATGACACCCATCTCGCGGCCGTTGACCGACCGGTCGAATTGCCACATCCCGCGCTTCAGCGTGGGCAGTTCCTCGGCGCCGGCGGCTGCGGCGGCCAGCACGCCTGCAAGCGCGATGCACCAAAGCGCGCGCCGCCTGCGCGGTGCGTTGAAGTGCGACATGAGTTTCTTCTCCTGCATGCTGCGGATACGGCCTGACCGGCAGGGGGCCATGCGGCCGCCGGGTCCGATCGGCGCGGAAGGGATCAGGGGGTCTCGGTCGCGTCGGGTTCCGCGGCCGGCGCTTCGCCGGCGGGGGGCGCGTGACGCTCCTGCCGCTTCTTGAGCTTTTCCTCTTTCTTGCGCTTCTTCTCGAGTTCCTTCTGCCGCTTCTGGTATTCGAAGTTCGGTTTGGCCAACGGTGCGCTCCTCGGTCGAGTGGGTGATGGGTGCGATGCGGCCGCCGCATCGCGCCGGCGGACGCCCCGGCGTGGCCATGATGATACGCTGTCGCCCGGACCGCCACGCCCGGAAATGCCCCTGTCGAGAACCTGCCTCCTGGCCGTCTTGATCGCCGCTCTTGCGGCCTGCACGACGACGCCCAAGGCCCCGCCCTCCGCTGCGGCGCCCGGCGCGCCGTCGACCAGGTTCTACAAGGGCGACGGGCCGGGCGAGAACGCCCCGGCGAATCTGGATTCGATCCCGGACGCGCAGCCGCGCCCCGAGGCGCTCAACCGCTTTGCCAACCGCCCGTACTCGGTGTTCGGACGCGAATACGTGCCGGCGACGTCGCTGCGGCCGTACCGGGAGCGCGGCGTCGCCTCCTGGTACGGGAAGATGTTCCACGGCCAGAAGACCGCGATCGGCGAGACCTACGACATGTACGCGATGACGGCGGCGCATCCGACGCTGCCGCTTCCCTCCTACGCACGGGTCACGAACACGGCGACCGGCAAGAGCGTGGTGGTGCGCGTGAACGACCGCGGCCCGTTCCTGCACGACCGGATCATCGATCTCTCGTATGCGGCGGCGATGCGGATCGGCATCGCGCAGAAGGGCAGCGGCGAGGTCGAGGTGGAGGCGATCCTCCCAGGCGAGAGCGTGCTGACGGCGGCGACACCGCTGCCCTCGGTCGCGTCGGCACCGGCGTCTCCGCAGGCGGCCGGAACGCCGGCCTCGGAGGCGCGCGCGTCGGTGCCGGTGACGGGCGCCGACGGGGGCTTCAACGTCCAGCTCGGCGCCTTCGCGAGCAACGCGAACGCGCAGGAATTCGTCGCGCGGCTGGCGAACCAATTGGCGCCGGTGGGCGTCGAAGCGAAGGTGCGGCAGGCGGGCGGGCTCTTCCGCGTCTACGTGGGTCCGTATCCGACGCGCGACGAAGCGAAGCGTGCGGCGGATCGGCTGCGCGAGGCGCTGGGCCTGCCGTCGGTCATTGCCGGGCCCTGACGCCGCGTTCGCTCCGCCCGCGCCCCGGGGATGGGGCCGCCGCCGCACCATGGCGGGAACCGCGCGCGAGGCACTGCGCACAGGAACAATGCCGCCGCCGCGACCAGAACTGCGAGCACGATTTGCATTGCACGACGCCGCTTCCGTTTTCCGGCCAGAGGAGTCCCGCGCGTTGCGTTCGATCGTGCGCTGACCCGAATCGGCGATGGCGTTCGTTATAATTGCGCGATCGCCCGATGCGCGCGTCGCCGTTCGGAGACGGCGCGACATCGATTTCGGTCCCCGCACCGCTTGCTCCCCTGACCCGAGGCCCCCTTTGCAACGCATCCCAATTTCCCGCCGGCTCTTCCGCTGGCTCGGCGCCGGCCTCGCGGCGACGCTGCTGGCCGCCACGCCTGCGGGCGCGCAGCTGACGATCGAGATCGTCGGCGGCGCCGGCACCGCGATCCCGATTGCGGTCGTTCCCTTCGAGAGCGAGCCCGCGTCGGGCATGAGCAGCATCATCGGCGCCGACCTCGCGCGAAGCGGACTCTTCCGCGTCGTCGACGATGCCGGCATCTCCCCGCGGCCCTACCGCGGCGAGGACGTGCGCAGCGCCGATTTCCGCGCCCGCGGCGCCGACGCCGTCGTCGTCGGCGGGACGCGTCCGCTGGCCGACGGTCGCGTCGAGGTCCGCTTCGCGCTGGTCGACGCGGTGAAGCAGGTGCAGCTCGCAGGCGTGAGCTACGTCGTCACGCCGGCGCAGCTTCGCGCCACCGCGCACAAGATCGCCGACGTCATCTACGAGAAGCTGACCGGCGACATGGGCGTGTTCTCGACGCGCATCGCCTACATCACCAAGCAGGGCACGCGCTACGAGCTGATCGTCGCCGATGCCGACGGCGCCAACCCGCAGTCGGTGGCGGCGTCGAACGAGCCGCTGCTCTCGCCGTCGTGGTCGCCCGACGGCACGCGGCTCGCGTATGTCTCCTTCGAGAGCAAAAAGCCGGTGGTCTACGTGCAGTCGCTCGCCACCGGACAGCGGCAGGCGATCGCCAACTTCCGCGGCAGCAACAGCGCGCCGGCATGGTCGCCCGACGGCCGCCGGCTCGTCGTCACGCTGTCGAAGGAGGGCGGCTCGCAGCTCTTCCTCATCAACGCCGACGGCAGCGGCCTCACCCGGCTCGTCACGTCGCCCGGCATCGACACCGAGGCGAACTTTTCTCCGGACGGGCAGTCGATACTGTTCGCGTCGGATCGCGGCGGCACGCCGCAGATCTACCGTTTCACCCTGCTGAGCAGGGCAATCGAGCGCCTCACCTTCGATGGCAGCTACAACGTCTCACCGCGTGCGATGCCCGACGGCAGGGGATTCGTGTTCGTGCGCCGCGAAGGCGGGCGCTTCATGATCGCGACGCACGATTACGCGACACGGCAGGAGCAGGTGCTGACGCAGGGGCCGCTCGACGAAAGTCCCAGCGTCGCACCGAATTCGAAGCTCGTCATCTACGCGGCGCAGCAGGGGGGGCGTGGTATATTGGCTGCAGTTTCCTCCGACGGCCGCGTGAAGACGCGGCTCGTGTCACCTGCCGCGGACGTGCGCGAACCGGCATGGGGTCCGCTTCCGCGCTGACCGCCGCCGTCAAACCCGAGGAGATACAAGATGCGCAAATGGATCATCGCAGCGGCCCTTGTCGTGCTGGCCGCCGGCTGCTCGTCCACGCCCGAGAAGACCGACACGCCCGTCGAGGAGCGTCCGGTCACGCCGGCAACCACCACCACGCCCGGCGCGACCACCAGCGGCGCGACGACCTCGGGCGTCACCGGCACGGCGCTGCCCACGCTGCACAAGGATCCGACGAACATCCTCGCGAAGCAGCGCAGCGTCTATTTCGAGTACGACGAGTTCGTGATCAAGGACCAGTACCGTCCGATGATCGAGGCGCACGCCAAGTACCTGCAGGCGAACCGCGGACTCAGGATCACGCTCCAGGGCAACACCGACGAGCGCGGCACGCGCGAATACAACATCGCGCTCGGCCAGAAGCGCGCCGACGCCGTCAAGAAGACGCTGGTGCTGCTCGGCGTGCAGGAAGCCCAGATCGAGACGGTGAGCTTCGGCAAGGAAAAGCCGAGGCGCGACGGTCACGACGAGACGTCGTGGGCCGAGAACCGCCGCGTGGACATTGTTTATATCGGCGAGTAGTCCGCATCCGGACGATTGGGCGCTGCCCTTCTTCCGGCGCGCCGATCTCCGTGTACGGCAGGGAGGCCGCAGCATGAAGCGAACAACTGGGACCGTGGCCCCGCTGCGGCGTGCCGGCGCTGCCGCGCTCCTCCTGCTGGCGCTCGCCGCCATCCCGGCACGCGCCGCGCTCTTCGACGACGATGAGGCGCGCAAGCGCATCGCCGACGTCAACGCGCGCCTCGCCTCGGTGCAGAAGCAGCTCGACGACCGCATCACGGCGCTCGAGTCGCAGCTGAAGAGCCAGGGACTGGTCGATCTCTTCAACCAGGTCGAGCAGGTCAAGGCCGACATCGCGAAGCTGCGCGGCCAGGTCGAGGTGCTGACGTTCGAGGTCGAGCAGGCGCAGAAGCGGCAGAAGGATCTCTACGTCGATCTCGACACGCGGCTGCGCAAGATCGAAGGCGGCCCGGGCAGCCCGGCCGCGGGCGACGGGGCGCCTGGCGCGGCCGCGGCCGTCGCCCCGGCGCCCCCGCCCATCGCGGCCCCGGCCAACGAGCAGCGCGCGTACGACGCCGCGCTCGATCAGTTCAAGGCGGGCAACTACGCGGGCGCGATCGTCAACTTCACGGCGTTCGTGAAGGCCTATCCGAAGAGCGCGCTCGCGCCGTCCGCGCAGTACTGGACCGGCAACGCGCAGTTCGCGCAGAAGGACTTCAAGGGCGCGATGGCGACGCAGCAGAAGCTCGTCGCGGCGTGGCCGGACAGCCCGAAGGTGCCGGACGCGCTGCTCAACGTCGCGACATGCCAGTTCGAGCTGTCCGACGCTGCGGGCTCGCGCCGCACGCTGGAGAGCGTCGTCGCGAAGTATCCGCAATCGGATGCCGCCGCCAAGGCGCGCCAGCGGCTCGCCGCGCGCTGAGCGTCCCGCGGCGCGGGTGACGCGCACGTCCGCGCGTTCCGTCCAGTCTGCCATCCCGCCTCCGGCGTCCGCTTCGCGCGGGAAATCGTCGTCCGCTCGCAAGCCCGGCGCGTCGTTCGCGGCGCGCGTCGTGCGCTGGCAGAAGGCGCTCGGCCGTCACGACCTGCCGTGGCAGAACACGCACGACGCCTATCGCATCTGGCTCTCCGAGATCATGCTGCAGCAGACGCAGGTGACGACGGTCGCTCCGTATTATTCGCGCTTCCTGGCCGCGTTTCCCGACGTCGGCGCGCTCGCGGCTGCCGGCGAGGATCGCGTGCTGGAGCACTGGAGCGGGCTCGGCTATTACCGGCGCGCGCATCACCTGCACGCTGCCGCGAAGGCGGTCGTTGCACGTCACGGCGGAATATTTCCGACCGATGTCGACGCACTCGCGGCGCTTCCCGGGATCGGCCGCTCGACCGCGGCGGCGATCGCCGTCTTTTCAGCCGGCGCCCGCGCGGCGATCCTCGACGGCAACGTGAAGCGCGTGCTCGCCCGGCATCGCGGCATCGACGGCTATCCCGGCGCGCCGGCGGTGGAACGCGCGCTGTGGGACGCGGCAGACGGCTTGCTGCCGGCGCGCGACGTGCGCGCCTACACGCAGGGCATGATGGATCTCGGCGCGACGGTCTGCACGCGCACGGCGCCGCGATGCGACGCCTGTCCGGTCGCGCGGGACTGCGTCGCGCGGCGAGAAGGGCGCATCGCCGAACTGCCGTCGCCGCGGCCGCGCAAGGTGCTGCCGCATCGCACGGTGCGCGTGCTGGTGCTCGAGCGCGCCGGCATGATCCTTCTGGAAAAGCGTCCGGCGGCAGGCATCTGGGGCGGGCTGTGGAGCCTGCCGGAGGTCGACGTCGACGCGGACGTCGTCGCGCAGTGCCGGACAAGATTCTCCGCGGCGGTCGCCGCGGGAGAGACGCTGCCGTCGATCGAGCACGGCTTCACGCATTACCGGCTGACGATTCGGCCGCAGCGCATCGCGGTCCGCACGTGGCCGCCGCGCGCCGAAGCGCCGGGCCGCCTGTGGCTCACGCGCGACGACGCGCTCGCCGCCGCGCTGCCCGCGCCGATCCGGAAGCTCCTGCGCTCGCTCTGACGCGGGCCGCGATCGTCCCGCGCGCACTTGGTTCAGCAACCAGCCCCTGAGCGCTCGATCAGCGCGGGGGCGTCCAGTCGCGAAGGTCTTGTGGCAGCAACTGTTTCGCATCGGAATGCGCCGCACGAAATGCAGCGAGCTCCTTCTCCGCTGCGGTGAAATTCTTCTCCGCGATCAGACGCCGGATCAGCGCAATCCAGTCCGGCACCGGAAGCGCCGGATGCGTGCCGCCGCGCGCCTCGATCTTGCCTGACGGTGCTGCGGCCTGCAGTGTCGATGTGGCTGGCGCGGACGCCTGCGCGTCCTGCTCGCGACGCGACGATGCGCTGTCGGTCGCGGCGGCGGCGCGTTCGTTCACGTCCGCCATCGGCCGGGCCTTGAGTTTCGCGAGCGGTGCGGTGCGGTTGTCGGCCGCCGGCTTGGGTGCGACCACCGGCTTGTCCGCGGCGCTTTCCTCGGGCGATGGCGCGACGATGCCTGCCGCGGCCGGTGCGACCGGCGCGCGCGCGACGGACTCCTCGGTGGCGCCTTCGCGCTTCATTGTCGCGTCGCCGCGATTGGCGCGATCCGCAGGAAAGGGCTCCGCGGTACGCACCGGTGCGACCGTCGATGCAGGCGGCGCGGGGCGCTCGGCCACGCGTGCGGGTGCATTCGCCGGCGCCTCGACGTTGGCTGCCGGCACTGCAGGCGCAGCGTTTGTGCCCGCGTCGCGCTTGCGCTCGGCCGCAGCGTCCTGCCGCGCGAGTTCATCGGTAGTCGCGGCCTGCGGGAACGCCGACACCGCATCGTGCGATTGCAGCTCCTTGCGCGCGCCGCCGCTTCCGGCGGACGCGGGAGGCTCGGACGGCGGCGGCGGCGCATCCTTGCGATCCGTGCTGTGCGGCGCGGGCGCGGCGGGCGCCTGCATCATCCGGGCCTGTTCTTCCGGCGTGGCTGCGGCGCCCTGCGTCGCCTCGGCTGACTGCTTTTTCGCGGACTCGGCGGCTTGCGCGGGCGGCAGATCGGACACCACGGCGGCGTCGTGTCCGGGCGCGCCGACTCGCTCGGGCGTGACGAGCTGCACGAGGCCGACGGCGAGGGCGCCGAGCGTCGCGGCAACCGCGAGCGGCCGCCACCAGTTCATCGGCTTCGTCGCGCGCGGCGTCGCAATGCGGTCCGCCACGGCGATGCGCGGGCCCGCGTCGACCTCGCGTCGCGCCGCCGCGCGCAGCGCGGCATCGATCGCCGCCGGCGGCTCCTCGGCCGACAGCGCGCGCCACGCGTCGTCGAACGCGGGGTCGCGCGGCAGGTCGTCGTCGGGCGGAGGCGAGGCAGCGGTCATCTGAGATCTTCGAGTTCGGTGCGCAGCTTGTCGACGGCGTAGCGGATGCGGCTCTTCACGGTCTCGACGCCGGCGCCGGTGATCGCCGCGATTTCGGCGAGGTCGAGGCCGCCTTCCTGATGCAGCAGGAATGCCTCGCGCTGCGCCGGCGGGATCGTGCCGAGCGCCTTCGCGAGCCGCGCGCCGATCTGGTTCGCATGGGCGCGCACTTCGGGCTCGTCGTTGCGCGCACCGGGAAGCGCGTCGAGCGGATCGTCATCGTCGTCCGGGCCCGCATGGACGAGCTCGACGCGTCCGGTCGCGCGCCAGTGGTCGATCACGCGATTGTGCGCGATCCGGTAGAGCCACGTCGCGAATTTCGCGCTGGGCGCGTAGCTCGCGCGGGCGCGGATCACGTTCATCCAGACATCCTGGAACAGTTCGTCGGCGGTGCCGGCGTTGCCGCAATGCCGCAGCAGGTAACGATAGACGCCGCCCTTGTGCCGCGCGTAGAGCGCGTCGAACGCGGCGGCGTCGCCCGCCGCATACGCCTGCATCAGGGCTTCATCGCCTGAGGCATCGCGGAATGGCGGGGCAACGTCGCGCGCGGGCATCGCCCGCGAGTATGCGGACTGCCCGCGCCCTTCGCAACAACGGTGCCGATGCGCTCAGCGCGGATCCGGCACGAAGTGCGGCCACGCCGGGAACGGGTTGGGCGAGCGCGCGACGTACGGCCGTGGCAGCACGCCCAGCGCGACCAGATTCTCGTGCCGATCGTAGTGGATCGCGATCGTCTCGTTCGGCGCCGCGCTCTCGCGCTCGAACGCCACCATTTGCGTCGGCGACTCCTCGCTGCGGCCGTGGCCGGTGCCGAGCTTCGCGAGCGGTGCCGCCGCGGGCGGCGCGGACGTTGCCGCGTCGGCGCGCGCACGCTCGTTGCTCTGCGCTTCGCCGCGCAGGGTGCCCTGCGCCGTCTCCTTCTTCGCATCGTACGATCCGCCGCTGCCCGCTTCCTCGGCCGCCTGCATCCGGCTCACCTTGTCCTTCCACGACACGACGGGCGGCGTCTTCTCGCGGAAGAACGCGACGCCGATGACACCGACGTTCTCGGGACGCCCGGTGCGCGTCGCGTACGCATCGGGCAGCTCGGTGAAATAGAACGCGGCCGTGCGCTCCATGCTCTTGCGCCAGCCGTTGATGTCGGCGCACTCCCACGCCGAGAGCACGTAGCCCGACTGCGCGGGCGCGGCGGTGTCGCCGGTCACGATGTTGACGCCGTCGACGCTCATCACGGCGAGCACGCGCGCATTGGTCCGGTTGCACACGCGCACCGAGTATTCGCGGCCGGGCGCGCCGACGATCCAGCGCCGGCCGTCCTTGGGATACACCGGAAGCACCTGGCCGTTGTCGCGCGTCACGACGTCGAGCGTGCCGATGGCGGCGCACGCGGCGCTCGATCCGGCGGCGGCGGCAAGCGTCGCGGCGAGGGCCGCGGCGAGCACGGTGCGGCCGAACGTGCGGAGTCCGGTCGTGGGGGTGCCCGCGAGGGCATTCGTTGCATGGGACATCGTCGTCTCCTCGAGCGGTCGTGCCGGCGCGGTTCGCGGCGGCTTCGAGGCTGTAAACGGAGCGCCGCGCCCAAACGGGTTAACCGCGTCGCGCGCTCCGGAAATGCAGGATTTCCGTCCGGAAACCGTCTCCAGGGGCCCATGCCATAATTTGCCGATGACGAGTTCCTTGCATCTGCCGACGCTGATCGCCTGGCTGGGCTTCCTCGCCGGCGGCGTGTTCGGCGCGGTCGCGCAGCGGGCGAATTTCTGCACGATGGGCGCGATCACCGACATCGTCGCGTTCGGCGACTGGCGCCGGATGAGGATGTGGGTGCTTGCGATCGCCGTCGCGATCGCCGGCGTCGCGGTGCTGCAGCGCTTCGGCGCGATCGACACCGCGAAATCGCTCTACACGGGCACGCGGATCGCCATCCTCTCGCTCGTCGTCGGCGGATTCCTGTTCGGCTTCGGCATGACGCTCGGTTCCGGCTGCGGCAGCAAGACGCTGATCCGCATCGGCGGCGGCAGCCTGAAGTCGCTGATCGTCATGATCTTCCTCGGGCTCGCGGCGTTCATGACGCTGAAGGGACTGTTCGCGATCTGGCGCGCGGCCGCGCTGGATCCCGTGCGCATCGACCTCGGCGCAACGACGTCCGACCTGCCGGCGCTCCTCGTGGCCGCAGGTGCGCCGGCCGTCGCGGCCATGCTTCCGTTCGTGCTGGCGCTCGCGATCGCATTGTGGGTGTTCGCGAGTCGCGACTTTCGGCGCTCGCGCGAAATGGTCGTCGGCGGACTCGTCATCGGCGCCGTCGTCGTCGCCGGCTGGTACATCACGGGGCACGTCGGGCATCTCACGGAGGATCCCGCGACGCTGGAAGAGCGATTCGTCGGGACCAATTCCGGCCGGATGGAATCGTTTTCCTACGTCGCGCCGGTCGCGTATCTCTTCGAGCTCCTCGTCTACTGGACCGACGCGTCGCGCATCGTGACGTTCGGCATCGCATCGGCGCTCGGCACGATCGCAGGCGCCGCGCTGATGGCGCTCGCGACCAGGACATTCCGGTGGGAGGGCTTCACGTCCACCGACGACCTGGTGCATCACATCGCCGGCGGCACGCTGATGGGCTTCGGCGGCGTCACGGCGCTCGGCTGCACGATCGGGCAGGGCATCAGCGGCGTGTCGACGCTCGCCGTAGGCTCGTTCATCGCGCTGGCGTCGATCGTTGCGGGCTGCGTGGCCGCGCTGCACTACCAGATGTGGCGCGTCGAGCGCGCCGCGCCAGGCGCCGAGGTCAACGGCGCGGCACGTCCGGACGTTTCTTCCGCATGATCATCTTCGAGCTCGCCTGCTCTGCGGGTCACCGTTTCGAGGGCTGGTTCGCCTCGGCGGAGGATTTCGCGCGCCAGTCGGACGACGCGATGATTCGCTGTCCCGTCTGCGACACCGAAGCGGTGACGCGCATTCCTTCGGCGCGCGTGCACGTCGGCAGGACCATCGACGCCGCGCCGACGCAGGCGGTCGCCGCGCCGCCGCCGGCACCGCCGCCGACGGATGCCGTCGCCGGCCTCTCGCCGGAGATTCTCGGCAAGCTGCGCGAAATGATCCGCAGCACCGAGAACGTCGGTCGCCGCTTTCCCGAGGAGGCGCGCAGGATCCACTACAAGGAAGCGCCGGCGCGCGCGATCCGCGGGCAGGCGTCGCCCGAAGAAACCGTCGAGCTCGAGGAAGAGGGCATCGACGTCTCGCCGCTCCCTGATTTCCTCACGCGCGATCCGCACTAGGCTGGAGGCGGGCACCGGCCGCGCGGCCACGCGCGGCACAATTTCCTTTCCGGCACCGCCGTTTCGATGCCTGCGGGTTCGGCGCGGATCGTTGACCCTTTCGGCGGCGCAGGTCGGCGGCGTCTTGGAACGGACGCCCGGCTTCGGCTATAATCGTGCCCTTTCGGCGGGCCGTTAGCTCAGTCGGTAGAGCAGCGGACTTTTAATCCGTTGGTCGGCAGTTCGAGTCTGCCACGGCCTACCAGATTCAAGGTCCCGACACCGCCCGCCGATACGCATGCATTGGGTCGTTAGCTCAGCTGGTAGAGCAGCGGACTCTTAATCCGTTGGTCGTAGGTTCGATCCCTACACGGCCTACCAATACATGTGCGAAGCCCCGCGATTCCGCGGGGCTTCGTTTTTTCGTGAGCCCGTTGCGCAGTGCCGTTTCGGTGCGTTTGGCTCACACCTCCGGCCTCCCGATCGGCGCAGACGCCCGTCGCAGCGTCATCCCTGCTTTTCCTTCTCCTTCTCTTTGTCCTTTTCCTTGTCCTGCTCGCGCGGGGCATTGCGCTTGGGCTGCTCCGCTGCAGGCGCCTTGGACGCGGGCTGCGGTTGCGCTTGTGGCGCGGGTTGCGGCGCCGGTTGGGGCTGCGCGCGCGGCGGCGGGGCCGGTTGCGCTTGCGGTGCGGGCTGCGGCGGAGTCGGCTGCGCGCGTGGCGGTGGTGCCGGAGCCGGCTCCGGCGGCTTTGGCGTTGCCGGCTGCGCTTGCGGGGCGGGTCGCGCCGGCGCCGGACGTTCCGCTTGCGGCTGCGCGCGCTCCGGAGGCGGCGTGGGTGTTGCACGCGGCTGCGGTTGCGCCGTCGGCGCGGCCGCCGGTTCGACCGGGCGCGGCGGCGCCGCAACCGGCGGTGCCGGGCGCGGACGTTCCTGCGGAACTGCGCGTGGCGGCGCGGCCTCGCGGGGCTCGGCGGCCTTCGGCGCAGCGGGTGCAACCGTCGGCTCGACGGGGCGCGGCGAGATTGCGCCCTTCGGCGCGCCCATCGGCTGGTCGGGCGCGGCGGCGCCGGGTGACGCGGGTCGCGACGGCGCACCCTTGGCCGGTTCCTTCGGCGGTTCCGGTGCGGGCGCGGCCTTGTCCGCGCGCTGTGGCGCGGGAGGCGTCGTCGCCGGCGGCGTCATGGGAGTGTTCGGCGGCATCGCGGCCGGCGGAGCACCCGGCGTCGGTCGCATCATCTCGTTCGGCGGCCGGCCCTTCGGTTCATTGTCGCGCGCCTTGGGTGCGGCGTTCACGGGCGGCGTCGCGGGCATGGCGCGCGTCCCGGGTGCCGTAGCGGGCGAGGCCGGCGCTCCCGGCGTTGCGGCTTGACCGCCGCCAGGTGCTTCGCGTCCCTTGCGCGATTCGCGCTGCGTGATCGGCGGAGGCGCACCCGCGCCGGCCTTCGTCGGATTCACGACCTTGATGTTGTGCTCGGCGGCGGCGGCCGCTGCGGCGGCGCCCGAACCGGGACCTGCCGCAGGCGCACCGGGTCCCGGCACGGTGCGGGCCGGCTGCACGGCGGCGCGCTCGACCGGCTTGCCCGGATCGCGTTCGAGCGCGGTGACGCGCTGCGCCACCGGCGTTGCCGCGGGCGGCGGCGCCGACTTGGCGATGACCGTGCGCTGCTGCGTCGTGGCGGGAGGCATGCCGCGCGCGGCGGGCGCATCGCCGGTGAACGCCTTGCGCGACGGCGCGACTCTGGCCAGCGACTGGATCTGTGCGCGTTCAACGGTGGCGGCGGGCATGTTTACCGCAACCCGGTCGACCCGCTGCGCCTGCGCGAACGCAGCCGGCGGCACGGCCGTGACGGCGTTGGGCACCTGGAGGTTGCGGTAGTTGGTGCGGGCAATCGGAGGCACCGTCGTCGTGGTGAAGTTCGAGACGTAGGTGTTGTTGATGACCGTGGTGTTGATCACCGTGTTGCTCACGTTGACCTGGCGGTAGTAATCGCGGCTTACGTTGTACGAGGGGCGATACACCTCCCGCGGCGCAAGCGGGAACCAGCCGATCGCCGGGCCCGACGACACGCCGACGCTGAACCCCGAGCCGCCGACGAACGCGACGAGCGCCGGTGCGTACACCGGCCTCACGTTGACCGGGCCGGGCACCCAGCCCCAGCGATTGCTCGTGTACGCCCAGCGGCCATAGTGAAATGGCGCGAAGCCCCACGGCGCCGCATCCACCCACGTCCAGCCCCATGGATCGATCCATGACCACTGGCCGTAGCGATACGGAGTCCAGCCGCTCGGCACCTCGCGCGGATACCAGACGTCGCCGTACTGCGAATCCGGCTGCCACGTGCCGTACTGGTCGAGATCCTCGTAGCCGACGACGTCGGGCGAAACGTAGCGCGCCGATTGCCCGCCGCTGTAGCGCGCATCGCGCTCGTTGGCGAAGCGGTCGAAATCGTCGATGCCCGCGACGGTCGCGATGTCGGCGGCGTCGAGGTCCGTTCCCGCGAAGCCGTAGGACTGCCCGGGACCGATCGAATACGCGGCCGCTTCGCCGTACACGTCGCCCGCACCGCTGCGCACGAGGACGCTGGTCGTGCCGCCCTGCGGGTCGACGACGAGGCGATAGCGTCCGGGCCGCGTGATCTGGAACGCAAGATTGGGCGTGTCGATCTCGACGATCGCACCCGGAGCCATCTGGCGCACGCGAAGATCCAGCACGCCTTGCTGCAGTTCGAATTGCGCGGTGCGGTCGTCGATGTTCGTCACGGCGACGCTGGTGGCGGCGCCCAGCCACAGCGACCCGCTGCCGAATCCGAGCTCGCCACGGCCGCCCGCATCGGCCCAGAGACGATCGCCCGCGACGAGCGGACGGTTCAGCTGGGCTTCGGCCCATTGATCGTCGCCGGCAGGCGAGAAGCTGACGGGCCCGGCGACGTAGGAAAGCCGCGCGACGCGGCCCGGCGGATCCGCACGCGCGTCGCTCGCGCCGAAAAGTGCTGGTGCCACCGCCATCACGACACCGACCACGACCACCCGAATGCACTCCCGTATCCGCTCAGTCATCGCACTTCCTCGCTCTTTTTTGTTGCGCATTTTCCCTGCACGCGCGCAGATCGGTTCACCATACCCCGATCACGCCCGGGCTCTGTGCGGTGGCGCTCGTTTGGCGTCCGTGGCGACGGGTCGCGCTGACGGATCGAACGTCGAATGCTTGTAGGGAGAAACCGACGTGGCAGATGCGGGTTGCGTCCGGAACGGGGGGGCGCTAGGGCGGCGGCGGGGGTCCGGCGGTCGGAGTGCCGGCATCGCCGAGCGGCGCGCGCGCAA
>Ga0265332_10000971_pt1 | contig 16959 bp, 12 predicted proteins | sample 41926metaG_FD_202084 | JGI IMG/M metagenome (GOLD analysis project Ga0265332, IMG submission 202084) | Rhizosphere microbial communities from Carex aquatilis grown in University of Washington, Seatle, WA, United States - 4-19-26 metaG | ecosystem: Host-associated > Plants > Roots > Rhizosphere...
GCCGCCTCGAAAGCAAGCCGCTGGTCGGCAAGGGCGAGCTGGCCGTGGATGGCCAGCGCATCGCCAGTGCGGATGTGAACCTGGATCTGGCTGGCAACCGCCTGTCGGCCCAGGGGCGCTACGGCCGGCCCGGCGATGCACTGGCGCTGCACGTGGATGCGCCGGCGCTGGGCATCCTCGGTCGTGGCCTGGCCGGGCGCCTGAAGGCGGACGGCGTGCTGCGCGGCACGCCCGCCCAGCCGGCCGGCGAGTTCGAACTGCTGGGCGAGAAGCTGGTGTTTGCCGGCATGCGCGTCGAGCGGCTGGACGGCCACGGCCGGCTGGCCGAAGGGCGTGACGGGGCCATCTCGGCGACCGTCGGGCTGGCCGGCCTGCAGGGTGCGACGGCGACCGAGATGCTGGTCAGCCGCGGCAGTCTCAGCTTCGAAGGGACCCGCGCCGCCAACCGGCTGCGCGTGGATGCCAGCGGTCCGAAGGGCAACGCGGTCAGCCTGGCCCTGGCTGGCGCCCTGTCCGACGGGCCGCGCTGGGAAGGGCGCCTGGAAAGCCTGGTGGCGCGCGGCGACTATCCGCTCAACCTGCAGGCGGCGGCAGCGCTCACGCTGTCGTCCGATCTGATCCGGCTGGGGCCGGCGGAACTGCGCGGCGGTGCCGGCGGGCGCATCCGCCTCGAGGAGACCCGCTGGCAGGCCCGCCGCTTGCTCGCCCGCGGCAGCGTCAGCGGCGTACAGGTTGGCTTCATGCTCGATCCGGCGACGCGGGCGGTCAAATCCACCGGCGACTCCCTGCAGATCGGTGGCCAGTGGGACGTGGACATCGGTGAGCAGGTCAACGGCCTGCTGCGCTTTTACCGGGAGAAGGGCGACCTGGTGCTGCAGGGGGATTCGCCAGTCCGTCTCGGGCTGGACGAGCTGCAGCTGTCCGTGTCGGCAGCCGCCAACCGCCTGGCTTTCGGCTTCAGTGCCCACGGCAGCCAGCTCGGCAGCGCCGCCGGAGCCGGTACCGCACTGGCCGAGCGCACGCCGTCCGGCGAGCTGCGCCTGGTGCCGGACGCGCCGCTGCTCGGCTCCGCCAAGATCGACATCCCGAACATCGCCTGGGCCGGCCCGCTGGCCGACCAGAACCTGAAGACCGAGGGCAGCCTGAAAGGCGAGTTCGCGCTGGCGGGTACGCCGGCGCGGCCGGAAACCTCCGGGCGTATCCGTGGCGATCGGCTCGGCTTCGTGATGGCGGACCAGGGGTTGCACCTGTCCGGCGGCACGCTGGCGGCGGATTTCGACAAGGATCGCCTGCGCCTGGAGGACTTCAGCTTCGTGTCGCCGAACCGCGTCAGGCCGCGGGACAGCCGCATCAACGTGAGCCGCCTGACCCGCGAGCCGGGAACGCTGAATGCACGCGGCGAGGTGCAGCTGGCCACCGGCGAAGGCCACTTCAGCTACCGTGCCGAACGCCTGCCGCTGCTGCAGCGGGTGGACCAGTGGCTGGTGCTGAGCGGCGAAGGCGAGGTGCTGACCGGCTGGAACTACGCCACCCTCAAGGGGCGCCTGGTTGCCGATGCGGGCTTCATCGAGCTGTCGCGCACGCCGGCGCCCAGCCTCGGCGACGACGTGGAGATCATCGATCCCCATCACAACGGCAAGTCGGCCAGCCCCTTCCACATGGGCAGCGACCTGATCGTCAATCTCGGCAACGCCTTGTACGTGAAGGCCCTCGGCGTTGATACCCAACTGGCCGGCGAGTTGCGCCTGCAGGCCGGTGAAGGCAAGCCCCTCCACGCCAGCGGCGTGATTACCACCCAGGGCGGCGTCTTCGAGGGCTACGGGCAGAAGCTGTCCATCGAGCGCGGCATCGTCACCTTCGCCGGGCCGATCGCCAACCCCAGCCTCAACGTGGTGGCGCTGCGCAAGGGCCTGAGCGTGGAGGCCGGCGTCGGCATCGGCGGCACGGCCCGTCGGCCGGTGGTGCGACTGGTCTCCGAGCCGAACGTGCCCGACCCGGAAAAACTCGGCTGGATTGTCCTTGGACGCCCGCCCGACCAGGGCTCCGGCGGCGAAATGGCATTGCTGCTGCCGGCCGCCCAGGCCCTGCTAGGCGGCACTGGCGGCGGCCTGCCGGCCACGCTGGCGCGCAACCTGGGTTTCGACGAGTTCTCCTTCGGCGCCAGCAACGACCCGCGCAGCCGCGTGCAGACCAGCAGTGTGGCCACCGGCAGCGTCACCGGCACCACGTCCAGTGCGGCGGCCCAGGCGGCGGGGACGACGGTGCCCGGCCAGGTGATCTCCATCGGCAAGCGGCTGTCCACGCGGGCTCTTCTGTCCTTCGAGCAGGGCATCGCCGGCACCACCAGCATCGTCAAGCTCACCTACCAGCTGACCCGCGGCATCTCGGTGATCGGCCGGGCAGGCAGCGAGAACGCGGTGGACATGCAGTTTTCCGTGTCTTTCCGCTGAGGCCGCGGGCGGGCTTGATCCCGGTCATGGACGGTGGTCGGCGGCTGCGGCGAGATGTGGTCCTTGCTCATTGGAGTCGTGCCGTGTCCGCCAATCTCGATCCTCGCCGGATTTCCACTGCCGTCGTGTTTGCCGCCATCGGCGAGGGCTGGCGCTGCCTGCGCCATTGCCTGCAGCCGGCCGTCGCGCTGGCCGGGGTGTTCGCCGCGCTGGGGCTGCTGATCCACGGACTGCTGTGGCGCTTCGGCCTGACGTCGATGATGCTGCCCTTCGCCGGCGGCTTCCTGCTCGTTGGCCCGGCCGTGCTGGCCGGCTTCTTCGGATTGCGCCGGGCTCATGGTGCTGGGCGTCGCGCCCGCCTGGCTGACGCGCTGGCCGGCTTCCGCCAGGCGCCGCGTGGCCTGTGGGTGATGGCGGCGGTGTGCACGCTGCTGCTGATGATCTGGTTGACCGACGCGGCGACGGTGTACAGCTTCATGATCGGCGGCGATGTTCCGACACCGGCCCAGGTGCTGCGCTTCCACGCCTTCACCAGTCTGATGGGAGCGGTGCTGGCCTTCATCGTGTTCTGTGTGTCGGCCTTTTCGATCCCGCTGCTGTTCGACCGCCGTGCGACGCTGGTGCCTGCGGTGAGCGCCAGCGTGCGCGCGGTGTTCGGCAACTTTGCGGCGCTGCTGGCGTGGGCCTTGATCCTCGCCGGCGCGCTGATCGCTACCGCGCTGTGTCCACCGCTGCTGCTGCTGTCCCTGCCGTGCCTCGCCTTTGCCAGCGATCTGCTTTATCTGGAAATCTTTCCGCCGGATTGAGCTGCGGTGGAGCGACCCGCGTCGCCGCAGCCCGTCACTCCGTCAGCCTGCAAACCCTCTATCCTTCAGTACGGGTATCCAGCGTTCGGCGATGATGCGTCGAAAGCCGCGGGGGCTCGGATGTAGTTCATTGTCCCAGTCGTCCCGGTAGTCGGGAGCTTGGAGGCAGCCGCGGGAGTCGATCAGATAAATGCCGTCGGCAGAGGCTGCGATCTGCGCGAATTCGTCGTGCAGGCTGTCGATCAGGTGGCGGCAGATATCCTTGCGTAACTCCGGGTCGGGGGGAACGAAGCAGTCGTCCATCGCGGAGGCGAGCCAGGGGCCGGTGATCTTGAGCGCGGCGAGGTTGAAGCCGCGTCCGTCCGGGATGGGGTAGTCGTAGCTGTGCAGAAAAATGGGCGGCTGGCTGCCGTCCGCGGCATAGGCGCGGCGCACCTGGTCGATGAGCGCGCCCAGGGCTGTGGCCAGCTTGCCGAGCAGCGCCGCCATGGCTTCGTTGTTGATGCACTGGTCGCTGCTGTTGGCGCCCGAGCAGTTCTTGAACAGACCGAGCCGGTAGTCGACGGCATCGTTGCCGGCGCCGCTGATGAGGATTGCCGAGTAGTAATGGCGATTGCGGGGCTGCAGTTCGTGGGCGAGATCGTCGGCGTATTTTCCAAAGACGAATTCCTCCAGCTTGGCCCCGTTGTAACCGAGCATCTGGATGTTGGCGTAATCCGGTTTCAGTTGCGGGTTTTCGATCAGGGCCTGTAGAACGTTGTTCTTGGGATACCAGAACCACGAGTCGCCGATGGCGAGGAACGCTGCGAATTCGCCAGGCTGCCACACGTCATGAGGCAGGTAGATGCGCATGATGATCCTCCTTGCAGGGACGCGGATGCTTCAACATAGCCACGCGCTGGGTGTATGCAAATGAAGAATTCGAGATGGTCGCGGGGCGCCGGTTCTGTGACGGTGGCCGGCCGGTCGTACGGTGCGGAGAACGCGCCGGCTTCCTGCCTGTCCTAATCGGGCATCGTGGGGCGGTGTCTCGCCCGATCAGGAATCAAGAGGAATGAGGAGTGAAAAGTGACTGAAATTGCTTATCTCGCTGGAGGCTGCTTCTGGTGCCTCGAAGCGGTGTTCGTCGATGCCGAAGGTGTGCTGTCGGTGAAGTCGGGTTACATCGGCGGGCATGTCGATTCGCCCACTTACCACCAGGTCTGCGACGGTGATACTGGCCACGCGGAGGTCGTCCGCGTCGAGTTCGACCCGGCGCGGATCGGCTTCGCCGACCTGCTCGACGTGTTCTTCGCGATCCACGATCCGACGAGCCTCAATCGCCAGGGCAACGACGTGGGCACCCAGTACCGCTCGGCGATCTTCACCACCAGCGCCGAACAGGATGCGATCGCCCACGCCAAGCTCGCCGAGCTGACCAGTGAGAGCGTGTTCCGCGATCCCATCGTCACCGAAGTGCTGGCGGCGCCGACTTTCTGGCCGGCGGAGGCCTACCATGACGATTACTTCGCGCGGAATCCCTTCCAGCCCTATTGCCAGTACGTGGTGGCCCCCAAGGTGGCCAAGTTCCGCAGCAAGTTCGCCAAGCGGGTGAAGGCCAGTTGAAATAGAATCCGCCGGTCTATCACAAGGAGTGTTTCATGACCCAAGTCACCACGGCGAGCGGCCTCGTCATCGAAGATCTGGAAGTCGGCACCGGTGCCGAAGCCACCGCCGGCCAGCACGTGCAGGTGCATTACACCGGCTGGCTCACCGACGGCACGAAGTTCGACTCCAGCAAGGACCGCAACGACCCCTTCGTCTTCCCCCTCGGCGCCCGCCACGTGATCGCCGGCTGGGATGAAGGCGTGCCGGGTATGAAGGTCGGCGGCAAGCGCAAGCTGACCATTCCGCCGAACCTCGGCTACGGTGCCCGCGGCGCCGGCGGCGTGATCCCGCCGAACGCCACGCTGGTGTTCGAGGTGGAGCTGCTGGCGCTGAAGTGATCCGCGCGGCTTTGCCGAATGCACAACGGGCGCCGCTGGGCGCCCGTTGTGTTTGTATTCAGCCGCGTTTGAGCACGCGTTCGGTGAATTGCAGGAACTCGTCCAGGTGCTGCTCGATGATGGCTACGGTGATCGGCAGCTGGAGGCTCTTGTCGTCATGGACCGCGATGTTGCGGAAACCGACCATGCGCTTCAGTGCGTCGGCGAGGGCTGCGTCGATCCAGCCGCTCTGGCTGAGCAGGGCAAACACGTCGCGGGCGCTTTGCGGTGCGCCGAGGCGCTCCCGCCGGACGAGGTGCTGGCCCATGTCCAGCGCCGCTTCGCAGGCCCGCTGGATGTTGAGGATGGCGGCGTCCTGGCGCGTGAAGTCGGTGGCGAAGCTGGCCGGGTCCTTGGCGTATTCCTCGCGAGCGCGGGCCACGCAGCGTTCGATGGTGGCCGCCTTGTTGATCAGCACGTCATCGGCCATGGACCCGTCCTTCTTCCTGGATATCCTTCAGCAGCGCGGCCCGGCGTTCGTTCAGGTCGGTCTTCTCGCTGAGGATGAAGCACTCGTAGAGCCCGGCGTTCACGTCCCGGGCCCACAGCCGGCGTCCGGTGGTGACGATCTGGTATTGCATGACAGTGGAGGCCGCGCGCAGGTCGACCAAGTCTACGTCGCACCCCGCCAGGTCGGCCAACTGGCCGGCGACGTCCCATAGCTTGAGCGGGTCGGCATAGCCGGGCACCAGGATGGCCATGTCCAGGTCGCTGTGCGGCCCCGCCTGGCCGCTGGCCCGGCTGCCGAACAGCCAGATGCCGAGCGCGTCGGGGAAGGCGGTTTGCAGGGCGGAGACCAGGGGGCTGTCGTTCATGCCCGTAGTGTCGGATCAGCCCGCTTCGCTGGCAAGCAGCGCGAGGATGTCCTCCCCGTAGGCATCCAGTTTGCGATCGCCGACGCCGGAGATGGTCGCCAGCCCTTCGATACTGTCCGGGCGCAGGCGGGCGATGTCGCGCAGCGTGGCGTCATGAAAGATCACGTAGGCGGGTACGTTGCGTTCCTTGGCGGTGGCGGCACGCCAGGCGCGCAGGCGGTCGAGGAGCGCGGCTTCCGCGCCGGTGGCTTCCGGCCAGTCGCGCAGCTTGCGGGTGCTGTCACCCTTGCGGTTCTTCTTGGCCGGGGCGGTGTCGATGCGCAGCGTGAAGCTGCTCTCGCCGCGCAGCAGCGGGCGGGCGGCTTCGGTGAGGATCAGCGCACCGTAGCGTTCGTGGTCCACCGCCAGTGCGCCGTGGGCCACCAGCTGGCGGATCAGCGTGCGCCAGCCCTTGTCGTCCAGCTCGGTGCCGATGCCGAAGGTGCTGACTTGATCGTGCTGCCACTTCTTCACGTTGTCGGTGGCTTTGCCGATGAGGACATCCACGACGTGGGCTGCGCCGAAGCGGCTGCCGGTGCGGAACACGCAGGACAGCGCCTTGCGCGCCGATTCGGTGGCGTCGCGCACCTGCGGCGGGTTCAGGCAGGTGTCGCAGTTGCCGCAGGGCTCGGCGGCTTCGTCGAAGTAGCCGAGCAGGCGCTGGCGGCGGCAGCCGGTGGTTTCGCAGAGGCCAAGCAGTGCGTCGAGCTTGGCGGTGGCGACGCGTTTCACTTCGTCGCCGGCTTCGCTCTGGTCGATGAAGCGGCGCTGCTGCACCAGGTCGGCCACGCTGTAGGCCATCCACGCCTCGGCCGGCTGGCCGTCGCGGCCGGCGCGGCCGGTCTCCTGGTAGTAGCCCTCGATGGAGCGCGGCAGGTCGAGGTGGGCGACGAAGCGTACGTCGGGCTTGTCGATGCCCATGCCGAAGGCGACGGTGGCGACCATCACGATGCCGTCCTCGCGCAGGAAGCGGTCCTGGTTGAGGGCTCGCTCGTCGGCGCCCATGCCGGCATGGTAGGGCAGGGCGGAGATGCCTTTCTCCTGCAGCCAGGCGGCGGTTTCGTCCACCTTCTTGCGGGAACTGCAATAGACGACGCCGGCTTCGTCCAGGTGGCCGTCCTTCAGGAAGGCCAGCAGCTGGGCGCGGGGATTGTCCTTGGGGACGATGGTGTAGCGGATGTTCGGCCGGTCGAAGCTGGACACGAACTCGCGGGCGTCGGTCAGGCGCAGGCGCTCGGCGATCTCGCGGCGGGTCTGGGCGTCGGCGGTGGCGGTCAGCGCGATGCGCGGCACCTGCGGATAGCGTTCCTGCAGGATCGACAGCTGCAGGTATTCGGGCCGGAAGTCGTGGCCCCACTGGGATACGCAGTGGGCTTCGTCGATGGCGAACAGGGCCAGCTGGCCGGACTCGTGCAGGTGGTCGAGCAGGTCGAGGAAGCGTGGCGTGACGAGGCGCTCCGGCGCCACGTAGAGCATGTCCAGTGCGCCGGCCAGCATCGCCCGCTCGATCTCCATGGCCCGCTCGAAGCTCAGGCTGGAGTTGAGGAAATCCGCCGCCGCGCCGACTTCCTTCAGCGCACTGACCTGGTCCTGCATCAGCGCGATCAGCGGCGACACGACGATCGTCACGCCCGGCCGCAGCAGCGCCGGGATCTGGTAGCACAGGGACTTGCCGCCGCCGGTGGGCATCAGCACCAGCGCATCGCCGCCGGCAGCCACGTGCTCGACGATGGCTTCCTGCGGACCGCGGAAGTGGGTGTAACCGAAGACGTGGAAGAGGGTTTCGCGGGCGCGGCTCATAGGGGCGGGATTTTACCCCGCCCGGCGGTGCAGGTCAGAACAGCTTTGCGATATGTGCGGACAGTCCTGTGGGATTGACGAAAGTGAGTTCGTACATGCCCGACAGGCCGGTGGCCTGCTCGTCAGTGAGACCGGTGCAGCACAGGATGAACTGGCTGCGGTCGATGCCCAGGCGCTTCCGCAGTTTGAGGTACTTGTCGATATCCTGGCGGAACTCGCCGGTCTTGCATTCGACGCAGATAGGTGTGTTGCCATCGATCAGGAAGAACACGTCGAGCTCATGTAGATCTTCGTTCGGAAAGACGACGGACAGATTGCGGGTGCACGAGAAAGGTCTCCCCGTCTGCTGGAAGAAGGCGAGGAGTTTCATCAGTGCATACCACTCCAGCCATTCGCCTGCAAAGAAACTGCGGATGGCTGGGACCGACTGGATGGTTGCGCGGCCGATCTTGTCCTGTTTCTGATAGAAATACTTGGCGAGAAAAGTGTGCTCGTAGAGGCGCTTGCAGAAGGCGTTGATGGCTTGCCCGTCCTTCTGGCTGCGTTCGCCGAGCTTGAGGCTGAAGTGGGGAACATCCTTCTGCTGGCCCCAGCGGATCTTCTCGACCACGTCGCCGAGAAGACCATAGTTATCGCCGATCTCGACGGCGATCTCGTCGAAGAAACCGGTGGTATTGACCGCCTCAAGGCTGGGGCGGACTTGAATCTGGCGACGCTGAAACCAGCTCACGATCTGCAGGTGCCATTCTTCACTGGCCAGCTGGTCCGTGTTGTGAATGTCGAGTGTCGCGAGCGGGGCTGCGGCCACAGCCTGGGACGAGGTCGTCGCTGCCGGTGCTTGGCTGGCGCGCAGGCGCTTGATTTCATCCTGCTGCGCGAAATACTGCTGCAGCACTTTCCGTACGAAGAGCACGGTGTCGTAAACCTGGACCGGATTTGCGCAGGCGGGGCAGTCGATCGACGCACCGATCCGGTCGGTGGGGGCTTCGGCCACATGGCCGCACTTGTTGCATCGGAGAATCGCCATTTGGGCTGAAAATGAAAACGGGTTGGCTGATTATGCCAACCCGTTCCACGTGAGGCGACCCCAGAATGGCGGCCTATGCGGATCCGTGATGCTCGCTGATGTATTGCCGGAGCACCGAGCGCAGTTCTGCGGTGTGTTCCTCGTCACCCTTTTCACGGGAATGCTTGATGTCGTCGGCGATCATGTGGCGGATGCGGCGGTCGCCTTCCGGAGAGTGGCACAGATAGCAGCCCATCTCCACGGCGAGCATCTCGGGCACATGCTCATGTTCAGCGATGGCCAGGATTTCGTCTTCGCTCAGGTCAGAGAGCTCGATGCAGTCTTGCAGTGTCAACATGATGGCGTTCTCCTGCTGGTTTTCCATCGATGTTGCGGGAGGCCGGACGGTCGCCGTTAGATGCGGTCTTCGATGGAAGGCAACCCTTATTTAAGTTCTTTTCGTGAATGAAATCACGGTTTATTTGAAGGAATTTTCATGCATGGCTTGATCGGTTTCGGCAATGGCATCTACGCGGTGGATTCGGGCTACACCGGGCCGGACGTGGCGGCAATCCACCTCATCGAGGAGGGCGGCCGGGCGGCGCTGGTGGATACCGGCAACAACGAATCCCTGCGCCATGTGCTGGCGGCGCTGGCCGAAACCGGGCTGACGCCGGAGGCCGTCGACTACGTGCTGCTGACCCACATCCACCTCGACCACGCTGGTGGCGCCGGGGCCTTCATGCAGGCCTTCCCCAATGCCGGGCTGGTGGTCCATCCCCGCGGCGCCCGGCACATGATCGAGCCGTCCAAGCTGTTTGCCGGTGTGTCGGCGGTGTACGGGCCGGAGCGCGCCAAGGAGCTGTACGGTGAGTTGGTGCCGGTGCCGGCCGAGCGCGTCATCGAGGCCACCGACGGGCTGGAGCTCGATCTGGCCGGTCGCAAGATCCGGGTCTTCGACACGCCGGGCCATGCCCGCCACCACGTCTGTTACTTCGACACCGCCAGCCGTGCCTTCTTCACCGGCGATACCTTCGGCCTGTCCTATCGGGCTTTCGACGTGGACGGCCGGCCGAGCATCTTCCCGACCACCACGCCGGTGCAGTTCGAGCCGGACGCGATGCATGCCTCCATCGCCCGCATGGAAGCCGAGCAGCCGACGGCCATGTACCTGACCCATTACGCGCAGGTTCAGGATGTGCCGCGCCTGGCCGCCGACCTGCATCGCCTGATCGACGCCCACGTCGCCATCGCCGAGCGTCACGTGGCGGCTGGCACCGGCCGCAAGGCGGCGATCGAGGCGGATATCTGGACGCTGGTCGGCGAGGAAGCGCAGCGCCAGGGGTGGACGGTGTCGGAAGCCGAGTGGCGGCGCATCCTGGCGCTGGACGTGGAGCTCAATGCCCAGGGCCTCGACGTATGGCTGGGTGCGCGCGACAAGGCGTAATCGCTTGAGGTGTTAAGTGCTGGTGGGGCGGTACGATTTGCTGTTGGTGGCCGCGTGCGACCGATGAATCAAGCCTCAAGGAAGGATGGCGGCCTGTTTGAGCAGTGCCGTCCAGCCTTCCCGGTAACGCGTAGCCAGTTCCCGCGCCAGGCGTTCGCGTGCGGCGGATGGAGCGTCCAGCGCCCGCGCCATGCCGGCGGCGATGTCGCCGATATCCACGACGCCGGGCAGATCCGGTGCTTCCCAGCTGGCAGCCCAGGCAGCCTGTTTGGTGCCTTCGCCGTGCCGCGCGAAGTTGAGCCGCGGCAAGGCCCACGCGGTGGCAACGATGCGGCCGTGCAGGCTGCTGCCACAGAAGCCACGGCTGGCGGCGATCAGCGCGCAGATGTCCCACAGATGAAGCGACCGGAAGGTCCGGGCGCGCGGGCCGAGCTGGCTTACGACCCGTTCGAGGCTGTCCAAATCGTCGTGCCACGGAGCGGCCCCGGCACGGAACAGCACGATGCCTACACGGCGGACGTCGGCGAGCAGGGCCAGTTGGCGGGCGATGTCCGCCAGCGTCGCATCGTCGCCGAAGTCGGCGCTGAACTGCACTGCCAGATAGCCGTTCGGGAAATGGCGAAGGATCTCGGCGACTGCGTCGTCGTGCTGGTGGCGGCGGATCGTGTCACCGAACAGTTCGGCGACCAGCACCGCCGGGTCGGGCACAAGCTCCGCTGAAATTCCCGCTGCCTGGAGATGGGCGAGGGTGACCTGGTCGCGCACGCCGACCGCGTGGGCCGCGGCCAGTTTGGCAAGGACTTCACTGCGTAACGCTGGTTCGGCCTGTTCCAGGCTCACGCCACCGACACCGGCGTAGACCACCCGTGCGGCGGGGAACAGGCCGGGGGCGGCGCAGTAGGGCGCGTGGTCGGGCAGGCCGGTCTGCTGGCGGGCCCAAGTGCGGCGATTGTCAGGATGACGGTCGTAGCGGGCGATCAGCGCGCCGGCGTCGGTCGTGGTCTGCAGCATCAGCGCCGCCGGCCAGGCCTCGCAGGTCAATACCTCGCCGCCGACGTGGATCAGGTTCAGCGCTTGCGTGCCGAACTCGCTGGCGAGTTCGGCCAGCGCCCGTACCCGGTGCCCGCCGAAGGGGCGCAGATCCCGTCCCGCGAGGCCGGCGAAGATCGGTTCGACACCGGGCAGCAGCGCCGCGGCGATGTGCGGGAACAGCAGGTCGCCGAAGTTGTGGCGATCGAAAGCGCCGAAGAGGATCGTCGGCGCCTTCTCCATCGCCGGTGGTCCTCAGGCCAGCGTGTCGCCGAAGACCCGGTTCCACAGGGCGCGCACGCCGACGGCCTGCTCGGCTACCTGAGCCCGGTCCACCCGCGAGACCTGATTGTTGAGGCGCTGGCCGTGCTGCAGGCGGCGGTATTCCCGGTAGCTGTCGGCCACCGTGGCAGCCTGGTCAGCCGGGATCAGGCCCAGTTCGCCGGCCATCTTCAGCAGCGCGATGTTGCCCAGATTGCCGGTCAGGCTGGGGTGCTCACGGGCGTAACCGAGGACCAGGTACTGCACGATGAATTCCACGTCGATCAGGCCACCGCGGTCGTGCTTGAGATCGAACAGGTCCGATTTGTGGGTGTGAGCGTCCGCCATGCGCTGGCGCATCGCCAGCACTTCCTCGCGCAGCTTGGCCAGATCGCGGGGCTGGCGCAGCACCTCGATGCGGATCTCCTCGAACTTGCGGCCGATCTCCCGGTCGCCGGCGCAGAAGCGGGCCCGTGTCAGGGCCTGGTGCTCCCATACCCAGGCGTTCTCCAGCTGGTACTGGCGGAAGGCTTCGAGGGACACCACCATCAGGCCCGAGTCGCCGTTGGGGCGCAGGCGCAGGTCGGTTTCGAAGAGCTGGCCGGCCGGGGTCTGGGCGGACAGCCAGGTGTTGGTGCGCTGGCCGAGGCGGGTGTAGACCTCGGCCGCTTCGGGGGCGTCGTCGTCATGGACGAAGACCATGTCCAGGTCGGAGGCGTAGCCCAGTTCCTTGCCGCCCAGCTTGCCGTAGGCCAGCACCGCGAACTTCGGGTCGTCCCGGTGGCGGGTCTTGATCTTGCGCCAGCACATGGTGATCGTCAGGTCCACGATGATGTCGGCCAGTGCCGACAGGAAGTCGGCATGGCGCTCGACGGTCAGCTTGCCGGCGATGTCCTTGGTGAGCAGGCGGAACACCTGGGCGTGATGCTGTTCGCGCATCAGGTCCATCTGGCGTTCCATGTCCGGCTCGATCTCGTCGAGCTGGCGGGCCAGGTCGGCGCGGAAGGCTGGCAGGTCGAGCTCTTCCTCCAGGATGCGCGGGTCGAGCGCTTCGTCGAGGAGCAGCGGGTGGCGGTTGAGGAACTGGGCCGCCCACAACGAGGCGCTGACCAGCTCGGCGACCTTGTGCAGGGTCTGCGGGTATTGCTGCAGCAGGGCCAGGTAGGAGCCGCGCCGGCTGATCGCGTCGAGCATGTCGAGCAGGCGCTCGAAGGTGGCGTTCGGGTCGGCGGTTTCGGCGGCGGCCTCGATGACCCGCGGAATCAGCGGGTCGAAGCGCATCTTGATCGACGGCGGCATCTGCTGGTAGCGGTTACCGCTGCGCACGGCAGACAGGCGGCGCGCGGCAGCGGCCGGGTCGGGGTAGCCAAGGCGCTGGAACTCCTCGCTGCTGCGTGCTTCGTCGCAGGCTGTGGACCACAGGGTGTCGAGGTCGTGGCCGGCCTCGGTGGGGTCGCCAAAGACGCCGTTGAAGTGGCGGCCGACCACTTCGCGGTGATCGTCCAGTTCCACCAGCAGGGCTTGGTAGGAGGCGAAGCCCATCGCCCTGGCGATGATCGCCTGATCCTCCGGGCTGGCCGGCAGGTTGTGGGTCTGGGCGTCGTCCAGGTATTGCAGGCGGTGCTCCAGGCGGCGCAGGAAGTCGTAGGCGGCGGCCAGCTCGCGCTCCGCCTGGCGGGCGATGATGCCGCGCTCGGCGAGGCGATCGAGCACCTTGAGGGTCGGCTTGATCTGCAGCGCGCTGTCGCGGCCGCCGCGGATCAGCTGGAAGACCTGGGCCAGGAACTCGATCTCGCGGATGCCGCCGGGGCCCAGCTTGACGTTGTTGGCCATGTCCTTACGGGCGACCTCGCGGCGGATCTGTGCGTGCAGGTCGCGCATCGCGTTGATGGCGCCGAAGTCCAGGTACTTGCGGAAGATGAAGGGGCGGGCGATGGCTGACAGCTCGGCGCCGCGGATGCCGGTCATCACGCGCGCCTTGATCCACGCGTAGCGTTCCCACTCGCGGCCCTGGGTGATGAAGTAGTTTTCCAGCATGTCGAAGCTGGCCACCAGCGGGCCGGAGTCGCCGTTGGGGCGCAGGCGCATGTCCACGCGGAAGACCTGGCCGTCGCCGGTGAGGTCGTTGAGGGCCTGGATCACGCCGCGGCCGAGCTTGGTGAAGAACTCGAAGTTGTCGATGACCTTCGGTCCGGCGGTGGCGCCGTCTTCCGGATAGACGAAGATCAGGTCGATGTCGGACGAGACGTTGAGTTCGCGGCCGCCCAGCTTGCCCATGCCGATGATGATGAACTCCTGCTCGCGGCCGTCGGAGGACACCGGCATGCCGTGGCGGGCCACCAGCTGTTCGCGCAGCACGTCGTGGGCGGTCTCGACGGCGATGTCGGCGAGCAGCGTCATCGTTTCGGTGACTTCCGTCAGGTCGGCCAGGCGAGCGATGTCGCGCACCAGCACGTGACAGATGACCCACGCCCGCAGCTTGCGCAGCACGGTTTTCAGGTTGTTGTCGTCCACCTTCTCGGCGCGCAGGTAATCCCGCAGTGCGGTGGCGTCGAGGGGGGCGCCGATGCTGGTGGCCAGTTGCCCGGCCAGCCACGGGCGGCTGTCCAGCTGGCGGCGCAGGAAGCGCGAGCTGGCGAGGGCGGTCTCGACGGGGGCGGGAAGAATGATGTTTGCTTCGGACATGGGCGGGGCCGATTGATAGAATGCGGGACTGTTTATGTTCGCCCCGAGTTATGTCTGCCGGACTGATTTTCGTCAAGCCTGAAGCCGGATGCGTCGCCCTCCGGCAACGTGTCCGGCCCGCCCCCGTCGGGGCTGAATCCGCCCGTAAGGGTGGTCTCCGTGCTACGCGTGCCTAAGTTCTTGCGCTGGTTGCTACTCCATCTGCCCCGCGTGTGCGTGCGCCGGCTGGTGGGTATCGGGCTGGTCGTCTATTTCGTCGGCGGGCTGGGTTTTCTAGGCATGCGCCATGTGGTGCTGCCGATGGTGCCGGCCTACCGCGGCGAGATTGCCCAGTTGCTGTCCCGCTCCCTCGGCCTGCCGGTGGACATTGGCAGCCTGTCGGCCGACTGGCGCGGCCTGCATCCCCGCCTGCAGCTGGGCGGTCTGGTCATCAAGGACAAGGCCGGCCAGCCGGCCCTGAGCCTCGACCGGGTGGACACCGAGGTGGGCTGGTCGTCGCTGCTGTTCATGCGCCTGCGCCTGCATCGCCTGGAGATCGAAGCGCCCAACCTGGCTATCCGGCGCCTCGCCGATGGGCGCATCTTCGTGGCCGGGCTGCAGGTCAATGCGGCCGGTGAACCTAGCGATTTCCCGGCCTGGCTGCTCGACCAGCGCGAGATCGTGATCCGCAACGCGCGCCTGGAGTGGTCCGATGGGCTGCGCGGGGCCAAGCCGTTGAGTCTCGACAAGCTGTCCTTCCGCCTGGAAAACCACGGTGCCAGTCACCGTTTCGGCCTTGTCGCCCAGCCGCCGGCACAGCTTGCGGCGGCCCTCGACGTGCGTGGCGAACTGCGCGGCCGCGACCCGGCCCGCCTCGACACCTGGAGCGGCGAGCTCTATGCCGGCCTCGATTACGCCGATCTCGGTGCCTGGCGGCAATGGGTCGATTACCCCCTCGATGCCGACGGTGCCGGCGGCCTGCGCGTCTGGCTGGATTTCGCGAAGGGCCGTTTCACGGCGCTGACTGCAGATTTCGCGCTGCGCGACGCCCATGCCCGCCTCGGCAAGGATCTCGAGGACATCCCGCTGGTGCGTGCCGAGGGCCGGCTGCGCTTCCGCGACGACAAGGGGGTCGTCGAGGCCAGCGCCCGGGGGCTGGCCCTGCAGACCCGCGACGGCCTGACGGTGGCGCCGACCGATTTCTTCCTGCGCCTGCAGGAGCGCCGTGGCGGCACGCCGAGCAAGGGCGAGTTCGTCGCCAACCAGCTGGACCTGGCCGCGCTGTCGGGCCTGGCCGGGCGGCTGCCCCTCGACGAGGACTTCCGCAAGCGCCTTGCCGAACTGGCGCCGAGCGGCACGGTGGCGCCGCTCAACGTCAAGTGGAGCGGTGGTGCCGCCGGCGAGCCCGTCGCCACCTACGCGATGGACGCCACGTTCAAACACCTGGGAATCGAGCCGGTGGGCACGTGGCCGGGCTTTGCCGGGTTGTCCGGGCGCGTGGAGGGCAACGACCGCGGCGGCCGCTTCACCCTGAGCGGCAAGGACGCCAGCGTCGATCTGCCACGGGTTTTCCCGGAGCCGCGGCTGGCGTTTTCCGAGCTGGCGGCGGAGGGTGCCTGGAGCCATCCCGGCGGCGTGCTGGAGGTGAGCCTGGATAAGGTCGGTTTTGCCAACAAGGACGCCCGCGGTACCGCCTCCGGCCGCTACCGGGCCATGCCTGACACGCTGGGGGAAATCGACCTGCAGGCGCGCCTGTCGGAAGCCGAGAGCACCGCGGTATGGCGCTACATGCCCAGCGTCGTGAACAAGGACGCCCGCGACTGGCTGCAGCACAGCCTGACCGGTGGCAAGGCGCTGGACACGCGGTTGGTCCTGAAGGGCGATCTGGCCAAGTTCCCGTTCCGCAACCCGAAGGACGGTACCTTCCGAGTCGCCGCGCGGATCGCCGACGGCCGCCTGGACTATGCGCCGGGCTGGCCGAAGATCGACGGTATCACCGGCGAGCTGATCTTCGAAGGCCCCGGCATGACCGTGAAGGCCCAGCGGGCCCATATCTTCGGTGTCGAACTGAAGGATGTGGCGGTTGTGCTGCCGGATTTCGAGAACAACGATGTGCTGAGCATCCGCGGCAGCGCCGGCGGGCCGACCCAGGATTTCCTGCGCTTCCTTTCGGAGAGCCCGATTGCCGGCAAGATCAACCATTTCACCGACCCCTTCCGCGCCGACGGCAGCGGCAGCCTGGATCTGCACCTGAGCCTGCCGTTGCAGAAGATGGAAAATTCGCGGGTCAAGGGCGAGTACCAGTTCTCCCACAACCAGTTGCAGGTTGACCCGGCCATGCCGGTATTCACCGAGGCCAGCGGGCGGCTGGCCTTCACCGAGAGCCAGTTGCAGATCAAGAGCGGCACCGCCCGCGTCCTCGGCGACCCGGTCAGCGTCGCCGGCGGCACCCGTGCCGACGGCAGCGTGCTGATCAACGCCCAGGGCACCTTCAGCGCCCAGGCCCTGCGGCGCGAGCTGGACCTGCCGCTGCTCGACCACCTGTCGGGCACTGCCGCTTGGAAAGGGGCGATCAGCGTGCCGAAGCAGGGCGGCGTGGCTTTCGTGCTCGACACGGG
>Ga0265332_10000975_pt1 | contig 16942 bp, 12 predicted proteins | sample 41926metaG_FD_202084 | JGI IMG/M metagenome (GOLD analysis project Ga0265332, IMG submission 202084) | Rhizosphere microbial communities from Carex aquatilis grown in University of Washington, Seatle, WA, United States - 4-19-26 metaG | ecosystem: Host-associated > Plants > Roots > Rhizosphere...
CGGCGCCGTGCTGGCAGGATGCGATGCAGTAAAATTTCAAAAACGAACACCCGAATTATGCGTGCCAAAAGAGCAACAAGATGTAGTGAGGGATACTCCGTGGGGACGAATGACGTATCTCGAATACCGATATATGGTGGAGTTTGGCGAGAAAGATTACGGCGAAATTGATCGCTATTGCGGAGATCGAAAAATTATGTGGTTTGCCTCGTGCTGGGATGAGGAGTCGGTGAATTTCCTTGAAAAATTCAATCCAGTCTGCTACAAAATCTCGTCGGCCGCGTTGACGAATAGTGAACTTCTGTTAAAAAAACGCCGGACCGGCAAACCTCTCATCATTTCAACAGGAATGTCGACGGAGAACGAGATTGATACAGCAGTGTCCATTCTTGGCCGCGAAGACGTTTTGATCGCTCACTCCACTTCAACCTATCCGTGTCCGGCAGAGGAATTAAACCTGCGGATGATCCAAACGCTGAAACAAAAATTTCCGGAATGCCCTATCGGATATTCCGGCCACGAAACGGGACTTGCGCCGACGTGGGCTGCCGTGGCGATGGGTGCTACATTTGTGGAACGCCACATTACTCTCGACAGAGCCATGTGGGGAAGCGATCAAGCGGCCTCCGTTGAGATTGGCGGGTTGATCCGGCTTGTTCAGAACATTCGCGATATAGAGAAGGCAGTCGGCGACGGCATAAAAAAAGTGTACGAAAGTGAGCTTGGTCCGCGCAAGCGACTTCGTCAAATCAGGGAAAAAATGACGGCGTAAACAAAGGTGCTGCTGTTACTAAATTACCTCAAACCTTGTCTCTCCCCTCTCAGGGGAGGGAAATACCATCCCGCCGAGCACAGGGAAAAGAAAGGCCAAAATTGTTAATAGGATCTGATTTGTATGCGGCTGGAAATTCTATCACCGATGATCGTGTCGCTGTCGGCGTTGATACTTATTGTCTTTGAAAGGAGATTTCCGTACACGGAAGGTCAGCCGTTATTTAGAGAAGGATTTTGGACCGACCTCGGAATGTACACGATTTTTCAGAGTTATCTGTTAAGCTGGGTGATCTTCGGGTTCATTTACTGGCTGGACGGGGAGACATCGGTTTCGCGGTGTCATATTATTTCTGCCTGGCCTGTGTGGGCGCAGTTTCTGCTTTTCCTCGTAACGCACGATTTGTATATATATTTATTCCATCGCTGGCAGCATCACAATAAATATCTGTATAGGATTCACGAAGCCCATCATTCAGTCAGGGACGTTGACTGGTTGGCCGGCGCTCGTTCGCACTCGCTTGAAATTCTCATTAACCAGACCATTGAGTTCACTCCCATCATTCTTCTCGGGGCGGCCCCCGAAGTTGTTCTTTTAAAAGGGATTGTGGATGCCGTGTGGGGAATGTACATCCATTCCAACATTGATGTCCGCTCCGGGCGGATCCAGTATTTTCTCAACGGCCCTGAAATGCATCGTTGGCATCATGCAAAAGGGAAAGGTAACAGCATTAACTATTCAACGAAGCTTGCGGTATGGGATTGGATATTTGGAACAGCCTACCTTCCGTTCTCAGAAAAACCTGTTTCATACGGACTGACCTTCCTGCAATTTCCGAAAAAATATTTCCCCCAGCAATGGTTTGCCTTTCGCTCTTTTCAAAAACCGAGCAACTAACGCGCCCCTTTTTCAAGGAAAGAAAACTTTCCCATATACGCATCCGGAAACCGGACCGGTCTTTGTCTTTAGCGATAATTTCTTTGACGATGCGTAAACGAACACATAACGATTTCACCTAATTCGGTTCACCGTACAGTAACACTAGCATAACAATTCAAGCGTACATTTTGCGCGCAAAAGATGTAACGGAGCAGCCCACTAAGAATCGAAACGGGGACCGTGTTCTTCTAAATCTGTAACACTTCTTCCTTCGTAACAATCTATGGCCAGATTATCGCACACCATCCTCTTCATTTTATTTTTCACTTTACCACAGGATACAATTGCGGGGACGATTAAAGGATTTGTGCGAGAACATAAGACCAAATTGGCGGTCGTTGGGGCAGCTGTTTTCATCGAAGGAACGAGCCTAGGTGCGGTGAGCGACACAAACGGTCATTACATTCTTAAGAACGTGCCTCCGGGAAAGTACGATGTGGAGGTGCATGCTCTCGGCTACCTCAGCACTGACGAAGATGTTCGCGTGCAAAACGATTCGAGCGTTTCGCTACAGAATTTTTCGTTGAAGGAAAAGTTGATAACACTGAATGAGTCCGTCATTATCGCAAGGGCCAACAACGAACTTGAAGCAACGGCACGGACGGCCGAAAAGAATGCAGCGAACCTTGTCAACATCATTTCCGCGCAAGCAATCGACCAGTCGACGGACAGGACTGCCGCGGATGTTCTTCAGCGCGTTTCGGGTATGTCGCTCGTCCGAAACCAAGGAGAAGGACGTTATGTCGTGATGCGCGGCCTGGCTCAGCAATACAATAACACCCTCGTCGACGGCATAAAAATACCGAGCCCTGAATCCAAAGATCGGTATGTTCCGATGGATATTTTTCCTTCTGGATTGTTTGAACGCATCGAGGTGACCAAATCGCTGACACCCGACATTGCGGGCGACGCGATCGGAGGTTCCACTGATCTCATGCTTCGGGAGGCACCCGACCGATTTTCCTTTTCAGCGAGTGCAGCCAGCGGGTCCACGTCGGGCGTTTTAGGCAATTCATTCAGCACTTTCAATAAAAACGCTGTCAACGATCTCGACCCCGAACGTCTTCACGGAACAGTAAGCGACGCCGACCCGACGACCCAAATCAAACCTCGGTATAATCCTTCAAGTGCCGATTTTACAACTGCTAATTTAAAATTCTCAAACAGCACCGCACCGGCCGACGGGCTATTTTCAGCGTTGGCCGGCGATCGTTTTTTTGATAGTAAGCTTGGGCTGATGGTTACAGGCAGCTTCCAGAATACGTATAACGAAATTCACACAGACCATTACTCTCTAGGTTCCGATATCAATACTGTTGATAGTGAAGGGCATCTTATTCCATACGCTTCCACCTACGATAATCAGAATTACTTCATCAACAAGACACGCGGCGGAGCGCTGGCGAAGGCGGATGTTATCGCGGACGAAGGGCAGGAATTATCGGCAACGTATTTGTATGTCCGACAACAAGAAGCGCAAACTCGTCATGCGCTTCAGATAGAAATTGATGGATCACGCGGTGCTAACGATCTGACATACACAAACCGCTCAGCCCTGCGAACCCAGGACATATCGAGCATCTCGATGGCGGGAAGCCATTTCACGACCTCGCCTCTTGCCGTGAAATGGACACTCAATTATACGGATGCTCTGCAAGACCGTCCCGACGAAGCAGAGTATTCAGTGCTCCAAAATTACGATGCGCACGGAAATCTTCAGCAGTTTCAAGGACTGGGAGAAATCGACCATACATGGAGAAAGAACGACGACCGCCAATACCTTGGAAAAATTGATGCGACATGGCACTTAACGCAAGACGGGGTGAACACAATTCAATCGGGGGTAGTGACGCAGAAACTCAATCGAGCCAACTATGAAGACGATTACAAATTGAATCCATCGATCATTCATGGCAGCACACAACCATTTTCGTCAATTGACAGCGCGAAGGTCACGGTGTTCGGATACGGCAGCACATCTGGCACATCGGTGTACGGCTATCAGAACTATAAGGCCAGTGAATTTCTCTTTGCATCATACGTGCAGTATACTCTCATCCTTGACCGGCTTCAGGTTCTTAGCGGCTTGCGATGGGAACAGGCACAGGACAAGTACTTTACTATGGCGTCGCCAACATATACAGAGCAGCAGGCGAATGTGAAGATGGTGGATTTCCTTCCGGGGATACATTTCAGGTATGAATTCACTTCCGAGCAAATCGGACGGCTCTCGATAGCGCGGACGTTGAGCCGCCCCAGCTATTTTGACCTTGTTCCCGCAGTTGACCGCTCGGACGCAAGTCAATCTCAGGGAAATCCCAATCTTCGTCCCGCCCGTGCAACAAACATAGATCTCCGTTATGAGTATTACCCCAATTCGACCGATGCGTATTCCGCGGGCGTTTACTATAAGAGAATAACCGATCCGATTGAAGATCAATTCCAATCGGTTGGCGTCGTGTTGGTGACGTCGAAAGGAAACGGCGACCCGGCAACGGTGTACGGCTTTGAAGCCGTACTTTCAAAACATTTTGGAGAGTTAGGTATTTCGGCAAACTACAGTTACGTCTTTTCGCGAATTACCAGCACGAAACAAGTCACGGCTGAGGACATTAACGGAGATTTGGTACAAACGTATTATCAGCAGAAGCGGCCGCTGCAATCACAGTCGCCGCAAATTGTCAATATTAGCCTCTCGTATGTTAGCGGGCCATGGGGCACGTCAGCAAACCTCTCATACAACTACACAGGACGGAGCCTTATCGCTGTCAGCAGGTTAGACGGATACGACACCTATCAGAACGGCGTCGGCGAACTGGATTTCTCCGCGGACCAGCAGTTGTATTCAAATCTGAAGCTGAGTGTGAAGCTGATCAATCTTACGAACTCCCAGGCGGTAACCGAAGTTGAGTCGGGTCAATATGTCCAGCATACGCCGATTATTATCGAGAGAGACTTGAACAAAATGCGCGGTTCGATAGGCATTAGTTACAGACTGTAGTCTTAGAGAAATAAAATATAAGACCATTAATCATCCACTTTAACTTTTAAGGAGAAAATATGTTCAAGAAACTTACAGCGATGCTGTTTTTTGTTATTGTAGTCTCTGCGTATACACAGGCAGAGCTACATACATTTCTTTCGGGGGCGGTCAAAGGAACAACCCTTGCAAACCACACGTACGTCGTGAAAGACAGTATCTCGATCAACGTAGGAGATACGTTGACGATCAGTTCGGGCGACACACTGATTATGGCAAACCCGTTAGGGTGGATCCATATTCTTGGTACGTTGATCTGCGACGGGACGAAAGCCAATCCAAACCTCATCACGGTTCCAGTGGCGCACAGGACAGGCCCGGGCCAATGGGGAGGCATCTATGGCGACTCGTGTAAATATTTTGAAATGAAGTGGACGACCATTCTCTGGGCAGGCGGAAGTAACCCAAGCGGACATGCATATCGGACGATAGATATCTACTCCGATTTTGCAAACACGACAACGACGGTCTTTACGGATAATACGGTGATCGGAACGGTTGACGATTGTATCGGTCTTCACGGCGGTAATGCGAGCATCCTTCGCAATAACATCAAATGGTGCGGCGCACCGGATGGCGACAACATCAACGTCAAAGCCGGCACCATCGGTGAGATTGCCTATAATGTGATATGGGGTTCGGGCGGAAACGGGATTAAGATCAATGCGGACGTGACCCTGCCACGGCTGACGAATATATGTATCCATAACAACACGATCGCTGCAGGCGGATGGCGTCGAGTCGGTGAATTGGGATATGCGATCCTTGTAGATAAAAGTGCCCGTGGACAAATCTACAACAACATCATGGGGGATATGTACCAGGACCTCGAGATCACGACGAAAGCGGACACCGTGCGAACCGTCCACGACAACAATCTCTTCTTTTATTCTGTGGACAGTTTGGGAGGAGCAGCACGGTATTTTCCTTCCGACGGCGTGACCAGGCAAGCGGCGCATGACATTATCGATGTCCATGCCAGCGATCTTTTTGCCAGCTACAACTCTTACTTTACCACTGACTGGTTCGGTCTTGACGGCAGCAACGACTATCATCTGCTTCCTTCATCGCCGGCGGCGGGTCATGGGTTTACTCCTCCCGGAACATGGACCAACCCATATTTTGTCGGTAACCTCCCCGGCGACCCTAATATCGGCGCTCTCGGAGTCTATGTAACGACAAAGGTGAATGCTCAAGCGAATTCGATTCCGTCGCGCTTTGCCTTGAATCAAAATTATCCGAATCCTTTTAACCCATCGACGGTGATCAGTTATCAGCTGCCCGCCAACAGCCGCGCGACTCTAAAAGTGTATGATATATTGGGAAGAGAAGTGGCGACGCTATTTGACGGGTACCAAACTGCTGGAGTGCACCAAGCTCAGTTCAATGCACAGAATCTTTCAAGCGGCATATACTTTTATCGCCTGAGTGCGTCGGGTCAGGATTTCGTCAAAAAAATGCTTCTGCTCAAATAGCTTCTTGGTAACTGGTTGAGTTATTACTCGATGCAATCCCGCGAGGGGTTGCATCGAGGTTCTATTAATCGTACGGAGATATCACTACTGTGAAATCAAAGCTCTTTTTTATTCTCGCTACCGTCCTTCTAATTCTTGGTGCCGCAGCTTCGCCGTCTGAAGATCAGAAGATTGATTCATCCTCGGCCCGCTTTCTGGTTCTTGGCGACTGGGGTGGGTTTGCTTCACAACATCAGAAAGCAGTTGCAGCAGCAATGGTGAAGGAGGCTCGAAAGATTCAAACTCAATTTGTCGTTACAGTGGGTGATAATTATCACGGCGATGGAATCGCAAGCGCAACCGATACTCGTTGGAAAACGGAATTCGAGGATATTTATAGCGATGCCTCACTTCAAGTGCCATGGTATCCGACCTTTGGTAATCATGACTATCGTGGCAGCGCCGATGCCGAGATTGAATATACACAGTACTCGAAACGGTGGAAATTCTACTCCCGCTACTATGCGCAGGAAGCGAAGATCGACGATTCGACAAAAGTTCTCATTGTTCATTTGGATACGCCTCCCTTCATCAAAGAATATCAGCAGCAGGATGAACAATACCACGTCAAAGGCCAGGACGTTGCCAGGCAAATACGCTGGCTTGATTCACTTCTGTCCGCATCAAACGACCGATGGGTGATTGTTGTGGGGCATCATCCGATTTATTCTGCGGCCCCAAAACATGGTGATACACCCGAACTGATATCAGCAGTATTGCCCTTACTCGAACGGCATCATGTTCCTGTGTATATTTGCGGACACGATCATGTGATGCAGCACCTGTCGCATGGAGCCATGGATTTCTTTGTTTGTGGCGGTGGAGCAGAACATCGGGATGTCATCGAGCGCGGCGATGTTGTTTTCGGGAAAGGCTCCCTCGGTTTTCTATCAATTGTGGCGTACCATGATTCGCTGTCATTTAGAATGATCGACGAGAACAATGTTTTCCTTCATCGGGTCACAATAACAAAATAGCGAACACTCATTGCGGCGTTGCATTCCGGATTCACGATACGAATTTTAATTCCACAAATCATAGCGGAGCTATCATGAGATGGAAGGTCAAACGTAGTGTTTTCGTACTGTTCACGCTTTTTCTCTTTAATTGCAGCCCATCTCAAACCGGGCTTTTTGCTCAGCAGAGAGTCAAGATAGCTCTCTGGGGCGATTCGCGGGAAAACGTGGACAATGCCTGCTCGGATATTTCACACATCCTGCTGTATAATATTACTGATTGGGATTTCCAAATTCACACCGGAGACTTCACACACGACGGAAGCGAGGCGGCCTGGCAGAAGACTCTTCATTACCCAGGAGTCGACAGTATTTTCGTCCGCGGGAAATTCTATATGTGCACGAGCAATCATGAATTCAAAGATAGCTCGGGCAAGGAAAATTTTGATAAACACACTGCAGGAGTTTTGCCGGTAAACTCAGCAGACGGCACGACTCATTTCTACTCGTACCACGTTTCCAACGTCGATGTCATTTTCTGCGATGGCTACGCAACACAGAAAGACGTCATGCAACACTGGCTTGATAGTCTTCTTTCGACCATTCCCGTTAATGATTGGATCATCGCCGTCTGGCACAATCCGACATACGGCGACTTATCGTACAAAGAAAGCTATGCCGAAACCTGCATGCCTTGGGTTGAGAGCCTCTACAAACGCCACTGCAAGTTTATCTTCAATGGACATGCACATATTTATCTAAGGACGAAGCCGTTACGTCCCGATGGACTGATCGATAACGAAGATGGAATTATTCACGTCATTAACGGAACCGGCGGGGCGAGTTTCAAAGACCCTGCACCAAACACAACGAAGACTGCGTTTACTCCTTCTGAAAAATCATTTCCATGTATTACTTTATTGACCATTGAAGGAAACAATGCGGAGTTAAAGACTGTCGATGCACGGCCGGGACGTCATCTTCAGGTCATCGACACATATAAACTGACACGATAAGGAATAACTATGTATCGCACATTCAATTGTTTTTTGATTGTTACTATATTTTGCTGCAGTGCAGTCCAATTCGTTTTTGCTCAGCCGTCTCTTCCCGTCGTTCTTGACACCATCGCCGTCGGGGGTACCGGAGGAATGGATTATATCACGTGCGATCCGGCGGCACACAGGCTTTACATTTCGCACAGCACGCGTGTCGAGGTTGTTCAATATGATACGAAAGTTCATGTTGGGACTATCGACAAGACGCCGGGTGTACATGGTATTGCTCTCGCTCATGAATTCGGCAGAGGCTTTACAAGCAACGGCAAGGACAACACTGTGACAGTTTTTGACCTGAATACGCTGGACGTTGTCGGAACTATCGATACAAAGGGAACGAAACCCGATGGGATACTCTACGAACCGGTGACGAAACGTGCTTTCACGTTCAACGGCGGGAGCGAGAACTGCACCGCCATTGACGCTGCAACGATGAAGGTAGTCGGTACACTCGCGCTCGGCGGCGGGCCGGAAGCCGCTGTGGCAGATGGTAAAGGAGATATCTACGTAAACATCGAGAGCACAAGCGAAGTCGTTCGGTTCGATGCCGCAACTCTCACCATTCAATCGCGATGGCCGCTCGCTCCCGCACAAACTCCGACAGGAATTTCGATGGACATTGCACACCGTATTCTTTTTATTGGCGGACGAAACCAAGTGTTCGTTGCGTGCGGTGCAGATGATGGCCGGGTACTTGCGAACATTCCAATCGGCCAGGGGGTTGACGGGACCGCGTTCGACGCAGCGACAGGATTGGTTTATGTCTCCAATAAAGACGGAAGCCTCGACCTAATTCATGAAGACGGACAGTCGACGTTTACCGCCGTCGGCAAAATCCAGACTTCTCCCGGGGCAAAAACACTCGCCCTTGACCCGCAATCACACCGCGTATTTCTTCCTGCCGCTCTCCAGATGGATGTACCGGGGGGAATGAAGGGTGAAATGATAGTGCTCGTTATAGGAGTCCGGTAAGAAATAGGATTGTTCTTTGCAACATCAGTTGTCAAACATGACCTGACAACTGATGTTAATCATCACTCCTTTTTCCGCCATCACTCTTTGCCTGTAAAACCTCTGTCTCACGAAGTTCGTCGTTAATTTTTTCCCCCGAGTGTTTTTATCCGCTCGTAACCGCCCCCTTTGCTCTATATCATAAAAATTCCTAACTTCATATTGAATTGTGATTTGAGGGATACGTCATTTTACTCCGAAGATGAAACAATGAAAGAATTCGTCCACCGTGATTTTCTTCTCAAGACAAAACATGCGGAAAGACTGTACCACGAATATGCCGAGGCGATGCCGATTATCGACTTTCATTGCCATCTTTCCCCGAAAGACATTGCCGAAAACAGGCAGTTTCAGAACTTGACGGAAGGCTGGTTGTCCGGTGACCACTACAAGTGGCGCGCGATGAGGACGAGCGGCGTTGACGAGCGTTTTATAACCGGGGATGCAAACGATTGGGAGAAATTTCAGAAGTGGGCCGAAACCGTTCCCAAGACACTCCGGAATCCACTCTATCACTGGACGCACCTGGAATTGAAGCGCCCGTTCGGGATCTCCGATCGTTTGCTGGACGCAACGACGGCAAAAAGCGTATGGGAGGAGTGTAATCGAAAACTTGCAGATCCTCATTGTTCAACGCAAGGTATTTTAAAGCAAATGAATGTCGAGGTGGTGTGCACCACGGATGATCCCGTCGATTCCCTCGAATATCACAAACACTATTCGAAAGTCTCCGGCGGCACCCGGATGCTCCCCGCATTCCGGCCGGACAAAGCTCTCGCTGTGGAAAACAGCAAGACCTTCGTCTTGTATCTGGAATCTCTTTCGCGTGCTGCGGGTATTGAGATCACATCATTTGCCCGTCTTCTCGACGCACTTCGCTCACGGTATGAACATTTTGCAAAAAATGGGTGCAAAGTATCGGACATGGCATTGGTTACGTTGTATGCAGAAGACTACACAGAGGCGCAGGTCAAGACGATTTTCAAAAAATTGCTGCAGAAGAAGGCGTTGAATTCCAACGAGGTTGCAGTATTCAAATCGGCTATGCTGTATGAATTGGGCATCATGAACTGGGAATACAAGTGGGTTCAGCAATTCCATATTGGCGCAATGAGGAACAACAACACGCGCATGGTGCGGACACTCGGTCCCGATACCGGGTTCGATTCCATCGGCGATGAGCCGGTGGCGAAGCCGATGGCGAAATTCTTTGACCGCCTCGACATAGAAAACAAGCTTGCAAAGACGATCCTCTACAATCTTAACCCAGGCGATAACGAGCTGTATGCCACGATGATCGGAAATTTTCAGGATGGGTCCGTTCCGGGAAAATTGCAATTCGGCCCGGCGTGGTGGTTCCTCGATCAGAAGGACGGCATGACGAAACAGATCGAAGCGCTTTCAAATATGGGATTGCTCGGCCAGTTCGTCGGCATGATTACGGATTCTCGGAGTTTTCTTTCATTCCCCCGGCACGAGTATTTCCGCCGCGTTGTGTGCGACATCCTCGGCACGGAGATGGAGAACGGGATCCTTCCGGACGATGTCGGACTCGTCGGCGCTTTAGTGAAAGACATTTGCTACAACAACGCGAAGCAGTACTTTCAATTCAGATGAATTGGCGGTGAAATGAAAAAGCGGGGCTTGGAAATTTCGAGCACAAAATTTTATTTTTACGTAACTTAACTGTTCAATCAGTTGAAAGAAGGTATGGAGAAGATCATGATTTTCGGACATGACTCTTTGACGATGGGGGGATTTTTCTAAGACTGCAATTCAATAAGAAAGATCATGACCGATACGATAGCATCGCATCAGGAGCTCGGCCGCCATCGGTGGACAATATGCGGATTGCTTTTTTTTGCAACAACAATCAATTATCTCGACAGAAATGTCCTCGGCATCCTTGCACCGACACTGCAAAAGGAAATCGGGTGGACTCCCATTGAGTACGGCTACATCGGAACAGCCTTTCAAGCTGCCTACGCAATCGGCCTCGCTCTTTTCGGATGGTTTGTTGATAAGTACGGAACAAAGATCGGCTATGCGATTTCCATTACGGGCTGGAGTATTGCCGCAATGGCACATGCTCTCGCAAGCACAGTGGTCGGTTTCGGCATTGCCCGCTTTTTCCTTGGTCTGGGTGAGTCCGGCAATTTCCCAGCGGCCATCAAAGCAACGGCAGAATGGTTTCCTAAAAAGGAACGTGCCCTGGCCACCGGAATTTTTAACTCGGGCGCGAGTATTGGAGCAGTGGTAGCTCCGGCTGTAGTTCCGTGGCTGACGATCACGTTCGGCTGGCAAGCTGCGTTCATTGCAACCGGTGTAACGGGGTTTCTTTGGCTCGTTTTGTGGGAAGCCTTTTATGAGAAGCCTGAATCGGCCAAAAAAGTTTCAAGAGAAGAGATGGCGTACATTCTCAGCGATCCGCCGGAGATCGTGCCGGTGAAAGTGCCTTGGTTACAATTGCTCAAGTACCGCCAGACATGGGCGTTTGTTGTCGGCAAGTTTCTGACTGACCCGATTTGGTGGTTTTATCTTTATTGGTTGGGCCTTTATCTGAATAATAACTTCGGCGTTACGCTTCTTCACCTTGGTTTGCCGCTCATTCTTATTTACACGATGACGACGGTAGGAAGTATCGGCGGCGGCTATCTTTCCGGGGCAATGATCAACCGCGGAATGGCGATCAACAAGGCGCGAAAATTAACGATGTTGATTTTTGCGCTGCTCGTTGTTCCTGTTGTCACAGCCGCCAACATTTCGAATATGTGGCTGGCGGTAGGCATCATCGGTTTGGCGACAGCTTCACACCAGGGATGGTCGGCGAATATCTTCACAACTGTTTCGGACATGTTCCCCAAAAAAGTGGTTGGCTCAGTTGTCGGGCTCGGCGCGTTTGCCGGATCTCTTGGGGGGATGATTTTTTTGACAAGCGCGGGATACATTGTGCAATCGACCGGCAGCTACATGATCCTTTTCATTATTTGCGGCTCGGTCTATTTGCTGGCTCTTGGCTTGATGACGGTTTTGACTGCCAACACCAAGCCGATCGTTTTTTAGCTTCCTCAAGCAGCATACAAGAAAAGACAAACACAAAATAGGAAGAAGAAAATATGTCCTATGTCGATGGTTTATTCAATCTGGAAGGTAAGGTAGCGGTTGTTGTCGGCGGCAGCGGAGTTCTGGGAGGGAGCATGGCGCAGGCGTTGGGGAAAGCATCTGCGAAGGTGGCTGTCGGCTACCACAGCAATGCAACGGGCGCGAAGAATGTCGTGAAGGCAATCGAGAAAGCGGGGGGTACCGCGAGAGCTTTCAAAATTGATACGTCGTCGTCGGCGGGAATTGAGAAGGGGAAAAAAGCGGTCGTCTCCCTCTGGGGGAAGGTCGATGTGGTCGTCAACGCACCGGGAGTGAATTCACCGACGCCCGTTTTTGAAATTCCCGAAGAGGAATGGAATAGAATTCTTGATACCAATCTGAAGGGAGTTTTTCTTTCGTGCCGGGTTTTTGCCAAACAAATGATCGAACAGAAGAGCGGTGGGAGTATCATCAATATTTCTTCTGTCTCTTCCGAACTTCCGCTGTCCCGAGTTTTTACGTATTCAATTTCGAAAGCGGGTGTCAACAATATGACCCGATTTCTGGCGCGGGAATGGGCGCAGCACAAGATTCGCGTCAATGCAATCATGCCCGGCTTTTTCCCCGCTGAACAAAACCGGAAGATTTTGACGGAAGAACGGCGAAAATCAATTTTTGGCCACACTCCCATGGCGAGGTATGGTGAACCCGGCGAATTGTCGGGCGCCCTGCTCTGGCTTGCCTCCGAAAAAGCATCCTCATTCGTCACCGGCGCAGTCATTCCAATTGACGGCGGGTTCACAAGCATGACGATTTAGGAATAGAGACTTCTGAATAATCAGGAAAGCTTGGTTTATGTAGGTCGGACATTCATGTCCGACCTGTAAGTAAAAAGTAACTATGCATGTCGTCGTAGACAAAAATAATCCGCTTGTTGGAGAAGCATTCCGCCAATTCGGCGAGGTGCAAGCGTGTGCAACTCGTGAAATTACAAAAGAAACGATCCACGATGCCGACATCATTGTCATCCGGTCGGAAACAAAAGTGACGAAAGATCTTTTGGATGGGAGCAAGGTCAAATTCGTTGGGACGGCGACGATCGGGACTGACCACGTTGATCTCGAATATCTTCGTTCACATGGGATCGGATTTTCAAGCGCCCCGGGCTCGAACGCAAATTCGGTGGCAGAGTATTTTGTCGCGGCTGTGCTCACGATTGCGAAAAGGATGGGATTCACTCTCTCCGGAAAGACGCTCGGCGTTGTCGGAGTCGGAAATGTAGGAAGCAAGATTGTCCGGAATGCCAGGGTTCTGGGAATGAAAGTGCTTCAGAGCGATCCTCCGCTTGCCCGCAAGAGTGCGAATTCTTCTTACCTGCCGCTGGATGAATTGATGCAAGCGGATATTGTCACCCTCCATGTGCCTCTCACGAAAACAGGGAGCGATCCGACATATCATCTTTTTGAGGACTCACGAATCAACAAAATGAAAAAGGGTGCCATCCTGATGAATACCGCACGCGGCGCGGTTGTGGACGGCAATTCATTGAAAAATGCCATCGAACGCAAACATCTTGCGGGCGCAGTTCTTGATGTTTGGGAAGGTGAACCGCTCATCGACGTTGATCTCCTGAGCAACGTTGATATCGGAACATCGCACATCGCGGGGTACTCTTTCGACGGCAAGCTCGCTGCGGTGAAGATGACCTATTCGGCGGCATGTAAGTTCTTCGGCCAGCCGGAAACATGGACGCCGGGGAATTCGCTGCCGAGACCGGCAGTAGAACGCATTGTTGTACCCCCGAGTGCCGATTCATTGGAAGACATCTTCAGGAAAATCGTGAGCCAGTGCTACGATATCGAAGGCGATGACCGCTCTCTCAGATCAATTGCGAATGTATCACAGGATGATCGTCGCGGGTTCTTCGCCCGATTGAGGGCTGAGTACGGTGTAAGACGCGAGTTTTTTACTACCGTCGTTCGAGTGCCCGCTTCAATGATGGCTTTGGTGGACCCGCTCAGGACAATCGGGTTCAGTGTTGAAATCGACAGAACATAGGAAAACTATGATTATAGGGAATGACCGGATTCCACCTCAGAAAATGGAGGAAGAGATCTACATCCTCAGCGAGCAGGCTCTCGCATCGGTCCATCTTGAGGGACTGCGGATCCTGGTCGTCATTCCTGATACGACCCGGCATGCGCAGCTCCCCGTGTTCTTTAAGACGCTTGGCCGCATTCTCGGCCCTAAAGTGAGTGCGCTCGATTATCTTATTGCGACAGGTACTCATCATCCATTGGAGATGGGAACCATCCTTAATCACGTTGGCATCACTGCTGACGAACACAGGTCAAAGTACACTAAAACAAAATTCTTCAATCATTCACACAACGACCTGGCGCAACTCCGGACGATCGGGAAAATTCCGGCGTCAGAAATGTCCGACCTTTCCGGAGGATTGTTTACCGAACCGGTAGAGATTACCATAAACAAACGTATCTTCGACTACGATCGGATCATTGTGATCAGCCCGGTCGTTCCCCACGAAACGGTCGGCTTTGCCGGAGGAAATAAATATTTTTTTCCGGGAATCGGCGGCGAAGAGATTATCCAGACATTCCATTGGATCGGAGCCCTCATTACAAACCCGGTCGTTAACGGGGTGAAAGATACGCCGGTACGTCGGGTAATAAATAGAGCGGCGTCGTTCATTTCTGTCCCGCGGATATGTTTTGCGTTCGTGGTCGATGGTCAGGCAGTGACGTCTCTTTACATCGGTTCACCGGAAGAAGCTTGGGAGAAGGCGGCGGATGCTTCTTCAAGGGTTCACATCAAATATGTTGACCATGCCTACGACAAAGTTCTTGGCATCGCACCGGCAATCTATGATGATATGTGGGTGGCCGGGAAGGTGATGTATAAGCACGAGCCGATCGTCGCAGACGGGGGTGAGGTGATTATTTACGCCCCGCACGTTAAGGAAATTTCCTACACGCATGGACAAGAAATTCGGAAAGTGGGATACCATATCCGGGATTATTTTTTGCGGCAATGGGAGCGGTTTTCCGGAACGTCGAAACTGATTCTTGCCCATTCCACGAATGTGAGAGGCATTGGGACGTTTGAGAACGGCATGGAATTCCCTCGTATCAAAGTCACTCTTGCTACGTCTATTCCCGAAGATGTATGCCGATCTGTCAACCTTGGATATATTGACTATCGCTCGATCAACGTTCCTGAGTGGAAGGCAAAACAAAATGGCAACTTATTAGTCGTTGAAAACGCGGGTCAACTTCTTTATCGTCTAAAGTAAAATGACCTTAGCGTGAGGAATGTCCATGGAAATGAATATCGTGAAGGTATTGAAAACTTATTCGGCAGATAAGAAGTAATGAAGATAGAAAAATATTCAATCGGAATCGGCGATCGTTTTGGCCATGAAGGAGTGGCGCAGCTTGCTGCGTTCGTCAAGGCACGCGATCGTGGAGTGGATGTTGTTCCGGTGTGGAACAAATCTAATCGCGAACATACGCTCATCGGGACACAGCCGCAGGACACGCGTTTGGAGGCGGACCAGGCGGTGAAACAGTTGGGATGGAAGTCGTCGTACTACGTCGACGCCGACCACATTGGGATCAAAACTGTGGACTCTTTCATCGAGCCGAGCAATTACTTCACTCTCGATGTCGCCGATTTCATCGGAAAGGAACCCGAGTCTGACGAGCTTGCCGATTTCACAAAGTTCTGCGGAAAGTATACCGGAACGCTCAACATCCCCGGCCTTGACAAAGGCATTGACGTAACCATACCGACGATTGTTTCCGTAGGGAAGAAATATCTCTCCGCTGTAAAGGAAGCGGGAAATATTTATCGCTCTATCGCATCCCGGAAAGGGAAGGAAAATTTCATCACTGAAGTGTCGACCGATGAAACGAACGCTCCCCAGACGCCGGTGGAGCTTTTCTTTATCCTTGCCGCACTTTCAAAAGAAGAGGTACCTCTGCAAACCGTCGCTCCGAAATTCACGGGACAATTTCTGAAGGGAGTCGACTATGTCGGGGATGTCGCGCAATTTGCCGCTGAGTTTGAAAAGGATGTCGCGGTCATCGGTCACGCAATCAGAGAATTCGGCTTGCCCGAAACGCTCAAGATCAGCATCCATTCGGGAAGCGATAAATTCTCCATCTACCCGGCGATCAACAAGGCGATCAAGAAATTCAATGCGGGAATTCATCTGAAGACTGCGGGAACGACGTGGCTCGAAGAGGTTATCGGTCTTGCAAAGGCTGGCGGCAGCGGTCTTGTTATCGCGAAAGAGATTTATGCTCAGTCGTATCTCCGCTTCGAAGAACTGGCAAAACCGTATCTCACGGTGATTGATATTCGGAAGGAGAAGCTTCCGGCACCCGCCGATGTCAAGAACTGGGGAAGCGACGATTTTGTTCTGGCGCTGAAACATGATCTGTCGCGCGCGCGCTACAGTACATCGTTCCGTCAGCTGATTCATATCGGATTCAAGGTCGCGGCAGAAATGGGAGATCGGTTTACAGATGCTCTCGACGAATCGGCTC
>Ga0265332_10000979_pt1 | contig 16903 bp, 16 predicted proteins | sample 41926metaG_FD_202084 | JGI IMG/M metagenome (GOLD analysis project Ga0265332, IMG submission 202084) | Rhizosphere microbial communities from Carex aquatilis grown in University of Washington, Seatle, WA, United States - 4-19-26 metaG | ecosystem: Host-associated > Plants > Roots > Rhizosphere...
AGTACGACTACACCGCGGAAGGGCTGCCGCTGCTCGTGCTCGACGACATGACGATCTCCTCGACGGCCATCAGGTCGCTGCTCACGGCGGCCGACGTAGCGGAGGCGGCCCGGCTGCTCGGCCGCCCGCACCGCGTCGAGGGCGTGGTCGTGCGCGGTCACCAGCGCGGCCGCCAGCTCGGTTTCCCCACCGCCAACGTCGAGTCGCCGCCGCACACCGCGATCCCCGCCGACGGTATCTATGCGGGCTGGCTCGCCACCCTGGACGAGGCCGGGGCGGAGACGAGCCGTTGGCCCGCCGCGATCTCGATCGGCACCAACCCGACGTTCAACGGCCAGGTCCGCACGGTTGAGGCGTACGCGCTCGACCGCACCGACCTGGACCTGTACGGCCTGCACGCCGCGATCGACTTCGCCGTCCGGCTGCGCGGCACCCTCCGCTTCGAGTCCGTCGAGGCCCTCGTCGACCAGATGCGCATCGACGTCGACCAGGCCCGCGCCCTGCTATCCGCGAAATAGCCGGCATTGCGCAACGCTTTGCCATTTCACGACGCATTTCCGCAGGTAAAAGATATTTTTCGGGTAATTCTTCGCGTCCGAAGAAAACGATCTTGCGGGCGCGGTAGCGTCCCTCACATGACAAACCAAGAAGGCGTCGGCGACACGCTGGTCGCGATCCAAGGCCGGCTCGACCGGATGGACACCAGGTTCGACATGATGGAGACCAAACTCGACGGCGTTCACAACTCGGTCCAGTGGCAAGGCGAGATGCTCAAGTTCCACGGCTACCACTTCAACCGGCTCGAGGCGACGCTGACCGAGCACGGTGACATGCTCAAGGCGCACGGTGACATGCTCAAGGCACACGGTGACATGCTCAAGGCGCACGACCGGCGCTTCGACTTGGTCGACGCTCGCTTCGACCAAGTCGACGAGATGCTCGGCAAGATACTCGCCCGGCTTGACGCTCCGCGACCCTGAGATGGAGACCGGCTTTGGCGCGTCACCCCACGTGGTAGGGTAAAACGCTACCGGTAAACCGCCGGTCGGGACTGGCTGCACCCTCATCGCGGCCGTCTCTCACGGGGAAACCCGCACTCTCTGAGCAATTCTAAGGAGCCACGTGCCGCTCGATACAGAAGTTAAGAAGACGATCTTTGCGGAGTACGCGATCAATGAGGGTGACACCGGTTCGCCGGAGGTCCAGATCGCGCTCATGACCCGCAGGATCAACGACCTGAACGAGCACCTGAAGGTGCACCAGCACGATCACCACAGCCGCCGCGGCCTGCTGCTGCTCGTCGGCCGCCGCCGCCGCCTGCTTGGGTACCTGCGGAACACCGACATCACCCGGTACCGCACGCTGATCGAGCGCCTGGGCCTGCGCCGCTAGCAACGTCCCTGGTCACCGGGTCGGACACTGGACCCGGTGACCTTCGGGCCGGTACTGTTGACCCTGGCCCACTGATAACAGAATACGAGCGATAAGACACATCCCGTAGCCCCCGGCCCGAGCGCCTGGGCCGGTCCTCGGTAGTGGTCCCCGGGTTCAAGGCACTGGGTTTTCAACAGCTCAGCCCCGAGGACTTCGATCGAAGACCGGCCGGAGTACCTGCTGGTTAGTAAGCGGTACGCCAGAGCCGACCACGGCGCGGCAGGTGGGTGCGGGATCTACCGCAAGGAGGTCTCACCCGTGAAGGGTGTGAAAAGCGCCGAAGCCGTTATCGACAACGGCGAATTTGGCGTACGCAGAATCAGGTTTGAAACCGGCCGTCTCGCCCGTCAGGCGGCAGGCTCCGCCCTCGTCGTCCTCGACGAGGAGACCGTCGTCCTGTCGGCGACGTCCGCGTCCAAGCAGCCCAGGGAAGGGCTCGACTTCTTCCCGCTGACCGTGGACGTCGAGGAGCGCATGTACGCGATCGGGCGCATTCCCGGCTCGTTCTTCCGCCGCGAGGGCCGCCCGTCCGAGGACGCGATCCTCACCTGCCGGCTCATCGACCGCCCGCTGCGCCCGTCCTTCGTCAAGGGCCTGCGCAACGAGATCCAGATCGTCGAGACGATCCTCGCGCTGAACCCGGAGCACCTGTACGACGTGGTGGCGATCAACGCCGCGTCCATGTCCACCCAGCTCGCGGGCCTGCCCTTCGCTGGCCCGATCGGCGGTGTCCGGGTCGCGCTGATCAAGGACCAGTGGGTCGCGTTCCCGACGCACCCCCAGCTTGAGCACGCCACGTTCGACATGGTGGTCGCCGGCCGGATGCTCGAGGACGGCGACGTCGCGATCATGATGGTCGAGGCCGAGTCCACGCCGCAGACGCTCAAGCTGCTCGCCGACGCTGAGAACACCGGCGCGGTCGCCCCCGACGAGGAGACGGTCGCGGAGGGCCTCGAGGCCGCCAAGCCGTTCATCGCGGCGCTCTGCGAGGCGCAGCGGATCCTCGCCGCCGCGGCGGTCGAGGCCGGCCTCGCCCCGGCGAGCACGTCTCAGTTCCCCGTCTTCCTCGACTACGAGGACGACGTCTTCGAGGCGGTGTCCGCCGCGGTGACCGACGAGCTCGCCAAGGCGCTGACCATCGCGGGCAAGCAGGAGCGCGCCGCGGAGGAAGACCGGGTCAAGGTCCTCGCCAAGGAGCGGCTCGCGGAGAAGTTCGAGGGCCGCGAGAAGGAGATCAGCGCCGCCCTCCGGTCGCTGACCAAGAAGCTGGTCCGCCAGCGGGTCGTCAACGACGGCCTGCGTATCGACGGGCGCGGGCTCACCGACATCCGTCCGCTCTCGGCCGAGGTCAGCGTGCTGCCCCGGGTGCATGGCTCGGCGCTGTTCGAGCGGGGCGAGACCCAGATCCTCGGCGTCACCACGCTGAACATGCTCCGCATGGAGCAGATGATCGACACGCTCAACCCCGAGCGCACCAAGCGCTACATGCACAACTACAACTTCCCCCCGTACTCGACCGGTGAGACCGGCCGGGTCGGCTCGCCCAAGCGGCGCGAGATCGGCCACGGCGCGCTGGCCGAGCGGGCGCTCCTCCCGGTGCTGCCGGCCCGCGAGGAGTTCCCCTACGCGATCCGGCAGGTGTCGGAGGCGATCAGCTCCAACGGCTCGACCTCGATGGGCTCGGTCTGCGCCTCGACGCTGGCCCTGCTCAACGCGGGCGTGCCGCTCAAGGGCATGGTCTCGGGCATCGCGATGGGCCTGATCCACGAAGGCGACCAGTACGTCACGCTCACCGACATCCTCGGCGCCGAGGACGCGTTCGGCGACATGGACTTCAAGGTGGCGGGCACCGAGCAGGTCATCACCGCGCTGCAGCTCGACACCAAGCTCGATGGCATCCCCGCCTCAGTGCTGGCCGGCGCGCTCAAGCAGGCGCGCGGGGCCCGGATGACCATCCTCGGCGTGATGCGCGACGCGATCAGCGCGCCGGGCGAGATGTCGCCGTACGCGCCGCGGATCATCACCCTGAAGGTCCCGGTGGACAAGATCGGCGAGGTCATCGGCCCCAAGGGCAAGATGATCAACTCGATCCAGGACGAGACCGGCGCCGAGATCACCATCGAGGACGACGGCACGATCTACGTCGGCGCGACCGATGGCCCGTCCGCGGACGCCGCCCGGGACGCGATCAACGCGATCGCCAACCCGCACATGCCCGAGGTGGGCGAGCGGTTCATGGGCACGGTGGTGAAGACCACCACGTTCGGCGCGTTCGTGTCGCTGCTGCCGGGCAAGGACGGACTGCTGCACGTCACGCAGATCCGCAAGCTGCACGGCGGCCGGCGGATCGAGAACGTCGACGAGGTGATCCACATCGGCGACAAGATCCAGGTGGAGATCCGTGAGATCGACGACCGCGGCAAGCTGTCGCTCGTTCCCGTCGAGGTGCTCGAGCGTGAGGCGGCGGGCGAGGACCTTGGCGGCGGCGACTCGGGCGATGACCGTCCGGGTATCCGCGCCGACCGTGGCGACTCGGGCGACCGGCCGCCGCGCCGCGACCGGGACGACCGGGGCGGCGGAGGCCGTACCCGCCAGCGCTCCCGCGGCGGGCACCGCGAGTAGTGATGGCAGTCGGTGATTCTTCGCTCGGTACCGAGACGACCGTGCGCAGGACCGTCCTTCCGGGCGGCCTGCGCGTGGTCACCGAGTCGCTGCCGGCCGTCCGGTCGGTAGCGCTCGGCATCTGGGTCGGCGTCGGCTCGCGGGACGAGGACGAGGCGCACGCGGGCGCGACGCACTACCTTGAGCACCTGCTGTTCAAGGGCACCCGCAGGCGCACGGCCCTGGAGATCTCCGCGGAGATGGACGCGGTCGGCGGCGAGATGAACGCGTTCACCGCCAAGGAGTACACGTGCTACTACGCGCGGGTACTCGACGCGGACCTGCCGCTGGCGATCGACGTGCTCATCGACATGGTGACCTCCTCGCTCATCGAGCCGAAGGACGTGGACGCCGAGCGCAACGTGGTCCTCGAAGAGATCGCGATGAACGAGGACGACCCGTCGGACTCGGTGCACGAGGCGTTCACTACGAAGCTGTTCGGCGACACGCCGCTCGGCCGGCCGATCCTCGGCACCGTGGACTCGATCAACGCGATCACCAGGGAGCAGATCTTCGAGCACTACCGGGCCAGGTACACCCCGCCGCACCTCGTTGTGTCGGCGGCGGGGAACCTGGACCACGACACCCTGGTCGCGGCCGTCCAGGCGGCGTTCTCCCCGGTTCTCGCCGACTTCGTCGGCGCCGTGCCCGCGCCGCCGCGGCTGCGCGACGCCGGCGGGCTGTGGGACGGGTACGGGCCGGCGGCCGGGTCGGGCGTGAAGCTCATCTCCCGGCCGATCGAGCAGGCCAACCTGATCATCGGCTGCGAGGGGCTGTCCCGCACCGACGAGCGGCGGTTCGCGCTCGGCGTGCTGAACGCGGCGCTCGGCGGCGGCATGTCCTCCCGGCTGTTCCAGGAGGTGCGCGAGAAGCGGGGCCTGGCCTACTCGGTCTACAGCTTCGCCTCGCAGCACGCCGACACCGGCCTGTGGGGCATCTACGCCGGCTGCCTGCCGTCGAAGGCCGACGAGGTGTTGTCGATCTGCTCCGCCGAGGTGACGAAGGTCATCGAGTCGGGGCTGACCGACGCTGAACTCGACCGGGGTAAGGGCCAGGTCCGCGGCGGCATCGTCCTCGGCCTTGAGGACCCGTCGTCCCGGATGACCCGCATCGGCAAGGCCGAGCTTGTCTACCCGAACCTGGAACCGGTCGACGAGATCCTCGCGGCGATCGACGCGGTGACCCACGATGACATCCGCGCCATCGCGGCCGAGGTCCTCAGCAGGCCCAAGGTCCTCGCCGTGGTGGGCCCGTTCCAGGACGACAGCGCCTTCTCAGTCCAGGCCTAGCAGCGGCTCGATCCCCACGGTCAGGCCCGCGGGGAGCGTTGCCACGTTGCGGACCGCCAGGAGCACGCCCGGCATGAACGAGGCGCGGTCCAGCGAGTCGTGACGGATGGTCAGCGTCTCCCCGTGGCCACCGAGGAGGACCTCCTGGTGCGCGAGGAGGCCGGCCACGCGCACCGAGTGCACGTGCACGTCGTCAACGACGGCCCCGCGTGCGCCCGTGAGCTCCTGCTTCGTAGCGTCGGGCGGAGCGCCGAGACCTGCCTTGGCGCGGGCCTCGCCGATCAGCGCAGCGGTGCGCAGCGCGGTGCCCGATGGGGCATCCATCTTGTTCGCGTGGTGCAGTTCGATGATCTCCGCGGACTCGAAGAAGCGCGCGGCTATGGCCGCGAAGCGCATCATCAGCACGGCGCCGACGGAGAAGTTCGGGGCGATCAGCACGCGGGCTCCGGGTGCGGTGTCCAGCCAGGACCGCACCTCGGCGAGGCGGTCCTCGCTGAAGCCCGAGGTGCCGACCGCCACGTCAAGCCCGTGCTCCACGCACCAGCGCAGGTTCTCCATCACCGCCGCGACGTGCGTGAAATCGACGACCACGTCGCACCCGAGCAGCGCGTCGAGCGCGTCCCCGTGGTCGACCTGTGCGGCCACCGAGGCATCCGGCGCGCCCTCGATGGCCTCGCACACGGTGCGCCCCATGCGCCCCCGGGCACCAAGGACCCCGACCTTGATCATCGCAGCCTCCCGCAGCGTCTCCTGCTGACCGCAGGATTCTACGCCGCCCGCCCCCGCCGCCACGGCCGGCGTAGGCTCGGGGCATGTGCCGTTCGATTAAGACCCTGCGCCCGCCCTACGCCGAAGTCGTGACAGATGACGACATGCGGGCCGCGGCCCTGCAGTACGTGCGGAAGATCAGCGGGTTCCGCACGCCCGCGGCGCGCAACGCGGCCGCCTTCGACCAGGCCGTCGCGGAGGTCGCCGCGGCGACCGCGCGCCTGCTCGACTTGCTCGAGGTGCGCGCGCCCGCCACGTCAGGGTGACAAGCCGCCCCCGGTAACGGCCGGTATCCGGGTGAGGCGATCCCGTGCCGGGTAATAGATGATCATGAGGCTGATCCTCAACCTGATCTGGCTGATCCTGTGCGGCTGGTGGATGGCACTCGCCTACGTGCTGGCCGGGATCGTCTGCGCCATCTTGATCATCACGATCCCGTTCGCCATCGCCTCGTTCCGGATCGCGTCCTACGCGATCTGGCCGTTCGGCCGGTCCGTCGTGGTCCGCCGCGAAGCCGGGATCGGCTCCATCATCGGCAACATCATCTGGATCGTGCTGTTCGGCTGGGGGCTTGCCCTCGGCCACCTGGCGTCCGGCGTCGTCATGTGCCTCACGATCATCGGCATCCCGCTCGGCCTGGCGAACTTCAAGCTCATTCCCATCTCGCTGGTCCCGCTCGGCGTCCGGATCGTCTCGTCCGACGAGCTCTATTCCGGCTACCCGCCGCAGTAAGGGGAGCGAGAGAAAGCGGCAGAAGAGGAACGGGTGCGGGTAATCCCGCCCGTCTGCCGGGGCGGCTGCGCGGCAGTAGCCTTGGGGGATGGAGGAGACCGAGAGCCGGGTCGAGGTGTACGTCACGACGGACACCTCGGGCGCGCCGCACAAGGCGGGCGAGCCGAAACTTTACGTGATGTATGACGCGGCCAAGCCGGAGGCGGGCAGGCTGTACTTCACCGAAGCCGAATGGGACGCGTTCGTGCTCGGCGTCAAGGACGGCGAGTTCGACCTGGACGAGGACGGCAACCTGCCGCCGGTCCCGGACAGCCAGCGGACCGCGGACCAGCAGGAACGGTAATCGTCGCCGATCGCGCACGGGTCGCGGCCGACAGTGTTCGCTCGCGGTCTGGTATCGCCGTGATCGCTCCGTTTACCCTTTTAGTATGTCTCCGCCGGCGCCAAGGCCAGTGCTCGATTCCTCGCGCTTTGGGCGGACGCCGGTACTCTTCCTGCTCGGGCTGGCCGCCTGCTGCCTGGTCGCGATGGTGGCGCTCGCGGTCGTGGTGGCACAGCGCGGCCCGGCGCCCGCCCTGGTCGGCCTGCTGCTCGGGCTGCTGCCGATCCCGTTGCTCGTGGCGCTCATCTTGTACCTGGACCGGCTGGAGCCGGAGCCGCGGGCCCTGCTCGCCGCGATCTTCGGCGCGGGGGCAGGCATCGCGGTCATTACCGCGCTCCTCGGCCGCGCCCTGGGCACGGCCGTGATTACGACGCCGGAGCTTGCGCCGCACGCGACCGTCACGGCCCTGGTCCCGGCGGGCCCGGCGATCGGCGGCGCGGTCGTGGCGGAGACGCTCAACGGGCTCGTCCTGCTCGCCCTGCTGGCCTCGCGCCGCACGGAGATCGACGGCATCGAGGACGGCGTTGTCTACGGATCGATGGTCGGGCTCGGCTTCGCGCTGGTGGCCAACGTGTACGCCTACGCCGTGGCGTGGAACGCCGGCGTCGGCGCGATCGCCGAGGAATTCGCCCGGCGGGGGATCTTCGGCCCGGTCTTCCAGGCGCTGTTCACCTCGCTGATCGGGCTCGGCGTCGCCTATGCGGCGGCCCGGCCGCGAGGCGCCGGCCGGGTAGCCGCGATCGCGGCCGGCTGGCTCGGGGCGGTCGCGCTTGACGCCTTGTGGAACCACTCGGCGGGCGCTCGCGGTATTGGCCTGCTGGTCACCTACGTCATCCTCCTCATCGCGCTCACCACGGTGGTCGTCGCGGTGCTCGCCGACCGGCGGCGGGTCGTCGGGCTGATCGTCAGCTTCCTGCCGGACTTCGAGCATCCCGAGGTGGTCACCGCTGACGACATCAGGATGCTGGCGAGCCTGCGGCTGCGCCGCCACGGCCGGCAATGGGCGCGGCTGACCCTCGGCCTTGACGGCAGGCGCGCGATGGCCGAGTACCAGCTCGCCGCCACCGAGCTTGCCATGGCCTGCCGCCGCAAGAGCCTGGGCCAGACGACCCAGGAGGCCTACGTTAGGCACCGCGATGACTCGCTGACCCTGATGCGCGCGGCCGCGGCGGTCGTCCGCGACCAGGAGCAGCTGACCCCGCCGCCGTGGATCGGCCCCGACGCGTCTTCCGTCTTCATCGCCTATCAAGCCTGGCCCTTGTGGCCACGCTCCGACTGGCCAGGCGCCAGCTAGGTGTGCTGGCGGGCGGCTAGCCGAACAGGGTGGGCTGCCGGTCGGCCTGGGTGACGGCGCGGGCTCCCTCGTGCCGCAGCAGCCATTCCTTGCGGTCGACACCCCAGCCGTACCCGGTCATCGACCCGTCCGCGCCGATCACGCGATGGCACGGGATGATGATCGAGATGGGGTTGCGCCCGTTGGCGAGCCCGACCGCGCGCGAGGCGACGGGGGACTTGCCGAGCGCGGCCGCGACCGCGCCGTAGCTGGTCGTCACGCCGTAGGGGATCCTGGTGAGCTCGGCCCAGACCGCGACCTGGAACGGGGTACCGCGCGGCGCGAGGGCCACATCGAACTCCTTACGCGAGCCGGCGAAGTACTCCGCGAGCTGCTCCGCCACGGCGGCGAACCCGCCGGGGCGGCGGATCCACTCCGGCCGGACCGAGGCGGAGTGCTCACCGGCGTCGAGCAGGTACAGCCCGCCGAGCGCCCGCTCGTCCCCGGTCAGCAGGATCCTCCCGACCGGCGAGTCCACGATGTCGTACCAGGTCGGTGCCACCGGGCCGGCGGCAAGGAACGGACTTGTCATGACGTCATCCCTCACTTCGTTCGGATATCCAAAGACCGCGCGTCCGCGCTGGGCTCAAGCGTCGCCCACAGGTGATGCACCGCGTACGAGCGCCACGGCCGCCAGTGCTCGGCCAGGGCGAGGGCCGCCGCGGGCGTTACCGGGCCGCCTCCGGCAAGCGGGGCGAGGGCCCGCAGCACGCCGACGTCTTCCGGCAGGAACACGTCCGGGTCGGACAGCGCCCGCATCCGGATGTAGCCGGCCGTCCACGGGCCGATCCCCGGCAGCGCGAGCAGCCGGGCGCTCACCTGGTCTCGGTCGGCGCCTGGGTCGAGGCTGATTTCGCCGGACGCCAGCGCCCCAGCCAGGGTCACCACCGCCCGGGCTCTCGTCAGCGGCATCGGCAGCACCGCCGGGTCGAGCGCGGCGATCAACGCGGCGTCAGGAAAGACGTGGGTCAGCCCCCTGCCGCCCGGGCTGCCGCCGTTGAGTCCGGCCGCCACGGCGGACGCCGGCAACGGCGCCCCGCACAGCGCGGCCAGCCGTGCGCCGAGCCGCCGCGCGGCGGCGACCGAGACCTGCTGGCCGAGCACTGCCCGGATCGCGATCTCATTCCCGTCGACCGCGCCCACCGCGCGCCGCCCTGGTGAGGCGGCCGCGAGCGGGCCGAGCACCGGATCGCCCGCGAAGAAGCCAGAGATCGCCGCCGGGTCGGCGTCCAGGTCAAGCAGCCGCCGGCACCGCTGCACGGCGGCCGTCACGTCGCGCAGGTCGGACAGCGCGAGCGAGCAGTCCACCCAGCTCGAATCAGGAACGAGGCGCAATGAGATCACCCCGCTGCCGTGCGGCAGGCTGATCGTCCGGGCGTACCGGTCGGCCGTGGCCACCTCGACTCCTGGAATGGCCCGCGCGGCGAGGAAGCCGAACAGCCGCCCCAGGTCGATCGGCGGCCGGAACGGCAGCCGCAGCCGCAGCACGCCGGCCGCACCGTGACCGCTGACCGCACCGTGGCCGCCGGCCGTACCGTGGCCGTCGACCGCAGCCGACGGGACCGGTCGTCGGCCGGAGCGCCCGGCCCGGTCCCGCGCGGCGGCCCGTTCCCGCAGCTCGCGCGGCGCGATGTCGTACACCTCGAGGATGGTCGCGTTGAACTGCCTGATGGACGTGAAGCCCGCCGCGAAGGCGATGTCGCCCATCGGCAGCTTCGTGGTCTCGATGAGCACCCGGGCGGTCCGCGCCCGCTGCGCCCTGGCCAGCGCCAGCGGCGCCGCGCCGACCTCCGCGGTCAGCAGCCGGCCCACCTGCCTGGCCGAGTAGCCGAGGCGAGCCGCCAGGCCGTCCACACCGGACCGGTCGACCACGCCGTCCGCGATCAGCCGCATCGCGCGCCCCGCGACGTCGGAGCGAACGTTCCACTCGGGGGAGCCGGGCGACGCGTCGGGCCGGCACCGCTTGCAGGCGCGGAACCCCGCCTGCTGCGCCGCGGCCGCGGTCGGGTAGAAGACGATGTTCACCCGCTTGGGCGTGATTGCCGGGCAGGACGGCCGGCAGTAGATGCCCGTTGTCCGCACGGCGCAGAAGAACACCCCATCAAACCGGGCGTCCTTGCTAAGCGCCGCCGTGTACCGCTGCTCATCGTCCATCACCGTTACACTCAACCACCCGCGCGACGCCGCCACTAGCGGAAATCGGACATCATAGGCGGGCCTTCGGCGGCGAAAACCCCGGTACCGAACGAGAGCGTCCTCCGCCCGTTCCGGCGACGGTGATGACCGAGATCAGGGCGGGACGCCCGCCCCTCGTCAGCGCGGCCAGGGCGCACCAGCGTTCCCGTCCGCACGACGCGATGGCATGCCGAGGGTGCCTGCGTGGCAGCATCGTCCCGGCGGCGTCTAGGGAGGGGTTATCGAGACCAGTGAGAGCTGTGAGCTGCCTGGTATCTGCCCACCAGTCCTGGCGGGACTCTTTTATGTAGGGTTTGCGTGTTATGTAGGGTTAGTGGCGTAATGGCGCTATAAAGCCTTCATGATCATGGGCTTGAGCCACTGGGACGTTGCGCCTGTGGCTGGTGGTGCTAGCGGGTTCGCCGCGTGGGCGGCTGGGTGCCTGCGCTTACGCGCGCCAGAAGTCGTACGGGTCGCGGCCCGGGCGGAAGCCCGCCGCCTCGACGATGTCGACCGCCAGTTTGAAGCGGTCACCGACGCGGCCGGGCAGGTGGGCGTCGCTGCCGAAGGACACGGCGGTACCGCCCGACTGCCGCCACCAGCGCACCAGGTCGACGGAGGCCAGGGGTGACTTCGTGTTGATCTCGAGCACCCGGCCCGAGACGGCGAGTGCGCGGAGCGCCGTGCGGTACTCCTCCTCGAATGGCTCCTCCCGGTACCGGTGCGCGCCCTTGGGCCAGTACCGGCGCGGGAAGTCCAGGTGGGCGAGCACCTGGAACAGGTCGCTGCCCTCGATGAGCGCGACAAGCTCAGCGAAGTAGTAGCGCATCGCGTCGCCGTCTGGCATCGCGCCGAAGAGTGCGTCGGCGGCGACCAGTCGCCCACGGTAAGGGACGGCGTGCAGCGAGCCGAGGACCCGGTCGAAGGAATTCCCGCGCACCACCGCGCCGGCGCTGCCCGCGAACAGGTGCGACTCGCCCGCCTCCACGCCGGACAGGATCCGCAGTCCGGGGAACCGCTGCCGGCATTCCTCAATCGATGCCATGTACCCGGTGACGTCTAGCGGCCTGATCCGGCCCCACCAGCGATGGTCGGTCGCGACGTCCATGATCGCGTCGCCCGCAGCCCCTGCCGTGAACTCCAGGTGCTCGGTGAACGCGATGGCGGGCAGTCCGACGGTGACCGCCTGCTCGCAACTGCGCACCATGGAGGCGTCCGCCGACGTGTCGTACGACCATTCGGTATGCACATGATTATCAGGAGGCAGCACGGTCAAATACTACTTGCGGGCGGAACGGCCCCCCGCGCCCCCGATCACGGTGAGTGCGGCACCTACCATTGCGAGTCGCGCTGCTTCGCCGAGGTGATGACGTAGATCTCGCCGGTCTCCCGCGCGCCCTGCGGTACCCGGCCCTGGCCGGGCTGCCCGCCGGGGCCGTAACCGATGGGACCGTGACCGCCAGGACCCTGGCCGGGACCCTCGCTGACGGGACCTTGGCTGCCGGGATCCTGGCCGGCGGCCGGGAGCGCCGACGGGCCCTTCTTCCCGGCCTTGGTCAGCCTGCCCCAGCGCTCTTCCCACTCGGCGACGTCGCCGCCGCATGCGTTGACGTAAGCGATCAGCACCGGAAGGGTCGGCAGCCTGAGGCCGCCGGCCGCGGAGGCAAGCGTGCGCATCGTGTAGTGCGACTTCTCTGCCATGTCAGGGTAGTCAAGCCCGACCTTCGAGCGGAGCACTCGAAGGTCCCTGGCGAACGCGCCGATGTTATCGGTCTCGATCGCGGCGATTGGCCCCTTGGGGCTCGGCGGCGGGTCAGGCAGCGCGCTGTCCCGTTGCCTGATGACCGGACTCCCGATCCGTCCGAACCCGTCCGTGTTGCCCATCCCCGGGCCGCCAGGCTGCTGGCCGGGATACTGCTGGCCCGGGTAGGGCTGGCTTGGGTACTGTTGCCCCGGGTAGGGCTGGCTTGGGTACTGTTGCCCCGGGTACGGCTGGCCGGGATACTGCTGGCCCGGGTAGGGCTGGCTTGGGTACTGCTGGCCCGGGTTCGGCTGGCCGGGATACTGCTCGCCGGGATACTGCTGACCGGGATACTGCTGACCCGGAGCCCCCTGGCCGGGACCTGCCCAGCCTTGTCCCGGTGCCGCCCCTGCGGCCTGCCAGGAGCCGGTGTTCCTTACGCCCGGCCCGTACTGCGGCTGGCCGTACTGCCCCGGCCCGAACTCTGCCTGGCCGGGGGCCCAGCCTGGTGCCTGTCCCGGCCCGGGCACCCAGCCCTGGCCCTGGCCCGCTCCGGCGGCCTGCCAAGAGCCCGTGTTCCTCGCCCTGGCGCCGGACCCGGGTCCGGCCGCCTGCCAGCTGCCTGTGTTACGGGCGCCGGGACCGCGCGGTGCCTGGCGCGTGGCCCAGTCCGGTCCTTGGTCCTGACCGCCGGACGGCCAGAAGCCCGGGTCCTGTGGGTTCACGCCCGGTTGTGCCTGTCCCGCGGCCCAGCTCGGCCCGGCGGCCTGCCATGAGCCGGTGTTCCGCTGGTTCTGGCCGTACTGCCCCGTGGCCTGGCCGCCCGGCTGTCCAGGCGGGAACTGCCCCGGCGGGAATTGCCCGGAGGCGAACTGCCCAGGTGGGAACTGGCCGGGGGCGAACTGCCCAGGTGGGAACTGGCCGGGTGGGAACTGTCCTGCCGCGCCGGCTTGTCCCGCCGCCTGCTGACCGGCCCCGTGCGGGTCACTGCTGTTCGGCTGCTGCCCCGCCGCCTGGCCGTACGGCCCGGCCACGGGCTGACCCTGGCCGTACGGCCCGGCCACGGGCTGACCCTGGCCGAACGCCGCCTGGCCGCCGAATGCTGCCTGGGCCCCGAACGCCGCCTGGCCCGCTGGATCTTGCCCGTACTGGCCAGGGCCGTGCGCGCCCGCGGTGAACTGGCCCTGCCCGTATCCGGCCGGACCGTAACCTGGTCCGCCCGGCATGTATCCCGGCTGGCCAGGCTGCGGCCACGGCTGTCCCTGACCAGGTGCGGCCGGCCCGGGCCCCGGTACCTGCCCGCCATGCTCCTGCTGCCCTGCCCACGGCTGCTGCCCTGCCGGGTACGGCCCAGCCACGTAGAGGCCGGCCGCATAGGGGCCGGGCACCTGCTGGCCGGTGGCCTGCGGCCCAGGCGGGTACATGCCGCCCGGGTAAGGGCCTGCCGCGCCGCCCTGAGCGGGGCCGGGCGGCAGGGGTCCCGTAGGGCCAACCGGTCCAACCGCCCCGGCGTCTGTCCACTGCGATGCCGGCGGGTACCCGGGTGGCTGCCCGACGGGTACGGCTCCCGGCCACGCCTGCGGTGACGGCTCGGCCGCCGGTCCCCGCCGGCCCTGCGGCTGGCCGGGATATGCCTGGCCGGGGTACCCGGAGTTCGGCGGCTGGGCCGGCCCCCCGGGAGGGCCGGCAGGGTAACCGCGGGGCGCCGCTCCGGGCCCTCGCGGGTCGTAGGCGCCGGCCGGGCGCGGCCCGCCACGCGGCGGAGCGGGCCGCTGCGGGCCGGGAGACGACGGCCGGGGCCCGGCGCCGGCCGGCCGCGGCCGCGGCCGGCCCACCCCGGGTATCGCGTCGTCGGGCCGCTGCCACGGGCGGCTGTCCGTCGTGGGGTCGTACTCGGCTTGCCTGGCCGAGCGCGGCGGGTACCCTGGCCGCGGCGGCATACCGCGTTCCTGACGCGACCTGCTCGGTCCCGGCGGCAAGTCCGCGGGCCGGGGCTGGTTGCCTCGCGCGTAATCCTGGTAGTCCGGGTCCACGGGATAGGCGCCCGGTTCCAGGTACGTGTTGCCCAGGTAGGAATCGCGCTGGTAGGCGTCACCGTCGGCATAGGCTGCGGCGCGGGCACGGCCTTGCGTGCCCCGGTCGGGCCCGCTGCCCTGACGATTCACCCGCTACCTCCCGAACACGCCTCGCGGTGCTCACCGCCCCACTAGTCGAGTGTAGGGCGGACGCGCCTCCCGGACAGGTGCGACGGGTAATTGGCAGTACTTAGACAACTTTTTATTTGGGCGGGCAGCGGGCACCCAACTGCCAATCTAAGGCCGCCCGCCGCGGGTATCGGATGCTTGCCGACAGGGGCTACTCTGGGGTCAAGGCACGAGCGATTTGCCCGCGCCATAACGATTTGCGACGTGGTGTGCCCCACGCCGGAGTTCCCTTGCGGAGCGGCCATGGTGGCTTGGATCGTCTGGCTGATCGTCGCGGCCGTGCTCGGCGTGGCTGAGCTGGTAACGATGACGTTCGCGCTCGGCATCATCGCCGTCGGCGCGTGCGTCGCCGGCGCCGTCGCGGCGCTGAGCCTCGGCCTGCCCTTCCAGGCGCTGGCGTTCGTCGTCGCCTCGGCGGCCGGGCTCGGCGGCGTGCTTCCCGTCGCCCGCCGGCACATCAAGCAGCCGCCGCTGCTCAAGACCGGGCCCGCCGCACTGGTCGGCCGGTCGGCCCGGGTGCTCGAAGAGGTCAGCGGGCACAGCGGCCGGGTCCGCATCGGCGGCGAGGAGTGGTCGGCCCGGTCCTACGACGAGACGCTGGTCATTCCCGTCGGCCACACCGTCGACGTCATGCAGATCGAGGGCGCGACCGCCCTCGTTTACCCCCGGGAGTAAAAGCCATGGTCATCGCGGAGCTCATCATCGTGGCGGTGATCGCCCTCATCGTCCTGCTCACCGTGGTCCGCTCGGTGCGGATCATCCCGCAGGCGCGGGCGCGGAACGTAGAGCGGTTCGGCCGCTACCGCAAGACCCTCGAGCCAGGCCTGAACTTCATCCTGCCGTTCGTCGACCGGGTCAAGACGCAGATCGACCTGCGCGAGCAGGTCGTCTCGTTCAACGGCCAGCCGGTGATCACCGAGGACAACCTGGTCGTGAACATCGACACGGTGCTGTTCTTCCAGGTGACCGACCCGCGGGCGGCGGACTACGAGATCGTCAACTACATCCAGGCGATCGAGCAGTTGACCGCCACCATGCTGCGGTCGGTGATCGGCTCGATGGACCTTGAGCAGACGCTGACCTCCCGCGAGAAGATCAACACGCTGCTGCGCGGGGTGCTCGACGACGCGTCGGGCAAGTGGGGCATCCGGGTGACCCGGGTGGAGATGAAGGCGATCGACCCGCCCAAGTCGGTGAAGGACGCGATGGAGAAGCAGATGCGCGCCGAGCGGGAGAAGCGCGCCACGATCCTCACCGCGGAAGGCCAGCGGCAGTCGCAGATCCTGATGGCGGAAGGCGACAAGCAGAGCAAGGTCCTGCGCGCGGAGGGCGACAAGCAGGCCGCCATCCTGCGCGCCGAGGGCGAGGCCCAGGCGATCAGCCAGGTCTTCCAGTCGATTCACCGCAACGACCCGGACCCCAAGCTGCTCGCCTACCAGTACCTGCAGACACTGCCGCAACTTGCCAACGGCGCGGGCAACACGTTCTGGGTGATACCGAGCGAGGTGACGTCGGCGCTCAAGGCGGTGACCAGCGCGTTCGGCGGAGGTAGCGGAACGGAGGCTGCGGCGCCGGAGGCCCCGGCGGCGACCCCGCGGCCAGGGCCGACCGAGATCGAGCGGCCAAAGGACAACGACGGCGCGGTACCGCCCGCGCAGCGGGCGCGCGCGCTCGAGGAAGCGCCACCTCAGGAAGCGGCACTCCAGGAAGCAGCGCCCCAGCAGGCAGTGCCGGAGCCGGAGGCCGTCATCGGGGCCGGCGAAACGCCGCCAGGGTCGCTGAACGGCAGCTCAGGCGAAGACCGCTAGCATCACGACGAGGACACAGAGCAGGACGACGGCAGCCACTACGATCCAGGTTCTCGACCGCCCGGCCGCGCCCGCCCGGGGCGCGGCACGGCGCTTCGACCTGGCCGCGGTCGCCTGGGCCGTGCCCGGCACCTTCCCCCAGCCGGCCGGGACCGCTCCCGGCGCGAACAGGGTGGCCTTCGACTGGCCCTGCGCCCAGGGGGCCGACTCCCACGGCGGCGCTTCGTCGCCGGAGAGCGCAGCGTCGATGAGGGAGTCGGGGATGGCCGGCCAGGCGGTCGATACCCGGATGGGGTCCCACCCGGGTGGCAAGCCGCCCGCCGCGGGCTCGTTAGCCGCGGTCGGCGGCGGGAAAGACACCGCCGGGACGTCGGGC
>Ga0265332_10000982_pt1 | contig 16871 bp, 12 predicted proteins | sample 41926metaG_FD_202084 | JGI IMG/M metagenome (GOLD analysis project Ga0265332, IMG submission 202084) | Rhizosphere microbial communities from Carex aquatilis grown in University of Washington, Seatle, WA, United States - 4-19-26 metaG | ecosystem: Host-associated > Plants > Roots > Rhizosphere...
CCGGCCACATCGTGGGCGAGGTCGCCCGGGCGCTGGGAGGCAAGGGGGGCGGCCGCGCCGACATGGCCCAGGGGGGCGGCGCGCACCCGGAACGCCTGGACGCGGCGCTGGCGCGCGTTCACGAGCTCGTCCGTGGCTGACCACCGGTCCTCCGACACTCGGGCCCAAGCCCCGTTCTCGTCCTTGTCCTTGTCCTCGTCCTCGTTCCTCGCGTCCGGTCAGGGCACGGGGACGAACACCGACCCGCCGCGCCAGACCTTCGCGACGGTCCCGGCGGACGCGGGGAGCACCCTCGCGGCCGCCCTGCGCCCCCGCCTCGCCGACCAGAGCTGGAGCGCCGTGCGGCGCCTGTGCGAGACCGGCAAGGTCTGGGTGGATGGCGTGGTGGCGCTCGACCCGGCCCTCCGCCTGCTCCACCCCTCGACCATCGAGCTGCGCATGCGTGCCCCGCGGCCACGCACCACCCAGCCAGGCTTCACGGTCGTCCACGAGGACGCCCACCTCATCGTGATCGAGAAGCCCGCCGGGATCTCGAGCGTGCCCTTCGAGCGCAAGGAGACCGGGACCGCGCTCGATCTCATCCGCGACCACTGGCGCGCGCAGCACCTCCCGGCGACGAGCCGCCCGCTCTACACGGTCCACCGGCTCGACAAGGAGACCTCCGGGCTGCTGTGCTTCGCGAAGACCAGGACCGCCGAGGCCGGGCTCCACCGGATCTTCCAGCGGCACCTCGCGCGCCGCACGTACCTCGCGCTCGCGCATGGGCGCGTGGAGGCGGGGCGCATCGAATCCCGCCTGGTCCCCGACCGCGGCGACCACCTGCGCGGCTCGACCCGCAACCCGCAGCTCGGCCAGCACGCCATCACCCACGTCGAGGTGGTCGAGCACCTCGCGGCGGCGACCCTGTGCCGCATCCGGCTCGAGACCGGCCGTACCCATCAGATACGCATTCACCTGTCGGAGGCCGGTCACCCGGTGGTGGGTGACGCGGTCTACACCCGTGACCGCCTCCTGCGGGGGGAGCCCCTCCTCCCGGCGGAGCGCATGATGCTCCACGCCGAGACGCTCGGGTTCTCACATCCGGCCTCGGAGGCTCCGCTGCTCTTCGAGAGCCCGCCGCCCCCGGCCTTCGCCCGCGTGGTCGACGCGCTGCGACCGCCCCCCGCCCCCGCCCCCGGCCCCGCGAAACCGGGGATGAAGCCGGCAAGATGATCTCGTCCCAGCCGCCGGCGCCGCCCTTGGCCCTCGTCCTCGATCCGACCGTCCGCACGGCGCTCGGACGGATCTATGGCGCCATGCGCTCGGGGCCCCTCGACCCCGACAGCGTCGCCGACTTCGGTCACGACCCGGCGTTTCTCCCGTCGGTCGCGCCGTTGCTCGAGTTCCTCTACGCCCGCTACTTCCGCGTGCGGATGCTCGGGATCGAGAACATCCCGGCCACCGGTCCGGCCCTGCTGGTGGCCAACCACTCGGGCGGCCTCCCGTACGACGGCGCCCTGCTCATATACGGGGTGTTTCGCGACCATCCGCAGCATCGCCGCCTGCGCACCCTGGTGGCGAACTTCGCCTTCCGCTCCTCGTGGATGGCGCCGGTGGTCGCTCGCATCGGCGGTGTGCGCGCCGCCTCGGGACACGCCAAGCGCCTCCTCGACGGCGGCGAGCTGGTCGGGGTGTTTCCCGAGGGCCTGCGCGGGGTGGGCAAGCTCTACCGCGAGCGCTACCGGCTCGAGCGCTTCGGCCGCGGGGGCTTTGCGCGCCTGGCCATCGAGACCCGTGTGCCCATCGTCCCCGTCGCCATCGTCGGAGCCGAGGAGATTCACCCCATCCTGGCCAAGGTGACGAGGATGGCCGAGCCCCTCGGCATCCCCTACATCCCCATCACCCCGACCTTTCCCTGGCTGGGTCCCCTCGGTTTGCTGCCGGTACCGACCAAGTGGACCATCCAGATCGGCGAGCCGATGCAGGTGCCCTCGGAGGCCCCACCGGGTAGCGCCGTGGTCCAGGAGACCGCGGAGAGCGTCCGGGCCCGCATCGACGAGATGATCAGCCGAATCCTGACGCAGCGCAAATCGGTCATTTTCGGCTGAACTTCGGCCCGCGCGTGGCTCACGCTGCACTGCTTCTTCCCTACGCGAAGCCCGATGTCGCGAAGGCGATTGGCGGACCGCTTTCCGGTTGGAAAAAGCGCCCAGCGTCGTTCACATTCTCTTGCAGGTTTTTCTGCAGATTTCGCCGTGGCCTGCCGACACAGCCGAAGCCCCCGGCAAGCCGCGATTTTTTCTAATGAAAGAGACCTGCCATCGTATTATTCTTCCTACACTTGCTTACAGGTGCTTGTGACGAGGGACTTCGGCAAGGTCACGGGCAAGGTCACCATGAAATGACCGATCACGCTGGCTCACCGTCTACTACCCTATGAACACGTCACCGTTCACACTTCCACGCATGATCGATGTTGGCCAGATCATCGGCAACTACGAGATCACGGCCAAGATCGGGGAAGGCGGGATGGGGGTGGTGTACCTCGCCGTCCATCCGGTGATCGGCAAGAAGGTGGCGATGAAGGCCATCCACCCGGAGCTCTCGCGCAACCCCGAGGTGGTCTCGCGCTTCATGATGGAGGCCAAGGCGGTCAACCAGATCGGCCACGACCATATCGTGGACATCGCCGACTTCGGGAACACGCCGAGCGGCGACTTCTACTTCGTCATGGAGTACCTCCAGGGCGAATCGCTGGCCGATCGCCTCAAGCGCGAGGTCCTCATCTCCCAGGCCCGGGCCCTGGCCATCGCCGCGCAGGTGGCCGACGCCCTCGGCGCATCCCATGACCACGGGATCATCCACCGCGATCTCAAGCCGGAGAACATCTTCCTCATCACCCGGCGCGGGAACCCCGACTTCGTCAAGGTGCTGGATTTCGGCCTGGCGAAGCTGACCCAGGTCGAGGAGAAGGTCACGCACAAGACGCGGGCCGGCTCGGTGATGGGGACGCCCTACTACATGTCGCCCGAGCAGGGCGAGGGGAAGCTGCAGATCGACAACCGGGCGGACATCTATTCGCTCGGGATCATCCTGTTCGAGATGTTGACCGGCAAGGTGCCGTTCGGCGGCGAGGGCTACGGCGAGATCATCGTCAAGCACATCACCCACCAGGCGCCGTCGGCCCGGAAGATCAACCCGGCGGTCTCGGCGGCCGTGGAGATGATCCTGTTCCGCGCGCTGGCCAAGGAGCGCAGCGCTCGTTTCCAGACCATGCAGGAGTTCCGCGACGCCCTGCTGGATCCGGAGCGCTACGTGGCCGCGACGCCCACCACGGGGCTGCCGGCCGAGCTGACCGGGGTGACCCGGCTGGCGGCCCCGATGGCCCGCAGGGACATGAACTTCGGGAACCCCGTGACCGGGTTCCGCAGCGGCGGGGTGGTGATGGATCCCACCGGCGTGCCGTCCACCTTTCGCCATGGCATGGGCGAGATGGACAAGGTCACGTCGCTGCGGCCGAAGACCAACCGCAAGCTGCTGCTCGGCATCGCGGCGGCCCTGGCGACCGTGGCCCTGGTGACCGCCTTCACCCAGGCTCCGCGGCACGACGCCGGCCGTCCCGTCGCGGCGGCCCCGGGGCCAGGGCAACGGCTCTCGACCGGTGCGAGCGGCAACGAGCGGCGGCCCACCACGGTCCGCATCAACTTCAGCTCAGATCCCGACGGCGCCACCGTTCTGCGCGCGCTCGACGGGTGGGAGCTCGGCCGCACCCCGCTCTCGGTGGAGGTGCCGTACAGCGATACCTCTGTCGAGTTCAAGCTGCGTCGCGCGGGCTACGAGGACAAGTCGGTCATCATCGTGCCCAACCTCCCGGCGCCCTTCTTCGCAACCCTGCGTCCCCTCGCCACGCCCACCGTGGCGATCCCCGCGCCGTCGCCCCGCCGCGCCGGGGGTGGCTCGAGCCGGCGGCAGACCCAGCTGTCCGCGACGCAATCCGCGGAGGCCGGCGGGCCCGCCGCCGCCCCGTCGCGGCGGGTGGAGAAGCCCGCTCAGCCCGACGAGGACGAGGTCCTGGCCCCCACCGATCTGAAGTAGCCGGCCTCGCGGTGGGTGCTCAGCCGCGGACCCGATTTCGTCCCTGGGACTTGGCCGCGTACATCTGCTCGTCGGCCGCCCGCACCAGACCTTCGACGTCGCGGACCTGTTCGCTGACGCTCGCCACCCCCATCGAGATGGTCACGGCGATGCGGGTGTTCTCGAACCTGAACTCGTGCTGTTCGATCAGCTGCCGCACCTTCTCGGCGAACACCAGCGATGGACCGAGGGCGATCTCGGGCAGCACGATCGAGAACTCCTCTCCGCCGTAGCGCGCGAAGAGATCCTCGCGGCGGATCTTGGTCTTCACCGTCGAGGCGAGCTGCTTGAGCACGTAGTCTCCGGCCAGGTGCCCGTAGGTGTCGTTGATGTTCTTGAAGAAGTCGATGTCGAACATGACCAGGGACAGCGCCCGCTGGTAACGGTGGGCTCGGGCCACCTCGCGCTCCAGGGTCTCCGTGAAGTTGCGCTTGTTCGAGATCTGGGTGAGCCCGTCGATGGTGGTGAGGCGATAGATCTCCTCGTGGTAGGCGTTCTCGATGTTGCCGCCTGTGAGGAACTTGAAGATGGTGCGCCCGATCTTGATGAAGTCACCGTCCCGCAGCACGTGCTCCTCGATCGGCTCGTCGTTGACGTAGGTCCCGTTGGTCGAGCCGAGGTCGCGGATCAGCAACGACTTTCCGGTGTTGACGATCTTGGAGTGGTTGCGCGAGATGGACTCCTGGTCGATCTGGATGTCGCACTTCGACGATCGCCCGAGCATCAGGCTGGTCGCCTGGAGGTTGTACTTCTTGCCGAGCTCGTCGCCGTAGATGACGACCAGGCAGGCCTCCTTGTTGATCGCCCGGTCCGAGATCCGACTGATCGCCGTGACCACGGTCTTGGCCCGGACGTGGTCGGAGTCCGATGAGTCGTTGGGGTCGGAGGGCTTGCGGGACAAGGCTTCAGCAAAGCGTAGGTGAGCGCGCCATTTCCGTAAAGGGTGACCGTCCCGGGTGGGGCGGATCTTCGCGGAAGCCGTCGATTACCTACATGTAGGTTCGGCCGGTGGGCGCGCCAGGCCCGAGCGGGGCGCGGCTCCCGGGCGAGGGTCGACCGGTGTCCCGGGTTCGCCCGACCGCGTTGCAATTTTGCCAGCAACAAACTGTTCGCCTGCCGGCCAGACCGGTGGGACGGGCCGGACAGGCCGGACGTTTCGTGGTCCGGCCCCTACTCACCGCGTCGGGCCGGCGGGCCACCAGCCGCCACGCCCGTGCCGCCGAGCCGAGGGTGGTGCGACCAGCGGTTTCACCGCCGTGATTGCGCTGTCCGAGCCTCGTGTGCACGTATAGACTTCGAGCGCTTTCCACCGGCTGCGACCTCGGCGACGTTGGCAATGTCGGCAATGTCGGATGAAAAGCCACCACGAAATGCGGCTCTATGAATGGCTGACCGGAATCGTCACCGAGCGCGGTAGCGAAAAAGCGCTCGTCTACCGGGACACGTACCTCTCCTGGCGTGGGCTGCTCCACCGCGTCGATCGCCGGGCGCAAGAGCTGCGGTCGGCCGGGATCGTCGCCGGATCCTGGGTCGGGCTGATGCTCGGCAACGTCCCCGACTTCGTGATCCTGGCGCTCGCCCTCTCCAAGCTCGAGGCGGTCGCGGTTCCCCTCGATCCCACCATCAGCCCGAAGGATCTGGAGATGGTGCTGGATGCGGCCCCGCTGCGGGCCCTCATCACCCGCCCGCGCGGAGGGGAGGTGACCCAGACGCCCGGCGGCGGAGGCGGTTCCTCGGGGCCGGTCCACACCACCGGACCCGGGTCGGGCCCGATTCGCAGCGGCGCAGGAGGCTCCGGGCCCATCCGGGCCACGCCCGTGATCTCGAAGCACGTCCCCGAGAACCGGCGACGCCTGCAGGGGACCCTGCTCACCTGCAGCATCTACCGCCGCAATGACCCACATCGCTCGCAAGGCAACCTCGGCCCTGCGGAGCCCGAGGTGGCCCTGGTGCAGTTCACCGCCACCATCGGTGGCGATCCCCACGGGATCATCCGCACCAACGACAACCTGGACGGACTGGCCAAGATCCTGACCGACACGCTGGATCTGAAGAGCACCGACCGCATCCTGTGTGCCATTCCGCTGCACCAGAGCTACGGGTTCGACGTGGGGCTCATATCGGCGCTCTGCTCGGGCGCCACATTGTTCCTCGAGGACGAGGTCTCCGCCAAGCGCATCGCCAAGCTGCTCCGCGACCACGCCATCGACTTCTTCCCGGCCTCGCCGTCGCTGTTCGGGGCGCTGATGAAGATCCCGACCATCAAGCCCCTCAAGGTCCCGAACGCCCGCTACTTGAGCTCGGGATCGTCGCTGCCCCTGGCCATCGCCGACGGCTTCTACGAGCGGTTCGGGATCAGACCCCTGTCGGTCTATCACACCACCCAGGCAGGTCCCCTCGCCATCGACCGGGCTGGACGCGACCCGGGCGCGGTCGGAAAGCCGTTCGCGGGCGTCGAGATTCGCATCGCGGCGGGGGATGGGACCAAGCTCGGCACCGGGGGGGCCGGACCCATCTGGGTGCGGTCGCGGGCGCTGTCGCACCGCACCGTGCCCGACATCCGCCTGCCGGCCCGCCGGGGCGAGATCGCCATCGGAGGCCACGACCAGGAGGGCTGGTTCCGCACCGGGGATCTCGGTCAGCTCGATCGCAGCGGCAGGCTCAACATCACCGGGCGCGAGGACGATCTCGTGAAGATCGACGGGCGCCGGATCGCGCTCGGCGAGGTGGAGGGCTGCCTCGAGTCGTTCCCCAGGGTCAAGGCCGCCAAGGCGCGGGTGATCATCGACGATCTCGGAGGTCCCATGGTGGTCGCGCAAGTGGTCCGCGAGGGAAACTGTCCCGCCGAGGATATCATCGACCACTGCGCCCGCAACCTCGCGCCCTACAAGGTCCCGCGCCAGATCGAATTCTGCGACACGGTCTAGCGCCTTCGGCGCTCGCGGGGGGCCGCGGACGTCCCCCCACTTGCCTGCGCCTCCGGCGCTCGCGGGGGCCGCAGACGTCCCCCCACGTGCCCCCCTCGGATCTTGCTGAGGCGGGCCGGCGCGGCGAGGCCGCGCCTCCCGGGGAAAGACCCGCGCGCGGCGCTCGCTCTGGCGCTTCGACCAAAGAATCTCCCTCGCCTCACGAAGCGGGGGGAACCAGTGGACCGAGGCGGCCCTTCCCGACGAACGGAAGCCGAGCCCCGCCCCTCCGACTATCCCCTCCCCCGCGAAGCGGGGGGAGGGTCAGGCAGAGGGGAACCACTTCAGAACTGGCCGGCGCAGGTATCGGGGGTGTTGCAGAAGTAGGAGAGGCAGCCGAGGAGCTGGGTGGCCTGGCCGATCGGAAGCCCGGGATCGGTGAAGTCCACCGCGACCTTGTTGAACCGGGCGAGGACACCGTCGTCGGGGAGCAAGTTGGGATCCGCCGCCTCGAGGGCGGCCTTGCAGACCCCGAGGGGCGCGCTCGCGCAGCTCCCATCGTCGATGCTCGCGTCTCCGCAATAGCAATACGAGGCATCTCCATCGACCGCGCAGTGGGTGGACCGCATACAATCCACCGCCATCTGACAGGCGACGGCCGCATCCCCGGTGAAGGCGCTGCAGCCGACACCCTGGGGCGTGCACACGCTGGCCTGGCACGATTCACAGGCGGTTGCACCGCCAGACGCTCCACCACCGGCTCCGCCGGGGCCGGACGCGCCCCCGTTTGCAGCGTCGCCCGCGGTCCCACCCGCTCCGACGTCAGCGCCTCCCGTCCCGACGCTCGCTCCACCCGCGCCAAGGTCGGATCCACCCGTGCCGAGATCAGCACCACCCGTGCCGGCCCCGCCCGCGCCGAGGTCGGCACCTCCCGTGCCCGTGCCGGCCCCGCCCGTGCCGAGGTCGGCCCCACCGGTGCCGAGGTCGGCACCTCCCGTGCCGAGGTCGGCACCTCCCGTGCCGGCCCCTCCGGTTCCCGCGCTGGCCCCACCCGTTCCGAGGTCAGCCCCACCCGTTCCAAGGGCGGCCCCACCCGTGCCGGACCCCACGCCTCCGGCGCCCGTGCTCCCGGCGGAGCCTGGGACGGGGAACACACACGTGTCCCCGCACGAGAGAGCGTCGCACTCGATGAGCCCCGTGGCTTCCCCGATCGGCAGTGAGGGATCCACGAAATCCGTGGCGATCTTCGCGAACCGTTGCTCGGCCGTGTCGGTCCCGAGGATGTTCGGATCCGCTGCCTCGACCTCGGACCGACACACCCCGAGCGGCGCCGCCGCACAGCTGCCATCATCCTGGCTCGCGGCGCCGCAATAGCAGTACGAGGCGTCGCCGTCGACCGCGCACCCGGTGGCCTTCATGCACGCGGTGAGCGCATCGCAGGCCGTGCGCGCCGCTCCGACCAGCGTGCCACAGCCGACCCCCTGGGGCGCGCAGACGCTGCTCTCGCAGATCCCGCAGGCGCTCGCGTCTCCGCCGGTCCCACCGGCGGCGGCACCGCCGGCTGGCCCAGCATCCCCGGCGACGCCTCCCCCGCTTCCCGGCGCGCCAGCGTTGCCGGATGAGTCGCCGCCCGCCGATGCACCACCGAGCCCGACCGCCCCGCCATTCCCGGAGTCGCCGCCCGAGCCAGACATTCCCCCTTCGTCCGCGCCACCTTCGCCCGCGCCCCCCGCTCCTCCGGCGGCCGCACATTCGCTCATGCACGAGAGCGCGTCACACCCGATGAGGCCCGTGGCGGCTCCGATCGGGAGCGTGGGATCGACGAAGTCGGACGCGATCTTGCTGAAGCGCTGGGGCGCCGAATCGGACGGCAAGAGGTTGGGATCCGCTGCTTCCAGCTCGGCCTTGCAGGCCCCGAGAGGGGCCGCCGCACAGCTTCCGTCGTTCTGATCCGCGGTCCCGCAGTAGCAATAGGAGGCGTCTCCATCGACGGCGCAGCCGGTGTCCTTCATGCACGCGACCGCGGCTTCGCAGGCGCTCTTTCCGGGCTCGGCGAGCTGGCCACAGCCCACACCCTCGGGCACGCAAATGCTGACCTCGCACGCCCCGCACGCATCGGCTCCATCGCCCGAGGCGAGACGCACCCGCGCCCCCGCGGCATGCGTCGATCCCACCTGCGAGCCAGTCTCGCCAGTGGAACAAGCGCTCCACGTGGTGGCCACGAAGACGGTCAGCACCGCCAACCAAAGCACATTCCGCAACTCACGTCTTGTCCGCATCAGGTTCCTTCCGAAGAGGCCGACACCGAAGATTCGAGGCCGAGTCCTGGCGCGGCTCCGCCTTGACGACCCAGTCCCGCGGCTCCGGCAATTCAAATGCCGCGCCAACCCACGATGTGGCGACTGCTCCTCGGGCGGGTCGCGATGCAAGAGGTTCCCGCCAGTATCCGCGGGTCGGGCCGAGGGGCGCGATCGGCCCCTGGCGGGCGGTCTTCGATTTTCGGAGACGGGACGTTCGATTTCGCCCCATCTCGGACGCGCGGGGGAACGAGGACGACGACGACGGTTGGGCGCCTCGACCGGCTACTGCAGGATCTCGTGCAGCTCGAAGCGGATGACCTGCGGGATCTCCGGCTTCACGTCGAGCTCCTCGAAGTGGGATTCGAAGCCGGGACAGCGAATCTCGATGCGGTGGAAGCCGGCGGCGATCCGTCGCGGAGCCCGCGTCAGCTCGAGCACGGTGCCCATCATGCGGTCGTCGATCCAGACCGTCGCGTCGGGTGGGTTGCCGTGCGCCTCGAAGGGCGCCGATGGTCCGTGGCGGGGAACCGTGGCGCAGGCGGTTGCTCCGACCACCGCGGCCGTCGCGGTGAGGGTCCACAGCAGCCGGGCGAGCAGGTGCTGGCGGGCCGGCCACCGCGCGGGCCGTGCCCTCGGCCGGACGCACGTGTGCGCGAGGCGGGTGCGGGCGCCGGTCCGCTCGGGTCCGGGTGGGCGTCTCATGGGGCGGGAGGGCCACCGCCCGGGGCGGCGATCACGGCCGCCCCGCCCGGCCGCGCCGGCGCGGCCGCGCCCGGGCTCGCGGCGGGCGCCCCCGGCTCCCCACCGCCCTGGACGGGCGCTTCGAGGGGAGCCACCCGCTCGACCTCGTTGCTGCGCAGACGGACCCGCGCGCGGACCAGGTCGCCGGTCACCTCGGCCCCGGTCCAGTCGAGCACGCTCGCGTCGCGCGCCACGAGGGCGACCAAGGCCGCGCCCGGCAAGCGCGAGCGGACCTGCAGCTCGACGTGGCCGCCCACGATGCTGCGCAGGTCCACCCCCGACACCGGGCCGAGCCCCCGCAGCTGCTTGAGCAGCGCCAGCACGGCCCCCGGCTCGACCACGTCGGCGTCGACGGTGACCGTCCGCAAACCCGAGCCCGCCCGGGCGTCCGAGCCCTGCGGGGCGACCCGCGCCACCACCGCGCCCGCCGCGCGGCCGAGGCAGTCGGAGCGGGCGGTCTCCTCGTGCTCGGAGAAGCTGCGGGTGGTCTCGGTCTCGTCGGCCACCGGGACCCCGCTCCCCGCCTGGACGACGCGGAGCTCGAGCGAGCAGCTCACCGATTCGAGCCCGGGCCCGCGCACGCGCCCCTCGCTGCTGGTCGTCCCCACGACGAAGGCCACCGCACCGAGCTGCGCCTGCGCCGCCGCCTGGAGCGCCCGCTCCGGAAGCTCGGAGTCGGCGGCGGTCCCTGGTCGAACCCGGGCGCCCGTGGCGGCGAGCGCCTTGGCGACCGCGCCAGCGGCCTCGAGCGCGGCTCCCCCCGAGCCGACCACCAGGTAGGAGGGCAGATACGCGGGGGGCGGGGACCCGGGCTGGCCGGCCGGGGCATTGGCGCCCGCGCTGCCCGCAGGTCCCGCTGCTCCCGGGGCGCCTCTCCCGGACGCGCCCTGCTGGGCCGCCGCCCTCTCGAAGGTGCGGCGGACGGCCGCGTCGTCGACCTCGGCGTCGATGCGGACCGCGTACGTGCCGGGTGGGCGCTCGCCCTCGTCGAGGGTCCGGTAGCGACGCACGAAGCCCCGGGCGCGCCCCAGGATCTGGACCACCACCTTCGGTTGGGCGGTCCGGACATCCCCATCCGGGCCGCCGGAGCCGAGCGCGTCGATGGCGGCGTCGACCGCGCGCTTGAACGCCTCGGTCAGGGCGCGCTCCCGGGCACTGGCCACGTTCCCGCCCACGATGGTGGCCTGTCCTTCTCCCAGGCGTCCGATCAGGACGGGGCCGACGGGCACCACCCCGGCGGGCGCGGGCGACGGCGCCACCCCTCCCGCGGGCGAAGGCGCTGGCGGCGGAGCGCCTTCGGCCGCTGCCGGGACCGCGACCGCCGGCGGGGCCTGCGCGAACGCCGCGCCCCCGGACAGCCACACCACCAGGACCGAGCCGGCGCCGCGCATCCGCGGGCACCGCACGATCTTGGGAACGGGCCGGGTCACCGCGCCACCTTCTCGCAGTAGATGACGATGGACCGGTCGGCGCGGGCCTCCTCGCTCGCCTCCCTCGACCCGAGCACCAGCCGTCCCTGCCCGTCGAGGCGCGCGCGGACCGTACGGGTGCCCGCCGGCAGCGTGGAAGCCAGACGGTAGCGCGCCTCGCGCGCATCGACCGTGCCCTCGCCGCCGTCCGTCGGCGCGCCACCAGGGTGGCTGTCGGGATGGCCCGGGACCACCAGGGTCGGCGCCGCCTGCAGGCGACAGGTCACCATGGACAGCGCGAGCTCGGGGGTCACCGGCGCAGGCGCGGGTGGGCCCGGGGCCCAGTCCCCGAACTTCGCCGTCAGCCGGACGGTCGCCCCCCCATTCGAGGCATAGTCGAGATCCGCCGGTTGCATCCGCGCCGCCGCCCGCGCCACCGCGCGCGCGACGGCGTCCGCGTCGAGATGGCGCCCGCGGGCGAGCGGCAGCTGCCGCAGGAGGGCCCCGAGGCGGGTCATCGCCGCCTGACGTGCCGCCCGCTCCGCCCTGGCCCGGGCGCTCGCCGCCGACGGCATGCGCAGCTCCGCCGCCGCCGCGCCGGTCACCGTCAGGGCGCCGGCACGCCAGTCGATCGACGCCCCGGCGTCCAGATTCTCGACCAGCGGATCCGCGGCGGCCGAAGCAGGCGTCGCGGCGAACGGAGAGGCGGAGATCCCCCCGAGCACGCCCGCGCCGACAACGCCGACCAGGCCGACCACGCCCGCCAGCACCCTGCGACGCACGCACGCCCGCGCCGCCCCCCACCGCCACCCCCGCGACGTCATTCCCATTCGATCGTGGCGGGCGGCTTGGACGAGATGTCGTAGACGACCCGGTTGATGCCGGCGACCTCGTTCACCACCCGCGAGGAGATGCTGGCCAGGAGCTCGTACGGCAGCGGCACCCAGTCGGCGGTCATCCCATCGCGCGAATGCACCGCGCGCAGCGCCAGGCAGTTGGCGTAGGTGCGCTCATCGCCCATGACGCCCACGCTGTTGATGGGGAGCAGCACCCCAAAGGATTGCCAGATGGATTCGTAGAGCCCGGCCGCGCGGATCTCCTGCTCGATGATGGAGTCGGCCGCGCGCAGGACCTCGCAGCGCGCTCGCGTCACCTCGCCGAGGATGCGCACCGCCAGCCCGGGCCCCGGGAACGGCTGTCGCCAGAGCACGTGGTGGGGCAGACCGAGCTCGGCACCGAGCTCGCGCACCTCGTCCTTGAAGAGCTCGCGCAGCGGCTCGACCAGCTTGAGCCTCATCCGCTCGGGGAGCCCGCCCACGTTATGGTGAGACTTGATGGTGGCCGACGGTCCCTTGTGCGAGACCGACTCGATCACGTCCGGATAGAGCGTGCCCTGGACCAGATAATCGGCGCCCCCCAGCTTCCGCGCCTCCTCGTCGAAGACCGAGATGAACTCGCGCCCGATGATCTTGCGTTTCTGCTCGGGATCGGTGACGCCGGCCAGCGCCCCGAGGAACCGGGCGCTGGCGTCGACCACCCGCAGGTCGGCGTGAAAGGCATCCCGGAACAGCGACTCGACCTGCGCCGCCTCGCCGGCCCGCTGCAGGCCGGTGTCGACGAAGATACAGGTCAGGCGGTCGCCGATCGCCCGCAGGACGAGCGCCGCCGCCACCGACGAATCCACCCCCCCTGACAGGCCGCACACCGCCCGCGCGCTGGCGCCACCACCGTCCTTGTCGACCACCTGGCGGCGAATGGTCGCCACGGCCTGCTCCGCGAAGCTGGCCATGGTCCAGCCCGGCTGGCAGCGACAGATGCGGAAGAGGAAGTTGGCGAGGATCTCGCCGCCCCGCGGGGTGTGGACCACCTCGGGGTGGAACTGGACGCCCCAGAACTTGCGCGCCGGAGCCACCACCGCCGCCGCCGGACAGTTGGCGCTCTCGCCCACCACCGTGAACCCGTCGGGCAGGGCCTCCACCCGATCGCCGTGGCTCATCCACACGGGGATCTCCTCGCCGGCGGCGAAGCCGTGGAACAGCTCGCCCGGCTCCTTCACGCGCAAGGTCGCGCGCCCGTACTCGCGCCGCTCGGCCCGCGCCACCTTTCCGCCGAGGACCAGCGCGGTGAGCTGCACGCCGTAACAGATCCCCAGGGTCGGAACCCCGAGCTCGAGGATGAGCTCATAGAACGCCGGTTCCACCCGGGGCGCCGCAGGGTCGTAGGCCGACGATGGCCCACCCGACAAGATGATCCCGGCCGGCTCCAGCGCGCGGATGCGCTCGAGGCCGAGGTTGAAGGGGTGGATCTCGCAGTAGACCTTCTGTTCCCGGACCCGCCGGGCGATGAGCTGGGTGTACTGAGAGCCGAAGTCGAGGATGAGGATCAGCTGGCGTTTCATCGGTGAAGGCGAGGCTGCCGTCGGATCATTGTTCGACGCGATAATTGGGAGCTTCCTTGGTGATGATCACGTCGTGGACGTGCGACTCGCGCAGGCCCATGGGCGTCGCCCGCACGAAGCGCGCCTTGGTCCGGAGCTCGTCGATGGCGGCGCACCCACAGTAGCCCATCCCGGCCTTGAGCCCGCCGATGAGCTGCATGAGGGACTGCGAGAGGCTGCCGCGATAGGGGACACGGCCCTCGATCCCCTCGGGGACCAGCTTGGCCTCCGAGGTGACCTCGCCCTGGAAGTAGCGGTCCTTGCTGCCGGCCCGCATCGCCCCGATCGAGCCCATCCCGCGGTAGACCTTGTAGCTGCGCCCTTGGTAGAGGATGACCTCGCCCGGCGCCTCGTCGGTCCCGGCGAACAGGCTGCCGATCATCACCGAGTGGGCGCCCGCGGCGATGGCCTTGGCGATGTCGCCCGAGTACTTGATGCCGCCATCGGCGATCACCATGACGCCCATCCGATCGAGCGCCCGGGCGCAGTCGTTGATGGCGGTGATCTGCGGCACCCCCACCCCGGCCACCACCCGGGTGGTGCAGATCGAGCCCGGCCCGATGCCCACCTTCACCGCGTCGGCGCCCGCCTTGGCCAGCGCCAGGGCGGCGTCGCCGGTGGCCACGTTGCCGGCGATGATCTGCGCCCTCGGGAAGGTCTTGCGCACGTCGGCCACCGCCTCGAGCACGAAGCGCGAATGCCCGTGGGCGGTGTCGACCACGATGACGTCGCAACCGGCCGCGAGCAGGGCCTCCACCCGGGGGGCGCGGTCCGCGCCGGTGCCCACCGCGGCGCCACAGCGCAGGCGACCGAAGTCGTCCTTGGCGGCGGTCGGATGCTGCTGGGCCTTCTGGATGTCCTTGATGGTGATGAGCCCGGTCAGCTTCCCCGCGCCATCCACCACCAGCAGCTTCTCGATCCGGTTCTTGTGCAGCAGCTCCTTGGAATCCTCGAGGCTGGTCCCCTCGGCCACGGTGATCAGCTTCTTGGTCATCATGGCGTTGACCGGCTGATCGAGGTTGCGCTCGAAGCGCACGTCGCGGTTGGTGATGATGCCGACCGCCCGCCCGTCGCTGGCCACCACCGGCAGCCCGGAGATGTCGTGCTTGCGCATCAGCTCGAGCGCCTGGGCCAGCTTCTGATCGGGGCCGATGGTCACCGGGTTCAGCACCACCCCGGTCTCCGCCTTCTTGACCTTCTGGACCTCGAGCGCCTGCTCGGCGATGGACATGTTCTTGTGAACGATCCCGATCCCACCCTCGCGCGCCATGCAGATCGCGGTGGCCGCCTCGGTCACCGTGTCCATGGCGGAGGACACGATGGGGATGGCCAGCTTGATCGATTGGGTCAACAGCGTGCGGACGTCGGTGTCCTTCGGAAGGACGTCGCTCTCCGCCGGAACCAGCAACACATCGTCGAACGTGAGCGCCTCTCGCAGAGGTCCATCGGGCAACATTTCGGGAGATTAGCGGTCCCGTCCGGGCGGTTCAAGCGGGGGCTTCAAGAAGGAAGCGCCGGGTGGGATCGCGCCGCGTCCCGGGCCGCCGCCATCGGCGCCGCGGAAGTCCTCACGGGCGCGGCGAGCCCGGTCTTGGCCGGCTCGACGAGGCGCAGGCATCCGCCATCGCGCCCGCCTCGGCCTTGGCCTCGGCCTTGACCCCGGCCAGGCCCCGGAAGCGCTCGAGCTCCTGGCGCGCGCCCGAGCAATCGCCGTGCGCGGCCAGGGCCTTGACGAGCTCGTAGCGGGCGAGCGGGTTCTGCTCGTCGAGCTTCACCGCGGCGCGACACTCGGCGACGGCGCGACCGGTGTCCTTCTTTTCGATCAGGGTCCGGCAGGCGTCGGCGGCGAAGCCGGCGTTGGTCGGAGCGAGCTTGCGGGCGCGGCCCGACGCCTCGACCGCCCGATCGACGTGGCCACGCCGGAGCTCGACCCGCCCGAGCCGGTTCCAGGCCAGGGCCGCGCCCGCGTCGAGCGCGATGGCCTTCTCGAGCGAGGCCGCGGCGGCATCGTACTGCTTCCCGTCGGACTCGACCATCCCGAGGTTGGTCCAGATCGCGGGGTTGCGGGGCGCCATCCGCGCCGCCTCCCGCAGGGCCTGCACCGCCCCGCCGAGATCGCCGGTCCGCCGCAACGCCACCCCGAGGTTCATGCGGTAGCCGGCGTCGGTGGGCTTGAGGCGAACCGCCTCGCGGTAGGCCGTCACCGCCAGGGCGGAGGCCCCGAGCGCATCCCGGGCCACCCCGAGGTTGAACGAGGCCTCGGCCCAGCCTCCCGCGCGGGCGCGGCTCGCCGCCTCGAACGCGCGGGCGGCAGCCACGGCGTCTCCGCGCGCCAGCAACAGACCGCCGAGGTTGTTCTCGGCCTCGGGAAAATCCGCCTTCTTGCCGAGCGCCGTGCGGTACGCGGCCTCGGCGCTCCGAGGGTCGCCCTTCTGCTCGAGGACCACCCCGCGCAGATAGAACGCCCGGGCGTCCCCGGGATCGAGCGCGGCCGCGGCGTCGAAGGCCGCGAGCGCCCCGGCGGTGTCTCCCTTCTCGAGGGCCCGCTGCCCGCGATCGAGCAAGGTCGTGAGCGCGTCCGGTGCGCCGCCGCCCGGTCCCGCCCCGAGGACGAGCCCCGGAGCGCCGCAGAGCGCGACGACCAGGATCAACACCAGCACCCGTGAGACCGGCTTCTGCATCGGGCGACTCTAAGGGCCCGCGACGTTCGGTCAAGAAGACCTCGCACCTCAGGGGCCTCGGCCCTCCCGACAACCCACGTGATCGCCGTCCTCGTCCTCGTTCCCGACCGAATGCGACGCGGAGACCAGGACGAGGACGAGGACGGGGGCTAGCAGCCCATGGTGAAAGTCTCCGCGTCGCCGAAACGGGCGGGGCAAGGCCGTCTGCGGCGTCGCCGCTCGCTTGAATACCGCCAGTATTCCGCGCTTCGCTGCTCCTTGCATCCGGCCTCGCCGCGCCCGCT